>TARA_B110000977_G_scaffold124919_1_pt1 | contig 22039 bp, 26 predicted proteins | sample TARA_B110000977 | Tara Oceans TARA_B110000977 (sample SAMEA4397798) | marine metagenome | biome: Polar Biome; feature: [SRF] surface water layer (ENVO:00010504); material: water (ENVO:00002006), including particulate matter (ENVO:01000060) such as... | depth 5 m | reverse complement strand
TATTTTGGATTTAATAATTCTATAAGTTTGTAATTCATCAGCTGGTTAAAAAGATTAAAATCCTCATTATCTTTAAAGGCTTCTAATTGTCGTGGTATAAATGAAACTAAAGATATGTCGCTTCTAGACATATTAATCCCATTAATCATTTTATCAAAAAGAATACCCTCATCCCCATCAATAATTTTATCATCCCCTATATTACAGTAGCTATAAAGAAAAAGAATTTTGGAGTTTATGTTACCCTCAACAAGTGTTAATTCACCGGTAGGCACCCTAAGTGATTTGCTGACTAAAAATTCTTTAATTATCAGTACCAAATCATTAATATTATGAGCATCATAAGGGTTAATAGAGGTTTTATTTTTATTTAGTAATGGTTTTGATTTGATGATTTCATCCTTATCTGAGGTAGTTATAAATTCTTCAATATTCATTAATTCCATTAGGATATTTTTTTGATAGTCTTGATTATTCATGAGGCATCAAACTAGCAAATTTATTACAATCTTAATAGTCTATGTTTCTTTCTTTTTATTGCCCTTGGGTCTTAATGCATCTATTAACAATAATCTACTAAGTTCAATTCATGCTGAAAGTAGCAATGACTATTACACATGGAGTGAGTTAGAATTAAATAAGAAATTTACTGAGTCCGAGGAAAGCTATATTTTAAAAAAAGTAATAGTAAGAGATTGGGATTTAAATAAATTGCCCTCAAAATCACCTGACTTTCTCAATAATGCACTCAAAGGCCTTGTAAATTTAAGTAAAAATAAGTGTGTAAATATTATTTTTAATAATCAAAATCTTCAATCCTTTGAAGTTTCATTTTTGCAAACTTTTAATGCTTGGCAAATACAATGTAAAAACAAAAAAATGACAACTAACTCTAGATTACAATTCGAAAAACATATTAACCAAATTGATCCTAATTTTTCTAATATTTTAGAATTCAATAAATTGGCTTATTTATATTTTAATGATCAAAAAGAAGTCTTCAAGGATATTTACAAGCAAGTAAATTTTGAAAAAGCTAATTTTATTAGTATTAATTTTAGAGAAATTTATTTTTTAAAAAAAATATTAAAAGAATACGAAATTGATAGTGAAAATTTTAATTTATTTATTAATAAATTTTATAGTTTACTCGGCGATGAGCTTCTAGCATCATATTATCAAATTGAAAGTTTCCAAGAGTTGGTATTTGAGCAAGCTTACCAACTATCAAATTACTATAAGACAATGGGCAGATATCAAGATTCTTTAGCTTTATTGTCGATTTTAAGTGAAATCGATTCTAATAATAAAGATCATTATCTCATTCAAAAATATGATCTCATGCTCAACTTATCAAGAAATGAAAAGATATTTATCTTGTTAAAAGAATTTCATTCTGAAGTTGAGATATTTAATTTTATGAAGCATAAGCTATATTTACAATACGCCAATTCCTTTAATATAGATAAGCAGCAAATAATGGATTATTTTTATTCCATAAGTGATAATTTTGAGACTGACTTGAAGTTAAATTTAGCTTTTGAAGTCTCAAGTTTCCTTTATTCTGAATATAACTTAACTGAATCTTTAGCGTTTTTGGAAGAGTGTTGTTTTGAATCGATCAATAATTCTCAGTCAGTAGAATATATATTTAGATATGGAGCATTATTAGAAGAATCAAAAAGAATACCTGAGGCTGAACAATTCATTACTAAAAGTATTGAGTATTCAGGCAATAATCCAAGTCCTATTATACTAAATTATTTAGCTTACCTTTGGGTTGAAATGGATAAAAATTTAGATATTTCCGAAAATATGTTAATCAAAGCTGTTTCAGATACTGATGCTAATAATGGCGCCATCCTTGATAGCCTAGGTTGGTTATATTATAAAAAAAATAATCTAGATATTGCAGAAAAATGGATTCATGATGCTTATATTTTAGAACCGGCTGAACCAGAAATTATCGATCATTTATCACAGGTATATAAGAAACAAGGTAGAAAAAAAGAGTCTCAATATCTGGATGCTAAAATTTTAAATTTTCATAAAGATTATTTTAAGTTCGAACAAGTATTAAATAGAAATTATGAAGACTAAATTTAAAAGTTACTCCAAAATTAATACTGATCTTAAGGTTGTGGGTTATTTAAAAAAACCTAAAAAACATAAATTAAAATCTAGTGTTGCCATTTTAAAATTAGCAGACGATATTCATATAACCAAAAGTAAAAAAAATAATATTTTATATATTGATGGTATTTCAAAAAGAAAATTAATCATTAAGAATGATATTATTGGTAAAACTATAAAATTCTTTGATAAAAAATATTATACGAAGACGACCTTATCTATAAAAATCGTTAAATTTATTCCTATTGGCTATGGTCTTGGAGGAGGATCTTCTAATGCAGCGGTTGTTTTAAAATATTTGTATAGTCTGCATTCTATAACTGACAATAATTTTAATTATGATTCTCATCTAATAGGGTCTGATGTTTCTTTGTTTAAAGACAATTTCCCTAAAATAATTGATGGTATATCTTCCGTGAAAATTAAAATTAAGCGTAACTATAGTTGGAAAAAGATATACTTACTCTTACCATCAAAAAAAAACCCAACAGAAAAAATTTTCTCTTTGTATAATAATGACAAGAACAAATCTTTTTTATTTAAAAATATGACAAATAATGAGCTATTAGTTCCTGCAATGAATTATAATAGAGAGATGAAAGAGATAATTTTATTATTAAATAAAAATCATAATCTATTCTTAAAATATGGAATGACTGGGAGTGGGTCTGGAGTTTTCATTATTTTTAGAGGTAATTCACAAAATAGATCTTTTTTTAATGAATTTAAAAGCCTTTTTCCTCTTGCATCAATTGAAAAATCAGAATATTTCAGTTAAGTTCATGTATCTTGATGGGGCGTAGCCAAGCGGTAAGGCACCGGGTTTTGATCTCGGCATGCGTAGGTTCGAATCCTACCGCCCCAGCCAAAGAAAAAAAAATATTATTAAATCACAAATGAGTAGTTCATTAATTTATTCTCTTAGAGAGGCATATATCAGTTACAGTAAAAAAGAAATTTTTACTGATTTAACCTTTAATTTACAGCGTGGTGAACTTATAGCTCTCGTTGGTAAAAATGGAGTAGGTAAATCAACATTAATGAATGTTATTTCTGGTAAGCAGGATATTGACCAAGGAGAAGTTTGGTCTCCTGAAGGGCTTCAATTATCTTATTTTAATCAAGATTTTCATTTTATTAATGAGGATCAGACAATTGAGAACGAATTAAGCAAACTGTTTAAAGACGAGAATGAATATTATAAGATTGATATATTCTGCGAAAATCTATTTTTAGATAAAACTAAAAATATCAAAACTTTATCCGGAGGTCAAAAAAGACGGGTAGGTCTGATTAAATCTTTAATTGTTGATTCTGATATTTTATTACTTGATGAACCTACAAATCATTTAGATCTAGAGTCAATTGTTTGGTTGGAAAATTATCTCAAAAATTATAATGGAGCAATTCTGTGTGTCAGTCATGATAGGCAGTTTTTGAATAATTTTACAAATAAAGTTTTTTGGTTAGATAGGGGCAATTTAAAAGTAAGCCCTAAGGGTTTTAATAATTTTGATCAATGGTCTGCTGATTTGCTTGATCAAGAGGCACGAGAATTAAGAAACCGAAAACAATTTGTTAATATTGAGACAGAGTGGGCGAGTAGGGGAGTTAAAGCGAGAGTTAAAAGAAATATTAAAAGAGTTCAAAGAGCTAAAGAATTAAAACAGCAATTAGAGAATGACGTCTCTTCATATAAAAGAGCAATTGCAAAAATTAAAACTAAAGCAATCACAGCATCTGATAATGAGGCAAAATCAATTATAGAGTTTTATAATACTTTTCTTTCTTATAAGTCGCCATCTGCAAAAATTATTTTAAAAGATTTTACTTTTAAAATTGCAAAGAATGATCGAATAGGAGTGTTAGGAAATAATGGGACTGGCAAGTCAAGTTTTCTAAAAATTTTAGTTGGAGAATTGGAAGTGGATAAAGGAACGGTGAAAGTTAAAAAAGATTTAGAATTTTCTTATTTTGATCAAATGAGAAATGATCTTAAAGACGAATTTCCTATAAAAAAAATATTAGTTCCTAATGGTGGAGATTATATAAAAGTTTATGGCAAAGAAAGGCATGTGTGTAGTTATCTCAAAGATTTCATGTTTGACCCTTCAAAAGTTAATGAAACTGTAGGAACTCTATCGGGGGGACAGAAAAATAAACTATTATTATCTAAAGTTTTAGCTAATCCAAAAACGGGCTTAATACTAGATGAGCCCACAAATGATTTAGATATAGAAACCTTAGATTTATTAGAAGAAATGCTAGTTCAATACAAAGGTACCTTACTCATAGTATCTCATGATCGAGACTTTTTAGATCAGACGGTTAACAAAATTTTATTTTTTGAGGGAGACGGTGAGGTGACATTTTTCAATGGCGGATATAGTGATTTCCTTCAATATCAAACAATCCTAGAGGAAGAAAAAAAATTAAATAATACAATCGTAAATAACAATACATCTAAATTAAAAAGGGATTCAAACGGAAAAAACAAAAAAAAATTAACGTATAAATTAGAATATGAATTAGAGAAAATTCCTTCAAATATTGATCAATTACATCTAGATATTAAAGATATAGAAGAACAATTAAGTAAGCCCGATCTTTATAAACTAGATAAAGATTTATTTATTGATTTAACCAAGAATCTTCAGGATTATAATGCTAAATTAGAAAGCTCTGAAGAAAGATGGGTAGAGTTAATGAGTATGAAAAGTGAAGAGTAACTTCAAATTAGCTGTTAATCAATATATCGATACTTTTAACTTGGACTTAATATTTGAAAAAATTTTAGTACCTAAAAATCAAATTTTTTTTATAGGGGGAGTTTGTCGATCAATCATTTTAAATAACTTTAATAATTACGATATAGATTTAGTAGTACCTAAAATTAATGATGAAACTATAGAGTCGCTTAAGGATAATTTTGAAATAAAATTAAACCATAATTATAAAAATATTTCTTTTAAGCTTAATGATTTAGAAGTTCAAATCAGTTCTTTCCGTAAGGATATTAGTAATTATGGAAGACACGCTAAGGTAGAATTAGCTGAAACTATTGATATAGATTCAGCAAGAAGGGATCTAACATTTAATGCTATTTATATAAACCTTTTAGGTGAAGTGACAGATTTTTATTCGGGCGAACAAGATTTATTAAACTCTCAATTGAGATTTCTTGGGAATCCGGTTGAACAGATTCAAGAGGATTATTTAAGAGCAATTAGATATATAAGATTTCTTTCATTATTTAATAAGCCTGCTTCAATTCAAATAGATATTGAAGCAATTAAAATGTTATCTAAAAATATTATAGATTTTGTGAAGCCTAATAAAATTAAACAAGAGATGCTCAAAATAAAAAAAATGGAATTTCCGAATAATTCTTTACAGTTTATAAATCAAAATAAAGAACTAGTGTTTTTAAATGATTTTTTAAATTAATTGTCTTGAGATTTCAGTAGTTATTACGGCAACTGAAGTTGCTAAGTTTAAAGATCTCGTATTTTTTTTCATGGGAATAGTAATTTGAAATTTAATTTCATCATGTATTTTTTTTGGTAATCCTGCGGTTTCTTTCCCAAAAATGACAATATCCTTTTTTTGAAATTTAAAATCATAAAAACTTTTTCTAGTTTTAGTAGTAGCTATGATAACTCGAGATTTGTTAGAATAGCTGAAATCAATAAAATTTTCCCAATTTTCGTGCCTAATTAAATTACAATGTTGCATATAATCCATTACGGCACCGCGAAATCTCTTATCTGTGAATGAGAAGTTTAAAGGGTTAATAATATGAAGGGGGAAACCCAGGCATGCTGAAGTCCTGATTGCTACAGCAACATTTTGGGGCATATCTGGCTGATAGAGGCAAATTTCAAATTTATGCGTCATGATGACTACTACTTATGCTATATCTTCCTAATAAAATATTTTAATCATATTAATATTATAATTATGTCAGAAAATAATAAACCAAGAAGAGATTTTATAAAATTAGCGTCAATGACCTTAGGTGGTGTTGGTGCCGCAAGTCTTGCAATTCCTTTTATTAGTTCAATGCAACCCGGTAAAGACGCTTTAGCTCTGGCTTCTACAGAAATAGACTTAACTCCCATACCTGAAGGTGAGAGCCTCACAGTAGTTTGGAGAGGAAAACCAGTTTTTATTAGGCATCGTTCCCAAGAAGAAATTCAAATTGCTCAAGAAACTAAAATTGAAGATTTAATTGATATTGAGGAAGATTCAGTAAGAGTACAAAATGATAAGTGGCTTATTGTATTAGGAGTTTGTACACATTTAGGATGTGTTCCTTTAGGACAAAAAACAACAGACTCAAAAGGTGATTATGGAGGATGGTTCTGTCCTTGTCATGGCTCTCATTATGATACTTCAGGTAGAATTAGAAAAGGCCCAGCCCCAAAAAATTTAGAAGTTCCACCATATGTTTTCCTTAGTGAGAATAGAATAAAGATAGGATAGTAAAAAATGAGCTCTAACGATCCACACGGTTATAAAAAAAATCTTAGTTCTCCATACACAGGAGTAAAGGGGTGGATTGATTCCAGATTGCCCCTAATAAGAATGATGGAAGCGGAATACCTAAAGTTCCCAGTTCCTAAATCTTTGAATTACTTTTGGTCTTTTGGTGGAATAGCTATGTTTTGTTTAATAGGTTTAATTTTATCAGGGATTTTTCTTGGAATGCACTATAAGCCTTCAGCGGCAGAGGCATTTAATTCCGTAGAAAGAATTATGAGAGATGTCCAGTTCGGTTGGTTAGTTAGATATCTGCATATGAACTTAGCTTCTTTCTTTTTTATAGCTACTTACATCCATATATTTAGAGCACTTTATTTTGGTTCTTATAAGGCCCCGAGAGAATTAGTTTTTATTTTTGGTATGTTGATGTTTCTTTTAATGATGGGTACAGCCTTTTTAGGTTACACATTACCTTGGGGGCAAATGTCTTACTGGGGTGCCACAGTTATAACAAATCTATTCTCTGCAATACCTGTAGTAGGGGATGCTATTCTACTTACCTTGCTGGGTGATTTTACTGTGAGTGACGCTACTGTTAACCGATTTTATGTACTTCATTGGTTGCTAGCTTTTGCAATAGTGGGCCTAGTAGTTTTTCATGTAATTACTTTGCATATGACTGGTTCTAATAACCCTACTGGAATGGAACCGCAAAATTGGGATGAGACTTTAAGTTTTCATCCTTACATGACGATTAAAGATACTAAAGCAATGGTTTTATTTTTCATACTTGTTGCATTTATTCTTTTCTATTACCCAAATATTATGGGACATAGTGATAACTATATCAGAGCTAACGCATTAGTAACTCCTGCTCATATTGTGCCTGAATGGTATTTTTTACCTTTTTATGCAATCTTAAGAGCTATTCCTGACAAGTTAGGTGGAGTTTTAGCTATGTTTGGATCTATTGCCGTACTTTTTATACTGCCATGGCTCGATACATCGAAAGTAAGATCTTGTTTGTATAGACCTATTTGGAGAATTTGCGTATTGCTCTTTGCTTTAAATTTCTTTGTTTTAATGTACATGGGAGCAAAACCAGCTTCAGATCTTTATGTTCTAATATCTAGAATAGGTACAGCATACTGGTTTTTATTCTTTTTAGTTCTAGCTCCACTAGTTGGTTATCTGGAAACCCCTAGACAGCCCGTTACCATTTCAAATTATATTAGAGACAAAAAGGCATAATATTAAAAATGATTAAAAAATTTCTTTTAATAATTTTATTTATAAATTTTTATACTTTTACATTTGCCGCTGAATCAAAAATTGAAATACCAAAGTATGACTGGTCTTGGAAGGGGTTTTTTGGAACTTATGACAGATCAGCCGCTCAAAGAGGTTTTAAGGTATATAAAGAAGTCTGTTCTGGTTGCCATTCTATGAATCTATTATCATATAGAAATCTAGAAGACCTTGGTTTTAGCAAACAGCAAATTAAAGTTATAGCTTCAGATTCTCTGGTAGAAGACGGACCTAATGACGAGGGAGAGATGTTTGAAAGAGATGCTATTGCCTCTGATAGATTTGCAGATCCTTATCCAAATGATAACGCTGCAAGAGCTGCCAATAATGGAGCATACCCTCCCGACTTATCTTTAATTGTAAAAGCTCGTCCTAAAGGAGCTGATTATATAAAAGCATTGTTGATGGGCTATGTGAAAGCACCTCAAGGAGTTATTGTTCCTGAAGGGATGTACTATAATGCTTATATGGAAGGCCATCAAATTGCGATGCCAGCACCACTTTTAGACGGATCGATAGACTATGATGACGGAACGGAACCAACTTTAGATCAGCTTGCTACAGACGTAACTACATTCATGGCTTGGGCAGCTGAACCTTATCTTGAAGATAGAAAGAGATTAGGAGTTAAAGTAATGTTATTTCTATTAGCTCTTTTTGTTTTAACTTATATTTCTAAAGAAAGAATTTGGAGAAACGTTAAATAAATTATTTAATTAAACGTTAAATAAAAAGTGCATCACATCACCATCTTTAACAATGTAGTCTTTGCCTTCTAATCTTAATTTACCTTTTTCCTTTGCTCCCTGTTCCCCTTTATAAGCAATAAAATCTTCAAATGAAATAGTTTCCGCTCGAATAAATCCTTTTTCCATATCTGAGTGAATAGTTCCAGCTGCTAATGGAGCAGTATCGTTCTTAACTATAGTCCAAGCCCTAACTTCTTTTTCACCTGCTGTAAAAAAATTAATATAGTTTAAAATCTCATAACCTTTTCTGATGACTCTTTTAAGGCCTGTTTCTTTTAATCCTAAGCTTTCCAAGAATTCTTGTTTTTCTGATTCCTCTTGTATTTGTGAAATTTCAGATTCTATTTTAGCGCTGACTATTAAAACTTCAGAACCTTTTTCCTTAGCATAATCTTCAACTATTTTAGTATAATTATTCCCATTTTGAGCAGATGATTCATCTACGTTACAGATAAAGACAACAGGTTTTGTGGAAATTAACTTATATTCCTCAAGATGAACTAGTTCTTCAATTGATAATGTAGTTAAAAGACTTTTACCTTCAGATAAATCGTCTATGGATTTCTTTAAAATCCCTACTTTCTTTTTCTCATCATCATTTTTGGGAAACTTTTTTATTTTTTGATAATTTCTATCTAATATTTCTATATCAGAAAGTGCGAGCTCAGTTTCAATGATTCCTATATCTTGAATAGGGTCAATTCGATTTTCAACGTGCTGGATATCATTGTCATCAAAGCACCTCACGATATGAAATAAGGCATTTACAGATCTTATATGAGTTAAAAAAGCATTACCTAATCCCTCTCCCTTAGAAGCTCCTTTAACTAAACCTGCTATATCAACTATTTCAAAAACTGCTGGAATTACTTTTTCTGGTTTAGCTATTTCAGTAATATCTCTTAATCTGTCGTCAGGAACTTTTACTAATGCGCTATTAGGATCTATAGTTGCAAAAGGGTAGTTTGCAGCAAGTGCCTGCTCATTTTCGCATAAAGCATTAAATAAAGTCGATTTACCAACATTAGGCAATCCTATAATTCCACATTTCATTTTATCAAATCCCCAAGTTTGAAAGATGTTTATTTAAAAATATTTGAGAAAAATTTAAATAAATGATTTCAAAAATTCCGTAAATAATTTTAATTTCTTTCTGTTTAAAGTTTCCTAGTACGTGCTTTGTTACTTTATTTTTATCTCCAGGATGATCAATACCTATTCTTAATTTACAATAATTAGTTCCAATATTTTGAGAAATACTTTTAAGGCCATTATGTCCTGCATTTCCACCACCTTGTTTTAACTTCACAAATCCTAAAGCTAAATCAAGTTCATCGTATAAAACTATGAGTTCACTTAAATCAAAGTTGCTGACAGTTTTAAGACTTAAAGCACCTTTACCAGATTCATTCATGTAAGTTTCTGAGATTGCTATTTGAAAATTCTCCCCATCAATAGAAAATTTATTGGATAATTGATAATTTTTAAATTTTTTAGTTTTAAGTTCTAATTTTTCAATTAGATAGTGTCCAAGCATCAATCCAACACTATGACGATTTAACTTATGTTTGAGGGTAGGGTTACCGATACAATAAAGAGTATGCATGCGAAAAAGTAATTTCTATTACTCTGCTGCCTTATCTTCTTTCTTTTCTTCTGCTTTCTCATCAGTGGCTGCTTCTTCGGTCGCTCCTGCTTCAGGTGTCGCAGCTTCCTCAACCTTAGGAGCTTGGATAGTTGACAACATGAAATCTCTACCAACAATAGTAGGTTTCATTCCTTCACCAAGTTCAACTGAGCTTAATCGGATATCATCGCCAACTTCTTTTCCTTCTAAATCAATTTCAAATTTTTCAGGAATATTATTTGCTAAACAGCTAAGTTCTATTTCTCTTCTTACTACATTAAGAACTCCACCCTGTTTTAAACCTGGTGACAGTTCTTGATTGATAAATTCTATTGGAATCGATACAACAATTCTTGTCTTATCGTCAACTCTTTGAAAATCGACATGAATAGGGAAGTTTTTAACTTTATGTCTTTGAATACTTTTTACGACTACAGCTTCTTTTGTACCATCAATATCTAGTTCAAAAACTTTTGAGTAGAACTGACCTTCTTCGAATCTTTTTTTAAGGGTTATATTATGAACAGAAACCATTTTTGGCTCAATTTTACCGCCATATATAATAGAAGGAACCATTCCTTCTTTAAATACAGGACTAGTATTTCCCTTTATTCTATTTTTAGCAGGTATGCTTCCACTGATTTTCATAGATGCAGTTTATATATTAATTTCAGGATTTAATCAAATAATGATGAGATAGACGTCTCATTATTTATACGCATTATTGCCTCACCAAATAAGGGGGCTACTGATAAAAATTTCATATTTTTTGGGACTTCGAATATAGGTTTGATAGAGTTAGTGCAAACCATTTCTTCAATAACAGAGCTCTGAATGTTATCTAGAGCCTTACCTGAGTAAACTCCATGAGAGCAGTACCCGTAAACCTCGGTTGCTCCCTTTGCTTTGAGTGCTATAGCTGCATTACAAATAGTTCCTCCGGAATCAACTAAATCGTCAATAATTATACATTTCTTACCTTCCACATTACCAATAACGTTCATAGCGGCTGATACACCTGGGGCATCTCTTCTTTTGTCAATAATTGCAAGATCTGCGTCTAGTTTTTTTGCAAATGATCTAGCTCTCATTACTCCGCCAACGTCTGGAGAGACAAAAACTAAATTATCAGATCTTTTATTATCAATTATATCTTTAGTAAATAAAGGTTGGGCATATAAATTATCAAGAGGGATATCGAAAAAACCCTGAATCTGGCCGGCATGAAGATCCATAGTTAAGACTCTATTAGCTCCAGCTGTTGTTATCAGATTTGCTACCATTTTAGCTGAAATTGGAGTTCTAGGGCCTGTTTTTCTATCTTGCCTGGCATATCCAAAGTAAGGAAGAACTGCTGTAATTCTTGAAGCAGAACCCCTTCTTAAGGCATCAATTGTAACTAATAATTCCATTAAATTGTCATTAGCAGGAAATGAGGTTGATTGGATGATAAAAACATCCTCTCCTCTAACATTTTCATGAATTTCAACAAAAATTTCTTTATCTGAAAATTTTGTGATTGTAGCATCGGCTAATTTTATCTTGATATAGTCAGCAATCTCTTTGGATAAATCATGATTGCTATTTCCTGAAATAATTTTCATTTAGTATTATGTTTATACATAGAATAATTATTTATTCCAAACTATTTTATAGCAACTAGGCTTAGATTTCTCCCATAATCAGAATATTTTCTGTGTTTAGATTGCCTGTAACTAAAATAATTAACATCCAAGTAGGTATTTTTTTTATAATCTTTGATAGATCTAATATCTTGATTTTGCAAAATATTAGTGGCAAATTTTGGAAGGTTAAAATAAAGCCTATTTCTTCTTAAGGAGGAGTAGGGGTTGGTCTTTGGAAGCTTAAAATTATTTAAAAAATCATAATTTACTTCATATGAGTATTTCCTAATGCAAGGACCTATAACGACATTTATAGAACTAACAGAACTTCCGATAAGAATCATTTTTTCAATAGTTTTTTCTATTATTCCATTAGAAAGTCCTTTCCAACCCGCATGACAAATTCCAATATTATAATTTTCATTATCAAAAAATATTAAAGGAATGCAGTCAGCAGTTGTGATTCCTAAGATTAGATTACTTGAATTCGTAACTAGTGCATCAGCATTACCTTTATTATCTGATTCCTTGTTGATTATTAGGCAGTTATTACTGTGAGATTGGTGAGGTATAACCAATACCCTATTTAAAAAATTCATTTTATTTTTAGCATAATCGATATTTTTTTTGATTAGCTCAGGATTGTCTTTGGAAAATTTTCCACAATTAAGACTTTTATATATCCCTTTGGAGAAGCCATAATTTTTAGAAAAAAACTTAAAATTTATTCTGTTCTTACTATTCATAATTTTTCACATTAAAATTTTTAAAAACTAATCCCATTTGACCATCTTCGCTCCCCGTTAATAAATCTTTAATAATTTTATTTTTAACATCAGTTGAATTGTTAAAAAAACTTGAAGCATATTTTTTAATAAAATCAGATTGAGAAACTATTTCAGAATTATGAGGAGAAAATAATTTCTTTAGCCTACTAAAATCAACTGAAAATGAATAATCGACACCCTCAAAAGATTCAAATAAATCTATTTTTTTATGTTCTCTTAATGCTCTAAGGGAACTTTTTTTAGAGTATTCAGTGTACCCATAGTCATTTGTTGTAAAAAAAAATTTATTAATTTTACTATGAAGATTCCGAATAAAAAAATCTATAAGGGAAGAATGTTCTAATATATCATTTTCTTTAAAGTCAATAAATTCAAAATCTTTCTTTATGTATTCTGATGGAATTGAGCTTAGAGTATTTAAAAGGTAATGGTTTTTTTCTTTAGTGATAAAAATTTCAGAAAATTTATTATTTTTATAAATATATTGTTTATGTCCAAATGCATCTAAAAATTCATTAGAGTAAATGAAGACTATAAATTCATCCTCAATCGAAAAATCATTAATATCAGAAATAATTGAGAAATTTGGAAGTTTATTAAATTTTTGTAGTTGTTTAGTAAAATAGGAACTTTTTTCCAAAAATGTTGTACTTAAAATTTCAATTCCATTACTATTCATCTGTTCGAGAATATCATATGTTAAATACCCATTACCTGGGCCAAGTTCTAATAAATGAACCTTCTTGATACCTGGATTTTTATTAATAAATTGGTTAAATAGAGCAATTCCAAATAGAGATGATATTTCAGGAGATGTTACAAAGTGCCCTTTGATACCAATTTTATCTTCCTCTTCATAATTATAAAATCCTGATGTTTTATGGAAATTTGATATTTGCACAAAATCTTGAATGCTAATTTTTTGAAAAGCATTTAAAACTTTGTTTATTTCTTGTTGTACAGACATTGAAATGTAATCACTAAGCCAAGTATTAAGATGGGTATACTTAGAATTTGAGCAACTGTAAAATAAGTAAAAATAAATCCAATGTGAATATCAGGTTCTCTAATAAACTCAATCATAACTCTAACTAATGCATAATTAATTAAAAAAAGACCAGTTACTAAACCTGTTTTTGCTCTAAAAAAAAAGTAAATTATATTTAGCACAATAAAAGGCAAGATGCCTTCTAGTAGGGATTCATAAATCTGAGATATATGCCTATAAAAATCTTCATTAGGATACCTCACGCTAATCATAAAATTAGTCTCTCTTCCTAATAACTCTTTATTTAAAAAATTAGCAATTCTACCCAAACCAATACCTACTGGAGCAGTTAAGCAGATTAGATCCGTTACTTTAAATAAAGAAATTTTATGTTTATTGATAAAATAAATAACACTTAATAGACACCCAATAAAAGCTCCATGAAAAGACATCCCCCCCTCCCAAATCTTAATAATCGATAAGGGATTGGAGAAATAATAATTTATATTATAAAAAAAAATATATCCTAATCTTCCACCTATAATGATACCTAAAAAATTATAAAAAAATAAATCTTCGAAAGTTTTTGAGTTTAAATTAAATAATTTTAAATTTTTCTTACTAAACCAATAAAAATATAAAAAACCAAAAATATAAGATAAGCTATACCATCTGATGTCGAAACCTAAAATTGATAAAGCAACTGGTGAGAATAAATCTGGATACTCAAACATTAATCAAAATAATATTACAGAATTTATCTCCAATAAGGATAAACTTTTAGTCAAGTTAGTGAGGTTTATTGACCTTAGTTTTGAAGCTTTAGAAGTATTTAAGGATATAAAGTCAGATTTTCATAAATTATCACCATTAATTAAGAATATTAAAAAATAACTGTTGATAAATATAACTTATTAACATTATAACACTATATGTAGTGGTCATAATTGTTCAATATTGATATATATAGTGTATGAAATACAAAGATGTTGATTCTTCTCCTCTTAGAATTGTTGCAGAAGTCTTTAATATAAAAAATATTAATGATAAATCATCTTTTAATAAATCTGATATTTCGCTTTTAACTGAAATTAGTGACAAAAAAGTAATATTAGAATTTAATTGGATAGAAGATCTAAATTTTATGGTCTCTTCTTTTATAATAGAAGACTTCGACCAAAACATTCTATATCAACAACTAAATCAAATTAACAACAGTTTAATTATAGGAAATTTAAAACAAAAGAATAACAAATCAATAGTGTATAAGCATACTTTACCTCTCAGTACTAAAAATGAACAAGTATTTATAAAAAAATATTTAGAAGATCTTTTATCTGAATTTAATCATCTAGTTACTATTCTTCTTAAAAAAGCTACTTCAAATACCCATTCATCAATTGATGGTAAAAATAAAATAGTTGGCCACGCTTAAAAAAACAATTTTATTTATTGGCTTTGGCAATATGGCCAAATCATTATTAAATAGTAAATTAAAAAAAAATTTTAATATTTGTGCAGTAAATTCTAGTAATGAAATCAAATTCTTAAACTTTAAAAAAACAAAAGTTATGCCCGTTTTTAATGTAGTTTTTTTATTGGTAAAACCAAATATCTTTTACAAAGAAGGGAAATCTTTTTCAAAATATCTTAATACTCAGACTAAAGTTATATCATGTATGGCAGGAGTGAAAAAATCTACCATTTCAAAAAAATTAAATACAAAAAAAATTGTAAGGATTATGCCAAATATATTATCTTTATTTGGTGGCTCTCACACTTGCGTTTTTAGTAATGATAAAAATTTAGCTAATTGGACAATGAAAAATATTACAAATATCTTCGGAACTTCATTTATCGTTAAAAATGAAAATGATATCCATAAAGCAACAGCCCTATTTGGAAGTGGACCTGCATTTATAGCAAAAATAATTAGTAGCTATCTCAAGGCTTCTAAAAAAATGAATTTCAAATATGCTAATAATGAAGAGCCAATTCTTATGTTATTTAAAAATGTAATTGAATTATCTAAAATTTATGGCGGATTAGATAAATTTATTAAAACCATCTCTAGTAAAAAAGGCACTACTCAAGAAGGTATAAATTTTTTAGAAAAAGCTAATATTGAAAAAATTTTATATACCACTATTTTTAGATCTTATAAAAGATCAAAAGAACTAAGCATTGAAAAATAATAATATACTAACTGATAGGCAATTAAGTTCTCTTAATTCAATTGCCCATAACGATAAATTTCATAAAGCATTAATAAAGATAAATAAAGATTATTCTAATTTTGAAAACTTTATTACATCATTTGAAAAGTATGTTAATAAAAAATTACTTTCTATAAAAAAAAATAAATATCCATTTGATGATAAACTATTCGATTCAATTATCACTAGGTTAGAAATTTTAGATAAACATAAAAAAATCGCCCTGAGAATTTATCTCGAATCTCAAAAAAAAAATCGTTATTTTTTAGTTTTAACTAAATCAATTCATGAATATTTTTCTCATCAATTTAATAGTTCACCTCAAGCAGGAATAGCTATTGTGACATACGCGTTAGCTTTTAATATTTGGATAGAGGATGATAAGGATCTAGATAAAACAATGTCGTTTTTAGGTAAGACGATAGATTATATAAAAAAAATAGAACCATTCCTAAAAAAATGATTACTTTTGAAGAATTCCAAAAAGTTGATATTAGGGTAGGGACTATAATTTCAGCTGAAGAAAACCCTAATGTTACTAAACCATCATTAATTCTAATTGTAGACTTTGGAAGTGAATTAGGATTAAAAAAAACTTCAGCACAATTAACTGAAAACTACATTACTAATCAGTTAATTGGTTTGCAAATTGCTGCTGTTATAAATTTTTCCCCTAAGCAAATTGGGAAGATGATCTCAGAATTCTTAGTTCTTGGCTTTCCTGATATAAATAATCAACCGATATTAGTTACTCCTACTCAAAAAATCGAAAATGGTGGAAAATTATTTTAATAAAATTTGAAACTTTAAAATAACCATTAGTCCGCCATGAGAAGACTTATTAAATTGTATATCTCCATTATTTATATCAACTATTTTCTTTGCAATTGATAGGCCTAGTCCACTTCCTTGATTGAGTTGATTACCTCCTTTTATAAATGGCTTTACTAAATCTTCAGGGCTTAAATCCGTACCTGGTCCGTCATCTTCAATTTTTATAACCCAATAATTTTTTTCAAAATATGAATTTATAAATATTTTATTTGCAAATTTTTGAGAATTTTCAATAACATTTTGTATGGATCTATAGATTTGATTTTTTTTAATACTGATATTTTTTTGATCATTTTTATCGATTGATATATTTTTATATTTTTGAATTATTTCTTTTATAAAAATATTACTTTGAACTTCTATTGCAGATTCGTCTTTTTCATTTTTAATAAAATCTATATAGTGCTCAATCATTAAATTCATTTCATTTATATTAGAATGAATATCTAATTTCATTTGCTCATCGGATAAATTATCAATCATCAAATTTATTCTTGTTAGCGGCGTTCTTAAATCATGACTTATTCCTGCGAGCATATTTTTTTGTGAATTGATTGTTTGATTGATATTATTTTTCATATAATTAAAATTCCTAATTAATTCTCTAATTTCTGTTGATCCTGTTGGTCTAATATCCGGCGTTTCAATTCCTCTTCCAAAGCTTCTAGTGATAATTCCAAGTCTCTTCAATGGTCGAATTTGATTCTTTATAAAAAAATAAGAAATGAGTGATAAGATAATACTACAAAGTAATATCCAAAGAAAAAATCCTGTGATAGTTTTAGTTTCAAGCTTATCTTTCTTAATTAAAAAATTAAATATATGTCCATTTTTATTGATTTTAATTATAAAATATTTTTCATTATAAATTTTAAATTCTGTTGAATATTTAATTTGACTTAAAGCCTGAGTCATTCTCTTTTTTAGAAAATAATTATTAGAATTTTTATATATTTTTAGTTCATTGTTTTTTATAAGAACTAATTCAAGTGTTTGAAGTGATCTGTAAGGAACTTCCTCATAATGATTATATTCATTAATAAATAACTCAATATTATTAACAATATTATTAGATAGTTTTTTTAGAACTAGATCCCAATGTAGCTCAAAAAATATAACTATTCCTATGATTTGAATTAATACTATTGGTATTGATATTAAATAAAAAGATCTGACTAATAAACTACTAGATATTTTTCTTAACTTATAACTCATTAATAGAATATTTTATAACCTTTTCCATGAACTGATCTAATTATATCTCTTAATCCACAATATTTTTTTATTTTCATTCTTAGTCTTGAAATTTGCATATCACTACTTCTTGACAAATAATCTAAATTTAATTCTTTGTTCATTAATTCTCTATTTAAAAATTGATTAGAATTTCCGATTAATAATTTAAGTATTTTGATTTCATTGCTAGTTAAATTTATTGTAATTTTATTATGACTTAGAATCTCTTTTTTTAAATCAAATTTTGTATTTGCATCAAAATTAATTATGTTATTTGAATTTTTCTTACTCAGGTTTTTTTTTATTTTTAGTAATAGCTCTCTAGAATCAAAAGGTTTTCCAACATAATCTTCCGCACCTAATTCGAGACCTGCAACTCTGTCATCTGCATTACTTAGAGCTGATAAAAATATTACAGGTGAATTAATTCTATCCTTTATATTATTTACATAAAAATCTAATCCGTTTGAATCCGGAAGCATTATGTCTAATAAAATTAAATCAAAAGTAAAAAGTTTAATTAATTTATCTGCTTCACTAATTTTTCCTGCTTTGCTAACTAAATAATTATTATTTATTAATAATTTTTCTATTAAGTCTTGAAGAGTCGGATCATCTTCAACTAATAATATGTGTGAATTCATAGTCATAAATTTTCTATGACATTTATAAACCCACTCATATATTTTGAATCCGTTTTTTTAAATAATACCATTATTCTTTCTGATATTTTTTTTATTGATTTGTCCAAATTTTTTTTACCATTTTCAGTTAATTCAACTTTTGTATTATCTAAATTAGATATAAGTTTTTTATCTTCAAGATTTTTAAATATAATATTAATATTTTGTCTCTTAATTATAAGTTTTTTAGATAAATCTATTTTTTTCTTAAATCCTTTTCTTATTTCTATTAATATTAAAAATTCATTTAGAGTAAGATTATTTTTCTCTGTCTCTGTACTAATTTCTTGATGAATTAGTTTATAAGTCCTATGCGATCCTAATAGAATCTTTAGAATATTATCTTCTTTAAAATAGAGTGTGTCAGCAAAGCTTATATTCATTTAAATAATTATATTGTGAATTTTTTTAATTAATAATACATTATTTTACTTATGGAAATCATCCCTTTTGATAAAAGAATAGGTTTTATTTGGTATAATGGTGAAATTGTCGAATGGCAAAATGCAACCACACATGTTCTTAATCACGGTCTTCATTACGGAAGTTGTATATTTGAAGGATTAAGGGTTTATGCATCTAATATATATAAATTGGAAACACATACTGATAGGCTTTTTCACTCTGCAAATAGAATGGGAATGGATGTTCCATATACGAAAAATGAATTAAATGATGCTCAACATGAAATTATAAAAAAAATGAATATATCGTATGGTTATATTAGACCTGTTATTTGGAGAGGTAGTGAAATGATGGCTATTTCAGCTCAAAAAAATAAAATTAACGTAGCGATAGCTACTTGGGAGTGGCCTTCATATTTTTCACCCGAAGATAGATTGAGGGGTATTTCTCTTCAAACTGCTGAATGGAGAAGACCTCCGGCAAATACCATGCCTACTGATGCTAAAGCCGCTGGTCTTTATATGATTTGTACTCTTTCAAAACACAAAGCTGAGAAAGAGGGCTTTACCGATGCTCTTATGTTGGATTATGAAGGTAAGGTATGTGAATCAACAGGTTCAAATATATTTTTTGTGTTTAATGGCGAACTTCATACTCCAATTCCGCACTGTTTCCTTAATGGAATTACTAGGCAAACAGCAATGAGCATAGCTTTGAATCAAAATATTAAAGTAGTTGAGCGAGATATATATCCTGAAGAAATCAAAGAAGCTGATGAAATATTCTTAACTGGATCAGCTGTAGAAATTAATCCGGTTAGAAAGATAGATAATATGGAATTTAAAGTGGGTCATATTACTAAAATGATTTCAGACTTATACCTAAGTGAGGTTGATGAAAATTTTCAAAATAATAAAGAAAATTATCAGTAAATTAATTCTTAATTACATCTTTCCATTTTAAATTTTTTTCTAAATCTTTCTCTTTAGCTTCAACTATTTTTAAGTTATCTCCGTATTGACTAAACTTCCAAAATGCAGCCTTAGTTTTTAATTGATCTATTATAAATTCATTTGACCTTATAGATTCTTCTCTATGAGGTGAGGATGTCATGATAAAAACTATTTTATCACCAAGTGGTATCTTTCCCACTCTATGAACAATAATACAATTGTTTAAATTCCATTTATGAATAGCTTCAGTCCTTATCTTATCTAATTGTTTTAGGGCAAGGTCCTCGTAGCATTCCAAAAAAATAGCCTCAATAGATGTCTTTTCATTAAATAAATCTTCTCTGACGGTTCCTAGAAATATTGAAACTGCTCCATTTTTATGGGATTTTATATTCGAATATAGATCATCAAGACTAAAATCTTTATTTGTAATCTTTATCATTATCCGCCTGTGACAGGTGGTAGAATTCCCAACTCATCACCATCAACTATATCAATAGCTTCATTTTCAATTTCTTTGAAATTGATAAAAAATTTAATTGAGTCGTCACTAAATATTTCTGAAAAAAAATTATCTTTTTTAATCAAAAATAATTTTAAATCTTTAAAGTTTAATTTTTCTTCAATTTCAAATAAATCTTGAGATTTATTTAGCTTTACTCTGATCCAAGAAAAATATTTGACAGTAATTTTCAAATTACAGTTAAACCTTTTTTAATATAACTATAACCTGAATAAAGAGTAAAAAATGCTGAAATCCAAAGCATTATTAATCCCGCACTCCAAATTGTATTATTAAAATCATAACCCATTCCAAATATTAAGATAGAAAGACTAATCATTTGCGTCGTTGTTTTAATTTTTGCAACAAAAGTAACAGGAACTTTTTCATTATTATTAGCTAGAAATTCTCTTAAGCCAGAAATCGCTATCTCTCTTAATAAAATAATAATAGCTGGTATAACATGTATATCTGTAATGACCCTTGTTTCTATTAATACTATTATGACTGAAGCAATAAGGAGTTTATCTGCAATAGGGTCCAATAGTATTCCTAGTTTTGTAGTTTGGTTTAATGCCCTTGCTAAATAGCCATCAAAAAAATCAGAGATAGATGAAATAATAAATAAAAATCCAGCTAATAAAACTATTTTAGAATCATCGGAGAAGAGTAGATATAATATTAGTGGAATAAGAAATATTCTTATAAAAGTAATTATATTTGGAATTGTCAGATTTCTATTCATTGTTAATTTTATCTATTATAATCTGAGCAAGTAACTTATTCACACCTTCAATTTGAAGCAGTTCTTCCATACTGGTCTGCTTAAGCTCTTTTGTACTTCCAAAATAGTTAATAATCCTTAGTTTTTTCACTTTACCAATACCTTTTACGTCATCTAAGAAACTTGACTTAATGGAGTCAGACATTCTTTTTAGGCTATTTTTTTTTGATAATGTATGTGCTTTATCGCGAATCTTTTGTAAAAAACCTTCAATTTTTGGTTGATCAGTTAATGATATGTTACTTCCATTAAGCGTGTGATATTTATCAAATTTATAATCCCTTTTATGACCTTTAGAAATAGCTATCAAAAAAATTTGATTATCGAGATTAAATTTTTTCAATATATCATTGCATATTTTTAGATAAGGCTTACCTCCATCTATTAATATAATATCAGGGATTAGTTTGTTAGAGTTTTCAAAACGCGAAAGAAAAACTTTTTTCATTAAATCTGCATCTCCAAATTTTTTTAAATCTAAATCTTTGAATTTGTAAGTTCTTGATTCTTTTATATCGAAACCTTCATTATTAAAAACAACATAAGAGGCTACGGCATAATTATTAGAATAAAAACTATTATCATATCCTTCTATTCTTTGTACGGGACTTTTTATTTTAAAAAACTTTTGTATTAATTGGAGGATCTCATTATTAGTATCGTAGAATTGATCGTACTTTTTAATCTCCTTATAAAGATTATTTTTAGAAATTTTTTCAATAT
>TARA_B110000977_G_scaffold4655_1_pt1 | contig 22053 bp, 14 predicted proteins | sample TARA_B110000977 | Tara Oceans TARA_B110000977 (sample SAMEA4397798) | marine metagenome | biome: Polar Biome; feature: [SRF] surface water layer (ENVO:00010504); material: water (ENVO:00002006), including particulate matter (ENVO:01000060) such as... | depth 5 m | reverse complement strand
GTCTGCAGAGGCGCAGGCGGCGGCCAATTCAGGATCTGTTGGGCAGATACGGCCGGGTCGATGCACAGCCCAAAATCCCGAGCCAACCATCAAGCCCGACAGGGCGAACATCCAACCCTTATATTGACTGAGAGTAATCAACCAGGGTGCCGCAGATGCCAATGTCGCAACGCTGGCGCCGAGCCCGAGTGTCACCAAGGTGATGGGCAGGGCGCAGCAGAGTAGGGTGCCGGAGGTGGTAAATAACAGCAGCCAACTCCAAGAGCGTGGTTTATTCATAAAGTTCTTCCCATTTTAAATGGCTGGCGTTAAAAGACCATGCCCACGCCAATACTGAGATAGTCACCATCCCATTGCTCGTCGTTATCGTGGACGGCAAATTTATATTCACCGCGGACAATCACATTGCGCTTGAAATACACCAGTACTGGGCCGCTGAGCAGATGCTGCCCCGAATCTGAATCTCTAGCGGTAATATCCCAGAGGGTGAACCAAGATGAGCCCTTGCCATCGGCATGACTCATACCGGCGTTGATATCAATGCCGGTGGTATCGCCAAGCCGGTAGACATCATAGAGCTGATAGTAGTCCTTTGATTCGGAACTGTAACTCAGGCTTAGACCTGCATCCCAGTCACTGCCGCCGCCAGTGGGCATTCGCACCGAGGGTGTCAGGCCCCAGTTTGAGGTGGATGCGCCGGCATTTTTATAGCGCTTGATGGGCATGGCAAGAATTGCATCGCCACTTTTACCGTCGCTATAAGGCACCTTTAAGGTCATGCGCAGTGCCGGTTTAAAGGTGTAGACACCTTCAACCCAAGTGGTGGTTGTGTCATTGGCGTGGGTGATGCGGGTTTGGGCGCCATAACCGCCATTCCAGCGCGGAGCCATATCCATTACTGGTTGATGGGCAGTGACTTGGCTGGTCACCGTGCCGATTGTGGAAAGTACAAACAGTGCAATAAGCGGCTTCACTGAGTCACCTCCACTGGGCTGGCCACCTCGTCCATTGGGGTCATTTTGATGGGGTCGTAGCCGCCGGATTTGATAGCTTCAAATATAGTCTCTTGGTTGACTGCTTGGCCCTCTTGGAAGCTGATATAGACCCGCTGATTTTCGATATCAACTTTGACGCCATCTTCGAATTGGCTGGGGTCTATAAAGTCTAGTTTGCGCAGTTTTTTGGCCACGCCAAAGGCACAGAACTCACAGACAATGCCGTTGACATTGATCTCGTAGTTTTTCGCCGAGGCGGGGGCCGATATTGCTGCTGAGAAAAAAATTGAGAGCAGGGCTGTGGATAGAGTTTTAATAAACATGGGATCACCTTTAATAATCTTCAGATTAATGAACAAAAGCATTAAGCATTCTAGTAGTGCGCCAAAGATGGACGCTGAGAACTATGAAAGGTGGTTAGTTGGGGGCCTAAAGGGCAATTCTATGCTGCGGGAAATAGTCAGTGTCAGTGCAATACTGGCAATTTTGGGATGTTCTGTGGGGATGGCCTTGGTGCTGTCCACCGGCAAGCTAAAAACGGAGCAGTCGGAACAGCATTGATTCAAGCTGGTGCTGTCCGAGCTAGCGGTGCCAGAATCGTTTTTTTCATGGCAGGGCATGGCCGAACTTTGTGTCGCCATAGACATACCTGAATGAACGCTTTGATCTGCTTGCTGTGAAAGTTCTGTGCTGCTATCGGCACTGTTAGCCGTGCTGCTCATAGTACAGGTGCTATGCGCAAGGGTCGCATTCATCGTGAACACAATCACGAGGATATTGAGCAGGGCTGACATATAGGATGAGCGCGTTTTCATATAAGTTATCAGACACTATTTTGGGTTTTAGTTCAACTGGAGAGTTCAAATGGAGAGTTCAGCTGGACTCTCCAGCAACCCATCATCCGGAACGCAGTCGAAGGATCTCCCGAACAGATAATTCCTAGCCTGAGTCTCCGCCAGCCTAATGAGATCCCTCCACTGCGGTAGGATGACAGCGTTGTACTGAGTCGGGATGGCGGGATCAGGGCTCTGTCGTGATGGCAGTACAGTAGTGAGTCGGACTGACATTAATCGCTTTCACTATCACTATCACTATCACTATCACTATGGCTATGGCTATGGCTATGGCTACTCTGCCACTGCGCCGGAAGTTTGTAATTGTTGAATCTCACTGTCGGATAACCCCAGACTTTTTAATACCAACTCTGTGTCCGCCCCTTCAGCGGTTGGTTTTGCCGGTATCGGGCAATGGCTACGGCTAAACTTGGGGGCAATACCCGGTTGGACTTTGCCATCAATTTCAATAAACGTTGAGCGGGAAATATTGTGTGGGTGTTTTGGCGCTTCGATAAAATCCAGTACCGGGGCGAAGCAGGCATCAGTGCCTTCTAGTAGTTTGCACCATTGATCCCGGGTTTTACTTTTAAACACAGCGGCTAATGCTGTTTTCTGTTCAGGCCACTTTCTGGGGTTGCCATAATGACTAAACTGTTCTGAGTCTAACCCCGCTTTTTCCACCAGCAGTTGATAAAATTGCGGCTCAATAGGGCCGATAGAAACAAATTTTCCGTCGGCTGTTTCATAGGTATTGTAAAAGTGAGCGCCACCATCCAATACATTGGACTCTCTTTTTGCTGTCCATAGGCCCATATTGGACAGCGAGTAAAAGACACTCATCAGGCTGGCGGTGCCATCGGTAATAGCAGCATCAATTACCTGGCCTTTACCCGATTGGCTGCGTTCATTCAGTGCGGCTAACATACCCATCACTAAAAATAAGCTACCACCGGCATAATCACCGACAAGGTTTAGCGGTGGAATCGGTTTGTCTTTAGTACCAATTGAGCCGAGTGCGCCAGCAATAGAAATATAATTAATATCGTGGCCAGCGACTTTGGAGAGCGGTCCGGTTTGTCCCCAGCCAGTGATACGACCAAAGATTAGTCCCGGGTTTCGGGCATGGCAAACCTCAGGACCTACACCTAATTTTTCAACAACGCCTGGTCTAAAACCTTCGATTAACATATCAGCACTGTCTATCAGTTTTAATAAGGTTTCCAGGCCTTGCTGGTTTTTAAGGTTCAATGCGATGGATTTTTTACCCCGGGAATTAACATCTTTTTCTGCCGGGCTGGCAATACCATTGGTTTGCCTGGAGCGCTCTATGACAATGACTTCGGCGCCCATATCGGCAAGCAGCATGCCGGCATAGGGGCCGGGGCCAATGCCTTTTAATTCAATGACTTTCAAGCCTGCTAAAGGGCCCATTTTGTATCTCCTGAATAGTCTATTCTTTGCTGCTGAATGGCAGAGAAAATAAATTATAGGGTTTAAATTTGAATTCCGAGAAGCCCTGAGAGCCTATGGGAGATGAGAATCCAATAGGCTCACAGCGGTTATGCCTTTTTATCGCTTTTTAGGCAGAGGTAAAAGCAGCCAAGGCTATTTGAGACAGTTGCCCTGAAGCTCTTCACCAGCAAAGGCCGCAGCAACGAATAGCGACGAATCCTCAGTAGAACCATTGACAATACTGCCGTGTGTTCCGGTACGATAAAAGTGCGTTTCTACCTTCGAGCCAGCAGCACAGGCATCTCTCACCAGTGCTTGCTGCATACGCGGTGGGGTGTTGATATCTTTGCCACCAATGCCGAAAAAGGCGGGGGCGTTGAGCTTCAGAGTCGGGTATTCCATGCGTTTGAATGCCTTATTTAGCGGCTCAGCAGGGGACTTCTTAAAGGCTTTGATATAGGTGACCTGTTGTTTTTTCACCAACTGTTTCATTTCCGCATAGCAGGTATCAGACACCGCCTTGGCAACGGGCAGCACCTCAGTTGAGACATAGTCTTCCAGCTTAAACTTATCATCGATCAAGCCCAGCATGGAGAGGGCCAGGAAGTTGTAGCCCAGCATGGGGTCTACCACATCGTTGGGTCTCGTCGCCTGTATCACGGCAATTGCTTCGGCAGTAAAGTACGGCGCACCGGTGGCAACAACCCCTTTGATATCCAACTCGGCTGCGTAACTAGGAGCATAGGCCACCGTTGAAAGCGCGGCTGCAGCACCCTGTGACTGGCCGATCATAACCACCGCTTTAGACAGGGGAAAGCCAGCCTTTTGCACGGCTCTGATAATATCGAGGTTGCTGTAAGCAACGGGGCGAGTGGCGAGATAAGGGTGGGTACCCACTGTGCCCAGCCCTTGATAATCCGAAGCTACAATGGCGTAGCCATTAGCTAGCCAGTAGTTCAAATAGGTAACATCACGACTTTGCCTACCATTCCAAGATGGCGCACAGATATCGGCGACTCCAACCGTTCCATGAGCCCAGCCCAGCAACGGCCAACCGCCCTTGGGGGCGGTGCCTTTGGGAAGAAATAAAGCCCCGGAAACAGCGACAGTTTTTTTAGCAAACAGGCCTTCTGTTGAGGTATAGAGCAATCGGATATTGCTAGCGGCTCGGTTCAGGGACTGATGTTGATCCAGTGGCTCCTGGCGCAAAAGTACACCTGGCGTCTTTGATGACAGGTCGTCAAATTGATAGAACTCACCAATATCGCTGTCGCCCAATGCAGTTGATTCAACAGTTTTCATCGCCCCAGCAAAAGCCAGGGCGCTGAAAATCACTAGAGACATACCCAGACAATGTCTGGCTGTTTTTACTATGAGTTTATTCATCAGTAACCTTCGTTGTCGAATGTATGTCTCTTGGTGTTATCAATGAGCAGATTAAAATCTGTACATTGCATCCAGACCAAATGTCCGTGGCTCACCACCAACAGTCATCAGTATACCTGCCACTGAATCAGAGGAGGCTATAAGGCTATTTTTGTAGTCTTCGTCGAGGATATTCTTTCCCCAAACAGCCACTTCCCAGTGCTCATCGGCGCTATTAAATGACAGCCGGCCATTTAATAATCCATAGGCTTCTTGGCTGTTGTCTTTGTCGGTATAGGTCTGCGTAACCTGTCTAGAGCGCATCAGCTGATCATCCTGATAGGCGTAAGTCAGATTGGCTCTGAGTTCACCCAAACCCTCCAGAGTTGTCCTGTAGTCAACATTCATCGTGGTTGACCAATCCGGCGCCCATGGTCGTCCTGATCCCTCTTCAATACGCAATACATCGGTGTTGTCGACAACGTCGTCAGTATATTCTGCGTCAAGAGCGAGCAAGTTAAGTGATAAAGTCAGACCTTCAGTGGCAAGGTAGACGACTTCAGTATCCCAACCATAGCCCGTTACTTCCGATGCGTTGACCGTTCTGGCGACTGGTGAAGTGCCGTCGGTAAGCAGTACTTGAAGATCCTCATAGACATAGTAGAAAACAGAGGAGTTAAAGCGCATGCGGCCATCAAGCAGATCGGACTTTATGCCCAGCTCATAGTTGATATTGTTTTCTTCGTCGAAAGGTGTGGTGGCAAAATCAGGACTGACAAATCCATTAGCCGCCGAACCTTCAAGGGTCAGACGAGTGTTGTAACCGCCTGATTTGTAACCCTGACTGATGCTAGCAAAAACCATGGCTTCATCATTGAGCGCATAGTCGAGGCCGATTCGGCCGGAAATATTGCTCCAATCTTCACTCCAGGACGATATCGATGGGTCTGATAACTGCGCAATGTTAGGGTAAATCAAACCCTGGCCGGCAAAGGTATTGTTGCCAGCATCGATGAGGGTAAAAGATTTTTCGTCATGGGTATAACGAATGCCTGCGGTGAAATTCAGCTGATCTGTTAGCTGCCATGTTGCATCACCAAAAATAGAGTAGCTTTCGGTTTCGTTCTCGCCAGCACTGGTTTCCATAAATGGTGTGCCTAAGCTGCCGCCGCCAAGACTACGAAGTTTGACTAGCGCAGAGAGGCGTGTGGTGACAGCCAAATCTCGCTCCTGCTTGTAGTAATTGACCCCCGCCAACCAATCGACAGTATCTGAGCTGGCATTGATTCGAAACTCCTGGTTAAGCTCTTTGGTGGTACCTGTCGCATAGCTATTCGCTAGGCCAAGACTTCCGCCATCGGCGTCGGATCCGGTTTTGGTATCAACTTTACGATAGCTGCTGATTGATGTCAGTGTCAGGTCTTCACTGAGATCCCAGCTAACTTTCAGTGAGTTACCGGTGATATTGCGGTCCTGAATGGTTTCTGGATTGGCTCCGGCAGGTGCAGCCGACAATCCGCCTGCCACTGGAATTATAAAGCCAGCATCTCCGGCAATAGCATCTCCACTGCCTTCGCTATAAAAACTAGCAGGGTCTGCCTGGTTCCAAACAAAGCCGAATAGACCTGATCCTGGGCGAACGGTACTGACGCTTTTGTATCCAGGGTGATCCTTTTGACTGGACCAGTCAGCGCTGTATTCAAGCTCTAAGGAGTCATTGGCAACCCACAGTGCGCGTAAAAATCCGGCTGCGCGATCTTGCTCTAATCCATCTTCTTGGCCGGTGGCTAAGTTGGTTTGCCAGCCATCCCGGTCTCGGGTAGTAAAGCCAGCGCGAACCATCAGTTCGTCGGCGATCACAGGTACATTGATAAGACCTTTGGTTGTACGCAGGCCGTAGTTACCGCCACCGGCACCAATTTCAGCGGCGAACTCATTGTTGGGTTTATTGCGAATAATACTGATCGCGCCGCCCGAGGCATTGCGGCCGAAGAGTGTGCCCTGTGGACCCTTCAATACTTCTACGCGCTGAATATCCAGCAAGTCACCGAGCATATCAAAGCCATTACCCAAATAGACACCATCCAGATAAAACGGAATACTCTCTTCTAGTCCAAATCCGAAGGCAAAACTATTGACACCACGCAGGGCAGATACATTGTTTGTTCCCTGAGTGTCAGCTAGCTTAAAGCCAGGCGAGATAGAGGACAGGTCACTCAGGGTGCTAATGCCATTCTGGGTCAGCGTATCGCCCAACAGTGCCTGAACGGATAGTGGCACTTCTTGCAGACTCTGGGCGCGTTTTTGCGCTGTGACAACCACTTCCTCAAGAGTCAATGTGTCCTGCGCTAGTGCTGGAAGCGCCAAGGATACACAGGCCAATGAAACGGCTATGGATAAATAATTTTTGTTCACATTCTTCATGTTTATTCCCCTTTATTAATTATTATTAGTTATTATTTTACTAAGACTAAAATCTCTTACCATTAACAGCACCGCTTGTTAGCAGCATCGAGATACACACTTTCTTCTTCAAATCTTCAAATCTTCAGCTCAGCGATTTCTACCATAGTTTTCATGGGAGTCCACAAACTCACCGGCGGCGATGGCGTTTGCAATCGAGACATCACCGGCCGCCACAACGGCTGCTGCTATCTCGGCTAATTTTTTTGCCTGACCATTGCCATAGCAGTCCATCATTTCAAGGCACTCGCGCTGGGTGGCAAGCGCTGTTCCGCCACCATAAGTAGCAACGATCAAGGAGGGCATAGTCCATGACCAATAGAGATCGCCATTCTCAAGCACCTCGGTATAGGTCTGGCCAGCATGGGATTCCACAACATTGGCTTCGTCTTGCCCAGTAGCGATAAAAAAGGCGGCAATACCGTTGGCTGAATGCCCTCCGGTATAGGAGGCACCAGCCAGCAGACTGCCTTGGGTAGATATATTGCGAAGATTCTGGATAGCCGACGCCGTGGTTCTCAGTAGCTTCTCCATCACCTCTTTTTTCAAAATCAATTCAGCGACAACACGCTTTCCGCGACTGTAGAGATTGTTTATGTGAGAGTGTTTCTTGTCGGTGTCCATGCCGCCACTAAAGGCATAGTAGTCAATTGTTCGCGGATAGTTTTTCAATATCCACCGGCACGCATGGTCGGTTGCTTTGGAAACCATATTCTGTCCGGCCGCGTCACCGGTAGAAAAATTCCAACGCATATACAGAACGTTATGAACCGGCCAGCGCTGGACAAATTCAAGACTAGCGATGGAACTAGTGGTCTCGGCCTCAGCCTTGATCTCTGTGTAGTTGGCGTCAAACCAAGACATAAATTCTTTTACTTCGCGAGCGCTGGCAAACTTTAATGCTGGCGCTCTTTGCATATAGTCATCAAATACCGTGGTGGTAATGCCGCCACTCTCGGTAATCGCGCGCATGCCGCGGTTATAGCTGGCAATCAGCGTGCCTTCGGTGGTGGCCAGTGGAATATAATATTCCCCAGCCGCATGCTCGCCGTTTATTAGCAGTGGGCCGGCAACCCCAAGGGGCATTTGGCTGGTGCCCATAAAATTTTCGCAATTGCCTGCAACCGACTCAGGTGGCACCGAGAACTGACCTACATGGGACAAGGAGGAGCCTGTCTTTTCGGTAATGAAAGATCTCTTTTCAGCAGCCGATTCATGGGAATAGTCGTTTTGGCTATTTCGCGGGATTTTTTTAATTTTCATAGCTTAGGACTCTCTTATTGGTCGCGCCGCTTATTAGTTATTAGGTCGCTCTCGTGTTGCAAAGCTTTAGTATTAAAAAGCTTTCGTATTAAAAGGCTCTCGTATTAAAAAGCTCTCTGCTTAATTGACGATAGATAGGCTGCCGCACTAGCCCACTTCAGCTATCTTGCGATCAGATTACGGCTAAGAGGGTTCTGGATTCAATTACCCAATCGCTCAAAGCAGTAGCCAGCCAGCTCAAATCACTAGCCCAACTTATACTCGTGCCAAGCTTAACCCCATGTAGAATCTAGGTTTCCTGCCGCGGTTTAAGGGTTCGGGTTGTTGAATGTTTGGTGTAAGGTACTGCTAGACTGGCTATCATATTTGATTGCTCGCTAGCCCCTGAGCGATGCGGACAGCAATCTGCTCGTTCCAGTCATTGTTCTTTTTTACTCTGAAAGTTACTGTCCGAACCTAATTGCTATCGACCTAGAGGATAAAGCGTTTATGCCACTTTCATTTGATTCCAGCCGACTAAGAAACCCCGATCTGACCGAAGAGCACGAAGCATGGCGTGAGCAGTTACGTCGCTTTATTGACCGGGAGATTACTCCCAACGTTGATGATTGGGACGAGAACGGCGCTTTGCCACCAGAGTTATGGGGTAAGGCCGCGGCGGTTGGTATGATGGGTATGGGCTACCCTGAAAAATATGGCGGTGTCTCAGAAGGCATCGATCTACATTACCGCAATATTCTCAGTGAAGAATTGGCTAGAACCAGTCTTGGAGGGCTGCCTAGCACTTTGCTTGCCCATGGAATAGGTCTGCCCCCGGTGCTGAATTTCGGCAGCGATGAATTAAAAGAAACCATTATCCCGCCGGTTATTGCTGGTCACAAACGCATATCTCTCGCCGTGACCGAACCCTCCGGCGGCTCCGATATGGCCAACCTGAGAACCACCGCTGTTCGTGACGGGGATCATTACATCGTTAATGGCAGCAAGACATTTATCTCTGGCGGCATGGGTGCTGACTGGTTTACCACCGGCGTGCGTACCGGAGGCGAAGGCGCTCGGGGTATTTCAGTGCTGGTGATTCCCGCTGCTGCCGAGGGCGTAAGCCGCACCTCCCTGGACAAGAAACAAGGCTGGTGGTGCAGCGACACAGCTACCATTTACTTCGATAACGTTAGGGTGCCGGTTGGCAACTTACTGGGTGAAGAGGGCAAAGGGTTTCTGGTGATGGCACACAATTTCAACGCTGAACGCCTATCCATGTCGGTGATGATGGAAGCCAGTTCACGGGTGTGCCTCGAAGAGGCAGTCAACTGGGCACAAAACCGAGAAACCTTTGGTCAGCGTCTCGCCGACCATCAGGTTATTCGTCACAAAATTGCTGAAATGAAACAGCGAATCAACAGTTGCCAAGCGTACATTCAACATTGCTCTCGCGAAATCATTGCCGGCACCGCTGTCTTTGGCGACATTGCCCTGTTAAAGGTTCACTGTAGTCAGACGGTAGAATTCTGTGCCCGAGAGGCTATGCAAATACTCGGTGGTATCGGCTATATGCGTGGCAACCGAGTAGAGCGAATTTACCGCGAAGTTCGGGTTAACGCTATCGGTGGCGGCTCAGAAGAAATTATGCGAGACCTTGCGGCGCGTCAGTACCAACTTTGATTGCGCTTAATTGAATTGAAGCGAACTTTCTTATACTAAAGGCGGAGATCGAATGAGCAGCATTGACCCTAATTGCCCAGTGTTAATTGGTGTTGGACAAAACACCTGGCGAGAACGTGATGTCAGTCGCACACCTATTGATGTGCTGACTGAAGTCGCCGCCATGGCGCTTGAGGATACGGCAGTTGATTCGATCAATGAGTCCATTGATTGTGTGGTGACCGTGCGATTTATCGCCGATGCCAATCCCGCGATAGCGCCGTTATTTCCCCGTAATCCGGGGGCTGCGATAGCCCAACGCTTAAACCTGCCGTCGGCGAAGATTCTGCAGGGCGCTATCGGGGGAAATTCTCCTCAGTATTTAGTCAACCAACTGGCTAAAAAACTCTCCGACGGTGAATGCTCGGTGGCGCTGTTAGCGGGAGCTGAACTGTTCGACACTCTATTTAGCGCAATGAAGACTGGGGGAGATATTTCGGCCTGGGCTGACGGCGCTGAACCCCCGAAGGCCAAACTGGGCGAAGATCGTGACGGGCTCAACCCTACCGAGAAATTGCATGGTCTTTATGAGCCGATCAATACCTACCCACTATTTGAAAATGCGATTAGACATCGTGATCAACGCAGTATTGAAGAGCATCAGCAGCTACTAGGTCATATCTGCAGTGGCATGTCCCAGGTTGCCGCTGAGAATCCTCTAGCATGGCGACAGCAATCATTAACCGCAGAAGAAATTTGCACAGTCAGTGCCAGCAATCGCATTATTGGTTATCCCTATACCAGATTGATGAACGCGGTACTGTCTGTGGATATGGCTGCAGCGGTTATTATGACCACCGCTGGCAAGGCCCGTGAACTGGGCATTGATGAAGAGCGCCTGGTGTATCTGCGCGCCGGTGTTGATGTCAACGAAATATGGCATGTCAGCGAGCGTGAAAACTTCCATAGTTCACCAGCGCTTGGCAAGGCTGCCAGTGCGGCACTGGAGCAGGCTCGTCTGAGCCTTGAGGATATAGATTGTTTCGATATCTATAGTTGCTTCCCCAGCGCCGTCGAAATTGCCTGTCGAGAGATAGGCCTGTCGCCGTTGGATCCCCGGGGGTTAACAGTCACTGGCGGCCTGCCGTACTTTGGCGGTCCAGGCAATAACTACTCACTGCATGCAATTGCAGAAATGGTGACTCGTCTGCGTGGTAATAGTTTAGAACTTGATCAAGAAAGTGGCCAAGAAAGCCGCCCAAAAAATGGTTTGGTCACAGCCAATGGTCTGTACCTAACCAAGCATTCTATGGGTATCTATTCCTCTCAAGCACCTCTCGATAAGTGGCAGTCATTCAATAACCAGCCGCTGCAGAACGAGATCGATCAAGGGCCTCGCATTCACCTGGATAAAGACTATGAAGGCGAAGTCTCAATAGAAACCTACACCGTAGCCTTCGACAAAGACGGCCCCAAAGAGGGCTATATTATCGCGCGCAATAAATCTGGCCACAGAGTCATCGCCAATACAGGTCGGGTGGTAAATACCCTCGATCGCCTATTGGAGAAAGACTCGATCGGCCTGCGGGGCCACATCGAACAAAAGCAGGGCGGTGCTATTTTCAGGTTCTAGTGGTTAATTATTGACTGGGATCCTGAGCCCGTTCTAATAAAATTTAACTGACACAAAAATAATAATAAGAAACAACAATAAGAGTGTATCTATATGAATGAATACCCCGATGTAGCCATTATCACTGCGATTGAGGCCTTGTACGCCAGAGAATCTCAGCAAGCCGACGATCTTTGTTTTGCCCAACCTTTTGCCGACGGTGCACTGAAAGAATACACCTGGAGTCAGGTTGCAGCCAATGCAAGAACAGTGGCAGCCTACCTGAGATCACTCGAACTTGAGCCTGGCTCACGCATTGCACTGATGTCGGGTAACTGTGCTTACTGGATAATGGCTGACTTGGCGATTTGGCTGGCTGGCCATGTCTCGGTACCGATTTACCCGGTACTGACAGGCAGCAGCGTCAAGCAGATACTCGATCACAGCGAGTCGCAACTGATGTTTGCAGGCAAGCTGGAGAGCTGGGATGAGATTAAAACCGGCGTTGCCGACAGCATTCAGATCGTCACATTTCCTATCGAATCGTCGGTGCCGGCGAATGCAGGCAAACAGTGGAGTGCAATATTCAACGAGTTCGAGCCTATCAGTGACAACCCGAAACCGCTGTTGGATGACTTAGCTACGATTGTCTATACCTCGGGTACAACGGGCGAGCCCAAAGGCGTCATGCACTCTTTTAGAAACTTGGGTACGGTTGGCACCGCTGCGGGCATTATCTACGCCATCTCAAAACAGGACCGGAAATTGTCTTACTTACCATTGGCTCATGTAGCCGAACGGGCCTCGGTAGAAGTTAACCAGCTGTATTATGGCTATCCGGTATTTTTCTCTTGCTCACTGGAAACCTTTGCCGAGGATTTGCGCCGGGCAAGCCCGACCTTATTTTTTGCCGTTCCTAGAATTTATCAAAAATTTCAGCAACAGGTTTTCGCTCGTATGCCCGCCAAACGCCTGCAACTTCTGTTGAAGCTCCCATTGATTGGCAAGCGTATTCGCAAAAAAATACTGTCTGGCCTGGGCATGGATCAGATGCGGATTGCCATCAGTGGCGCTGCACCCCTTTCAACGACAATTATTGACTGGTATGCGTCGCTGGGTATTGAAATCCTCGAAGGCTATGGCATGAGTGAGAATTTCGCTTACTCTCATACCACTCGCTCAGGTGAGTCAAGGGTTGGCTATGTAGGCGCGCCGTCTCCCGGCGTGGAGTGCAAAATTTCTGACCAGGGCCAAGTATTGATTAAGTCACCAGCGACCACGCTGGGCTATTACAAAGCCCCAGCCCTCACCGCGGAACTGTTTGATGAAGCAGGCTATATGCGCACCGGTGATAAGGGAGAGATGGATGATCAGGGGCGCTTGAGAATTACCGGGCGAATCAAGGAATTATTTAAAACCAGTAAAGGCAAATACATTGCCCCAGCGCCTGTAGAAGATCGGCTGCTACAGAATCAAAATATAGAACTGATCTGTGTTACTGGCGCCAATCTGCCTGGCCCCATCGCATTGATTACGCTGAATGAACAATCGCTGGCCCTGAGCGAAACGGCGGAAGGGAAAAAATCCATCACTGACAGTCTTGAAGCAACGGTCAAGTCGGCCAATGCCTTATTGGACAAGCATGAGAACATCAGCTGCCTGATTGTGGTGTCGGACCAGTGGACCATCGATGTCGGCCTGATAACGCCGACGCTCAAGGTCAAGCGTGCCAAGCTGGACGAAGTCTATACGCCACATTTTCAAAAGTGGTTGCAGTCTTCCCAGCTAGTGCATTGGGCAAACCCTGTGTGGTAGCGGTGAACCTCAGGAAATGTAAGCTTTGGGTGTTGTGCCGGTCCAGCGTTTGAAGGCGCGAAAGAATGAGGTCGGTTCGCTAAAACCGGCGGCATAGGCCGCCGCCTTCACATTGCCCTCACGGACAAGAACAGTGACCGCAAAATCGAGGCGCACCTCATTCTTGATTTCTTGATAGGTCGTGCCTTCGTCTTGAAGACGCCGGCGCAGTGTCGCGACACTGAAGTTGAAATGACTGGCAACGGTTTCAAAACCCGGAAAATCCGTTGCAGCCTTGCCTTGAAGTAATTTTTTAATGTCATAAGCCAGGCTTTGTCGAACGCCGTATTCTGACATCAGGTAGGCGGCAGGCGCCTTGAGAAATTGCTCCATACTTTCTGCGTCTTGCAATATAGGCCGGTCAAGATATTCGGCTGGAAAGCAGATCTGGTTTTGATCCTGCTCGAAGTTGATCTGGTGGTCGAACAGATTGTCATAGCCTTTGGCGTTTTTACCTCTAGGCCCAGAGACTGAAATCGAGATTAGCGGTATGCGCTCGCGGATACTCCAGCTGCCCATCTTATAAGCCAGCACCAGAATAATGATCATAATATGTTGGCTGAGAGGCGTGCTGTCACCACTCGCGGCTATTTCATAATGGGCAACATCGCCTTCTAGTTGCAAGTTTACCCGGATGTCATCACTGATAAGGTCTAAAAATTTTATTCGCCGTCTTAGAAAATGACCCAGGGTTTTGCAATCGATACAGCTTTGGCAGAGCAGGGCAAAGGAGCCGGGCTTTATGGGTTTTGGCAGCATGCCACAGCTTTCGTCATCCATGGCTATCATAATGGCGTTAGACAGGGCGATAAAACTTTTGAACGGCACCCGTGCGCTTTGTGTTTCTAGTAGTGAGGCGGGTAAATCACATGAGGCGAGAAGATCTTCATGGGAGCCGACCTTGCCTTCAGCCAGAGACAGAAGAGTCATTATATGTTGAACGGGCACCCAAGAAATTTCCACGATTTTGTTAACCTGATTTTGGATATTTATTTTTGATTGATACTAGCAGATTAATATCGGATGCCCAACTAGAGTATCCGCTCCGCAATCAACCCTCGGTTTCAGCTGTAGATTACACCTTTAGATTTCACCTGTAATTTGAGTGCCGGTTCTTACAACTCAATATTCATTCCCTTCTGGAACTGAAGTGGCGTAAACCCTGTCCAGGTTTTAAACGCTCGGATAAACGCGCTAGGCTCTGAGTATCCGGCCTTGTGGCTGATGTTTTCAATACTCAGGGTTGCCACCCCTAAATGATGAATGGCGATATCACGCCGCACCTGGGCTTTAATGGTATTAAAGCTGCTGCCTTCATTCTTTAATCGCCTTTGCAGTGCCTGCAAGTCGAGCTGCATGTGGGCGGCCAACTGATCCAGTGAGGGTGCAATATCCTCTTGGGTTAGTGAATCCATAACATAACTTCGCGCTTTCAGCGTAGTGTCTCCCCCAGCATCCAACGGCAGATAAATATCCAGAGTGCCGCGGCGTAAGTAGCCCTCAACACTGACCTCCGTTTGAACAATGGGATGGTCCAAATAGCGGGTTTCAAAACACAGGCTGCTGTGCTCCTGTTGGAAAAGTACCGGCACGCCGTAAAACATATAGCGATATTCGCTGTGGTAGTCCGGCGCTGCAAAGTCTAATTTAGCCTGATGCAAAATAATTCGATCGTTGACCAGCCAACCCATAAACCGATGGATAACAGTCAGCAGTGAATCGATGGCATTGTTGTCGAGGATTCTGTGCCCGGGAATACGCACCATTTTTAATTCGGTTAGAGCACCGCGGGAGTTTAATTGGTAATGAACGCTATTCTCAAACAAATTAAAAAATGCAATACACCTTTCCAGTGCCCGCCCCAAAGTGCCTGCGTGGACCACGCTTAGGGCCATAAATTTAAAGCTGCCAAGTGGCACGGCCTTTTCCAATAGACCTGTCATTTCATCCTTCATGTCGAGTATTGCGTGTCTCGACAGCATCACCACATGTTCAAGGCCTATACGCCCATTGGGATTTTGCAGCTCTTGGGGCTGGATACCGCTTTTGCTCAACAGCTCGTCCACGTCACGCCCGTGAAACCTCAGCCCGGTCAGAGAATGGTTGATGACGCTGCTGTTGATGGTGATATTTTTTGTTTTTTTCATAAATTGAGCTTTTTATGTTCGACCAATAAAAACACCGGTATTTTACTGATTTATTACAAAAAATGAAGTTTTATGTCAATAAGCTTCAATTTGACCGTCATTGTTACTTGTCCCGGGTGGGCGCACTATAAGCGTCAAGTTGGCGGTATTTTTACGGCCCCGAATTCATTCAAGAGGTAATTATGACCCATCACGCCTATATCTATGATGCTATAAGAACCCCCCGCAGTAAGGGGAAAAAAGACGGAAGCTTGCATGAGGTTAAGCCCATTGAACTAGGGGCCGGCCTGTTGCGCGAACTGCAATCGCGACACGACCTGGACACCAGCTATGTGGATGATGTGGTTTTTGGCTGTGTGACACCAGTGGGCGAGCAGGGTAGCGATATCGCCAAGTCGATTGTGCAACAGGCAGGTTGGGACCAATCAGTGGCCGGAGTTCAGATCGATCGATTCTGCGCCTCGGGACTTGAAGCGGTGAATATCGCTGCTCAAAAAGTATTGTCCGGTTGGGATCAGCTGGTATTGGCAGGCGGGGTGGAAAGTATGTCTCGTGTGCCCATGGGCTTTAACGGCGGCGCCGTCGGTCAGGATATCGAGTTTGGTCTTAGCCAAAAATCCGTCGGCCAGGGTGTCAGTGCAGATTTGATCGCGACTATTGGTGGTTGGGGTCGTGAAGATGTCGATGCCTATGCCGTAGAATCCCAGCGCCGAGCATCCCATGCCCAAAGCAATGGCTACTTCGATCGCTCCGTGATCCCGGTTCGTGATGCCAATGGTCTCACCATTCTGGCAAAAGACGATTTTCTTAAGCCCAATACCAGTATGGAAAATTTGGCCGGACTCAAGCCTTCGTTTGCCTTGATGGGCGAGTTTGGCATGGACGAAACCCTGCTGATGAAATACCCCGAGATACAGACAATAAACCATGTTCACACCCCTGGAAACTCCTCCGGTATTGTCGACGGTTCCAGCGCCATATTGATCGGCAGCGAGCAAGCGGGGCTTGACCTAGGTCTTACTCCCCGCGGTCGTGTTGTTGCCGGTGTAGTGACCTCTACCGAACCCTCGTTGATGTTGACAGGCCCGGGCCCCGCGGCGTTGAAATGCCTAAAGGTTGCCGGTTTAACCGTGGCAGATATTGACCTCTGGGAAATTAATGAAGCCTTTGCCTCAGTAGCACTGCGCTATATGCAAGATCTGGATATCGACCACGAGATCACCAACGTCAATGGTGGCTCTATTGCCATGGGACATCCGCTAGGAGCGACCGGCGGCATGCTTGTCAGCATCATGCTCGACGAGCTCGAGCGCCGTGGTCTCAAGCGCGCCATGCTGTCACTTTGTGTCGGTGGCGGTATGGGTATTTCGACAATTATTGAGCGCGTTTAATCACAGCAGCTAACAGAATTCGGTGACAAATTATGAGTGTATTTAATTACCAAAAAGACAGCGATGGCATTGTGACCATCACCATGGATATGACCGGCCCGGTCAATGCGATGAATGCTGAATATAACGGTGCAATGGAGCCGACCCTAGACCGACTCGAAGACGAGAGCGGCCTTAAAGGAGTTATTTTTACCTCGGCTAAAAGTACCTTTTTTGCCGGTGGAGATTTAAAGGTACTAGTGGCGTTTCAATCCGGTGATGAGCAGAATATTTTTGCCAAGACCGAGCACGGTAAAGGACTGTTGCGCCGTCTGGAAAAATTGCCGGTCCCTGTAGTGGCAGCCATCAATGGTGCTGCGCTGGGCGGTGGTTATGAAATTTGCCTGAGCTGTAACCACAGGGTTGCCTGGGATGACGCCTCGGTACAGTTGGGTTTGCCTGAAGTGGGTCTGGGTTTGTTGCCCGGCGCCGGCGGTGTTGTTCGGTTGACCAGCCTGCTAGGTATTGAAAAAGCCCTGCCGTTTTTGCTTGAGGGCAAGCGGGTCAAGGCAAGTAAAGCCCTTGCCGTCGGTATGATTGATGAAGTCGTTAGCGACCTGCAGGACCTAGTACCCAGAGCGCGGGCGTGGATATTGGAGAACAGTGACGCGGCAGTTCAGCCTTGGGATCAAAAAGGTTTTAAGATTCCCGGTGGCAATATGATGAGCCCGAAAGTGCTGCAGACGGTAATGATGACACCCGCCATGTTGCTCAAGAAAACCCGTGGTCTATTGCCTGCGCCAGAGAAAATTGCAGAAGTGGCAACGGAAACCTTAAAGGTTAATTTTGATACAGCGCTGCGGGTAGAGAGCCGACGTTTTGTCGAATTGGCGACCTCGGATGTTGCCAAAAATATGATCAACACATTCTTTTTCCAAATGAATCAAGTCAATGGGGGAGCCAGCAGGCCCGCCACTGTGGCGCCAACCTCGGTTAAAAAATTGGGCATTATCGGCGCCGGCATGATGGGGCAGGGTATTGCCAATGTTTCAGCCATGGCAGGCATCAATGTAGTGCTTAAAGATGTCTCCCTAGAAGCGGCCAATAAGGGTAGAGACTATAGCGCCAAGTTACTCGATAAGGCGATCAGCCGAGGTCGTGCTACCGAGGCCAAGAAAGCGGCAGTACTGGCTTTGATTACCCCCACCGATAAAGATCAAGACCTTGCCGGCTGTGACCTGGTGATTGAGGCAGTATTCGAGAACGTCGAGCTGAAGAATAAAATCACTCAGTCCTGTGAGTCTCAATTAGCTGAGGGCGGCGTTTGGGGAAGTAATACCTCGACCCTGCCGATTACTCTGCTGTCGAAAGCCAGTGCAAAGCCTGAGAATTATATTGGCATTCACTTCTTTTCCCCAGTCGACAAAATGCCCCTGGTTGAAATCATCTGTGGTGACAGCACCAGCGATGAAGCACTAGCCAAGGCCTTTGATTATGTTCGTCAGATTCGAAAAACACCGATTGTTGTCAATGATGTGTTGGGTTTCTACACCTCCCGGACTATCTCAACGCAGATGATGGAAGCGGCACAAATGGTGGCCGAAGGTTGTCACCCGGTACGGGTTGATTCTCTGGGCCGAGCTATAGGTATGCCTGCGGGTCAGTTGACCTTGCTGGACGAAATTAGCCTGCGCCTAAGCCTTGAAGTGCGGGACACCCAAGTGGCAATGGGGCTCAAAGATCCAAGAGATGAACCCACCCCTGATGCCATTGCCTTGCTGGAGTTTATGGCCCAGGAACACAATCGTGGTGGTCGTCACCATGGCGACGGGGGCTTTTTTGACTGGCATGGCAGCGAGAAAACCATCTGGCCGCCGCTGCTGGAGCACTACTACAACCCCGAGCTTGAAGTGAGTGAACAGGACATCAAAGACCGCTTGCTGTTTAGACCGGTAATTGAAACCCTCAAGTGTCTGGAAGAGGGGGTTTTGCGCTCGGTGGCAGATGCCAATATTGGTTCAGTGATGGGCATAGGAGCCCCCGTATGGACCGGTGGTTACGTGCAATTTGTTAACACCTACGGGATGCAACGTTTTATCGATCGCTGTGATGAGCTGGTTGCAAAGTATGGTGAGCGTTTCAATGCGCCGGCCATCGTTGCCAAAACCCTGGCACAGGGCAAGCAATTTAAATGATCTACGTTGTCCTCCGGTTTTCAGGAGGACACTTATTGAGGGTAAAGAGATGATTCCAAGAACCATTTTTGAAGAAGAACACGACCTATTTCGTGCCAGTGTACGCAAATTTCTTGAAACTGAAGCGGCACCCCATTACGAACAGTGGGAAAAGGACGGCCAAGTCAGCCGTGAAATCTGGATCAAGGCCGGAGCGCAGGGCTTTTTGGCACCTTCGATTCCCGAAGAGTATGGCGGAGTGGGTGTCGACTACCGTTACAACGCGATTGTCTCTGAAGAAATATCCCGTGGAGGTTACAGCGGCATTGGTTTCTGCCTGCACTCCGATGTAACCCTACCTTATCTGCTGCATCAGGGGTCGGAAGAGCAGAAACAAAAATATCTTCCCGGCTGCTTGAGCGGTGAAATCATAACCGCCATCGCCATGACAGAACCAGGCACAGGCTCCGATCTTCAGGCGGTAAAAACCACCGCCATACTCGACGGCGACCACTATGTTCTGAATGGTTCAAAAACCTTTATTACCAACGGTCAGATGGCTGACTTAGTCATTGTTGTCTGCAAAACAGACCCATCGGCAGGCGCTCAAGGTATTAGTCTGCTGCTCGTTGAAGCGGGCACGCCCGGTTTCACCAAAGGCAACAACCTGCAGAAAGTGGGTATGAAAGCTCAGGATACCTCCGAGTTGTTTTTTCAAGACGTGCGTGTTCCCAAAGAGAACCTATTGGGCCAAGAAGGTAGGGGCTTTATTTCCTTGATGCAGGAGCTACCCCAGGAACGGCTCGGTATTGCAGTGGCTGGAGTGGCCAGCGCTGAATCAATACTTGAGCAAACAATCGTCTATGTCAAAGAGCGCAAAGCCTTTGGCAAGCCCATTGCTTCCTTCCAAAATACTCAATTTAAGCTCGCCGAAATGGACTCACAGCTCACGTCTATGCGCGTGTTTGTGGATCGCTGTATGGAGTTACTCATCAACGGTAAACTGGATGCGGTTACCGCATCGAAGGCCAAGCTGATCGCAACCGAGCTACAGTGTGAGGTTATCGATGAGTGCGTTCAGTTGCACGGTGGTTACGGCTATATGTGGGAGTACCCAGTGGCGCGCGCTTACGCCGATGCTCGAGTGCAGCGTATTTATGGCGGCACCAGTGAAGTGATGAAGCTAATTGTAGGCAGAAGTTTAGTGGGCGACTAAGCGAGCTTATTGATCAGCCAAGGGTAGGTCGTGAGGCCTAGTATTGAAACCCTTGGCTGGGTTTCTTTCGGCGATACGAATTGCGCTGCATAAAAATTCAGGTCTGTAGCCTCGGTTCTGGGTCTCTGCCAGCGTGATGAGATCCCTCCACTGCGGTCGGGATGACAGAGTTGGGTGCTGTTGGGATGACATGCTAGTGGCAAGCCGTCCCAGCCTATCATCTCAAATTCAAGCCTGTCATCTCAAACGAATGTGAGAGATCTCAAGAACCGACAGTGAGATCCCTCGTCGCTGTGCTCTGTCGGGATGACAGCCTTAAACCTAGTCAATCAACACCGGCGTCAACCAGCGCTCCATATCCACCAGTGCCATACCCTTACGCTGCGCCAGTGACTCAACCTGATCCGGAGCAATTTTACCGGTATTAAAATACTTCGCATCCGGATGACCAAAATACCAGCCACTCACTGCCGCAGCCGGAGTCATGGCATAGCTCTCAGTCAGCTGCAGACCAATATTATTCTCCACATCAAGCAACTCAAACAACGTGCCTTTCTCGGTATGATCCGGGCAGGCAGGGTAGCCGGGCGCTGGTCGAATACCGCGGTACTTCTCTTTGATCAGGGCTTCATTGTCTAGGGTTTCATCTGCTGCATAACCCCAGTGCTCGCGACGCACACGTTCATGGAGGTGCTCAGCAAAGGCTTCCGCTAGACGATCCGCCAGGGCTTTGACCATAATCGCATTGTAGTCATCGTGTTGGGCTTCATATTCCGCAGCCAGTTCATCAGCACCTATACCAGTGGTGACGGCAAAGGCCCCTACATGATCTTTAATACCCGTCTCTTTTGGCGCGACAAAATCCGCCAGAGAACAGAGCTCTTCGCTGGCTCCGGGCTTTTGAATCTGCTGGCGAATATGGTGCAGGGTGGCTTTGGTTGAGCCGTCTTCAGCGTAGATTTCAATATCATCATGATTGACTGTATTGGCTTCCCAGAGACCAAACACGGCTCGGGCAGTTAAGCGCTTATTGTCGATAATATCTTTTAACAAGGCTTGAGCATCGGCGAACAGAGTAGTCGCCGCTTCCCCAACCACTTCGTCTTGAAATATCTTTGGGTACTTGCCGATCAGATCCCAGGTAATAAAAAACGGCGTCCAGTCGATATAGGGCACCAGTGTTTCCAATGGATAGTCGTCAATCACCGTTACCCCAGGATCGGCCGGCAGGGTGGGTTGATAGTCGCGCCAGTTAATCTGTGGCTTTTGCTTGATCGCATCGGGGTAGGTATAAACAGTTCCCCGGGGTGTTCTATTGGCTGTGCGCAGTCGCACCGCGTCGTAGTCACGGCGGATATCGGCGATAAAGCCATCGCGGTGTTCTTTGCTGATCAGCTTGCTGGCCACGCCCACGGCACGTGAGGCATCAGAGACATAAATAGCCTGATTGTTCTCATACATTGGGGCGATCTTCACCGCGGTGTGAGCCTTAGATGTGGTGGCACCACCAATCATCAGTGGCACGGTAAAGCCCTGGCGCTGCATCTCTTTGCCCAAGGTCACCATCTCATCGAGAGAAGGGGTAATCAAACCGGAGAGGCCGATAATATCCACATTCTCTTCACGGGCGGTGGTGAGAATCTTTTCCGCCGAGACCATCACGCC
>TARA_B110000977_G_scaffold49511_4_pt1 | contig 22084 bp, 7 predicted proteins | sample TARA_B110000977 | Tara Oceans TARA_B110000977 (sample SAMEA4397798) | marine metagenome | biome: Polar Biome; feature: [SRF] surface water layer (ENVO:00010504); material: water (ENVO:00002006), including particulate matter (ENVO:01000060) such as... | depth 5 m | reverse complement strand
CCCCCCCGCCTGCTTCCCCCCCTTCTCCAGCGCAATACGAACCTTTTCCCTACAGCTCTGCATGACCTGCGAAAACTCCATGTACGTCGCTTTCCGGTCAAGCCACTCGTTGTCGAAGACTTCCCAGAATGTGACGTACATTTGCTCAAACGCGAAGTCTGGATTTCCAGAATTATTTCCAGAAATGTCAACCTCGCCCGTCTGTTCTTGTCGGGCTCCTGGGTCCAACAGATCGAGAAACGCCACCGCAGCGGGGGAGGACGGTACTTTGATAGGTTCTGGTGTGCTCCGTTCATCGGTCAAACCGCCATCGCCCCGGTCAACTACTCCTGCACTACCGATTGCTTTTCTAGTCCGCAGCTCCAGCAAATCCACTAAATTAAACGTAACGTTCACCCCCGCCGCGGCGAATGGGTACTCCCACTCGCTCCGCGTTCCTGTTTTCTTTTTCTGAATTCTTTCGTAGGTTTCATAGTCATTCACCGCGAACCACAGCAAGTTCTCTAGACTCAGCACACCACCTGACCGAAAATCCGTCGCCGGGTCAGTCCCCTGCCACCCCATGTCTTTCCACCCTTCGTTTTTCGACGAATTTGGATCTGATGGTTGTAGCTCTTCGCGACCGGGGAAGGTTACCCGCCAAAGCGTTGTTAGTTGCGTTGAATGGTCTTTGTTACCTGCGTCGTACGGTACTTCCACACGCTTGGTGAGTTTCGCCAGCCGAAGTTTCTGGGTTTCCGTCAAGGGTAAAGGGGGCTTGGCGCACAGCCCGAGCGAGGCGAACATTCTTAAGACAAAATCGTGCAAAGCGCCCAACAGGTCGAACGGGGGGTGGGTGTCGTCCCCACCGGCCCCGGCCCCGCCGTCCCGTTCCCCGAAAAGCAAAGGCGCGTGCATGTCGTCTCCATCGCCGCCGGTGGGTTTGCGACGCCGCATCGCACCGACCGACGTCCGGGCGCGGGCTTTGAAATGAAGATGGAAGTGGATGGTGAATTGTTTTCACGTTTCGCGACGAGACGTTCTACTTACGTGTATTCATCTTATTTACCTGCTAGACTGCTAGACTGTGACTGTTTAACTCGCTCGCTTGCTCGTGGGCGGTTCCCACCCTTCTGGCATTTTGAACGGAGGCACGCCTAGCTTCGATTCCCTTACGCTCCGTAGCTTCGCGTCCGCTTCCCTTTCTTCATCGGTTTTAATTTCAGTCACTATGACCACGATGTCTGCATCGCCCTCGTTGACGTCCGCGTGTAGCTCATCAGGTGGGTCTTCATCCAGCCAATACGCCTTGCCTGTTTCGAAGGTAAGGTCGGACACCCGTCCGTCCTCTTCGGTTTTCTTCAACGTGCCTCCAACTAAACCAACAATGCATCGTTTTCGATCATGACGATGCATCTTCAATGGGTTGTTGGGCGAAATCGTAGTCTTCCAGCAAACTGCGGTGTCGTTCTCGAACATAAACTCGCGACTCATGGTGGGTGGACACGGAGGGGGGCTACGGGTCCGACCCGACGATGGCCGTGTCGTCGTGCACACGCCAATGAGAGCGGCGGTGACGTGTTGGAAAGGGTGTGTACGAAAATATTTTTCACGTTTCAAAGAATTAAATATATCCTCATAATAAATCCATTGTTCGTTGCGCCTCGGGGCGCCGGGCCGATGGCGTCGTCGTTGCTGTACGAGGTGTATCTGCACGCGGAGCACGAGGAGGATGCGCTTGGGAGTGGTGAGTTGACACTACCGGAAGATTTTGCTCGTCCGGACACCGCATCTATTGGAAATGAGCCACCGAGCACTTCGGGCAAACTGATTCGCACCGCGGGGCGATTCACAAAAGGGTTGGCTCTACACACGGCGCGTTTAGGGTTGCAACTCACTGTGACGCCCATTCCCGGCGTCACGGACGAGGAAACCACACGCCCTATACTCGCCGCATCCGCGAGAGGCGCCGAGTTAATCGTCGCTACCGGCAAAACCGTCCGCGCATTCCGGGATGAGGATGACTTCCAAAGGCATCTCGCGGTGTTTCAGATCCCGCGCTCTAACGACGCCGACTCAGGAAACGCTGGTCTAAACCCCCGGAACACTCGATCCGGTGACAGCGTCGCTTTAGTCTCCTGGGCACACGACGGCTCCGCGTTCGCTGTTGCAACGAAACGAGGCGAGGTGCACGTGGTGACCAGGGTCGGTAGACTGGTGCACACGCAATTTGCAAACAATCGACCGCCGTGCTCGCGAGAACGACCGGTCGCGGTGGAGCTCATTCCTGTCGCTGGCGGTGGGTGGGATCTGCTCGTGTTAACGAATAACTGCGCGCACGGTACCAAGGCGTGCGTCCACGTGCAAAGGGTTTTCGACGGAAATGTGACTGGTTCGAGTAAGACTGAAACGCATACGAATCAAGGAAACGTCGAGCGCGCCACCGAACGTGTTGTATCGAGCTCGCTTCCCAACGCGCCGTTTAACAACGTGCTCGGCGCGAAGTGGGACAGTACCTCTGGAATTCTAGCAGTTGTCGGGGGTGACATTGTTTCGACGGGTGAAGCACCTGGTAACTCAAGAAGCGCGGTTTGCGGGTTCGAGGGGGACTCGCCTAGTGCGGGGGTTTGGCGGTTCGAGGGCGGAGGGTTGGCCGCCGTCGCGACGCGCGTCGGCGACGTGAAGAGCAAAGTTTCGAAAAAAACAAAAACAGGAGTGTTCAATCGGGTCAAGCAAATATGCGCACACGCGCTCGGGTCCTTCGTGCCGTCTCGTTTACGTCTCGTCGTTCGTGTTGCCGGCGACGCTCTGGAAATCGCCGCGGTGGACGCTGTGGGCGGAGTGCACGCCTGGCGGTGTTTTTTTTCTGATTCAAACGAGTCAACGGTTTCAAACGAGTCAAAACTAGATTTGTTACCGAAGAGACTTGGGTACGGTATCAATACACAGTCAGTAAGAGACGTCGCGTGGTGGTCCTCCGGCCAACTCGCGGTTTCGTTTGACAGTGGAGACGTCATCGTGATGGCGGTCGACGGAGGCGGCGAAGAAAATTTACCAATCGAAAACCTAAACCTTCTCCACTGCGCTCAAAGTTCCGTTGAACATTTCGAGACGGTTGACACAAAAGGCGTGGACCTTACGACGTTGTGCGGTAGTAGCAGTGCTTCAGATGATTCAACCAACAACGAAACGTATGGGCAAACACCCTCGCGTCGCGTCGCCGTCCTGGAGCTCTTGACTCCGACCATTGACCAAAAAAACGTGAAATGGCGCGTCGCGTCTATCGTTTCCAAAACCCCACAACAAGCGCTTAGCTCGTTACTTGAGTCTCAAGAGTGGAACGCAGCGTTGGACCTTTGTGCGAAACATTCAAACGTTTTGAAACCCGATGACGTCCACAAGCGTCGGTGGCGCACCACTCAACCGTCTGAGATACGAAAAGCACTCGACACGAGTTGGGGGGAAATCTCTGACCGGGCATACGCGGTGGTCGCCGCGACTGTTGCGATGAGCGACTCGTACGAAACGCAAAGGGTGGTGCTGGAGCATGCACTGCGGGAAACGGAACAGTTTCTGAGCTCCGTGAGTGATGACAACGGAGGAATTAAGTCACCAGGAAGTTCCGTGGACTCCACACCGACCACCAGTCCTAACATAACCCCCACGTCGTCCTTTTCAAAAACCAAATGGTCGTGGTGGCACAGACTTAGGCTCGTTATTCTTGCGAAGCTTGACCGGTTAGACGTGTCGCACGCGCTGCGGCTAGGGGCGTTCGGTGCTAAACACTGGTCATCCTTCTCAAAAATGGAAATGAACAACGCGGCGGTCGAGTCGGCGCTACGTTCAGACGCGCGAGGCGCAATCGCAATCGCGCGGGCGTTTCCGCGGTGTATGCTGTTAGGGGCGTCTGATGTTTCAGGGTCTAATGACGATCTAAATGACTCAACAGCGTCTTTGCTACAGGTGTTGGAGTCCTTCCCTGAGCACATGCCTGTTGCTGATTACGAGTCCCTGTTGCCTTGGCGCCAGCCCTGGTGTTCCAACGCGTCGCCCGAAGTCAGCACCCACCGCGCTGGGTTTCGCGTCGGGTCGAACAAGTTCGGCTCGACTAGGCTGGCCGATATCGTTGAAAACGCTGAGTCTGCGAAAGCGCTGATGAATGAAAGGAACGGCGACGATTCATATTCTGTTGCAGTGCTTGCCCAAACCGCTAAAATCAGCCCTGAAGCGTCCGAATTATTACAAACCTCGGGCGTTTTGCTCTCCGCTGACTGGCTACTAAGGTCCACGGAACACGTCTTAGCGGCGTGTGAAACGATCGACGAAAAATTCAAATGGCACTGCGCCGCGTTCCACGAACGAAACGGATGTAGTGGATGGGCGTTACGAAACGCGCTACGAATCGACAACGACACGGGCGCATCAGAAACAGCCTGTGCACTGCTGAATGATGCGTCCAGTGCGTTACCTGAGGATCGCCAGTTAGCGGAGCTGGCGCGAACTGTAAAGACGTTCGCGGCGGCGACGCAACACTGCGTTCTTCCAGATCCAAGAAGCGTGTCGTTTGAAATCCCGCAGGTTTCATTTGCCATGGAGCGTTCATCACCACGATTTAGTGCTTTGAAACCTGGCAGCTACAAAGCAAACACTCCAGCTCGCGAAAAGCGACTGTGGTGCGCTTCTCTCGAGGAGTTTCTCAACTCAAGCGACGCCGAGAAACTTTCCACGGTGCTAAAAGACGGCGAGTTAAATTTCGAGTTCACGGAACAAGCCTTGAACTCGGACGCGTGTCGGGATTTGCTTTCGAACCCTAATGTAAACGGTGGTGATTCACTCCGGCAGTGGCTCGTGGCCTTAGCCCACGGTGAGAAGTTTGACGTCCTGGCGGTGGCGCTGCGCTGGGTCTCGGGAGGAAAGGGCGCAGGGTGCGGGTCTTTGGAAATTTTGGAGGGTGACGGCGGTATGAGCATTAAGTCAGAGAATGACAAAAACAACATGAACGAGGCAAAACATGACTCTGACTCGATGCATCCTACGAACTCCCTGGCTTGGCGTGCTTTGGGCTGCGCCGAGGGTGTCGCGTCTGTGGCACAAGCGTGCGCGCGAGCCACTCCTCGCGGTGATGACCCCGAAGCGAACGCCGCAGCGCTCGTAGCGGTGCTCGATGCCGCGGCTCCGTCGGTGACGAGGGTAAATGCACATAGAGTGACCCGAGCCGCATCGCACGCCGCGCAAATTCTAGCAGCCAGCGGTATCAACGTGACGATTGCTACTGTGCTTGACGCCGCTGAGAATAGTTCTGAAAATGATGTGGACAGCACGAGCAGGGTAAATGCTTATACGGACACCGATAATAAAACCAAAAAACCTATAGAATTCATGAAGCGCGTCGCCGCCGCCGCGGTGCGCGACGCTTCGGGTCCGAACGTGTTCCCAAGGGGCGGCCCTGGCGCATGGTCGCGTGCTTTGTGGCACGATCTGTCCATTCTTCAACTCGCGTTGGAAAATGCAGGCGTCACACGGGAGGACGCCGCGTGCGAGTTGCTCGAAGCGCAGCTGCGGTGTGGCGGCGGCGCCGGCAAGGCGGACTTCGCGCGGCGAACGCTGGCGGAGCTGTGGAGTGGTGAATCCTCTGGGGGCAAACAGTCTGATGGGAATTTTCGCAAACAGTCTTTGGATGATTCAGAAAGCGCTACGGCTCAGGACGAGGAGGATGTCACCGTGGGTACCGCAGTGCGGGTCGTAGCAGGCGCCGCTGCGGGTGATATTGTCGCCGCGGCTGGAACCCGTCTGCGCGGCGGATTGGGCGCGCTCGGCGGTATCGTCCGTGACGCGCGCGCAGGCGCGAGCGGAAACAAAAGCATCCACACCGTTTTAGGGGGCGCTATTGGAGGACTGGTCGGCGGGATTGGCGCTACTGTCGCCGAGATGCACGCCTCGGGAGACTTGTCCGGGAAAAGAGAAACGTTGTCTTCAAGTGCTGCTATGGCTAAACAGTCTGGCCCTCCTCCTGCATTACCGAAAGAGCGAGCTTTAAAAATCGTAACCTCCGTGGCGCGCGAGTTTCTCTTCTCCGCCGCGAGTTTTTCCGACGACGCCGTTGGGCAAACTTGCGAAATCCTCTCCTGCGCGCCGGAACAGGTGGTGGAACACACGACTACCGCTTCGGAATCATTCGAAACCCTTAATTCGCTTCGTGCCATGGTGTTAACCGGGCAGCTGTTACTGAAATTCGGAGTCGACGTCGCGCCTTTAAAATTAAAGCAAGACGGGGTATCTTTTTCTGTTTCTTCCGATGCCACCGTAAAGTTTGAGTTGGTTCGCCTTTGTCTCGAACATGAATACGCGTACAAGAACAACGCTGGTATTTGGAGTCTGGCCGAGGTGTTGCAGTTGACACGCAATGCGCACGACGTGGACAACGTGGAGTTGTTGTTGGGCGAAGCAGCTTTGTCAAGTGGCGACGTACTCGAGGCAGAAAAAAGCGTTTCCAAAGTAATCGAAAAAGGAATGCCGAACGCGTGGCGGTTCGTGTCGGAATTCGTGCAGACAGTGCAGAGCAATGAGGAAAAGCAGGATATGTTATCTGACACCCGTGCACTGCCTGGCATAGACACGCTGCGTTGTTTCCTCGCGTTTGCGGTGGCACACGCGCCGGTGGAGGAGAAACCGACGCTGTTGAGCCGGTGGCAGAAACTCGAACTCGCTTTGGTGACGAAAGCGGCGTTTGACGACAGCGCAGTTAGTCAGGAGAATTTAGCATTGACTCAGCCTATAACTGGGTACGACTTTTTGTCGCAAACCGTGGGTCGGGCAACCGCCGACGCTGAACTCCAAAAACCCCGATCCCAGGTTTTGGCGTTGGTGGAGGGAAGCGATGCTATAATACCAAACTTTCCCGGGCTGTTAAATATATTTGCGGAGGCGGAAAAAAATAACAATGACAGTTCCGGGGGCGGGAAAAACACTGGGACTAATTGCCCTGCTGCCCTTGCGTTGTCCTACGGCTTGGGAACCGTCGGTGTGGCTGTTGAGGACTGTGTGCTTGAACCCATCGTACGCGAAATCACCAAAAACACTGTGTTGGGTACGACCGGTGCGTCATGTGCGGGTCAAGTGAACGAATCATTTTCAAATTTGGGGTCTACACCGCCGACCGCGAACATACCGCTGGGGCTTTTGCTTGGGTTGAAAGATTCGAAATCCGTTACACAGATGGTGGACGGTATGGTTAGCAGTAGTACCTCGCAGCTAGACCCGAAAGCCATGCTGGCACTCTGTGCGCGGGCGCACGCGCTTCGGCTCGTGCCCCCCAGCGACGCCGCCAAGCGATCAAACGCGTTGCAAAGTAAAGAGTTGCGAATTTCCAGCGAAGCGCAAAATATCGGCGACGACCACTCCGCGTTCCGGGAATCGCAAAACCGACTCCAACTCCTTTCCGACGCGGAGGCGGTGTGCGGCATGTTACAGGAAGCTGGGGCGATACCCGCAGACAATCAGAGTTTCGTTAATTTGTTCGTGGCGGATGACAGCAAAAGAGCCTCCGCAATTCTCATGCTCGCGGGCGCGGCGCCGCAATTTGCAATTTCTAAAGGACAATTCAATGCATCCATTCGTGACACAGCATTTCAAATTGCGGAAAGGAATGGACTGGATCTTACACAAGTTGCTGTTACGCACGCCGCCGCGACGTTACAAACGATGGACTCCACGGAAACCGATGATTTAAATGTCATTCGCGAAAGTTTACCTTTTCTGGAAAAACAGTTTGCACGCGATCCAGAACACGCCATTGCCGGTTTGACGAATATCGCTTGGAAAACTTTGCAGAGCTTGCAAAGCCCGCACGCATCGTACGGAGCCGCGCACGCGGTGTACTACGGGTGGCTGAAAAAGTGCAGACTGGGGCTCTCTGCTAACTGTTTCCGCGCCGCGCGAGGCGCAACCGACGCTGCGCAAAAATCTCAAAAGGAAGAAGAAGCGAAACGGCACGCCCGGAACGCGGATGCCGCGGATGCTGCTTCTATGACCGCACAGAAAATAGAGTCTATGGCACAAAGGGCGTCTGGGTCGTATAGACTAGGACCGGTGCGTATATCTGCGTTTTTAGGTAAGGAAGGGTTCGACGCGCCGCCTGGGGGGGCGCACGAAATTCTAAAAGCGTTCGTGGAGACACTCTCGCCGGCGGCAGCGGCGGCGACTGTCTCCGCGGCGTCGTCCGCGGCTGCGACGTCAGCTGCCAGTGCGCTTGCACGTGCCGTAGCGAGCGCCCCAAAACTTCCCCCTGGCCTCGATGAGTTGCCCGCGCTCACCTCGGCGGCGTCGTTAGCTGCGGCGACGGTGACACTTCGCCCCGACATGTGCGCTGGGGGTCGCGCACGAGCGTCTCCTGAAGCGCGCTGGGCCGCCGCGGCTAAGCATTTCTGTGGAATGCTCCCGGTTGACCTGGCAGCCTTCACGCGCCACGCCGTGTTCGCCGACGCCCCCCACCCGTTTAATCGGTTCGGTGAGGTTTCTATGAGCAAACAGACTGACCAAGAAACGTCAAAAAGTTCCTTCGCCTCGGAAGCGCCCCTCGCCGTTCGCGTCGCGGCACTGCAACAAGCGCTCATGAAATTGAACGAGAGAGGTGCTAACTCAGAAATTCAGGGGTTAGCTTCATCGATTCGAGTCTCGTTAGGACGACTTGAACTAGTCCAAGCCGTGCGATCTTCAACTCCTTGTATGACTCCCCAGTCGCTCGAGGATTTGGAAGCGGCGGCGTCGGAGAAAATATTTTCACTGAAGTCTCTTTTCGAAAAGTGGACGCGCTCAGGGGAATCCGCAAAAGCGATGTTCGCCTTTGCCGGATGCGATGCTTTATCGAAGCATTGTGAAGCTGATTCAGTGGAATTGAACCCGGTGGAGTTGATAACTAACGCACTCGTGTCCGCTACGAATGAAGCGTGCGCTTCGTTGGCGAGTAATTCTTGCAACGAGAAAGAAAAACTAACTCTCGTCGTGTTGAGCGTTTCTTTGGATACCCAGACGACGAGTGATGATGCGGGTGATGCAGTAGTAGACACAGCACTCACAGCCGTGCGTGGCTTGGTCTTCGGCGCGATTCGCAAGTTTGCATCTCGGTCTGATGTCCCGCCCGCCGCGAGAAGCGCCGCGCTTGAGGTTCTAGCCGAAGCTTTGCAAAGCCAGTCAAAGCGAACAGAACAAGTAACGAGTTCTGGACATACCGGTGGCCACGAGTCAAGCCCGGTCAGACTAACTACCCATACAAACCCTTACCCCGAAACCGTTTCAAACACAGAATACTCCGTTGCGCTTCTCTGTATGCGTACCTCCGCGGCGGCGGCGGGTTTGGGTCTCGACCCAAAGCTCACCGAGATTGACCCTACCACGCTGGTGGACGCCGAGAAATCCAAAGCTTGGTTCCAAAATCTTTTACGCGAAACGCAATCGTTTGACGCAAACGCGATTCAAGTGTTCATCAACATTTTAACGTTGTGGGACCGAGGCACGGAAACCCTGGCGTGGGTGCAACACGCATGCGTTCCGGGTGGACACGTGATGAATCAAATGCGAGTCGCGCTTCTTTTGAAGGTTTTCGAGGCGTGTCCGAAAAACGATTTCAAAAGTTTCGACGCGGCGCTTTCGAGTTTAGTGACGTTTACGGGCGAGAGTGTTTTTTCAAACAAACACGAAAAGACGACTGCGGTTGACTCAGGGAAGAACGTTTCAGAAGCGAACTCCGGCGACGGGTGGGGCGACGACGGGTGGGACGACGACGGGTGGGACGCGAAACCCGAGGAGTTATTGACCCAGAAATCGAAGGTGGAGAAGTCGGTGAAAGCTCCCGATGTCGATTCCCTCTTTTCATTGCGCGAAGCGCGAGCGTTGACGGACTTTGCATATCGCGCGGGAGGTACAATCGCGTGCACGAAAACGGCGCTCGTTCTTCCGTTTCGCGATTTATGGCAAGAATCATTGGTGAACTTAGAAACGGAGCTCGAAGTGGACGATTCCTTAGCCACACTTCTCACGATGCGGTTACAGTTCATCGCGAGCGCCAACGTCAACGAGTCGTTCCGACGCCGGCTTTTGGAAACCGCAGTCGCGAAGATTGCGACAATTTCAGAGTCCTCCGAAACGCACGCGTTGCTGACTTACGCGGTTGGAACTTTGTGCATGCAACGGCAGTATGAATTGGCGACGCGGTTGATTTTTGCCCTAACGAAAACGCACACATCCATCACCCAATCGGCGGATGCGATTCCCGCCGTGGCGACGCGATTTCTAGCCGCTCAATCGCGAAAAAAAAACGAATCGACTCCGCGGCTCGATACCAGATACGGTATTAGTGAGATGTGCGAAGTATACGCGTCTGCGTATGCCGCCGAAGCGTGCGCTGAGGGGTTGCGGCAAATAACAAGAGATTTGAGGTAGACAAAGAGAGTTATGAATACGATAAGATAGCAACTTGAAAAAGCGACCGTCTGGGCGGCCTTCTTCACAAAAATAACAATACCTTTTTCTCTTTTCTCTTCTCCTTGTTCCTCAACACCTTACGCGGTGATTTTCCACTCGTAGTTCCCGCAGTTCATGGCGGTTTGCAGGTCCTTCTTCGCGGTGAGTTTTTTCGCGGGCGCGGTGTTGGTGAGGAGCGCCTCGATTTGCGTTTTCATCACGGCTCTGTACTTGGAGCGGACACCCTTGAATTGGACGTACCAAACGAACCCGGGGATGCGTTCTTGTGCCATGAACGTCTGGATCTCCTTCTTGGTGCCTTGGTGGTGCACGAACGCGCCCATCAGGGTAGGGTCCATGACCTGCATGATCTCTCCGACCTTCTTGTTGACCTCCTTAAAGTCGAAATACGCGCGCATCAGCGGGACGCAAATTCCCTCCTCCTCCGTTAGGTGGGCTTTCATCATGGCAGTGTAGGTGTCGAACACGGTGGTGACAGCGGCGACGGAACCGCCCACCGCGAGCTTGGCAACCTCATCAGTCACCGCTGTCAATACTTTCAACAATTCGTCGTGGTCCGCCTCCAGCTTAGCAGGGTAGTTCACCTTCTCCTTCAACATGGGGGTGAACAAATCATCCTCGTGGCCGTGGTGCAGGTGCACCAGTTTCTCATGGCCGGTCTAGTACGCCGAAAGCGCATCGACTTGCCACTGCGCCAACTCGCCGCTGCACGCCGCGGGACTCGCGCCGAACTTGCAAATCTCAGCCCTAATGGTGTTGTGGATACGGTACCATCTGTGGAGGGGAAGGAGGGGAGGGTCAGGGGTCAGAGGTGGAAGTGGTGGGAGTGAGAGTGCTCGCGTCGGGAAACAACGAACGCGTCGAGCGGAACGAAACGTCGCGAACGACAATTGACGCAGTCCCCTTACCCGTCCGACTTTTCGGGGTAGTTCCACGTGGACTCCTTGTCCGCGGCGGTGCCGTCCTTGGCGTACGATTCGATGTTGTCGAGAGGCATGGTGGTGGGTATGTTCTCGTGGGTTGAGAAGTGAGCGCGGGGGCGGCATGATGTTCTTTCAATGCTTTCTTGGACGACGGAAAAGCGGCAAGTAGGACACAAAAATGGAAATCCGCCAATCACGACGCCATCGCTGGCGGGGAATGCGGTATCTTGCATCTCGTTATGTCAGATGTATGCCCCGAATGCGTTCGATATATCCTACCCCTTTATGACCCCTATCGTGTTAATTTTCCATCGGGAAACGAAATCGAGACGTTTTCACGTCGGCACGCTACGACTCGTCATTCGCTCGGACGGCGCGCTCCAACGCAATGTTCGCGTTTAATTGACCACGACCGGCGTTCTGTACGAAGTATGGCACCTCCCCTCCCCGGGCTTCGGCTGAATTTACCGCCGATACCTGACGATGACGCGCGTTATGAAAGGGCGGATTTAGAGGCGTCCCGGGATGTTGGGGACGACACATTCTCGGAAACATCAACCGTGGCCAACCAGGATTCGTTCGACTTCGCGCCCGTATTCGACCCTGTGTGGGAAGAGCCTGGTGCGGGTGGGTTGCAACTGACGGAAACACGCGGAATGAGGGAGAAACGCCGCGATTTGACCTTCGACGACGATAACGAGTCTTCTGTTCGTCCCGAAATCTCGCACGTTTCGCAAGCCGTCGTGCCCCCCGACCATTCGCTTCGCCAAGCTCTGGCCCGCCCGAGGCTCGCCGCGGTTTCTGTCGCCGCGATTCTCATGACGGAGGATACGGAAGAGAATCAGCCGTGGAGTTTGGCAAAATCCACCCCTGTAGACCAGGATGGCGTCCGTACGGGGAACGACGACAGGGACGATGTCTCATCATCATCGCAAGCCACCGATGTCCCAACAAAAAAACAACAACACGTTGTGCTTCCCGACGCACTTCTCGAGAACAGGGATGACCGCGATCCGAGACGAGCGAAAAGAAGGGTTCCGAGACTTGCGAGAATTGTGAAAAACAGCTGGGCGTATGATGGGCTTGACGACGACAATCAAGATGATAATCGTTTGGGACGATTCGTGGACGCGTGGCGCGTGCCGGTAGTCACGGATGACACGAATCCAGAACAAGACTTTGTCCCCAGCGCGACTCACGGAAACGCGCGGTGGACGGAGGCTGCGGCTCAATTAATGACCCCTGCTTTAGGTGAAGCGCTGATCGAGGAAGAGGAATCGAATGCGGTGAAGGATGATACCGAGGTTTTGGAGGAGGTGAAGGATGATGAAGAAGTTTTGAACGATGAGACGTCGGATGGCGTTTCCAAAGTTCGTAAAGTCGGCCCTTCGCAACGGTACTTGACCTCCACGGAAATCACGGAGTATTACAAAGCGCGGCTAGCCAAATTTCTGAAAAAAACAAACGCGCCTCCGTCACGGAACCGAAGCCCGAAAGCCACGTGGAACGGGGACAGGCCTGGGTTGTGCAGGCTTGCTGCAAAGGTTGAAGAAGGTGGTAGCAAAAAACAATCCCAACAGGTTGGCAAACAACACGAGTGTTTTTTATCGCGGACGTACACCGAAGGTTTCTGTTCCCCCGTGGCGTTCGCCGCGTACCCGTCGAACGACATTCTGTGCAAAGCGTGCGGGGACGTGGCATGGGACCCGGTAAGATATCCAAAGCGAGAAGTCCTAAACTCAGAGCTGGATAACTCAAACTTGTGGTGCCGGGATTGTTTACACGTGAACGGCGTTTTGAGCGGTGAAAAAGTAAAGGATTTGGAGACAGACGAAAACGTCGTGACTCGGATATCGTTAAAACGCGTGCTATGCAGACACGTGCTTGTTTGCGAAAGAATTGAGGTTGAGGGTGAGGATGTGGATGCACAAGAGTTAGGCTCAGATGTAGAATCTGTATCAGATGTTGAATCTGAACAGTCGGCGGAGTCGGGTTCGGTGCGTTCGATATCGGTCCGATCGTCGAGAGCGTCAAAAAAATCAAGAAAACCCAAGCAGCCGAAATTCGAGTTACGTTGGACCATGGATTCCGTCGCCAACGGGTGTACCGATTCAGGCCGTTTGTGCGATCGCGTAACATTGGAACGCGACTGCTCCCGAGCGATAATCGTCTGTGGCCTTCCCGAAGGCGACTCAAACCCCAGGGACGTGTGCGACTTGCGTGTACGGTCCGGGGACTTTCAAGCGCACAAAAGTGAGTGCAATTTTCGGTTAGTCACGTGTTCGCGAGCAGACCAAGGCTGCTGCCAGAAAATACGCGCCAAGCACGAAAAAGCGCACTGGCGCCTTTGTGAACACCGGCCGTTCGCGTGCCCTAACCGACCGAGGTGCAGCTGGAGAGGAATGCGGAAAGAAGTCAACTCACATTTGCAAAAAAAGTGCCCCTGGGAAGTTGTGCCGTGCGGTTTGGTGGACGACGACCCAGACGGGTTGATAGGAAAAAGACAGATTCAAAGGGACCAGTTGATCGGTACTGACGGTCGGGTATACAGCTTCGGGGGCGACTCTATTCACGAGCACGACGAGTACGACGTGAACCGGTCGAAGCGGAACAGCCTACGATCGAAATCCAAGGGACAAGGGTTAGGGTTGATACAGAATGGAGGCGAGACAAAATCGCGGCGGCAAAAAATATCCTCCTTCGCGTCGGCGTTGAGCTACGAAAGTTTCGCGACGCTCGCTTCATCGTCAAAAATGAAAAGAGGCTCCAAACACTTGGAAAAAGTAGAAAGAGGCGAGCAGTGTGAAGTTCGACTCACGCGGTGCAAGCTCACCGCGCACAGGGCAGTGTGCAGGTTTCAAAGGGTTAAGTGCCGGCACTGCGGAGCGCCTAGGGCGTTAAGAAGAATGGGACAGCACGAAGCGGAGTGTGAGGAACGCAACAAACCCTGCGAAAAGTGCGGTCAAACTATCCCCACCGACCAAAAGGAGTTACACTTGCGAAGCATATGCCCTGAAGTGGATGTGGTGTGTGCGTTTGCGCGGTATGGGTGTTTGACTCCTGTAGTGTCTCGACGGGAGTACAGTGAACACGCGAACAAGTGTTTGCACTTACACTTGAACTTGTTACTGACTTATGATAAGAACGCGCCGCCGCCGGAGAAGACGGCGGAAGGCGATCCGTATCCGGATTTGAGTTTGTTTGCGGAGACGGGTGAGAAGGATATTCAGAGTGCTTCAAGCAACGCTTCCAATGCTTCAAAAACTGCCGTCGATGGATTCAGCTCGCTCGTGACTAGGCATGAACTGACTCGCGCGGATTTGTTCAAAGTCAAGACGGTCGCGCTGGCGGCATCATCAGGGGCCATTACCGAAGTCGACCACGCGATCGAGCAAGTTCGGCACGCGGAAACCAAGCGCGCGGATGCATTCAAGTTGGTGAGACTCGAAATGCAAACCGCAAAAGATGCGTTCACCAAAGAGTGTGCACAAGCGATAAGTAAAAGCAACGCGTGTGACGAAAAAACTGAGAAAATAATCTCGAAAACGCTGAGCGAGTCGAACGCTACGCGAAAAGAAATTGAGCACACGTCAGCGGACCGCGACGCGTTCGACGCCATAACGAAGGAAGTCACGAACAGGGTATCTGCTATAGAACACACGGCAACGAACTATAGCAGAGATCTAGGGTCAACTTTGACGAAGCTATTAGCTGTCGTAGCGCCTCACCTGACTTTGTTACCAACGATGGAGGCGAAGGTTGCGGAGGAAACCACGGGGCTTCATTCGCGATTGGCAAATTTGGAATGGGCTGCCGCCGATCGATCAATCGTACTTTGGGAGAAAATAGAAGACGCGCGGGAGGAGTTTGCTGGTAAAATAGTGCCGAGAGAGATTGCGCACAGGGCGCTGTGTCAGAAAGTTTCCGCCCTGGAGGAGAACGAGTTTATCAATGCGAAGGAGGACCAAGCAATTCGAACGCGCGCGAAAGATTTGAGGATTTTCATTCCGGAAGAGGAACCATCATCAGATCTCATCGCGCCCTCCACGCCGCGGGGGGCGTGGGAGGAACAGAGAGAGGCGTTGTGATGGGTATACGTTGGGGAGGTAGTATCATAGCTATTTATAGTCACCGTAGTTTAGGAATGTATTGCCTACGCTCACTGCCTCACTCGCCAAAAGAAAACAGAAAATTTGACCGTTGATGACCGTTACTTTGGAAATCACAGTGAAGCTCTCGTCCCGTCCGATGCTTACTTTCGAAAACACACCAACGGGCACCGCGCACGCGACGCTCGTGTACCGCGACCGCCGGCGTTTCGTCGTCCCCTCGACGATGCCGCTTTCGAGCGCGTACTGGAGCAACGGCGGCGGGGCGCGAACCGCCCCAAACGGGAGTTACGCGGCGAGCCACCTCCCCGGTGCCTCTCCCCAGATTCTCCCCGCCATCCCGTCGTCCGAGGATGCGGTTGCGTCTCTTTCCGAGATTCAAGCCGCGTTGTTACAACCAGGAGGCGGGGTGATCCAGCAAACACGCACGCCTTTAGTTGACGCCGGGCGGCAGTACAAACTCGGGTATGAGCGCCAAATGCGTCACAACAAGGTGACCAGCACCACACGCTTAACCCGCATCCAGGAAGTGCGCGAGCAGGAAAAGCTCTGGGCGCGGTTCCAAGCCCGGGAGTTCAGGGCCGCGGTTCACGACCACCACGACGAGTTGACGCACCAGCTACACCAGGGCTGGCTAGCAGCGAGGAAGGAGAAGCAGCAGCAACTGGAGCGTGATTACTCAGGCGCGGTGGTGGGGGTGGGCAAGGCGCAGAGGGAAGCGGCTGCGATGAGTAATGCAACAGCGAAAAAGCAAAAACAAAAGGAACAGGCGCATAAACGTTTCGACGCGGATTTAAGTGCCTTGGAAAGACACGAAACCGCGCTCGGCCGGGAGTTTGAAATGTTAGACTCGGTGGATAAGCCGTACTTCGTGGCGAAGGAACGACAAGTGAAAGCGATTCAATTGGCGGATAAAACCCGATCTGAGATGCGGGAAAAAGCCGCCGCGTTCGCGGATTCCGAAGAGGGTCGACGACGGAAACTAGTCAAAGCGTTGACCCAAGAAACCAATCAACGCGTAGCGCGACCGCTACGCGCCGGTCTTCACAAGCAAACATTTAAATCCACGCACTTCAACGACCTGGTGCTGGACCAGAGGACCGGCGTCGCAGTTGGCGTGCGGAGCGTGCGGAAAAACGGATCTGGCAGAGGCGACAAAGATCAATTCGATTTCGTGCCCGCTGCGGCTGCGACGCAAAAACTGGGGGGCGACGCGGGGATCGAACTTAACATTTACGCCAAGAAGTCAGGTAAGACAGAATATAACGAAGGCAACACAAGCACTACCCCTTCCAGCGCCTTCTCTGCTGCTTTCGAGCAGGAGAAGCAACGTGCGGAGCGACGCGATTCAGAAATTAAGCAGTTGAAGGCGAAGAAAGCCAAGGAAGCGTCACGCGCGAACTTCGCGGCGCAGAGACAACGCGCGGTCAACTCTAAGCGCGAGATGGCGGTCAAGTTTGACTTAGAAGCGCGGGCAGAACGGGCGCAGAAAGTCAAAGAGATGGCCAAGGGCGGGGGGTTGATAAACGCCCCACTGTTGCGCAAGTGGAACGCGGAGAAGAAAACGACGGACACGTTACGGGCGTTTGAAACGGCGTTTTCGGAAATCTCAAAAGCAGGTGAGGGTGGTTCAGGGTCTAATAACTCAAGGAATGGAGGTGGCTCTGGAAGTGGTGATCATTCTTCTTCTCGCAAAGCCACTTTTGATGATGAGGCTCCTTTCGACGAAGCCGAGAACACCGGCGCCGGGTTCGGAGATTTGTTCGACGAGAGTGCGGAGGAACAGCGGCTTGATAACTTGGGGTTGGAAAACGTCTTGGCCATGGCCCTGGGAGCGAAAACACCGGTGGAAGACAGTACTGCTAGAAGAGTTCCTACAAGAACGCGAGAAGGCGCGCCTGAGCTGCTTGCGCGACGCGGCGTGGTGGGATCAACGATGGACGAGATCGCCGCCGTCGTCGCCGCAGGCGAGCGCGCGGTGCCGTCGCCGCGAAGGCCGTACGACACTCGGGTGTACGAGGACGATTCGGATGACGATTTCGTGGGCGCAGCGGGCGGGGCTGGGATGCCCGTTTCCGAAGTCCTGGACGAGCAAAAGCTTGACCGCGCCGTGGCCGCGGCGGCGGAGCACGGCCGGCGCGCCGCGCTGGCCGCCGTGTCTCCTGACCCCGTCGGCGCGGCGTCGGCGGCGGCGCAGCTCAGTGATATGGCACGTTCACTGGACAACACGGCAAACAGCCAAACTTTCTCCAAGAGCTCACTGAATCTGAGTGAAGACACGAGCCACATGTTCAGCAACACGATGGATGACTCGGGTTTGCAAACTGAGGTGACGGTCCCATTCGGGTCTGAAATCACAAAGGGTAGTTCTTCGTCGGGCGACGCTGAGGCTGAGATGAGGGCATCGTTGGCGGCAACCGCGGCGGCGATGGACCGCGTAACACGCGAAGCAGAAGAAGCGGAGAAAAAATTGGAAGCCGCATCCAGACGTGCGTCAGTTCGACCGCAATCCGCGTTTGAAGACACGGGGTCAGCGTCACCGTTACCCAACAGAGTGGACGTCCCGGAGCTGAAACCGCTGGACGCGATTCTTAGCGCGCTCGGGGAACAAGTCAGGTCGTTGGACGCGGCCGCCGCAGGTGCCAGTGCACCTCCTCCGTCGTCGAAGTACACGAGCTCAAGCTCAGGGGACAACGCTTCGCTGGACGACAGCGCGCTTTACGCCGCCGCCGCCGCCGCGGCGAACAACAGCGCGCCCCCTTCATCACAGACGTTTGGCGACGTCTCGACGCACGTACCTAGTACGCCCGGTCTCGATTCCATGGCATCCCCCTCTGGGGTTCCCGGCCAGACCCCGCAAAGCGAAAACGCGCCTGCGTATGGGTTAAAACCTCAGCGAGATGTTCATCTAGGGTACGGTACCTTGGATGTCGCCGCCGTCGCGGCACGCATCGCCGCCGCCGCGGTGGCAGACGCGGCGCCCGGCGAGGCTCCCGACGCGACGGCACGGCGCGTGGCTTCCGCGATGGAAGCCGCGCTGGGCGGGGCGTTCACAACTTCGAAAAAGAATGTACGGAACTCACCTGGCGTGCTGTGGGACGAACACGACACGAACCCTGATTCCTCATGGGCGCAGGCGCTCGGACAGCTGGAAGGTGAGTGGGCGCAGAGCTTGAATCTTTCCAAAGCGCCCGACTCTGAGGTCAAACAAAACAGAAACCAATCATTCCAACAGTCACCATCGCGGTTCGTGGGCGTCGCGTCTGAGGACCCGGATGACTTTTTCCGGGAAGCGGAGTTGCTTGCGAACGCAGCCGCGGAGGCGGAAGAGTCGCAACTGGATTTGGAAAGCCATGAGACGAAATACTCATACAAAAACACGCGAACGCTCGCGGCGCCGCTTCGCGTTTCCGAGCGCGACGACGACTCGTGGTCCTACGTGGGAACAGTTGGGAGTTCAAAGGCGCCGACAGTTGTCAAAAACAATACCTTTTCCGTGGATGGCAGGTCGCTTGTTGATTTAGCCAACGCGCTGGACCAGAAATCGTTTGACGATGGGGAGGGCTTCGACGACGAAGGGTCGTTCGACGAACAAACAAACGACTCGTTTACCGCTTTCGAGGAAAGGTTCGGTGCGGATAACTCCCTGAATAACTCGGGAATAACTCAGGAAGTTGTGGAATCGTCCACCGCTCAACCGTCCCCTCCTCAAAGAACCGAAAAAAACACCGCCGCTGTTTTGGCGCGAAAAACACAAGCCAAAGCGTTGCGAGCGAAAGCGGCGGAAGCGGACCGGAAACACAGGGAAGCGCTCAAGTTCAAGACGACGAAGGAGAAAAAAACAAAAAAAACCTCTACGGGCAAACAGTCGGGGAAGAAAACCAAGCCCACCGCTGTGTTCAGATGATAGAGTAGGGTCAGAGCATTGTAGTGTCATACATATCATCATACATTCGTCATACATATCATACAAGCAGATGAGATATTTCGTGCAACTATCACTAGTCCACTTCTACTGTGCTTAATTCCCTTTCTTTTCCTTCTGTTCGCGTCGGCCGAGTTGACTATTTTTCTCGCCAACGAACGCGCTCATCACCCCGCATGCTTCACTCGGGTACTCCTTTTTCGCCATCTCCGAAACGTAGGTAGCATCGTCCGGGAACTGCGCACGCCACTCCGTCTCGATTGATTTACTCAAGGAACTACTCAAGGATTTGCTTTTGGCGATGAGGTTTTCGGTTTCCAGCGCGAAATTGGACTCGGCGATCGTTTTCTTTACTTTTTCGATTTTTGGGGCGAGCTCGTTTTGGGAAAACTCGTCCAACTTCTTCAGGGAAGTATCGAACCAGTCGTTGAAACTGTTCGCGATTACGTGCACGGCCTTGTCGAAGTCGTCCACGGGGTCGACGTCGTGATTTTCACAAGACTGGGACGCGTACAAATCTGAAGAAGCACCTCCATCGTCGTCCACAAAATCTCCAAACTCAAACACGCCAAACTCCGAGTCCCAATGTGTGGAGCGTTGTCTTTCGTGTTTGTATTTGCGATTCCGGAACCCGGGCGACGCAACAGAGGGAGTGCTGGGGGGGGTCGGGTGTTCCTCCGTGTTATCGATATCACCGGAAGTAGGGTGGTCATGTGTCCTATGAGCAATTAGTGTGGTCATGACGTTGTCGTCTCCAGTAGTGTCATCGTCATCCGCGGCGATACTCTCTTCGGGCAGTGCCTCTGTTTCCCCACTCTCCCCACACCCTTCCGTCTCCTCGTCCACCCAGGCATCCGCCTCTTCATCCGTCACCGTTGACATTTCTGGTTGTTCAGGAGCCGCCGTGGAAACAGTGGCATGACATGCGGTTGTTAGTTCCACCTGTGAAACATCCTCGTCCTCCAAAACCTTTCCCCCAACGCTTCGCCCGTCGCCAACCAAAACGCGACCGCGACGGTTCCGACTGTTTACCTGTGCGCTCGAATTTAAAACCTCACCCGATTCACTTTGCGTTTCCGTTCCCGTATCAACCGAAGCATTACTCGCCAGCATTACTTTAAACCGCCCAGGTGCGCAGTTGGTCTGCTCGATTTGCCGAAGCGGCGCGCGCTTAGTTGGCGGCGTCTTTTTAGTTTCAGTTTTCGTCGAGACTTGAAAGTTTTCAGATTCATCATTCGCTATCGTCGTTGCTTTCGAATTCTCATCATCAGCACACGGTTCTTCCGTGCGTGACTCTTCTGCCCCTTGTTCCACCAGCGTCGGCTTCAGCACTTCCCGGATCCTACCCAACCGCGCGCGGTACTGCTCCGCTTTCGAGGCCACCGCTTGCGCTAGCTGTTTATCACTCTCTAGTTGCAAATACAAATCAAAGTGTTTCAGCGCGCGTTGGTAATCTCGCGCCGCCAACTCCACGGAACCGGCGTGGTCGAAATCAACCGCGGCGCGAACTAGTTTCGTACCCGCGGCGCGGGAGTGCACGCGGAGTTTATCTAAGCGCTCGCGGCGAGACACGTGATGCACATGAACACGCGAAGACCCGGAAGTCGATGTCTGTTGTTTTGAGTTTCTCATGTGATTCTTCGTGTCGTCACTTCCGTTCCGCGGTGGTTCGCGGGTAGCGTTGGTACAGACGCCGTTGTGTTTTTCTTTCGCGTTTCCACGTCCTTTCGTTGACCCCTGAACCCCTTCTTTCGTAGAAGCGGAGGATTGCCCAAACCCGCCCCGGGTCTTGCGCTCGGGGTGCGGCGTCGTACATTGCGGATCTTCATTCTCCGAGCCGGCACCAAAATACCGGCGCCGAGGTTTGATCCGGGGCAAAAGCACAGCGCGCGAGGCCCCCATCAAAGACTCGCACGCCACACGGACACACGCAACCTACTCGTCCTAACCGCACGAACACTTTACCCAACTCGTGCGCTCGCGCGAGTGGCGCACTCTGAGGTGGTGTCACGTAGAGGCAATCTCGCGACGGTTTCACTCGAGCCGTCCGAGAAACGCATCGCGCAGAGGGGAACGTTTTTGTCCTAGTTGACGGTCTAATAACTGAAGCAAATTTTGGATTCGTCTCTATCGATGAAACGAAAAAAGTTTCGGAGAACCAAAAACACGAAAGCAAGATGCATTCCTCTTCAATGTCGGGCACGCGTTTCTCCGGCATCGCGGTCGCGGCGGCGAACCGCCGCGCGCTTGTGAACCAGGAGCGGGAAGCCGCACAGCGAGATGCATCGCACGTGAAAACCCTGAACCCGAAGGAAGAGGCTTTGCTGGCTTCGATTCGGAGCCAACTGCTTGGGGGTGGAAAGAAAAGCGGCGGCGGCGGGGCGCCCAAGATGGGTTCTGCGAAGACAGTGAAGGGGTCGAAGGGTTTGACATGTTCCGGGAAATCGAAGGGTTCAAGTGCGAAACAAGCATCCGCATCTAAAGATGGCGTCCGGCGGTACGATGACTTGGATGACCTGGAGGATGACGCGGGTAATGCGTTGGACGGGGATTCGGATGGCGAGACAAACGCGGTGGTTGGATTGAAGGTTGGATCCCAGTCGTCCCCTCCATCTCCTCCCCCCCCTATGGAAAAGAGATTCCTGAGCAAAGCTGAACGCAAGCGGCTG
>TARA_B110000977_G_scaffold132451_3_pt1 | contig 22149 bp, 15 predicted proteins | sample TARA_B110000977 | Tara Oceans TARA_B110000977 (sample SAMEA4397798) | marine metagenome | biome: Polar Biome; feature: [SRF] surface water layer (ENVO:00010504); material: water (ENVO:00002006), including particulate matter (ENVO:01000060) such as... | depth 5 m | reverse complement strand
ATCAACCTCGCGTGACGCAAAACTCTTTTCTCCGACAAGTTTCTCCGACGAGTCTTCAGGCCTTCCAAAACTCCGCTCGGGCAACTCGGCGAACACGGAGAATATTCCTTCAATGGTCCCGTCTCTTACTTTCACGATTTGAACTGCGCAGTGCTTCCCCTGATTCGCAGCGGCGACGACGTCTACTGAGATGCCGCGTTGTCCGTTTGAGTTGGCCAACGATGCTTCTTGGAGCAAGCCGGAAAGCGCACCCAGCGCAGACGCGTCAGACGCCGCCGCGTTGCGGATGGACGTAGCCGCATTGAAGTTCCCGTCGTTTTCAAAGTTGAGCGCGATTAATTCAGCGTGTTCCCCACCGTCCAGCGCGGCCGCCGCTAACCGTGCGTTCGTGACTAACTGTTTATACGCGTCTTGATCGCCGTGCCGCGCTCGAAACGCCAGCCCTCTTAAATCTAAAGCGGTTTCGAGGTCAAACAACACACGACGCGCATCGTTTCGCGACGCGCGCAGCCACGAGCGAGGACGCGGCATTTGACTTACAGAGCTTTCACAATGCCCGTCACTGGTAGTTTGGTCAAAAATGCCCTCGGGGGCGTCACCGAGCGTGCTACCCCGATCCACCTCCGCAAACACATTCCGCGCCTTTTTTACGACGCCAGGCGATACAAGGCCACCAGAACCGTCGAACCCGAGGGTACGGACACCTCCGCCCCCGCCCCCGGGGGGGTTGGGGTTGGTTCCGGTGTTACGCGCATCGGGTGTCGTGTTTGAATTTGAAGTATTCCCAAATCCGTCGCTCGCATGCATTATGAAGAACCGCGGCGCTACTTTGTCATCCAGCGTCGCCACGATTTTAACCGCATCCGGCTGTTGCGCGTGTTTCAGAAGCACGTTCAAAGGAGGCTGCGTTCTTTGAATTAGCCGCGCCTCCAACACCAGCGCGTCTTGTTCGCCACCGGGAGTGAGCACAGTATCTATGGAACGCGCTCGCGACAAAAGTCGTCTGTGTCGCGGCGACGCGCGCAACAGGGCGGATGACAAATACCCTTTCGTTCTATTTCGCAAATTCTTGGCTTTGCCTATGTACAGCACATCTCCGTTCACGTCGAGCCAGCGGTACACCCCTGTCTTTGCGGGTAAGTCGTTCACTTTCAATCGAAGGGAATCGACGTGTTCGTTGTCAAGCCCAAAACTAGACAGCACGGCTTCCGCGCGCGAGGGTTCTTTTTTGTCCAAGGTCTCACTGGTATCGTCATCATCAACAGTCACGCCCACAGGTTCCGAAAACAGCGCGTCCGTGAACTCCTGCTCCGAGAATTCCTTCGCCAGCGCATTCCACACCGGGCCGACTTCGGATTTGATGGATTCCAGTCTTTCTCGAGCGATTTCGGTTTGCAACGCGTATGCCACTTGGTCGGCGTCGGCGCCTGCGCGTTTCAAACGCCACGCCAACATCGCCGCATCAACCTCCTCCTGAGAAGGAACCAATTGTTGTTGCGATGAAGTGTCTACGTTTTTCTGCGCACCACCCCCTCGTGCCATCTCCGCCGCGTTTTTAGTCTCCTGAATTTCATTCTTAGTCCCCTCGATTTCGTCGCGCATCACTTCGAACAGGGAAAGCGACGCGTTTGCCGAGCCGGCGCTCGCGGTTTGAGGTGTGATGTTGTTTTGTAAGTTGTACTGCTTTTGTTTTTCTCTCCTTCTTGTGACTTCTCCTATGGCTTCTTGCATGGCCAACGAATAAGGCTCGTCCGCGAACAAAATGGCTTGGCCGTTCTTGTTCCTAGCGGCGCGGCCCATCATCTGCATTAAAGATCTCGAGCTTCGCATGAAGCCAGGCACGTTCGCGTCCAAAATAACCACCAACGAAACTTGAGGAAGATCCAAACCTTCCCGTAACAGCTGCGCCCCAACCAAACAATCAATCTCCCCTTGTTGCAACTTCTGAAGTTTCACCGCTCGTTCAGGAGTTGTTAACCCACTGTGTATCCAGTCCGCGGATATTCCGCCTATTTGGTTTAAATAACCAGCTAGGTCCTCGCAATCGTTTTTAGTCAAGCAACACACGAGAGCGGCTTGTTTATTTTTGGCCACGGCTCTTATTTCGCCCGCTAATTTTTGTAATTGTTTTTCTTTGGGGAAGATGTGCACTTTAGGGTCAAGTACACCGCTGGGGCGAACCACCATGTCCACCATAGGGGAGATATGGCTTAGGATTTCAGAGCGGCCTAGGGTTTCAGGGTTCAGGGCATCCACACTACTACTTTCGTCGTCAAAGAAGCCCCCGCTGGCGCACCACTTGTTTTCCGTGTCGCCCGGCGTCGCCGATACTAACAGCGCTTTCGGAACCCTCTGCCAAAACTCGTCGAACGTGAGCGGCCGGTTATCCAGCGCGCTCGGGAGCCTATAGCCACCATCAACAAGCCCCAGCTTACGACTCCGGTCACCCCCGTGCATCGCCTTCAGCTGGGGCAACATCACGTGTGACTCGTCTGCCACTAACAGCCAGTCACGTGTTTTTGTTTCGGCTGGATTATCTGTGTCACTTCTATTATCGCTTCTGAACCCTAGGTAATCCAAAAGGGTCACGGGCGGCGCTCCCGGTGAGCGCCCCCCCAGGTGTCGGCTGTAGTGCTCGGCTCCGGGGCACCACCCGATTTCGTTCAGCAAGCCGACGTCCGCAGTGACGCGCTGGCGCAAGCGGTCGGCCTCAATGTAGTTCCCTTGTAATTGCAACTCACTAGACGCTTGTTCCAGCTCTTCCATGATATTGTCCGTGGCTTGTTTCAACCGCTCTGGAGGTGTGATGTGGTGCTGCCGGGGCCAAATCGTTAGGGTATCGGGGGAGGGATTCATGGTTGTGGTTTTACTTTTTTCCCGAACGCCAAATGCGACGAGCGTTCCGTTCACGTCCAGGTCCAACTCGAACGCGTTCTCTTCGTACGGCGGCCAAATAACCAGTCTTCTTACGGACTGGTTTGTTAACCCTGCTACACCACCTACACCACCACCCCCAGCCCACGCCCATTGCCCGCTCTTGACAAACGAAGCACCCTCCTTACTTTGTTCGTACAGAAGTTGTTCGGTGAGGTGCGTTGGGATGCCTAAATCTCGGCCTTTTGGAAAGGAAAGAACAGAGTCCAACGTCATCCGCGCGTTGACGTAATCAACGGGCATGCCTAGGCCGTATAAGCACGACACCGAGGCCACGATAACCACGTCGTCACTCTCCACTAAAGATTTTGTGGCCCGATGCCTCAGCGCATATAAATTCTTGTCAATCGCGCTTCGCTTCTCGACGTACCGGCCCTTTGAAAACGATTCGGGGACGTACAGGGAGAAGTGCGAAACGAAGAGCTCCACGCGTTTTGTGTCGCTAAGGTACCCCCGTAGCTCCCGGGCGACTTGCGCGGCTAGGGTTTTGTTCGGCACCACGACTAGTGTGGGTTTGGGTGTATCTTTCGTTAATTTGTCAATCACGTTCGCCACGACGAAGGTTTTGCCCGTGCCGGTGGCGCCGCGTAAGCACGCTACTTTTCGATTCAAGCCGGTTTCGTTTAGCAAATCGTAACAGTTTGCGATCGCGGTGGGTTGGTCTCCGCTTGGCGTGAATGGGGAGACGACTCGGGTTTTAGATCCGGAACTAACAGGCGTAGTGCTACTAGTAGTACTACTCGATGCTCTTCTGGTTTCGATGTCCGGTGAATCTAGGGTAGGTGTCTCACTTACGCCTCCAAACTCCTCCCTCGATGAGGCCGCGAAACGTCGCGCGTGTCTCGGGACTTTGATTGGCGAAACAGATGTCCACGCCCGGCGCTGAGAGAGCGCCGACGTGGTGCTTCTGGCGAGACGACGCATGCCGACAATGCCGCTACCAGTCGCCTCCGCGCCACAGCTCATCCCCCACCGAAGAAGGCCCAGGACACGCACAGGTGTCGTCGACAATGCCGAGATTTATGAGAATGTCGTGGACGAGTGACAACTGTCGAAGCGAGCCAAACAAGCTGGAAATGTGTTTGAAAAACCTGCTGTGTAACCCGCCGACCAGCTGACCCCTTCTCATACCCGCCGACGCACCGCCACGCTTTGTCGTCGCACAAGCATACGGCACACGATGTCCGCTTTTGCCGCTCCCGTCGCGCAGCGCGCCGTGGTCGCCCCCACTGCCGGTCGCAAAGCCTCCCCCTCTGCGCGCGCCGTGTCCCTCCGCCGCCGATCGCCCAGCGCGAAGCCTAACACGGTGCCCTGCGCTACCGGCGACTTTGCCCCCGAGACCGACCTGGAACTCTCCGACCTCACGGCTATCTCCCCCGTGGACGGCCGGTACGGCGGCAGGATCAAAATCCTTCGGGCATGCTTCTCCGAGTATGCGCTGGTTCGCGCCAGGGTGATCGTGGAAGTTCGCTGGCTGCAAAAGCTGGCGTCCATTCCCCAAATCACCGAAGTGCCCCCCCTATCGGACGACGCAAACGCGTTTCTTGAGAAGTTCCTCGATGAGTTCTCGCCCGCGGACGCGGCGGAGGTGAAGAAAGTGGAACGCACCACGAACCACGACGTGAAAGCGGTGGAGTACGTCATTAAAGACCGGCTGCAGGAGCACCCCGAGTTGAAAGAAGTTATGGAGTTCGTGCACTTCGCGTGCACTTCGGAGGACATCAACAACCTCAGTCACGCGTTGATGCTGAAATCCGGCGTCACCGCGGTGACGCCGTTCATGGATGAGATCGTCGATACTATCGCAGGCATGGCCAAGGAAGAAGCGGAGACGCCGATGATGAGCAGGACGCACGGGCAGCCCGCGTCACCCACCACGCTTGGCAAGGAATTCGCCAACGTCGCGTATCGCCTCGCGAGGCAAAGGTCGCAAATGTCGCAAGTCCCGTTGTACGGCAAGATGGCTGGCGCCGTTGGTTGCTACAACGCGCACATATCCGCGTACCCTGACGTGGACTGGCAGAAAACCGCGGAGGAGTTCGTGACCGATCTAGGACTGCAGTGGATGCCGTACGTCACGCAGATTGAGCCTCACGATTACATCGCTGAGTTGTTTGCGTGCGTGTCGAGGTTCAACACGATCATCCTCGATTTGGACCGCGATATCTGGGCGTACATCTCCATCGGGTACTTCAAGCAAAAGACCATCGCGGGGGAGGTTGGTTCGTCAACCATGCCGCACAAAGTCAACCCCATCGACTTTGAAAACTCGGAAGGGAACGTGGGGATGGCGAACGCGATTTTCGAGCACCTGAGCGCTAAATTGCCCGTGTCTAGATGGCAACGCGATTTGACCGACAGCACGGTGCTGCGTAACCTCGGGTCTGGGTTTGCGTACTCCCTGATCGCGTACCAATCCACGTTGAAGGGCTTATCGAAGCTCGAAACCAACGCCGGTGCGATGGCGGATGACCTCGACCGCAACTGGGAAGTCTTAGCGGAACCCATTCAAACCGTCATGCGAAGGCACGCAGTGGAAAAGCCGTATGAGAAATTGAAAGAATTGACCAGAGGACGACGTGTGGACCGGGACGGGATGAGGGAGTTTGTGGAGACCCTTGACATCCCGGAGGACTCGAAGGCACGGTTGATGGAGCTCACGCCCGCCTCGTACATCGGCAACGCCGTCAGCCAGGCGAACGACATCCTGGCTCAAATCGAAGCCATAAAAAAATAAGAAGGTGATACGAGAAGGGGATGGGTTTTTATTTTAATAAGGTATTTGCACTGTTATTCATACCTTCATACGCTCCTTTTGACGCCCCGCTTTCCCCTCAAACTCTCTACACGAACTGCGACACGGAGTTGTACGTCTTAAAGCTGTCCACCATCCTCGTTAGGTTTTTCCGTTCCTGATCGAACGTTCGCTCCGGGGCGGTTAACACGAACGCGAAGAGCCTCCCCGTGTTGTCTACGGTGATTTTAATGGAGAATTCTCCGGGGGTCGTGCTTTGCGTCACTGAATACGTCGTGTAGTCCTGGCCATCGATAGTTGATTGCTTGCTTGTGATCTTGCCCGTGGTGATCGCCTCTTGGAGCTTGGCATCCGCCCCGGCGATCGCATTCAGGGCTTTGTCCGTTAAGCCGAACGCCGCCCCATCCTCACCGGCTCGGTTCAAAGTCAAGCAGTAACACTTCGTAGCGCCTCGCGAGCCAGTTAACACCCACCGCGAATCCTGCCCCCCCGCGCCCTTCTCGACTTTCGTCGGCGCCTCCTCCATCCAGGTTGACAAGACGTCGTAGGAGTACTTCGCTTTGTCCTTCGTGGTGCCGCCCAGGGTGCCGTACGTGGCGGGGGGTGCGGCGGCACCGTAGAACGTAGAGAAAGTAACAGGGCCTGAAGTCGTGGCTGCTTCATCGCTTCCTGCTCCCGCGCCGTACGCGGCGAATGCGGGGGTGGGGTTTGCGGTGGATGTCACAGCAAGCACAGATGCGATTAGAATGGCTCGACGTCCGGGTGCAGAGGAAATAAGCTCGGCATCCACCGAACTTCCAGACTGCTTGGCGTGTGTCGCCAGGAGATGCGCTCGAGATGTCACCGATTGGGGCTTCGCGATCTTCGCGAACACATTCACTGATGGTCTAACAACGATGGGGGAAGGGACGAGAGCGAACATCTTTTCTGACTGCATTTGATACCACCACAGCGTACACGAGGTCCTTGCGTTCCTTAAAGAAAGGAAAGGGGCGACGAGTGCGGTCGCATATGACGGAAGGGTTGGGCGAGACCTGGATTTTACTGATGACCTGGCAGTTGGTGCTGAGTCACGAGGTTTACGAAACGAAAGTATTCCTTCCTCTCGCGTCTCTCGGTTTCAGTGTCGATGTCGGCGCTCATGGCGTCGGGTGTGACCCCTGTGCGTATTTCGGTCCACAGGGTGGATGGGAGGAGGCGCTTGAGAAAGAGTTTGCGAAGGGTCGCGGCAAATGGCCCCGAGGAGACGGCACCGGTGGCGAATGATTCTTCGGGCAATCAGATTCGAGTGCCGACCGCGCGACACGTTGTGGTGCTGTGCCACGACGTGTCCACGGAAACCGCGGCTGGTCTGTTCTCCGTGCAAAATCTGCTCCAAGGAAGACTTGACTTGTGGTGTCGGTGTGTCACTGCGGGCTTGTACCTGAGCGACGATTTACGACGAGACACCGTGGTGTCGCTCGTGTTGTCATCCCCGGAGAATGGGGATGGGGACAACCCCGAAATCCCCAACGCATCCCCCAAAAACCGTAGAGTGATTCAAATCCGGGGCGACGAAATCCAAGGCCTCGCGCCCGCAGAAGCCCGGATCGCACTGTTGCTGCAAAGAGCCGCGCAGCACGCATCGCTCGATGTTTTATGCGACATAGGGGAGAGGAATATACGCGCCACGGAAGGGACGTCGATGTCTAATGCGTCTCGCCCCGAGAAAAACGAAAAAAACATAGGAGGATTTCAAAAGAGCTCCAGAAACGCCGAGAAACGCAAACGAGGATGGCTCGCGAAACGCCCGGGAAGCAAAGGGAAGGTTCCTGGGATTCAAGTTGCCGACTATGGAAGTTTCGAGGAGTGTCTAGACGCGCTATTAGGTGTCGGAAAAATAACGTCGGACAAGCTTTTTCTGCTTGACGTGAACGGGGTGAACTTTACAGCGGCGCTAAAAATAAAAACAGAAAAATCTGAAAATCCCGAAATTGCTCCGACGACGTTGGTCGTGGGCGACGCGGTCGGGATCACCGATGACGAGCGCGAAACTTTGCGCTCAAGAAATGCGATACCAGTGACGCTAGGGCCACACATTCTCCTCGCCAGCCACTGCATCGTTCTCGCGCACGCTGCGATGGACGCGGCAGACGACGGATAAATGAATCGAATGGTCCTAGCTATAAAAATAATCTAACTTACGCGCCCAGTAGCTTTCTTCTCGGATCAGATCAGTTCCCCTTCCACCCCCTTCCTTTCGTGGGCGACGTTACCCCCCCCTTGCTGGGCACACCGAGCGTGAGGCGCACTTTGAGTTCGCCCAAACGCAGCTGAGTTTGGTCAAACACGCCAGATCCAGAAGCTGTTTTCTTCAAGCGCGACGAATGTTGTCGCAAAAACCCTCCAACGACGCAAACGAAAGGCACACCTATACCCAGAAGAATCCTGGTTTTGTACGCATCCAACCCTGTCATACGTGTCACGGACACACTCCAGCCATAGAACACAACCGGGCCGTATGCGTAATTAGTTTGAGTAGCCGTTCCGTCCCTTGCCGCAGCGACGTGCGCAATGCCGGCGCCCATCGCCCAGTCCACCGTGATGCCGTCCACTTGATTACTAAACCGAACCACGTTTTGTTTACTCTCGTCAACGGAAAGCGCGTCGCGTAAGGTCGCGACGACGTAGGAGACTCCGAAACACGCGTTGGCGAGGTCGGAGGGGGTGGGAGTAAAACTTTCAGACTGTTTGCCCACACCACGCTTACCGTTCATGCGAATAGTCCTCTCACCGCGCACCGCGTCTTCCCACTTTGAAGCGCACAGTAATTCTCCCGCCCGTGCCACGTCTTCAATGGAGGCTTCACTCGGCTCTACTTCCAAATACCCAGCGTTCCACAAAAAAACAACGGTGTGCGCGAAGTTTTCAGTCGCCAGGAACGAGCCACGCAGCGGCGGCAGAAAACTACCCCCCACGCCGCACTTGTTGTTGGCGTGCTTTTCGTATTTCGTCGCGTCCTCGCCAAAGTCGTCGCACGTTGTTTGTCCGGCACCCAATAGCTTTCCTGCTTCCAGGCGACACGCATTGAAATTACCACGTGGGGTGACTTTGTTTCCGACTAACAAATCGCTGCTCAACTGGTCATCAGGCGTCCCCCTCAAAGCGCACGCATCGAATATTTCACTTTTTTCGTTTTCGTTTTTACTCGTATCACTTCCATTGTCATAAATACCCTTTAAATACGACGACCTCGCCGCGTCAAGCCCTAACCCAAGCGCGCTGTGAGTGTACACGGACCACTTCCGCCCGGTGGCTAACAGTTCAGTGCGGTACATCTCGGGTGGTTTCTTTTCGGGGCGGAACGTTATTTGCATCGAGGCGCCGCCAAGTTCTAAAACGCCCATTGTATTTTCTGGTTTTTCGTGGATAGTTCCAAACGCATAATTAACGCTTATCCAGGCGTACAACCCCTCGGTTTTACCGTCTATCAACTCAACGTACTCATCTCTGAATTGGAAAGCGCTGTGTCGTACCGCGGAACGGCAGTGTTCCAGAACAAGCTCGGCGCGCGACTCTTGCAATTCGTTTTTTGCATCCACATTCATTCTCATTCTCTCATCATCCTCCGCCTGCACCGCCCTCAGCCCCGCGGTGGCCATGACCAACACCGGTGTTTGCTTCCGAGTGTTTCGAGGTACCAGCGTTTCCGCGAACTTAAGCAGGGGTTTCAAGTACTCCGTTACCTTACCTGGGTCATCCGCGAAGTGGGACAAACCAGGCACCGCTCTGCGCACGCCGAGATGTGCTTTTACGGTGGGCAAACCTGCAGGTGGAACATCCAGTTGAAACACGTGCACCCGTGTGCTGCTCGAGCCGCCGTCGAACACCACGACGTGCCGTACGTCATTTCGTGCATCCCCAAGCGTCCCGAGAAGCACTAGCACAACTAGCGACACTACGCACCCCAACGCACATGCCACTAACCTCCACCGCAAACCACGCGACGCTTCGGTGCGATCGTACCGTCCCAAACCCCGCTTCGCCTCCGGGACGGTGCCCACTCCAAGCTCCGTTGAGGAAAACGTCCGAGCGAAACCGGGAGATGCGGGCGCGTCCCCGCCGCTCCCACCCGAACCGGTCCGCAACATCCGACCAGTTCCCCGGGGGGCCGAGCCACCCCGCGCAACGCCGAGTGAAGAGAGTGGGGATGGCATGATTCGAAACAAACCAAACAAGAAAAAAAAACACCCAAAAAAAAAGTCAACTTACATTCTTTCGTATCAATACAACCTCGCTGTGACTCACGACGTCCTGTAGCTCATTTCCCGATTGTCCCCCTGCAGTTTGGGTTCCACGTGCAGCACGTCTCGCACGCCTTGCAGGAACAGTTTTTTGCGAATCATGGGCCAGTCATCTTTTGCGACGCCCAAATCGTCTTGCAGCGTAATCACCTCCGTGCGCTGGTCTTCGAAAGTCACCACGACTTGCATGTTCGCCGTGTTGTCCGCGGCGTTTTCTTTTGACCCTCCAGTGATATGCCACGTGTTCCGCATCATGAGTTCGAACTTTCGGTCGGAGTCGACTGACGCGGATAGGTCTTTATAATACTCCACGAACTCTTCAAACACGATCGTGCCGTTCCCGTCGTGATCCCACAATTTCGCCACATCTTTAATGGCCTGCATCTCCGTCATCTTCCCGTCCACAACCTCCTTTCGCTGGCTCACGTCGTAGATGTCTAGGAGTTCCTCCAAAGTCACCTCTCCGTCGTTGTGCTTGTCCAACCGCAGCCAGGCTTGCTGTACTAGCGCCATGCGCCGGGGGTTTAGCTTGCCTCTTACTGTGGATAGAAACTCGTGAAAATTGACATTGCCATCTTTGTTCCTGTCAAACAAGTCCACCACGATGTGCGCTTCGCTTTTATCAATGGTGATGCCCATTTCTTTGAGGCCTATTAAGAACTCTTCCTGGGATAAATCTCCGTCGCCGCTGGTGTCAAGGATCCGGAAGATCCTTTGGAGGCTCCGAATGCCGTTTGCGCCGCCATGCTTTGCGAGCTGACTTCTGATGTGTTCGAGCATTTTGCGATTTTCTTTCTTCGCCAGCGGGTGCGGCTTCAGGTTGAACACCCCGTCCCGCAACTCTCTCAAATTGACCTGCCCGTCCAGGTCGTTGTCGTACCGGTCGAACAGCGCTCTCTTTGCGGACTGCCGGCCGTGGTTCACCTTTATCTCAACTAAGACCTTCTCGAACTCGGCGAAATCTAAAAATCCGGACCCGTCCAAATCGTACGTACGAAACACTTTGGTTAATTCCTGGCTCTGTCGGTCAAGGTCCGCGAAGTTGGTCATGATCTCGAACCGCTCGCGAATCAGCTTCTGGAGGTGATCAGCTTGATCATCCTCCGTCGCGACGGGGGGGGTCAAAGGGGGCATCGTGCGGAGCGCACCGCAACTCTGAGCCGCGTCGGAGAATTCGACATAAAAAGAATCAAGGTGACCTGGGATTTATCGCCAAGAAAGAGGAGGAGGCACTTTCCATCTCCACGGCCAACTTGAGAGATCTCACAGCGGGACGCACACCGCACATCCACGACTCGCGCACCATGTCCGGCGCGATGTCCCGCGAGGAGCGGCGCAGGGCGCAGGAGCTCGAGGAAGCTCGTAAGGTACGTCTGGGGTTACGCGTACTGTTCGCCGCGTCCGCTTTTACATATACGAATCCCTCATTTTCTCGCGCCGCTTTCGTTACCCCTCTGGAACGCCTCACGGAGGTGCTGTTGCTATAATATTCCTAACCCCTTCCCCTTCCTCCTTCCCCGCAATACAACAGGCTGGTCTAGCCCCCGCGGAGCGCGACGAGGACGGCAACGAGATCAACCCGCACATCCCCCAGTTCATGGCTGCCGCGCCGTGGTACCTCAGCCAAAAACCGGGTTTGAAGCACCAGAAAGCGTGGAAAGAGAGCGATGGTGATGGCAAGGATTCAAAAGATGGCAACTGGTACAAGCGCGGTGTGAAAACCTTCCAAGCGAATAAATTCAGGAAGGGGGCGTGCGAGAACTGCGGGGCGATGACGCACAAGAAGAAGGATTGCGTGGAGCGTCCGCGAAAAGTCGGCGCCGCTAAAACGAATGAAAAGATTGCGGCCGACGAGTACGTCCAGAAAGATGTCACGTTGGGGTTTGAGCAAAAGAGGGACCGGTACAACGGATTCGACGCCTCGGACTACTCACGAGTCGTTGATAAGTTCGAACGCGCTGAAAAACTCAAGGAGGAAGCGGCGAAAAAGAAGGAGCTGGAGAAAACCTTTGCTGGAGGGCATGGCGAAAAAGAAAAAAACGATGATGACGACTCGGACTCCTCAGACTCCGACTCCGAGAAAGCCGCGGATAAAGACGCGTCGGGGTTCATGAAGGTGAACAAGAGGGTCGCAACCGCCGGGGGGGGTGCTTCCGGGACGGTTAAAAATTTGAGGATACGGGAAGACACGGCGAAGTATTTGCGCAACCTGGATCTTCAATCAGCTTATTACGACCCCAAGACGCGTTCCATGAGGGAGAACCCGACGCCGAACGAAAACCCATCGGATGACTTTGTGAGGGGTGGAGGTGGCTCGCACATGCAGCAGTTCATGGGCGACAACGTGAACCGGGGTACTGGTGATGCGGTGGGTTTTGAACGGCTCATGGGCCACAGCACCGAAGCATTTGACAAAGGTGCGGAGATTCACCCGCAAGCCGGACCGAGCGCCGCTGAATTACTATACAAGCAGTTCCGCGAGAAGAAAGGGAAGCTAACGAAGGATACTAAGAGTAGTATATTGGACAAGTACGGCGATGCGAGTTTACAGGAGAAGGCACCGGAGGGTTTTTTGTTGGGGCAGACTGAGAGTTACTCAGAATATGACCAGTCTGGCCGACTATTAAGAGGCGCTGAAATCGTCGCGCAAAAGTCTCGCTACGACGAGGACGTTTACGATCAAAATCACACGCGCGTGTGGGGCTCGTTCTGGAAGGGCGGGTTTTGGGGCTATGCATGTTGCAGGTCGCACCAGAAAGGGAGCTACTGCACGGGTGAAAGGGGTATCGCGGCGAGTTTAGCGGCGAACGACTTGATGAAAAACAACCTGGAAAGCCGAATGGCGCAGAAAGAAGCTGAGAAGAAAGAAATTGAAAAGAATGAACTATTGGGATTGGGTACTTCCAAATCGTCAGGTATGAAGAACCCGTTCGGCGAGGGCGCGTCTAAGTGGGGGGATAAGGAGGAAACCGTGGGGGATGTGGAGCTGGATCCTAAGAAGCTGCTAGATGCGCTGAGGAAGGAGGACGAACGGCTTAAAGGCGATGAGGATGAAAATGAAAAATTCGAAAACGACAAAAAATCGAAAAACAAACGCGGGTACAACGTTTTGGTGGACGAGAAGGAACCCACGGAGGAGGAGATGGAGGCGTTCCGGATGAAACGGAAACGGGAGGAAGATCCGATGGCGGCGAAGGATGCGGGGACCAGCGGGTACGATTTAGTGTAGGGGTAGTTAGGGTTGTGGGATTTTTTATTGTCTTTGAGTCGACTATTCACAACCTTTCCTCAACCTCTCCTACTTACGCCACTTGCGCGATTTCCGGCACTTCCTCTGCGAGCCCGTCGCTGGTGTTTTTGACCTTCTCGATCCACCCGTCCAGCCTACCCGAAAGCTCTTTGATTTGCGGAATCAACAACACGCGTGGCTGCACCCACGTGACGTTTACTTTTTGCAAAACTTGGTCGATGATGCCTTCGATTAATTTCACGGAAAGCGCCTTCATCAGTAGGTATTCTACTCCGTCAGTGGTGAGCTTGGTTTTCGCCGCGATGTCACTCAACGCGATTTCCCGCGCATCAGCAGGCGCCTGGAAGATAATCTGCAGCAGGCACAGGATCGTGATTTTTTCTCTTAATTTCCTCTCATTAGCGACCAGCGCAGGCTGGCCGTTCAGCGCGTCAGCATGCGTAACGCACAGCGCGTCATACGTGTGTAAGTCCCCGTTGTTGAACGCAGTTAGAAGGTCTAATAACCATGTGAATTGCGTGTTTTGCAACGTTCCGCAAATCGGGTGCGCGATGAGCTCCGCGAAGTTGTACACGTCGTCGCCGAGAAGCGCGGCCAATGAGAGATCCACCGCCAAGTCGCGTCTCGTATTTCCGGGTAAAGTATCTGAACTCACGTGCGCCAAGTACAGCATGCCTTGTCTGTAAAACTCGGAAAACTCCTGCTTGGATTTGTGATACTGCGAGGCGACGTAGTGGTACGCCGCTGAGACGCTTGGGTCGGGCGAGGGCATAGCATCCAACGCGTCCTTGCCGTCTTTGCCCTCGATTAGATCTCGCGCGCTTTTCCAATCGCCGGCGTGCACCTTCAACAGCGCGACATGCATCCTCAGGTACAAAACCGGTTCCTCGAACCCGGGTTGTTTGTTGTCGGTTATTTTTTCAATAACTTTGGACATGAAGGTAGAGGCTTCGTTGCGGTCCTGGTATCTGCTGCTCACAGCCACGGCTAGGTGCCCCAACTTTAACGGCGAGATCTTGTGCTCGAAATCGCTTATGAAGTTGTGGTACAGTTGCACCAACCGATCGCCGGTCTGGAACTGAGGTAAACCCACGATCTCCTCCAGCTTCATCGTGAGCTGGTGCCATAAACGGCGGTCGTACAAGTCGAGTAAAGTGGCGTAGTGCTCTGAGGAAGACGTATCATTAGACGCGGCGGTCGTGAGCCACGTCTCCACAGCCGCGGACATGACGTGAGATCTAATCGCTTTTGTGCCGTTTGGACGTCAACTCAGATCTGAGACGGCGTTCGGATCGTTACCCTCGTGCGAAGGCTTGACGGACGGAAGTGCGGGAAATGTGTCGCGCGTAGACGTGACGCGTGTGGGGGATACGCGCGGGACTTCGGGTCGATCGGAGCGCGTCCGCGGAAGTGAGGGGCGGGGAGGGGTACGGTTTGATCTAGTCAGATGACCGGGTCAACTCGCGAACTCAAAAGTCAAAACTGCAAAAATGAGGTCCTCTCCATGGCCAAAAAAGTTGTCATTGTCTGTCGCGCGTTGTCCCTCCCCTCGACCATGTCGGAGCTCGAGCGACTCCGCGAGGAGGCTGAGGCGGAGATGCGCCGCAAAGCACCGAGGTACGTACAATCCGACGACTCCCGTAGACTCCCGTAGACTAACTGCCCATAGGTCTTGCCGCTAAACTTTTACAATCGCCCGAACACCGCTCACCGCCGACCGCCGCCTGTTGTTCGCTCCCTCACAGAACTTTGGACGGCACCGACCTGGATGCGAAGCGCCGCAGAACCGACCAGGCGGCTGATTCTTCTGGGAACGCTGTCAACGGAACGAAGAACACGGGTGATGGACACACGCATAGATCTTCTCATGACAACTCCACACAACCATTCGATGTTTCCCTTGAGAGGTACGAGTACGCCGGGGTGAAATCTATATTAAACGGCGCTGCCGGGTTCGCAGTGACGTGCGCGTTCAACCGAGAGAAAAGCGCCACGAAAGAAATCTTAGAGCTGTTACGACCGCATCTACCGCTTGGATTGAAAAATGCAACAAACGGGCTAGGTCTGAACCCGGTGAAGATGCCGGGACGGGGGTTCGTGTTTGTGCGGCTAAGCGCGAGGACGTGTGAGAAAACCGAAAAAGATGACGATGCAAATACTGACTCAAAAGCGCTCAATGACAGTTATGTTTTCGGCCACGCCGCTGCGAACGCGTGTGCCGCGACTGCGTCGTCCATCCGTGACGGAAAAACCTCCCCCCCGCGTTGGGTGGAGAAAATCATCGCCGTACAATCTACGTGTGTTTGCGACGAGAAGTCGTTGACAGAAGCGATGCCAAAAGTTCTTTGCGCTAGCCTTGGTTCGTCGTATGGGCAGCTAGTCAGGGGAGGTGAGAGTGGTATGCGGAGAGGTGATGGTGTAGACGCTGTAGACACACACGCACAAAGGGTCACTGCTGGTGCGAATAGCGGGGTCACAACGGGACCTACGGTGGAGGGGGAGGATGACAAAAATACGTCGGATGAAAAATATGAAAAAGACCAACAAATAATCAAGTACGCTGTGTCCTTCACGAACCGGTTCAAAGGCCACGACGACGATTCCGGTGAAACAAAGCAGTACATCAGAAATGCCGTGGTTCCGCTAGTCGCCAGCGCGTTTGAACGCGCAATTGGAGGTGGGGATGGGGACGGGGACGGAGCGGATGAAAAAGAAAAAAATCCTCTTTCAGAAAAACCAAAAATAAAAATGAAAGTCGACCTAAAAAATCCAGACTTTGTTGTTTTCGTAGAGGTTCTTTCGGTTCCTAATGAAAGTTCTGGCGGGTCACGGTCTGGCGGGTTCACAAAGCGACTGGCAATAGGGGTAGCCACGAAACAAAACAAGGTGTTCGAGTACAGACGCGGAGGGATTCACGCGGTCGCGCTGAAACGAGCGAAGGCGTGAGACTGATTATTTTTTGTTGAATGATTTTGGCTAACAATGAAGACATGTCGCTAACATCGCCCCATTGTTCCCCGCGCCCCTCGTCCGCGGTCCCACCATGGCGGGTAACCCGTACAAGGTGGACACTAGCCCGTACAGTTATGACGGCCCGAAGTACGCGTCGTACGCTTTGAACTCCACCGCGAAGCTGTTGAGTGGGGCCACGGACGAGGACCTGCGCGTGGTTACCCAGAAGTGCGCGCAAGACGAAAAGGTCATAGCGGTTTGGCGAATCCCCAAAGAAAAGCAAAGCACGGCGGCGTGTTCCATGATGCCTTTAGCCCTTTTTTACCTGCCGTGCTTCTGGCCACACGCCCTTATTTTGTCGCCGTGTCTGTGTGCGGGGTACTGCGCCGCGAACGCCAGTGTTAAAGGCACCACCTACGCGCTGACGGACAGGAACTTCATCCGAATCGCAGATTTCGACTGCTACGGTTGTTATAAATCCGGCAGCGACTCCGCGGCGACGGCGTTGTCGGACATAAAAGCTATCAGCGTCAACGCAAAGGCGTCTGGATGCACGGCGTGTTGCAGTGTAGACGCGCTGCACATCGGGGTTCCAGCTGGGTCACCCGCGGCGAATTATGGGGGGCGCAAACACGTCCCGCATTCGCAAATCAGGTGTCTCATGGATGACCCCGAAAACGTGCGCTCGATGATCAACTCGGCGAAGCAGAATCAGAATTCATTATTCGCGCCGGAAACGCAAGCCATGGAGGCCTCCCAAACCGCAGCGGAGAAGATTTTGGGGTTGAAGACGTTGCTCGACGCGGGGGCGATCACGCAAAGCGAGTACGAACTGAAGAAGGGGGAGCTGTTGCTCGCTATGTAGGGAGAGAGGTAGGAGTGCTGTAGGCATTAGAAACTCATTTTAGAAGACTGACTTAAAAATCACGCATCGTTTTCCACAATTTCCAAATCGGGCACCGCATCACTTCGAAGGGCGCGGCATGTCGGTCGAGCCCACGCCCGAGGCGCCCGCGGAGGAGGGCGCTGCCGCGACGGAGCCCGACGCGGCACCGAGTGATGATCAACCCGACGTGGAGCCCACAATCGACACTGGGGACACTGGGGACACTGGGGACGTTCCCGGGGCTGAAAACGACGAAGCGACGACCGGGGTTGGGGATGAGGATGCCACGGCTGTCCCTGAGGGAGACCCAGAGACTGCGCTAGACGGGTCGGATTCAGTCGCAGCTCAGCCAGACGATGCGCAACGCGACGTGAATGGGGACGAAGCGGCACCCGGCGAGGCGGACGGCACGGAACCCGGGACGGCTGACGATCAATCTGACGCACCGTTGGCAGATGCCGGGGATACCAAGGAGAATGCATCCGATCCGAAATCTGGGGACGCCGGGGACGATGCTGGTGATGCTGGGTACGCTTGGGACGCTGGGGACGCTGAAGAAGACGAGGACGACGAGGACGATGATGCGGATGATGACGCAGATAACGATGACACCGTGGATGCCGAGAAAGACGCGCAGGCTGGTGACGGCGGCGACGTCGATGATGACGAAGGCGATGTCGTTTCCGACTCTGAATTGGATTTCTCAACCCCCGCGTCTTCGCGTCCCTCCACTGCGAGAGACGCGTCCGTTCGCTTCGATTCGCACGCGATTGAAGGATTCGACGATGACTTTCTATCCGGAGATGACGAGTCGTCGGAGGACGATTTACGCGTCGAGGGTTTGCAGCATTTGAAATTGGCGGATGACGACGCTTTCGAGATTAATCTGCTAGACGAGGTTAACGCCGTCGTGGCGAGCCGAACGTTGGAGCGCGATTCCTTGCTCGCGGAGACCGCTGCGCTTGAAGCGCGAATCGCCACCGCATTAGCCCGCCTACGCGGCGACAAAGCCGGCCGTTCAAAAGGAAACCAAAACGAAGACGAAGCCAAGGAAGATGAGGGCGAATTCCGCGCGGCGTTAGTCCGGTGGAAGGAAATGAGCGAGCATCAATCGATGGCGACCCTTAACTTTGGAAACGAAACCACCGAGCTTGAGTTGAAGCTTCGTGAAAAAACACAAAAAGCCGATGAAGCTCGCATTTCCTTTCAACAAAAAATAGAAGAAACAGGCAAGCATTCCGTTTCTGAAAAGACGGGGAAGGCGATTTCGAAAACTGGCTTTTCGCGAAGAGTGGAAGAAGAAACTAAAGCCGAAGCGTTACTTTCGAAAGCACGGTTACACTTTGTTGAGTTAACCCGAACACGCCTAAACTTAGAAAAGAAAATTAAGCAGAAGGAACACTTAGCCGAAGGGTTGAAGCTGATTGATTTCGAACAGCTCAAGATGGAAACCACCGCGTTGAAAGAGAAATTCATGGAGCGCGCCGTGGAGTATCAGAAGATAAAAACAAAAACCAGCGACTTGATTCAGATTTTGACGCACTGCAAGGAGAAGCTTCAGTTTACGAATTTAGAAAACGAGGAGCTGGTGAAGGAGATGGCCAGGGTGGACAAGGCATCCAAAGTGAAGGGGGACGTGATGCAGCGACTGAAGGATGAAATTCTGCAGTTGAAAAAGGAAAACGAAAGCATGCAATCGGAAGCGGCGACAATTACGGATTCAATTTTATTAGATGACTATGCAGATCAAAAAAGTCATATCCGAAAATACCGGGACCGGCTCGATGAGATTTCATCGGAACTCAACGAGTTGACCCTGGTGTCTACGGTCAAACCCGGGTTCATTTCATCGGTCAAGAAGAAAGATGTAGTGCCGCGCGCGACGGGGACAGCGCAGCATCTAAGTTTGTGATTTCTAACATCTATGATTCATTCAAAATTCATCACTTCCCTCACTTGTGGTACCTTCCCTAAACCCTAAACCCTAATTGAACCCTCCGTGAGGCTTACGGCTACCCGCCCCTCCTGCCACATCCAGCTGCATGAGTTCCCGTATTCCCTCCGTCACGAGCTTTACGTGCGACTGTACGTTGGCGACTTCCGAAATGCGGACATCGATTTCTTTTTTTAGTTTGTCGAGTTTTTTCAATGCAAACTTCTCGCACTCCTCTAAGCTCATCTCCGCGTGGAACCCCAGGCCCACGTTGACGAACACCCTGCTTGTGTCGTCCACCTCCGCTTGGCAGTACACCTGGCTCCCGAGGTCCACCAAGGTTCGCATGCTGTCTCTGCCCTCTGTTCGTAGCGTCCTGGAGTTCACCAACAAGGCTTCCCATTGAAGAACCTCCCTTTGCGTTTTGTCCCGTAGCTGTTCCACCGCTGCCAAGTCGGGCTGTAGCCGCTCGCCGATGAACTTCTCGTACTCCGCGATCTTCATGGAGCGAGCCTGCGCCGCCGCCGCAGGGGACGCCATCGCCGGAGGACGCGCGGAGCGAACGCGAGTGAATCACAGCTAGGAAAAAGCACTGAGAAAAGCAGCTTTTTGCGAGTTTCAAAGCATTTCCTGGAGTAATAACTCAACAAATCCTCCATATATTCGCATGTTTCAAAAGTCGAGGGTTATTTCCCGCCGCCCCATCGCGGGCGCCTCCAGATCGGGAAACGCGCGGCTGTTCCATCGCGTTCGACGTTGTTGACGTGAGCGTAGATCGCAGTTGGGCGATTGACGGATAGAACACAGATCGAGCGTGCGCGCGTTACCGGGTTTAACACTCGTCACCGACTCGCATCATGCCCGTCACTCGCACGTCGAAGATGCTGGCGTACGTGAATTACCGCATGCGGGTGACGATCGTGGATGGGCGGCAGATCGTGGGGCGGTTCATGGCGTTCGACCGGCACATGAACCTGGTGTTATCGGACGCGGAGGAGTTCCGTAAGCTCCCGCCGAAGAAGGGCTTGAGTGAAGAGGAGAGACAGACACGGAGGGTTCTCGGGTTCGTTCTTTTAAGGGGCGAAGAAGTTGTCAGTTTAACCGTAGAGGGGCCGCCGCCAAACGACGACCGCAGGGCGGCGGCGCAGCAAGCGCCTGCCGGGCCTGGGTCAGGGAAGGCCGCGGGTAGAGGGTTACCAGGCGGGGCGCTTGGAGCCGCGCCTGGGCTGCAGGGACCAGTCACCGGCGTCGGCGGGCCCGCCGCCGCGCACATGCGTCCGCAATTCTCGTCGGCGCCTCAGATGAGACCGCCGGGCGCGCCCCCCCCAGGGTTCAGACCGGGCATGCCCCCCCCCGGGTTCCGACCCGGCATGCCCCCGGCAGGGATGCCCCCGCCGGGGTTCAGGCCCGGACCCCCGGGACCCCCACCCATGTAATGTTGAGAACATCAGTTTACATTTCAATTGTTTGTCTTTGTCTTGTTTTTTGGTTGAGTATTTGGACTCATCCCGGCTCACTCCTCTTTTCCTCTTTTCCTCCGCAAGTTCGTGTCCACCGCGGCGAGGAGCGATGAGACAGCTGCCGCGCGCGTGGCGATTCGCCCTATGGTCAACAGAACACCGTATGCGCAACCAGTCTCAACGAACGGACCTGACAGAAATGGCCCGAATACTTTCGAAACAAATGCGAGTCCTATCCCAATCGTCTCCGTGAATCGAATGTGCTCCGACCAACGATCGCCGTCTAGGGAAAAAATAGACCAGTAAGGACGGTCCGGACCGGCCCACCCGAAGAAAGGCGAGCCCTGTTCCTCCTTCGTGGGACTCGAAGGCGCACCCGTGTTACTGCTCGTGGAGATACTCCTTTCTGTGCTCCTGAAAAGCGCCGACGGTAACCGCAAAAAAAGGTTTTGAAGTTTTGGCAACGCGACGCTAAAAAGCAGCGAAAACCAAAACATCGAAAGCAAACACCCCCGCGCGTGTTGTCGCGTGGTGTACGCGCCCGCGTTACCTTCGCCGAGCGCGGAGGAGAGGTAGTCGAACGTGTCGATCATGCCAGATGCTTCGTCACGGATCACGGAACCCAGGGTCACTAAAGTCACTAAACGCACCAGGTCGCGCGTGTTTCTTTCGCCTCGTTTGGGTTTTTCGGTATCAACCTTTGTTCGGTTGCCCTCCCCTCGTTGCTGCGCCGCCACGACGAACACCGTGCGGTACACGTCCAGCGCGTCCAGCACCAGCACCGCGACCGCCGCGGTCACCCACTCGTGCGTGCTCGCCGCTTTCGTTAACACCCACAACGCGCAGGCCCTCACAGCGTTGGTCAGATACAGCGTCTCCCCGTGAAGCATAGAGGCTGCCTGCGGAGCGTTGGGCTCGTCCTTCGCCTTCGTCTGCGCGAGGCTCAGGATATCGCTCCCGTCGTCGAACGCGGCGCAGTGCACGGGCGCGGGAAGGCCGTGGTGCCATCGCCGCAGTTTAGACGCCGCAGAGTCGGGCAGCACCCGGGAGAAAACCATGTTCGTGCTGACGAAGAGACGTGCGGAGGAGAGTAGCGGCACGAACGAGAGGCTGTCCGAAGAGGACGGAGCCAGAACCTAGGAATTAAAGGGAATCGAGGTTTGAGGTCAAATAAATTCTACCCCCACAGCGTCCCCGCGACCATCGACGCCCTGCCGATCGAATCCACGCTCCAAGGGCAGCGCCACGTCCCGCCGTGCACTGCGAACACGCCGAAGACGTCCATAGGGTGGGGGGGAATAGGGTGGTCGTTGGCAGCTTTATTCTCTCCATTCTCGCGTTCACCCCTCCACACTCCCAAATCCCTCAGCAGCAACGCAGTCATTGTCTCGCGTGTTTCGCTAACGTCGAACGGACGTAACGGCTTGAAGTGCTTCTGTCCTTCGAGAGCTATTGCTACCGCCTTGACGTGCTGCATGCTTTTCGTTCGCGACCCCGGGGCCATGTGCGCACTCACGCAATGCCCGTCCGCACTCGCGCAAACAGTCCGCCAGTTCTGTAGCGTCTTCGCCAGCGCGTAGTTGGGACCTTGTAAAATCAAATGGCCGTCGTGCACGTACACGCTTTCTTTTGAGATTTTGGAGGTATCCCTGTTGTTGTCAGACTGTTTGCCACTGGAAATAGTGCTCACGTGAGT
>TARA_B110000977_G_scaffold198242_1_pt1 | contig 22210 bp, 17 predicted proteins | sample TARA_B110000977 | Tara Oceans TARA_B110000977 (sample SAMEA4397798) | marine metagenome | biome: Polar Biome; feature: [SRF] surface water layer (ENVO:00010504); material: water (ENVO:00002006), including particulate matter (ENVO:01000060) such as... | depth 5 m | reverse complement strand
ACTGTTTGCCCATACAAAAGACTGACTTGTATTTCCAAAATCCTAGCCTTCGACGTCCCGGTGACGAGCGAAGCGGAAAAGATGGGCAAGGACTTAAACGTCAGGATCATGACCGCGGATATCATCTACCACCTGTTCGACCAGTTCACCGTGTACATGGCGGAGATCAAGAAGCAAAAGAAGGATGCGGCGGCGAGCCTTGTGTCCTTCCCGTGCGAGCTGAAGATCATGCCCAACTGCATTTTCAACAAAAAAGACCCTATTGTGGTTGGCGTGGATATCGTGCGAGGTATCGCGCGCGTTGGGACGCAGATTTCGATTCCTTCACAGGGGTTCATTGATATTGGAAAAATCGTCTCGATGGAGTTGAACCACAAGCAGGTTGATACCGCGAAACCCGGGCAGTCCGTCGCGATGAAGATCCAGCCCGGGACGGCGACGGAAAGTTCGCGGCTTTATGGTCGGCACTTTGACCACAAGGATTTGTTGGTGTCGCGAATGTCGCGACAATCAATCGACATGCTGAAGGAGAACTTCCGAGACGAGTTGAGTAAAGATGACTGGAGGTTGGTTGTTGAGCTCAAGAAGAACCTGGAGATGCACACGGGGGATGTGATATAATAGAAGGTGTCATGCACACGGGGGATGTGATTGTTCTCTTTTAACTTGAAATCAAATCCAATTATTTACACGCGTTGTACAAGTAGTCTCTTCTCTTCACCAGTCTCTATCACTCCCTCTATATACAGTTTACACGTGTTCCAGCGCTTCTAGGGGAAAGAACCAGCCGTAGGTGGGGAACCGTCCGCCCGCGATGGCGACTAATCCGTTCGCGACGCTTAAACCGACGACTGGTGATTTGCGATACGCCCGCGAAACCACTCCGACTACAAAAGGTTTTCCAACCGTGTCGTCCATTCCTTGCTCCCACCCCACCGCGTAGTCCTGGTCCTCCCCGTCCCCTCGGCACAGCTTCTTCACGGTCTCTGAGTCACCCTTCACACGAACCCATATCCCGATTTGAATCGTCTCCGGGGTTAGTGGCGAGGAACGCTCCTCCACCACCGCGAGCTTGCGCGACCATTTCATTTTTCTGCGAAGAGGTTTTGGGGACTTGTCAGAATGATTCGGAAAAACGCCCGTGTCTCGGAAAAGCCGGAAGTGACGCGACCAACGGAGGTTGGTGTGGTGGGCGTGTGCGACGTGTAGACGACGGTGGCTCGTGTTTATATCGACGCGTTATGTACGGTGAAACCTAGCTACACAAAAATCCGCGTCGTTTCGGGTCCACAGCGTAGCAGAAGTGGGAGAGGGAGGGAGGTTTTCGGATAATGCAAAGCGAAAAAGTAATGCGGGGGACGTACCTAAATCCTGGAGGCATCTCCCCCAACTCAAGGGCATCCAGTTTCCTTTTCGCGGACATTTCAGGCATGGCGTGCGTGTTCGTGGAGAGCCACCCGCCGTAGCGGAAGTGCGTGCACACCGATTCCATCGCCGCCAACTCTTTGCCAGGTAGGAAGCTGAGGACCTTTTCGAGGAGGTCGTCGTTCAGGTTGAGCAACAATGACCTTCTTTCATTCTCTTCCCTCTTGCTCGCAAGCGAATGCTGCCTTCTGGTTATCGGCCCCCTCGGAGGGGTGCTAGGGGCATTGACCCGGAGCGTCTCAGGCGCGCGGTTCGACGCGCGCGCGGCGGGGGCGTTCACGAACTTCGTCATGGTCGCGAAGCGCGACCAAGAGTGACAATGGAGCAGGTACTTCAATGGAGCTGACGAGGAAAGGTTTTCCCAGAGCGATTTCATGATTAAAATTGGCAGTGTCAACAACAGAACTCACTCCATCTATCTACCCCGTGATGCTCTCAAACTCCGCGAACTTGCGCTCCCTCATTTCCGGGCACCCGGTGCTCCTGACCAGCCCCCTTTGCATCGCATTCTTTTTTAATTCAACAGTGTATTCAGTCGGGAACCGGTACCCCAGCCCGTCGTGGAATTGGTGGTACATCTCTGCTTCGTAAAACGGAAGTTGGTCGGAATCGTATATCCAAACCGAGTTGAACACGTCATCCTCCGTGGGTTTCTTATTGGGCAAATTACCGTTACCCTCCTTTAAAACCATGTTATTAACGTTCTCCTGGTTAATTACCGCTAATAGGGGTGAGTTAATTCCACCGGGGAGGCCTATCATGTTCCGGTACCCTGCGCCGGCGTCTTGGGGATCCAAACGCTGCATCCCAAATCCCTTGACTTTCTTGAAGTTCGCGAAATATGTTTTCGCGAAGGCTCTCAAATCTTCGGTTGCTTGGTCGCTGGATTTATCGCTCAGCACCGTCCTGACAACCTCTCCGTGTCCTAGCCTTTCGTACACGGTATCAGGCGCGCCGTAGTAGTAACACACCTTGCCGTCCTTGCCTTTGGTGGAGTAACCGCCCGCGTACCCGACCAACGAACTCACCTCATCATCGCTTCGTCCGAGTTTTTCCCTCTCAGTTTGGACGAACTCGTGTTGCCGGCCCCAGAAACACCCGTTGCCGAAGTACACCTCCGCGCCAGGAGCCGCAGAGGCCAGGTCGCCGAGCACGTTGGTAGCTGCGGTTGTGGTCAAAGAATCGACATCAGACAACAATCCGCTCAACGCCTCCGCCTCGGCTTTCGCGGGTGTCACGAGTAAGCTTGACAACGTCGCGGCGAACGCGGCGCCGAACACGGCGCGTCGGGTCGTGCGCGGGCGATCTGTCTCGGGTTGGGGGTTCGATACGGCGCGCGTCGCGATGCGTGCGCGGCGCACAGGGGCCGCGCGTGCGACCGCGAACGAATGGACGCGCACCAACGACGTCATGTGCCGCTGGAAGTGAAGGCATCCACGTGGAAACTGGAAAAACGCAGTGACCTGGCAAGCGAAATCGCGAGTGAATAACTCAAGCCTCGCTCGTATGTTTGGGTCGTTGCTTGAGCATTTCTGAATCTTGGTTCACTTCGATCCCGCGCGCGCGCGCGTGTGGCGGAACCTGCGTCGCGATGTCGCACAGGGGGAGAAGCGGGGAGTGGCGTACATGCGATTGGGAATGCCCGAAGTGTCGCAGCCACGTGTTCGCCGTGAAGAAGCAGTGCTTCAAGTGCAAAACCCCTCAAGTGTTGGCTGGCGATTGGGAGTGCCCGGGGTGTCGCGCCAACCAGTACGCATCTAGAACTGAGTGCGACATGTGCGGCGAGCCTAAGCCCGGGGGCGGTGGCGGTGGCGATGTTCCTCGTACCTCTGGTGGTAACGTGCGAGTCGTTGCGGTTACTGCGAGACGCGGTAGCAAGTCTGCCCTGGAGGACTCCTACCGTGGTGCTAATGAGCATCGTGACTCCCACCGTAGTTCTAATGAGCAACGTGGTGCGACTCGCGGTGGGGTACCTATCCCGGAGGACCCGCGCGATAAAATATGGAGACTCCCGATGAGCGCCGTTCGAAGCAAAGAAGAGCAGAGAAGAAGCGAAAAGATGCTCAGAGACTTCTTCAGGGACGACCCAAACAGCAGCATGAAGATCTCGCGGAAGTATGATAATGTAGAGTCAACTGTGCGCAGAGAGTACGATAGGCTTAACAGGAGAAACGAGGACAGAGACAGACGCGACGACGACCGCGACAGAACAAACAACGACCGCCATAGATCAAGCTTCGACCTCGGAAGAACGAGTGACCGCAAAAGAACGAGCGACGGCCGAGGTAGACTGAGCGACGCGCGTGGTGACAAGCGCGATTACGGTACTCGGCCCGATTGGAGCGCGTACGCGAACCCTCCTCCGCCTCCGGCGCACGGAAACGCGAGCAATCCGCCGCCGCCGCCGCCGGAAGCGCCCCCACCGGACTCCCCCCCGGCTCCCCCGGCCCCATCGAGCTCAAACCCGGCGCCGCCCCCAGGTCATCCGGCGTATCACACATCGAACAACAGCAACCGCAGTCTGCCGGGTCCCCCGCTTGGCGGCGCCGCGGGTGGCGCCATGGGCGCCATGGGCTCCACGTCGTTTCCCCCGCCGCCCATTTGGGGGTATCCCTTACCCCCCGCGCCCCCCGCCGCGGTGAGACAAGCGCAAGTCCAACCTGTAGTAAAACCCCCTTGGAACCGGTACGATAAGTACGACACGGACGAAGATTTAGACCCCGATACGGATTCTGAGGATGAGCAGAATCGTCAAAAATCGATACACAGTAGATCGCTGGCGGACGACGCGCGACGACGGCAATCAGGAGGAGACGCTTCAGGAGGAGGTCGAGTTTCAGCGGTAGGTGGGTTAGCACGAACGACGACTCCCGTGTCATTACCCCAGCCCGCGCGTAAGATGTCGATTCCCCCCGCGAAGCCGATTGCAAACACAGGGGGCGGAAACACGTCGCGCGTTTCCGGTATTCTCAACGCCATTCCCGGCCCGAAGGTTGGCATCAAGGCAAAGCCGATGGCATCCAACCCGGTTGGCGCGGTGGCCGCGCCCAGGGTAAAGGACACGGGGTTTGAGCAACGTGCGCGCGCGTTGGCGGAGGAGAAGAAACGCAAAGCCGCGGAGGTTTTGGCGGCGGACAAAGCCGCCAAGGCGGAGGAGCGCGTCGCGGCGAAGCGGCAGAAACTTGCAAAAGACGCGAAGCGCGAAGAGGCAAAGGCGGTTGCGAAGAATAAATCAATGGAGCAGGTCAAGGCTCCGAAGAAAGCGGAAGAAGCCATCGAAGTGTCCGACGACAGCGACTCGGAAGAAGGCCAAAAATCTGACGTCGACGACGGGCTGCGGATCATCGACGACGACGACGATGACGATGAGGATGGCGGCGACGTTAAAATGGACGACGCCGTGGAGTCCATCGTGGACGCCGATGACCTGGAACGCAAGCGCTTAAAAAAGCTGAAGAAACGAAAACCAAAATCCACCGACGGCGCCTCCGGGTCCACGAGCAAGTCGGAAGACAAATGCGCGTCCGGCGGCGGCGAGAAGAAGGAAACCCCGATTCACGAGCGGCTAGGTGACCCTGTTTCGCCGCTCAGCGGTCCCGCGCGTGACGGAATCCCGGGTTTGGTCGACATCGGCGAGCACATCGGGTACATTTTTTTCACAAGAGACGTATACACACAATCGTTGCGTCGCGCGGCTGACTTGTCGAACCAAGACATCACGTTTAAAAGATTTGACCCCAACGGTAAGGTGTTACAGTTTGAAAATTGCACCAAAACAGGAGACCCTTGCCCTAAAGGTAAACCTCAGAATCACCTACGGAGCTGGCTCGCGCTCGTGCGATGGGCCGCGCGGGCGTGGGGGAGGGATTCGAAACAGTTCACTGAACTGAAGGGGCATAAAAACTGCCAAAACAAAGCGTTTCAAGCGATTTTCAACGCAAAGGATTGAGGTTAGGGTAACGGAACAGACTACTAGTAGTAATGAGGCACAACAAAATAGACTCACGAGCAAAATACTTCCGCTACTTGTCTTCCCTTCGCTTCGCCCTTTCCCTCGCCCACCGCACTTCGTCTGCGACGCGCACCGCGTCTATTACCGCCTCGACGTCGTGTACTCTGACTATATCCGCGCCCTCGATGATCGCAGCACAACTCGCCGCCGCCGTCGCGCGGTCTCGGTCCTTCTTATCTTCCCGGTGAGTCGCGGTGCCTAAAAATCCCTTCCTCGAGACGCCGACTAACATAGGAGACCTCGCAACACATCCCGCTCCTTGTTCCTGTAAGCTCGAGCGCACCTTTCCTAAACCTCCAATCAAATCCCAGTTCCCGTTGTCGGTCTTGGCGAACCCGATTCCGGGGTCGGTCCAGAGACGCCACGGTTCCACGCCAGCGTTCATAGCCGAGGTTGCCCTCCCTGAAAGTTCCCTCCCAACCACGCCCACCACGTCGTTGCCGCTATACGTAGACAACGCGTTGGATTGCATGTTTTGGGGGTCGCCGCGCATGTGCATGCACACGTATGGTATAGGGAGCTCGGTTGTAGAAAGTGTCGTAAACATATCAGGACACAGAGTCCCGCCCGACACGTCGTTGATCACGTCGGCGCCACATTTCGCCGCTTCCGACGCGACAGCGCCGTAAAACGTATCCACCGAGATGAACGTCTTTGGTGGTTGTGAATCAAATAATTCAGACAGTGCTTTCACCACCGGCAGCACTCGTCGCATTTCCACCTCTTTTCCGACTCTAATCGCGCCAGGCCGTGTGCTCTGACCACCTATATCAATAAAAGACGCGCCGCTTTTTTGCATAGCGGAAGCGCGCGTAATAATTTTCTGCAAATTTATACCGTCGTCGTCCGACACAAGTTCCCCGCCGTCGGAGAAACTGTCCGGGGTGACGTTTAGTATTCCCATTATTTTGGTGCGTTCACTACCGCCCCAGCTTGTCAACTCCTGACTCTTACCAACCGGCACGACTCGTTTCAAGCACTCTTGGTTTACTTTCGATTCCCCGCCGCTTAGGAGCCACAACCGGTGAGCGTTTCTCAATCCAATGACTATATTTTCGGTTTTGGTAGTGCCTTCTTCCGATCCCACTCCAGTCTGTTTACTCATAATAGTATCCATCTCATCCGAGTTACTGTATAAATCTGCTAACGGTGCCAAAACGAAATCCCGTTCGTGGTACCGCGGGTGTGGTATCTCTAACGTGTTCGTTTTAAACACCCCGCGCGCGTGAAACAAAATGTCAAGGTCGATCGGCCGCGGTCCGAACCGCACGCCGCCGTCTCGGCGTCCTAACTGTTTTTCTATCTTCTTCAGTATCGCGAGCAATTTTAAGGGGTCGTTGCCTATGGCATTGTCATCAATTCGCACAACAGCAGCAGCGTTGAGAAACTTACTTTGATCCGTGACGTATTGGGGGGCGGTTTCGTACAGACTCGAGTGCGACGTAATGAAAACGCCGTGCGCTCTCAACAACTTATAAGCCTCACGAAACACACCGATGCGATCGCCTTGGTTGGAGCCCAACGCGATGACCGCGGTGGTTGGGGGGGTGTTTGGGGGGCTCGTGTGGCTTGCCGTGTCGCTCTGTGCACCAGTGGTGCTGAATTTCGCCCGTGCTACCTTTGGTGCTCGTGACCTCGGTACTATCCGTGCTACCGACCATGGCGTACAACTTTGGCTAGGGTAAGCGGCGGTGCCGTTCCGAAGATGAGCCATGTGCCGATGCGGTCGGTGCCCTTGGATGACCGAGCTCGATTCCTTTTCCGTCGCGACCGCGGATGCGCATCGTGCGCGACCCGCCCTGCGCAACGCGCGCCCCAGGAAACTCATCGCAAATCGGGGGACGCGCAGAGCGCGCGCGAGTCACTGGGTACTCCGGGACTGTCGAGCTCCGTTGAATATTCGAGCGAGAGTTTTTTCAGAAAATTGTAATTCGGAGGTCAACGTCAACAACGCGCTCATAACGAGTGCGCGTGCGGAGGGCGCACGCGACACGGGGACGGCGTTGTCCCCGAGGTGACCATGGAACCCCCGGAAAACGTGCGCTTGCGAACGCTGGAGCGTTTGCTCGCCGTTAAGCCCGAAACGCAGACTGCGGATGACGCTGATGAAGAAGGCAAACTTTTGGAGGCGTTGGCGATGGGACTCGCGAAAGGGGAAGGCAAGACCGAGATGACCGACAAAGTGAGTGTGTACCACGATCTTTCGACAAAAGTTTTCGCGTCGCTCATCGAACAACGCGTGTTACATGTGTCGTATCGCGTACCTCCAAACGCACCGAACGCAGCACACCCAGGCAGCGTCCTTCGAGTTCTGCAGTGCGTTCGCCTTTTTCTTCGCTTTGACAAATTCGTCGCGCAGTTGCTGAAAATCGAAAGCGCAACCCAGGCGCTTTGCGTCAAGTTCAAGACGTATGCGGATCTTCACTTTTCGGATGGTCACGTATCGATGGGTGCTGACCAATCGACAGCTGTGCATGGCACTGACGCGAGCCCAGGACCGTCGTCGAGCCATCAAAGCACGTTATTCAAAGACGAAATTCTTCGCGAGTGCGCGAGCGTGTTTAAGAAAATAACAAGCGGCGACGCGAACGTTTGTTCGGATTCAAACTCCGAAAACTTCGCGGACGCTTCACTCGTCGCGGTGTCGCTTCTAAGCTCACGTGACCCTTCCCTGTTAGCCTCGGCGCTTGTGATTCTGAGGGAGACGACGAGTTATAACTCATGCGAACCCGACGGGACCGCGCTACGCGTCACGCACTCCGATTGCGCGTTTCACTTGTTACAAATACTTCGCGAATACCAAGCGCCTTTTGACAGTTTAGCCGCGGACGTGCTCACACAGCTCAGTAGAGGAAATGGCGGGATGGACGGGGTGCGTGCCGCGGGGGGTATACGCACTGCGCTTGGGCTGGTGTCACAGAGTTTGGAACTTGGGCGTGATAATTCGTCCGACGCAGCTTCAACCTCTGAAGACACTCAAAGAAAAACATCCTTGGCGCTACACCTTCTTTCTGGGATTTTGAAAGATCGCGCGTGTGTTGTTGAGGCTAGGGGGAACAACGCCTATGAGGTGTTGACACGTGTTGTCCAGGATTGCATCGCGGGTTTGTCAACGAGCACGAGCTCGAATTCGTTGGATTTGAAAATATGTCAAAAAATATGCCAAGCCTGTTCCGCGCTCGTGAAGCTCGCCGCGGACGACGATGGAGGCGAAGTGCTGGCGAATTTAAATGCGGTGCACTGGCTGGGGAGGGTGTTGGTGAGGGTGCATGGGTGGGGTGGTGGGGGTGGTGGTGGTGCCAATGTTGATGCCGATGCCGATGCCAACGCTGATAAACATAAAAAAACGCTCCTTGTGACTGCGCAACATTGTTTCCGTTTGCTGCGTTTCATCTTTTCGTGCGAGCGCGAGCGCGTTCGATCGTCGTTCAAATTGTTATGGAACGAAAATGTCTTCTCAAAGTTCATAGATGTTGGTCATTATCAGTATGACATGGTGGCGTACGCTGAAATTGCACAGAGTTGGGTTGCGCTCGACTCGAATTCAATTCGAAACGCCGAGCGTGCGTTTCAGGCGGTGAACGCGGAGACTTCCGATGCGTCCACTTCTTACGTAAAAAGCGACTCAACACATCAAAATCCTCCGCGCACTGTGGGCGGGTATTCTATGATTAAAAAAATAGGCGAAGGCGCGTTCGGTACGGTGTACAAAGCGACTCGAAACGCGGTGGTTGGAAAACAAAATTATCACGGTTCTTTTTGCGCAATCAAGGAGTTGAACTGCGACGACGGTTCGCGGCACCTGGACCAGGTCAAATCCGAGGTTGCCATTTTGAAAAAACTCACGCACCCGAACATCGTGAGTTATTACGAGTCGTTCGTGCATGGGAACGCGGTGTACATCGTGATGGAGCTCGCGAAAGGGGCTAGTATATTGGAAAGAATCAACGGGCTCATCACAAGTAACTCTTCTTTTCCAGAAGATTCTTTAAACGACGTTTTTTGCCAAGTCTCGCTGGCGCTGCGGTACATCCACGACGACTTGAAAATTGTGCACCGCGATATAACACCCAGTAATATACTATTCGACGTCGATTTGAGGAAAGTGCAGATTGTTGATTTTGGGTTGGCGGCGGCGTTGAGACCAGGTACAAGTGATGCAGACGCGTCGAAAGGAAACGCGAATGACTCGAACGGAGACGAAAAAAACAATTCCCCAAAATCCCCCGTTGGCACGATGCCGTACTCGTCACCCGAGGTTTTGAAACACGAACAGTACGATGGCAAGGCGGACGTGTGGAGCTTCGGGTGCGTGTTGTACCACGCGATGGCCCTTCACCCTCCGTTTCGAAACACCAACCCGCTCACCATGGCGTCCGAAATCGTGGAAGGGCGGTTCGTGGACTTGAGCGAAGCGCTGTCGGATCGGGATACCGAATCGGCAAACTCTCAGACTGTGTTCCCATACACTCCTAGCACACAAAATATTCTTCCGTATTCAAAAGAGTTGACTGAAACGGTTACTTCGATGCTCACGGTGGACAAAACCCTCCGACCGAGCGTTTCCGAGTTGTTATCGCGACGCGTTGATCTGCTCGCAAAAGATTGCGATCGCACAAGATTGGAAACGAATATGCTTCGCGACGTAGTTCGGTGCGAACGCAACGACTTCGAGCTCTCGCTTTCGATGGAGCGACAAAAACGAGAAGCATTTGCGGTTGCAGTTGGGGTAGGGGTAGGGGTAGGGAATGATACAGCAGCTACAGTAGGTACTGATAAAACGGCTACAGGTGATAAAACCAATCAACCTTTATTGCGCCGCGCGTGTAGTGTTCCTGTGAAGAACGGGATTCCTGGAATTGAACACGGACTGGGTTCCGTAAAAATCGCGCCCGGCCGGTTACGTCCGGTGAGTGATCCGGCGTTGGAGATAATAGGGGTGTTACACAAGCTTAATTTCGTTGAACGGCTGCCTCCCAGTGCTGTGAGGGATACCCGACGCGCGGTGGTCACCCGGTTCAATTCGTTCCTGTGGTCGGCGCAAAAATCGGCGGGCGCGGTGAAAGCCGAAGCGGTACGGCTTTTGGCAGGGTCGCGGGAAATTATTTCCGTGTCGAGTGGTGGTCTAAACGAACACTCAAAAGAAACCTACGCCGACGTCTCTACGTGTTTAGAGGAGCTTCTGCTGGAGAATAGGTTTTATAAACTGCAACGGGCGGAATCTAGGTAGTAGAGGTAGTATGGATATGTAGGCGAGGTATATCCCTCAAGCAAGCGTTGCGGCTAAACTAGAGAATACTGTTCACTACAACTTTATGCTTGGCTCGGGTCCAACGGCACCGAAACGAACTGTTCGGGCGCTACCTGTCGCAAGATTTCCTCTTCCTCCCCGGTGAGCAGGTGCATAGCGGTGAGTTGCACCAAAGCAGCCGCTGGGGCGGCGCCTTCCATCCTGTGTACTTCCCGCCCCTCGCGCATCCATAGCGTCGTGGGGTACGCGCCGATGCCGTGCATGCTTGCGAGCGATGTTGCCTCCTCGGCATCCACCTTGGCGATGTCCAGGTCCTCCAGGGATGGAATATCCTCCAGCACCGTCGCCAGGGTCACAAGTTCGGGAGCCAGCACCGTGCACGGGCCGCACCACGTCGTCCCGAAGCTCACCACGGCGCTTGACCCGCACATGAATGAAGCCTCAGCTTCTTCCGCGTTCCACACAAGGAGCTCTCCAGCGTGCACCGTGACGCTTCTGCCGCGAAAGCTCAAGGCGCTGCGTGCCCTAGACCCGACGCGATGTCTATGCAAGGTTCTTGGCACACCCACAACACCCACCGAGAACCCGCGCACCGCGATGACGGCCATCTCGGCGCGTGCGTTGTGGTCCGCGACGAAGACGGCACCTTGAAGATCATATTTGCAAACTGGTGGCTCTGATCGCTCGTTCAGCCACGTCGGCCACTTGGCAATTTCTTTCACGTCCACCATAAGCGCTCTCCGCCCCCTACAACGCGCACAACTCGTGGCACGATGAGCGCGGTGGCACAAGCTTACCCCACTGCGCGCGTGCGTGCGCCGTGTCGCGCCCCCCCGCGACGTCGCACCAGCGTCGTCGTCCGCTCTGCTGCGAAGGCGACATCGAAAACTTCCCCGGTTGACGACACGAGCTCCAAATCAAAACCAGAGACTCCCGCGTCTCCACGCAAGCCCAAGGTCGCCATCGTGGGCGCTGGCTGGGGCGGTTTCGGCGCCGCCAAGGCGCTGTGCGAAGCGGGATGCGACGTAACTTTGCTCGACGGCATCCCGGACCCCACCGGTTTAACTCCAAGCGTCACGCCAACCGGCAAGCCGTTCGAGTACGGCACGCGAGGCTTTTGGAAAGACTACCCCAACATCGAGGGGACGTTACGCGAGTTGGGTGTGAAGGAAGCGGATGTGTTTTCGGATTTCACCGCATCGTCGTTCTTCTCGCCTGATGGGTTAGAGGCTACCGCGCCCGTGTTTTCCTCATCCGAGTTTCCAACCCTCCCCTCGCCCTTCGGCCAGGTGTTCGCGACGTTCGACAACTTCAAAAGATTGCCGCTAGAGGACAGAGCTTCAATGGTCGGTTTACTTTATGCGATGCTCGACCTGAACCGCGACCCCGAAACATTCAAAGCGTACGACAGGATGACTGCACATGATTTGTTTATTAAGTTCGGGTTAAGCAAACGGTTAGTGGATGACTTTATAAGGCCGACGTTGTTAGTGGGGTTGTTTAAACCGCCTGAGGAGTTAAGCGCCGCAGTTACCATGGAACTCCTGTACTACTACGCCCTGGCGCACCAAGATTCATTCGATGTGCGGTGGGTTTCCAAAGGAACCGTAAGTTCTTCGCTAATCGCCCCGTTAGCCACGCACTTAATCGACACGTACGACTTGAAGGTACTAGGGGGGTGCCGAGTGGAGGAGGTGATTATGGACGAGTCCAGTAAAAATGCCACTGGGGTTCGGTACCAAAAATTCAACGGAAAAACAAAAAAACCAAAAAGTTTCGAATTGAACGACGTCGACGCGGTGGTGTTGGCGTTGGGTGCTAAGGGTATGCGAGGCGTGGTTGGTGGCTCTCCACAGTTAGCTCAACAAGCCCCCGAACTTTCAAAAGCCGCCTCTCTGGGAGGCATAGACGTCGTCACGACTCGGATCTGGCTGGACCGGTACGTCGCTGTTGAAAACCCGGCGAACGTTTTGTCCAGATTCGACAAACTGCGAGGCGCCGGTGGCACTTTTTTCATGCTCGATCAGTTGCAACAGGACAACGAAGTCGAGCTTTGGGGAGGCGCTGAACCCAAGGGAAGCGTGCTGGCGTGCGACTTTTACAACGGAGGCGCGGTGGCTACGCTGAGTGATGAGGATATCATTGGGTTGTTGATGGATGAGTTGCTTCCAACGGCTGTGCCTGCGTTCAAGCAAGCCAAGGTGTTGGACTCGCACGTCGTCCGGTGTCCGGGAGCGGTGACTTGGTTCTCCCCAGGTTCGTTCGCGTGCCGGCCTCCCTTGGAGACTTCCATTAGCAACATAACTTGCGCCGGGGACTGGGTGCGCATGGGTGAGCGGGAACACGGATCAAAAGGGCTGTGCCAGGAGCGGGCGTTCGTGTCGGGGCTGGAAGCTGGAAATTCGCTGAGCCGAAGAGTCTTGAAGAACTTAGAAAATAGCGAAGCGACCAACCGTGAACATGTGGTGCTTCCAATCAGGGCGGACGAAACGCAAGTCGTCGTGGGCCGGTCCATAAACAAAGCGGTGATGGATGTGTTGAAGCCTTTTGGATTTGATTCGCCGTGGGTGAGGTGAATTAGTATAGAGTATTCGCGGACGCGTTAATGAAAGCTTTTGCAAAACCACTTTCACTTGCATCTCTCAAACCGGCGTCCCAATTTTTTATTGACCCGATTCGTTGACGGGAATTGATGATCGCTTCACACGTCAACGCGCGCGACTGTCCACGCGTGACAGTCGCGTCACCATGACCACCAAGGGTCCTTACGACCAGGACACGTGGTCGCCATGGCTGACGAAGGTGACGTACAAAGCGCCGAAAGCCATGTCGCTGCAGGCGTTCAAGATGGCGCTGCTTAAGAAGCGCTTGGCGGAGGCCAAGTCTATCTCAGCTCGCGCCGCCGAGAGCAAGGAGTCCCGGGCTGAAGCCGCGGCGGACGTGGAGGCCATACGGGCGGAGTTACGGGCAGCGAAGGAAAGGGAGGAACGCATGAAACACGTCAAGGCGCACGCGGAGGCGGCGGAGGAAGCCACGGAGGCACAGGAGGCGGCGGACAAGGCGAGAGCCAAGGTTGCGCGCCTTCGCGAGGAATTCGAGGAGGAGGAGCGGGAGATCGTGGCGAAGAGCAAGCGTGAACAAGAGGCGCGCGCGCGGGCGTTGACGGAGCGGGAACGGAAGCGCAGTGAACAAAGAGCGAAGCTCGAACATGAACTCGAACGCGCTGAATCCGAACGGCACAAGCAAGTATTGAAGTTGAAATCAACGTTGAAGGAACACGCGGATGCGAAGCGGAAAGTCGCGGAGGACGCTGCGCCGGAAGAGGGCGAGCTGGATGACCGAGGGGGCGCTCCAAACGCAACTGGTAACCCAAACCCGTTCGAAGATGGCACGAGTAAGAACCCTCTGAGTCACCCGAACACGCCTCGGTTTAGGGACGGAATTGGCAGAGACGGACCTTCGCCGACGCCGCGCGTCGGAATGGGAAACACGCCCGGTAGTGGAAACTGGGGCGCGCAAGGTAGTGATATGTACAACCGAGCAGGACCTCCTCAACAGCAACCCCCAGGTTGTCGCGGTGAGATCCGGTACGGAGACTGGATGTGCCCCAAGGGGTGTGGTAACGTGTTTGCGTCGAAAATGCGGTGCTTTCGTTGCGGGGCGCCGAAGCCGGCTAGTGCGGCGCACCACCAGGGATCGAACAATCAGAATCAACATAATCATAATCAAGGCGGCGGGGGATGGGGCGACCGGCCGCGGATGAACATGGGTGGGGGACGTGGGAACTGGTAGGGGTGTACAGTCTAGAATGGATGTAAGAATAGCGATCAGTACACGAATACTTCAAGGAACATGTTACTATATCAACACGCAACTTGCTAATCAATTCTCAATTCACTTTCTCCTCCTCAGCCTCAAACGCCGCGACCGTTTGCAGGATTGACACTACTAAGTGGTCCACGTCTAGACTGTCAGGGTGTCTACCCACCGGGTCGTCGGGGCCCACGGCACGCGCGCGACACTCCACAACCTTGCCTTGTCTGGCGGACGCTTCAGGGGACAGGGTAGGGGGAGGGGTAGAGGGTTTAGCAGGTTCATCCACGCTGTCGGGGAATTTCACGGCGCTCGTCGTGTCCCCGTTTGTATCCCCATTTCCATGACCCTTGAACCCTTTTTGTTTTTCCCGTTTTTCCACGCGTTTCGTGCCGAGGTGCTTGTCGTATAGGCCGTCGTAGTACTCCAGTAAGCCGTCCGCCACAGCGGCGAAGTCGCCTTCCCTTAGCCTACTTCTTAACGCCTCCGCTCTCTCATTTCCCAATCTTTTCCGCAACTTCCCCACGCTTTCATCCATGGCGTCGATCCATTGCGGATCGCTGCGGTGCGTGTCGTGCGCGTAATCTTCCACCAACGTGCGTAACCTCGTTTCTCGAGGTGCGACCACATTGACAACTAATGGGGCTACTCGCATGCGCGAGAACAGACCAGGGTCTACGCTACACTTCCCGACGTGCGGGCCTTCGTCTTCCAAAAAAACCCAGTTTTTGGCTTCTTCATTTTCATTTTCTCCATTATTGGTCCGTTCGGAAAACTCCACCCACTCCATGGCGACTAGGTTGGCGAAGTGCTCGCTGGTTGGCTGCGCGGGGGGCCTTCCGACCCACCCAAACGCGGACCCGGAATGCGCGGCTAAACCCTCCAAGTCAATCACCTTGACGCCTTGTTTCCGCAGCCCGAGCAGCGCCGCTGTTTTCCCGACCCCGGTTCGTCCTCCGACAATGCATACCCTCGGTTCTTTCCGCTTCCGTTCGAGTTCCTTCTCCCGGCGGTCCAGCGCGCTCGATGAGCTCGACGAAGACTGGTCGTCAATCAGCGAGCTCGACGAGATCGTGGATGCCATGGAGCTCGATGACGAGGAGCGGGTCATAGCGGGCGGCGTTTCCCAACGCGTCAGTACGAACTTGCGAAACGCCTTGTAGCCCCCTCGCACGACTCGCGCATCCAGGGATCCGGGCGGCGCGGCGTGAAGCAGGAGCCACGCGACGGATGAACTCCGCATACCACCGCGCCAGCAGTGCACATACACCACGGATGGCTGCGACGAGCCGATGCAGGTTTCGTTCAATGCGTGTGCGGCGTCGTGGCTCGCCGCTTCCTTGGCCTCGACCAAATTTAAGATTTCGGACACGATCGATTGCAGTTTCGGTCGGACCGCTTTCATCCCCAACACCAATGCCACGCCCCTCCCCTGTTTCGCGAACGCGGTACCCACCTTGGCCCTCTCCTCATCCGTGAACAACGGCACGTTCACCGCTCCCGGGACGTGGCCTTTGGCGTACTCACTTGGGGAACGCACGTCGACGATGAGGGTGCGGTTGTTCACCCTGTCGGCGGCGGAGCACGACACGGACGCGCGGACTAAGTCATCCACCTCGGCTCTGCACTCCGCACCCCCCGCGGCGAGGTCTAGTTTCACCCCCGAGGCGAATGCCTCCATCACCTCCGCGGATAAAGCGGAGGACTCATCCTTCAAACCTTGGAACAGGTCCGCGGTGGCCGCCATCCCGAACACTGACGGGAACCAATCGCCGCCTTTCACTTTTCGGGTGAGTACTCCCTCTTTTTGACGAGTTAATCACGAGTTAATAAATGGAGGCGCCATAAACGATTGGGTTATGACAAATACAAAAAATAAATCACAGTTCGTCTCGCTCTCCCCTTTTCTCTTCCACATACTCAACCTCCCTATCCCCCCCATCACCCCCTTCTCCGTCTACAGGGGCCACTTCAAATTCGTCAAACGCCTCACCCGAAGCTCTGTCCAGACACGCTTTTTCCTCAGACTGTTTGCTGTACCGCTCGGCGCACGTTTCGTTCGCCAACTCGTTTGAGAGGTCCGATAGTAACAGCCGCGCCACGCCGAGTAATGTCTTCTTTTCAGCCACGCGAAGTGTAAGTGCGGAGCGGTACACATAGCTATGGGCGATATTATCTACGTCTTTGTCTACGTCCTTAGTACTTTCCGTAGTCACTTCCGCCCCCAACGTCGGATGGTACGGGTTGTTGTCGAAGAACGATTCCATGATTTGCAAATCTTCCCAAACCGCGGTGGGGTACCTGGCTAACAGTGAGTAAGCTGCTTTTAATAAGGTAGCACGGGTAACGGCTTCATTACGTACGTTTACAGTGGATCCTCCAATAGCCAGCGCAACCGCCGTGGCGTTATCCAACTCATCTTCAGTCATTACTGATATTCGGGTAGCGGCGAGTAAATCGAAATCCAATCTATCCCTAAAAAAGTGAAAGTTCCTGGTCGAAGGACTCAACTCGTGCGTTTTAAGTAACGCCCGTTTCCGTTTCCGCAACGGGTCTTTCGACCCAACCTTTGGCGCGACCTCAACGCACTCAGACGGGTTGTGTTGAGGCACAAAACCGTATTGGAGAAAAATATATTGCGAAGGCTTTTCGCCGTAGTTGAAGCGGACCTCGAAGTTCGGACCGGGAAGATTGTCGTTGTTCGTGACCATGATAGACCCTTTCCATTGTTGAAACGTAACGCTTATCGTAGGTGCATCGTTCTGTTGGGGTCGTGAACCACTCCCGTCCCCTTGGGCGTACCCGTGGTTGACCATGTCGAACAAAGGCACCAACGCGAGCAACGTCTGGGGTTTTATATCTCCACCTGTATTTGTGTTTTTTTCTTTAATCGTTTGAAACTCATTTGGGAATTTTTCTACTTGGACGTGTGCAGCTCGCGACCAAACAATCGACATCGCCCACGTCCATTTCTTCACCCCGAAGTGCTGTTCGGGAAATAGGTTGGGGTACTTGTCCGTCAACACCGGAAATAATAAATTCCTTTGTTCTTGCCAGCCCTTCAACACGCTGTCCCGAAACCCGACGATGTTGCTTCCTTCTAGTTGCGCTAGCTGTTTTCCGCTCCACAGGAGAGGCGAGCCCGTGTCTTTCGGTAAAATTGATACGTACGGCCACCAGGGCGAGTCGCTGCCTTGTACGTACAGCTCATGTAACAGGTGTAACGATAACACCGCGTCTATTGTGATGTCCATATTTTTACTTTGTGAGATGAAAGATAACGCGTCTTTTATATTCGACCGCCGCGCGCTCGCCGTGCTCAAGCACTTCATCAGCGGAAGCTCCAACAAGGATTCGCCTTTTTTTATGGCTCGTGTGGTGACGATGCCTCTGCCTCGGCCGAACACGGATTTTAAAGCTATGGGAGCATCGTCTTGAGTTAATAACTCATCGTCGTCGTCGTTGTACGGCGCCGGCGGCAGTCGCCTCGCCCAATCTTCAAATGCCATATCTCGCTCATCCACGTCTCGCAACGCCCCGAGGCGTCCCCTTGGGATTTGAGGGACACCGTGAATGTTTTTTCCTGATGTACCACCACCCTGTGTCTCGTCGCCGTTACTATCGACACCCTCATTCACTCCAAACACGTTCGGGAACGCGCGCTCCATGACGGACCGTCGCTCGGACGGGGTCATGGTGGATGGGTCCACTTCCAGTGGCGCCACCGAGAGCGGGGCGACGGCAACGAGGAGAAGGAAAAGCGCGACAGGTGCTGCTCTGGGTGACGAATACCGGCCGCATGGCAGTGAGCGACGACTCCGCCCGATTCGCGGCGCATCGCGCGACGGGTCCATCGCGCGACGCGCGTGTGCGCCCACTGAACTCGTCCATCATTCTTTGTGTTGTTCGCAGGTGCCGTTTCCGAGTGTCTCGAGCTCGACCTGCCTCGCCGCATGGGTGTATACAGGAAGCATCGCATACTTTTCAACGGCGGTGTGACTATGTGCACTATATGCCTCGTCAGGCGAATCCCCAGAAAGGATTCTCATTGGTCGTTCGATAAAAAAAGTTGCTTCGTAGGAGAGATTCGTTTCACGACCCGCGGATCCAACCCCCGCGCCCGAACATTCCCGCACACACCATCACTCAATCCAACGAGTAAAATGGCCGCTATCTGCAACGTCCCCGTCGCGCTCCGCGCCACCGTGAAGCGCACCGTCAAGGCGCGCGGCATGTCCGTCAAAGCCGCGGCTGGTCCCCAGCACTGGCTTCCCGGAACCGAGCCCCCCGCGTACCTGGACGGTACCATGGCGGGCGACTACGGCTTCGACCCTCTGCGCTTGGGCCAGAACCCCGAAACCCTGCCGTACCTCCAGGAAGCTGAGCTCATGAACGGCCGCTGGGCGATGCACGCCACCGCGGGCATCCTGTTCACCGACGCCGTGGGTTTGCCCAAGTTCTGGGAAGCCGGTGAAGCTGCGCTCGGTGATTGGGACCTGAAAACGCTGGTTGCGATCCAAGTTGTGGTGATGGGTTTCCTGGAAGCCGCGCGCATCCGAGGGTTCATGGCCACCGGTGAATCCGGTGTCGTCGGGAACTTCCCCTTCGACCCTACTGGCCAAGACTCCCCCGACAGGAAGCTCAAGGAAGTGAAGAACGGCCGCCTCGCCATGATGTCGTTCCTCGGCATGGTCTCGCAGGTACGTTTTTTTATCCCGTAAAATCCTGCTCGCCTTGTACTGCGTGCGCCTTGTACCACTTTGTCCGGTTTTTAGTGCGATAATGTGAGGAATTCCTCATCATCCCGATACGAAGCACGCACCCAATACATCCACCCGACTGTTTGCCATGCAAAAGACTGACTTCTATTTCCAAAATCCTTGTTGCAGTACGCCGTCACGGGCACCTCGCCCCTGGAAGGCCTCAAGGCGCACATGGCCAACCCCACGCAAGTGAACATCTTCACCTCCTCCGTCGGGAACGAGTTCGTCGCCGCGATCATCTTCTGCTCCATCGCGCCCTGCTACTTCGTGCTCCAGGAGCAAATCTCCGACGGGAGCGACGACGAGTTCCGCCCCATCCCGTGGTAAATTTAGAAATTCGAAGGGATTTGAAAAGAAAGGACGGGAGGGAATACGACAATCGGTGTGAATAGCCAGCGCCGAGTGTCAGGAAACCAGGTGAACGCTTTTTTGAGAGAAGGTGACTAGAAAGCTCGTAGGGTTTGTCAATGCGACGACAGGTCGTGAAATCAAATACGATGAGTAATCTATTCTTCGTCGCGGGCTTTTTTCTCTTCACAACTTTTCGATTCTATTACGATTAATACTTCTCTCGTTTCTCGGTTATCCGACAGCCTCGCGTCACGTGGCGCTCAATCGAACGACGCTCGTCACCGCAGGCGGTGACTTGAGAACGTCGTCGTCACAGGAGCGCGAGTGACGCGGGTAGGGGTGTTTTCCGCAAAGTTGATACTATTTGAGTATTTGTCCGCAAAGTCATCATCGTCCCATCAATCCAAAGCTACGTGCGTTCTGTCTTCATGACGCACTTAAAATTCCACACGTGATGCCTCACCACTGTCTCCAGAGCCTTCCGACAACGCTTCCGTGGTCATTTTTTCCTTGTTCACAGACCCTGACCCGTGTGCCAATTTATTATCCCCGTTCATCGCCACCTCTAAATTCCCCATGATCTCCGGAATCGTCGGCAACCGCCCCAACGCTTTCTTTGAAAAGATAACCTCGCCGTCGTAAAACACTTCAAACGCGCCTGTGTTTAGCAGGTTTTGAGACACCATATTGCCCACGAACCAAGCGCCCATGGTACTTCCCATTTTGTTCGATTGAAGGTTCTGCACAAACTCGGGAACGGCGTGCGCGTTGCCGAATAGCTGGTTCATCGACTGCCAAACTTGGTCGCCGAAGTGCGTCAAACCAATCGACGCGAACGTCCCGATGTTCACAAACTTTGCCGCCGCTACGGCACCTAGAGAAGGGGGGTAATTAGAACCAAGAATCTCGGTTCCAGGGTACCGCGCATGGATCAACTGCCGCACCTGCGCGAAGCCCCCCTTGTACTGTCAGGACTGGCAGAAACTAATGTGCACCTTGCCTCCCAAGCTTATCTGGTCAGCAACGGAAGGGACTCCTGGCGTGTTGCCCACGGAACCAGGTGCTTCGGCTGGGTTGAACGCGGAAAGCATGTCCGCGCCTGTTTGCGTGTCATGAAAAGATGCGAAGGTGGCGATACGTGTCAGCGTGCGGAGATTGGGTCAGAGACGGGGCATGAGCATCGGCGGCGAAGTCAAGGCAGCACGATGAAAAAGCCACGAGGGTAGGACTCCCAACCAAGCGCGGGGCGAAGGGCAACGCACCGGCGAAGGCGAGAATGATGGCCACGACGATTGCCCCGGTGGGCAAACCACCTGAGGGGGCGGCGGAACCGCGCGAGGCGGTTGAAACCTCCACCATGGCAGCGCGCGGGGAGGTTTGGAGAGCCAAGACACTTCCTCAAACTTTTTGTCGCGTTCTGCCGTTCGCTTCGCCAGCAAGGATAATGTTTCTTCGGCGGATCAGCCGGGCCACAACGACCGACGCGTCGGGCGTTTACGCCGGCGTTATGGAGGACGCGCACGCGAGGGACGTTCGAGATGTGCGTATTGATGCGCGTCGCGATTCACACGCGTGCCATTACCCTCCTAACGACAGTCATCACGGCAGTCCTCTCAGCCATCGCCGCCGAGTTCAAGCCGTTCGTTTGACAGACCGTTCGATCGCGTTTTTGCGCCGCTTCAACGCAGACTGACCACCCACCCTCTCCTCCCCCCCCTCATCCAAACAGGTCCTCGCGCACTTCTGCGTGGATCCTTCGGCGGGCTTGTCGGACCAGCAGGTAGGTGAACAGAGGCGCAAGTGGGGCGTGAACGAGTTACCACCGGAACAAGGTACGCCGTTTTGGAAACTCGTTTTGAAGCAGTTTGACGATTTACTGGTGAAGATTCTGGTGGTCGCCGCTGTCGTGTCCTTCGTTATCGGGCTAGCCGACGGCGAGGGCTGGGGCGCGTTGATCGAACCCGGGGTGATTATCGTTATTTTGATTGCAAACGCGGTGGTTGGTGTGTTAACCGAAACCAACGCGGAGAAAGCCATAGAGGAACTAAAAGCGTATCAAGCTGAAATCGCGGCGTGTTTGCGGAACGGACGGTTAACGCAAATTGAATCGTCGCAACTGGTACCCGGTGATGTCGTGGAGCTCGCCGTGGGCAACAAAATACCAGCAGACATCCGGTTGATTGCACTTCGGAACGAGTCGTTGACCGTGGATCAGTCTGTTTTGACAGGCGAGAGCGGGAGCGTGGAGAAAACAGTCGACGCGATTGTTACGAACACCCCATCGCAATCGGCGGTGATTCAGGACAAGACGTGTATCGTGTTCAGCGGGACTGTTGTGAACAGCGGGAAGGCGCGGGGCATCGTAATCGGTACCGGCAGTAACACCGCGTTCGGCGCGATTCGCGACTCCTTAAACGACGCCGCTGACGAGGAGGAGATGACGCCGTTGAAGAAGAAACTTGACGAGTTCGGACAACTTCTTTCGAAAGTAATAGCCGTGATTTGCGTGCTGGTCTGGGTGGTGAATGTAGGGCACTTCGGGGACCCGATTCACGGCGGGTGGTTCCGCGGGTGCATTTACTACTTCAAAATCGC
>TARA_B110000977_G_scaffold201883_1_pt1 | contig 22228 bp, 12 predicted proteins | sample TARA_B110000977 | Tara Oceans TARA_B110000977 (sample SAMEA4397798) | marine metagenome | biome: Polar Biome; feature: [SRF] surface water layer (ENVO:00010504); material: water (ENVO:00002006), including particulate matter (ENVO:01000060) such as... | depth 5 m | reverse complement strand
TGGGTCTTATGGGTCTTATGGGTCGTATGCCCTAATGTCCTAGATCCTAAACCTAAAGCCCTTATGCACCCTATACCTCTAAACCCTCATAAACCCTACTACGCCGAGTGATCATGACACCTTTGTGGGATCTCCTAGGACTGAAAAGTCTGGTGACGAGAAACGAAGGAGCGCGTTAACGCGCGCGACATTCTGACGGCGACTTTTGGTCTATTGTTTTTCTTTTCTTTTGTTCTTTGCATCCATACATATATATGCTCTCACTTGCCCCTACTCACCTCCACGCTTCCAACACCTTCTCATACCTTCTTATCCAGACATCGATTCCGACGACGACGAATCGGAGGACCGTTCCGACCAGATGACGCGCGTCGCGGTTACCCTGCTGGTTTTAGCGGAGGACGCTTTGAAAGGCCGGTTTTTGACCCCTGGGGTAGAGGAGGACCGCGAGAAGTTGCGCGCGCTCGGAACAGAACCGGACGGAGAACGCGTCAACGCCAGTGTGGGGGGGTGGCACTGGCGTGAATCAAACTCATACGAAAATAAGAAGGGAAACTCTTGGCAAAACAGCGCGGTTCGCACTACGCACCGCTCGCGTCTCGCGTTGCGTGTTCGGTTGCGCGAGAAAAACGCCCTCGCCGCGCTCAGCGTCTGGGCCACCCACCCGACGCGAGTTGAAAAAGAACTCTTACCGAAGTTGAGGGCGGAGTAGAAAGGGACGTGTTGTGGTGCTAATAGAGCTAAGTACTATTGCATTATTTTCTATCCCTCACCTCTCCATTTCCTTTCCGCTTCGTGCACGTCCGCCATGTCACTCACAGACCGCCAGGTGTCTTTCCTTTTCGCCCTCGACACGTCCGGAGCAAAACACAAATCCGGGTCAAACACGGTGTGGCACCGGCGAAGCGTAACACCAACGCGTTCGGTAGTTTCGCTGTTTGAACTATTTGAGCCGTCGAGGGGTGTTGTACTAGTGTTGCCGTTTTTGTCTCCTTTTTCGTCTTTCCTCTCGTCACTCTCGTCTTCATCTTCGTCTTCTTTATCTGACTCGGAAAAATTCAAATCATCGCCAACCGCGTCGATGGCGTGCGTCCAGTTCTCATTGAACGCCATGTTGAAAAACACAGCGCTGCCGTGTTTTAGGGGAAGGTGAATTGAGGTGTGTTTTTTGTAGTCGCGCCAGTCGTTGCGCGCGATATCCGCCTCCAATGCGGCGGCGATGACCACTTCGTCGGTGGCGCGGAGGAAAGACGTTCGTGACCGTTCACGCTCCACCGCGATTTTTTTCGCGTCGCTCTTCGCCGGCGCCAAAGACTTTGCCCGATTCACCTCAAACCACTCCGGGTCCCGATTCAGCGCCTGGAAAAGCGCACGTCGCTTGGCCTTCACAACATCGGGTCCAATACTATTCGTATTATAATTAAGAATTCCATTATTAGACCCAGACTCTTGAGTCAAATCGTCACCATCCTCGATGAACCGCCTCGGCGCGAAGGTCATGGTTCTTTCTGCTCCGAACGAAACTGAAACGACGAACGATCCACCGGCAAGATCCAAATCCTTGTCCGCGTGCGCACCGATTGAATCACTCAAATCGCGGTACCGATTCACCACAACGTGGTTACAAACTTGACCGGAAGCCTGTGCTATTCTACCACTTAATTTTAATAAGCCAGGTGGCACGTTAAACGAAGGCCGCGGTTGTTGCGTCTTGTCGGGGTTGTACCGGTAACTTGCGAACCAGGTTCGTTTTTGATTTTCGTTTTGGTTTTTCGCGTCTGTCACATCAATACCCTCGTACTGCACCGCGTAGTACGCCTGGTCCCGCGGTACCTCACGTTTCTCGCCTCGGCGGTCCGCCGGGGTGACTAGCGGGTCGTCTCGGGGTAAGTAATCAGGCTCAAATTGAGTGAGCATTTCATTGATCGTTTCTGTTCCACAAAAGAAATCCTTCGCGTACAAAAGCGAGGCGCCGCTTTTTGGAAAAAACTTTATTACTTCCGCGCTGTCGATTTTCGGAGGGGTTCTTGAGTCATGTCTCAAGGGTTCACAGCGGACAGTGCAAGCATACCTCGCAAGTGCACCTTGAATGTCTCGAAAATACTCGTCTTCCAGAAACCGCAACACCGTGTCCCTTTTCCAGCGCTTGGCTTCCGAAAAAAGCGCGGCGCCCGTTTTCGATTTTTCAAAACTCTGAACACTTTCGACACGCAAAAAAGACAAACTCGCCTTCACCGCGCCGACGTGGCCCCACCGCGCCGCTTCCACGGCGCTTTTGGAGGCTTCAGCCACTTGAACTCGGATGTCATTTGTAGCTAATGCTTGAAGTGCAGCAGTGACGACGCTGGCGTGTCCGCGACGAGCTGCGGCCAAAGCGGGAGTGCGTCCAGAGTCGTCACGCGCCAAGAGCGACGATAACAGCACGGGACGTTTTTCTTCATTTTTACCGATACCGAAATCCAACTCCAAACAGAACTGTACCAGCACTTCGAACGCTTCGCAATGGCCTCGCTCCGCTGCGGAGTGAAGCGCAGTGCCGCCACCCACGGTTTCAGGTCGTACTCGGAACGGGTCGTCACCTCGCGAAAGAAGCGTGCGAAGAATTTCGACGTGTCCACGCTCAGCGGCGCGGTGCGTCGACGTGTACCGGCGTGTTTTTCCAGTTTCGTTTTCGAGATGCATCTCATCCCTAAACCCTAAAACCTTAAACCCTAAAGTCTCCACGTCCGTATCGCGACTACCCTCAAGAAGCGCGTCCACAACTTGTTTCCTGCCGAACCCAGACGCGCACAGCAGTGGGGTGTTACCATGAGTGCTACCACGAGTGTTACATACAGGCTCACGCACGAAAGCAACCTTTGCACCAAATAACTCAAGAAACTTTCGCACCGAGACTAAATCGCCAAGCCACGCGCTTCGCCAAACGTCGCACCCGCCGGTTTCCACAACCCGGCCGTGATTTTCGTTGCGGCGTAACAAACAGTGCGCGATCACCGCGTTTCGTTTGGCGGTATCCTCAGCTTCACCGAAGCGCGGATACGGAACATTTATAGAAGACAGTTCTTGTTTGTCTAAGTCTTTGTTTACGTATCGCTCTACGTATCGCTCCACACCTTTGTCTTTATTCCTTACCAACATGTACAGCGCGCGCTGCACGCCCGTTTTCCGATTCTCTGCGGCGCATTGTTCCACCGCGAATCCAAACCTCTCAGCTCGGAGCGTAACCTCCTCAACAGGCATACCTCGCGATTTTTCAGTCTCAGGATTAGTATCATTACTGTATGTATTTTCAGTCTCACTATTCTCCACATCAACTCCGACTACTCTTCGCAGCCACACTACTATGCGCCCGTTTGGCTTAAGCGAAAAATCCGCCAGCCGAAGCAACGCGTCCAGCACGTCGCCCGGGGACGTTTCGCTTACGCCGTCGCCGATTCCCGTAACCGCGGACCGCACGCCGTACGGCAAGTCAGTCACAATAGCGTCTACTTGGTTTTTCGTATTATAATATATCGATGAAACATCACTCGGGTCGTCCAGTAGCGACGCTTTCGCGAAGGTACACGTTTTAGATTTTGAGTTTGAAGCGTCATCTTTCTCTTGGAAAATAACTTTGTCGTGAAACTTTTCGGTACAAGGAGAGTCGTCAGTCGTCTCGTCCACCTTCCGCTCCCACCCTCCATTAATCTCGGTATTGATCCCGAAGTACCTCACCGCCGCTGTGTGCGCTGCTTCCAGCGAGTCTTCATCCACATCACTTCCAACAACCGTCCCGGCGCCGAGTTTCATCGCTGCAAAAGCCACGGCGCCGCCCCCCACGCACGGGTCGATCACCGTGGATCCGAATTTCACTCGCGCACAATTCACCGCCAGCAACGCTTGCTCCGGAGGCATCGCGTTCGGGGCGTCTATGGCTCTCAAAACAGTCTTCGCCTCGATGCCCCACGCCACCGCTTCCCCTAAAATGCCTTCGGGGTACACGTAGTAATGGGGGGGTATGGAGGGTAAAGCGTTGGGTGTGTCTGTCGTACTCGTTTCTAATAAGTTTTCCAGCCAAGAGTTGGACGCCGCGATTTCCCGTCCCACGCCGGCGTCCCAAAGCGCAGCGCCGACGTTCTCCTGGACCTGCCTCGAAACCCCCTTGCGGCCGGGAGCCAGGACCTGCGCGGCGCACTGGGCTGCGCGTTCAGTGCCCAGCACTTCCGCGACCTGTTTAGGGGACCCGATGGCCACGGGCACAAGCGCGACTCTTGTCAAGGCGCATCTGCGCACCGCCGCTCGGAGCAAATCCAGGGATGGGAACAACACACCGGGCACTACGGTGTCGATGTGGCGCGAGGGCGTGGATGTTGAGCCGCCGCTTGACGCGGCGCGAGAAAGCGTGTCATCGATCCAACTTGGTGCGCTTCCGTCTTCCGACGTCTGGGTAGTATCCCCGGCTGCCCCGTCGGTGGAAGTGGGCGCTGCGAGGTCGTCGGGATGGCAACTCTCAGCAGTGACCGCCGCTAACGCTGAGGCGAGCTCGAGCATCGCAATGCCCCCGAGCTCCTCACCCACGCGCCCGCCCTCAAGCACTAGCGTCGCGACCACGGGCGCCATCTCGCCCGGGGTCACACGCGCGCGCCGCGCGATGCAGGAGCGCCGGTTGTGGACGGGGCACTTGTTTGCCAAAATTCTCGGAACGCCCGAAACAGAAACGTCACCTCAAAGCTATGACTCTTCTCTTCGCACGTCATGGCTCGCGGAGCGCAGATTTGAGTGCGCGTGGAGGAGAATAATGACGGGAACTAATTGATGCTCGCATGGGAGGCAGAAACACCAGTGCAATGAGTGTAACCGGTGTCCCCACGGCAAGGTGAAACACGCCCGCGCAAAGTGCACCCCCTGCCCCAACGGCAAAGTGAAATACGACTGCGTGGACTGCATAGGGTGCCCTCACGGGAAGAGGAAACACAAGTGCACGGAGTGCACACCCTGCCCTCACGGCAGGGTGAAAAACGAATGTGTGCAGTGCACCGGTTGCCCTCACGGCGAGCTGAAACACAAGTGCGCGACGTGCACCCCCTGCCCTCATGGCAAGGTGAAACGCAACTGTGCAGAGTGCAAAACGGCAGGCGCGGATCCCCCGAGTTTGAAGCGGGTCAAGCGTGAGCCCGAGATAAAGCAAGAGCCCGAGCCGTTCACCATCCGCGGCTACTTCGGCTTCGACGACGGCCAGTAAAAAGAGTTTGCCTGTGATGTATAAAAGAGAAGGGAGCGAAGGAAAAAAACCTGAAAGACAAAACTAGAACCCTGACGAAGAAAGAGACCATCGTTTCGATAAAATAAAACTACAACTCACATCGCGCCCAGCGAATCTTCCTTGTCCAGCGGTGGCGGCTCTTCCGCCTCTGCTTCAGAGCGCATCACCTCCACTTGTTTTCGCGCGGCTTTGCCCCTGTGCACGGCTTGTATTTTCGTGGCCGCCTTCTGCTCTTCTTTTTCCTCGCGCATCTTTGAAACTTTCGCTCGCGCTAATCTTTGGCGCGCCTTTGCTTGTATTTTCAGGGCCGCCGCTTCCAGCTCCGGGTCGCGGCCCAACTGTTTTTCGTGCAGACTAAAAGAACCACCAGATATACCGCCTAACGCAGAAGCTTCCAAATCACGCACTCGCGCGTCTCTGATTTGGATTTCTAGCTTGGCCTCAGAGAGCTGCACGCGTAACTGCTCCAGCTCAAGCGCGACGTCTGCGGAGAGGTCGATGTCCAGCGAGGATTGGTTTGGCATGACGTTCGAGCTCGTTCGAGACAGATCCTCCGTGGCGCGCGGCGTGGCTCTCAGACTAGACCCCATTTCCGAAACAGCCGTGCTTCCATTGGCACTCCCCACGCCAAGGCGCAACGCCTTCTCCCGCGCCTTGCTGTGTTTCAGCTCTCTGCGCAGCTCGTTAACCTCCTTCAGCAGCTGAACGTTTTCGCTCAAAATCCGCGCGTTGTCGCTCCTGTGTTCGTTCACGTCCTTCGACAGTTTCTTCTTTAGGGTTTCAATCGTCTTTTCCAAAAACACGCGCTGCCGCGCGAACTCCTTCTCCACGTTCTCATCCATGGACTTGTCCGTGACCGAGTCCGTGGTGACGTGCTTCTGGTACAGTTGGTTTATGGACGAAACCAGCTGTTTCGGGTTCATCGTGAGCCGCGACGTTTCGTGCAAATCCGCTTGGAAGCTTTTAATCGTGCTGTTTCGCCTGGTCACTAGTTCTCGCTGAACCTTGGCATCCTTCTGAACACCCACGAGCTTGTGCTTCAGATCCGAAATAGCCAACTCCAAATACGCATTACTCTTGTGGTACTTCTCCAGTTCGTGGTCCATCTTCTGGATCGTCTTTTTCATCTCGGCGACGTCGAGTTCCCGGGGTTCTATTTGCTTTTTGAGCTCTTTGATTTTGTAATCAAGCACGAATTTGAACTTTTCCAACCCTTGCGTTTTCTTCTTCAAGTCGTAGATTCGGCGCTCCTTGTCCCCAATAGTGTCATCCCGGTCCCAAAGCTCCTTCCTCAAACCTGTGATGTCCTTTTCAAGGTATTGAATGCTATTCCTTAACTGCTTCTTGTCCCCTTCAAGCGTAAGAATAAACTCCTTCCCTTCGTGGATGTCCTTTTGAAGCTGGTTGAACTTCTTTTTCATGATGCCGTTTTCGCCTTTTAGTCGGAGACCGATGTCGCGTTCTTCCGCTAACCTCAGCTCGTACTTCTCCTTGATTGCTAGGATTTCGAGGTCCATGTCTTCTTCCATCTGCGTGATGATGGTGTCTGATTCTCTCGTTCCAAGATCCAGTTTTCTTTTCATATTTTCGCGTAGCCGAACTTCTTCCCGCAACTTGGCGCTAAATTCCTCCGTCAGCTCCTCGACTACTCGGTCGTGCCTCTCCACCAGCAACGTGTTCTGCTGGTCCCACTTTTCGTTCAGAATATCTTTTTCCGCCACCAACGCCTGGTACCGCTCCACCTCCGCCAGCATCTTCTTCGCGGTCTTCTCCTCCGCCTCCTTGGCGTTGAACTCGGCTTCGGTTTCGAAATCTTTCAGCTCGTTTTCAAACTTCAACTCCTGTGAGGGTATTTCACAAACAGTGTGTGGAGGGTTAGTCAGGAAGGATGGGTGAGGTGGTTGGTAGCTATACTATGGTAAAGGAAAGGGCAAGTCGCCGGTTCAGAAGTTAAGGTGAGGGTATTGACTGTAAACCTCTCGTATGTGCAAACAGTCTGAACACCAGTAAAAAAAAAACCAAACGTACCTGTTCGTTTTTCTGCTGCGCCAGCGCTTCGTACCGCGTTTTGTCGCCGTCCAGCTCGGCTTGGAACCGTTCGTTTAAGTCTTTGATTTTCTGGTTCGTGTCTTGTGTGTGCATTCTTAGTTCGCGTTCGTTTTCCAGCGTCAACTCTGAGACACGCATCTCGAGTGCGCTTGTTTTTGAAAGAAACTCTTCCATATCCGCCTTTGTGACTAAAACTTCTTCGCTGAAAAGATCCTTGCCCCGGCCTCGGGTACTCGCGCCGTCCTTGTCCTTGACGTCAAACACGGAGACGCACCCGTCTTCGGAGGCGACGAACAACGTGCTGTCGTCGTGCGAAAGTGATATTTTGGTGATCTTTTCACTGTGACATTCTAGGGTCTGGAACTCGCCCGTTAACGGGTACCGGTACGCGCGGACGCTTCCGTTCGCGCTCGCGGCGAACAGCGCTCCGACTTTCGACGTGCGCGGCATCGCCAGCTGCGTTAACACCGCGTCGGTGTCGATCTCACGCACGATCTGGTGCGTATCGTCGAACTCACGAAGAACTGCTGTCTTGGTGACGGCATCATACCCCACGGCGTACGCGTTTTCGCCATCCAAACTACCTAAAACGCTGAAATACTCGGTGCCCTTGTGCACGTTTTCTTTGTTCCGCTGGAACTCCTTTGGGGTCCACTCGTAAACGGCACCGTCAACGCCGGTCGATAGAATCTTCGTGTCGTCCAAACTCCACGTGACACTTGTCACACTGCCTCCGTGTCCTCTAAAATTACCGACGTTCTCCGTGGAGTACGTGTCGTACACCTGGACGACACTTCCATTCACGGCTGCAAATAGATGCCCGCCGTTGCTGAAGCGACTTTCTCTGCAATTCTTTACGGGGAACTCTTTATACGTTCGGATGTCGTCCACGAGCAGGTTGCACAGGCGTAGTTTGTCTGCAAAGCCAACCAACACGTGCAGCCCGCTTGGATGGAAGCTAATACTCAGCGCCTCTTCCGTGAACTCCTTCTCCACCTCAGAGGTCATGTCCAGGTAGTTGTATATTCTTACGGTTTTATCGGTACTGCACGTCGCTACTAGGGGCTTTTTCACGCACGTGTCCACGCCCGTGACTGATTTCTCGTGAAACGCGTTACTCAACAAAGTGAACTGCATCTCTTCCTCCTTCAGAATATCCGCATCCGCTAAATCGACGCAGTACATCTGATTGTTCTCCAGCGCGCATACCAGGGTTTCCTCAGACGGTGATAGGGTTAAAGACTTAATCCGCGGGGCTTTGGGAATTACTCCGCCTTCGCGCGCGTTTACCTGGTCAGGCGTGATTATTTCCCCGTCCTCGCCAAACACGGGTACCGAAAACGTCTTGACGCGCTTAAACATTTGTTTGTCGTCCGTTTTCTCGTACATATGCACCTTACCCCCCTCACCAGCACAAATAAAACCCTTGGTGCCGTGCGCCACGACGCAGTCCACGCCTGAGTTGGGCCCGGGTGACGGAATGCTCACCCGCACCTCGCCGTTCTCGACGATGAGCAACTCGCCGGTGTCGTCCGCCACGACGCAAATCTGGTTCGCAGGTTCTTTTGAGGAATCATCGCCGCCTAAATCCTTCTTGCTGTCACCCACCTTGTCCTTGTCCGAAAGATCCTTCTTGGACTTTTCTTTTTTAGGGTTTTTATCGTCTCCTTCTGAGGCTTTACCACCACTCCCACCGTCGGGGGTCTCCTCTGGTAACCAAGCGTGCGCGGTGAACCCCACAGCGTCGCGTTTGCCCAGCGCCGACGGCTGCGGCCTTATGGAGTTCTCAGTCATCTTGAAGATGCGGAAGGAGCCTTGCCCCACTAACGATGCGGTGCCGGGTTCATTGGGGTTCCAAAGGATCTGACGGACCGGCGCTATGGGCTGGCTCGGCGCTCTCGCCGGAATCACCGCCGCACACTTTAACTTTTCCCACTGCCAAACCGCGACGTTCCAATCCGGCGCAGCGCCTTGCGCGATGATGTTACGGCCGTCAGGGGAGAAAGAGAGGGAAGAGTATTCCTATAGGGTGTTTGGAAAGAAAAGAGGTAGTGGGTTGTCAATGGGTTGTTAGTCTGGCCATCCTCGTCGGAATGAGCGCGATGTTGGTTTTCACAGAGTGAGAAAAGTGGGATGAGCCTCTCCTCATGATGCCATTGCCATCCAATGGGACGTACCTTCGCGTTGACCTCCGCTGAGGCCAACACCTTCCTTCGCTTCGCGTGCGTGGTCAAGTCCAGCACGGAAATTGTGGCTTTCTCCCCGCGTTCCGCGATGGCTAGGAACTTGCGGTTCGGGGACAACGCAAGCGCCGTGATCCCTTCCCCATCCGGCGCGCCCGGGATGAACCGCTGCGTGTTCGACTCGACGTGGTGCAGCACGATCTGGTTACCTGCGGCGTATAAAACGGTGGTTTCGTCGAGGTAGTGCGCGTTATCACGCACATCGCCCTTCGCGCCGAACACGTGTCTGTTAGGTTGGGGGAGGAGAGAGCAAGAGGTCAGCGAGTGAAGATGCGAGGACTACGTGGGGGATCGTTGGCGGTGAAATCTCATCACATTGCCTCATCACGTCGGCAACACGTACCTCGGCTCCAGGGTGTTTATCGCCGCCATCCTGCGCTCCACCGGTAGGCGACTTACGCACTATACGTGACGCCCGACACGGGACAGGAGGATCCACTCGGCGCGCGAGCGTGTGTCTCCGCACCAAGGAGGATTCGAGCCAAAACGAGAATGACGGATTAGGAAAGGGAAACAAACGGGAGTGATGATGAGTCGTCGAGTGAGAGGAAAAAAGAAGAAATGTTGTTGGTGCGCGTTCCATTGTATTAATACTACAGTGCTTATTGAATGCCTATATGAATACCTACAACCGTCTGTTATTAATGTTCATCGTGCGCGTGTTCCACCTGCCCCCACTCCGCTTTGAGTTGTTCCATCTTCATCCCCATCGCGCGTTGCGTCTTTCCCCGCGTTTCCTCATCTAACTCCTCACAAAGTTTGTAGTACATCGCTAATGTGCCATCGACACATTCCTTCGCGATCTCCGCATCTTCGTTGAAGTACGTCGTACCAACTGCTTCCATGGCGCTTTCTATTTCGTCTCGAGCCTCTGTGAACGCGTCGTTGATCTCGTCCATGCGCTTCTTCAACGTGTCGGGGTCCAAACCGGCAGCGGAGAAGCCTCTTGTGTTGGTGCCGTCCATCCTGGGGAAAGGAGGGCACCCGAAATCTTGGCCGATGCACCCGAAGCGCTGCGCCACGACAATCGCAGCGACACGGCCGGTCGATCTCACGCCAACGCGAGTGGCGACGCACTGCACGGCATCGCCGCCCAGACGGCGCACCAGCCGACGCATTGGGGTCATCACAGAGGGCAGGTAGGGCGCGACGAAGTGGTGACGTCGTTTTCGAGTGGGCGAAAGAAAAAAGAATCGTGAAAATCTCCGAGACAATTTCGCAAGTCTTTGCCATGTCTCATCAGTTCCACGCGCTCTCGTCCCATGTCGCTCGCGGCTTCCCTTGCACCACCCATTGGGGTCGATGCGTGCGTTCGCATCGGTTCTGTGAACCACGGTACCCGCACAGACGCGCGTCTCGCCCGCGCGCGCCCACACCGCGCGTTCGCGCAAGTGCGAAAGTTTTCCCCTCCCCAGCGGATAGGGCAAATCACTCGCGCTTCGGGTGACACCGACCCGTCCTCGTCCGGTGCCTCCGTGGAGACACAGAGCAAGGAGACAGAGCAAGTCACCGGCGGTCGATTCAAGCGCCGCGCCCCCGATGCGGCGCCCCCCAAAGCCTCGCCTCTTGGGTCTGGTCCCACTGCAACACCAGCCAGCACCATCAAAGTCATCCCCGTGGAGCAAAGATCCAGGGACGCGTTCCAGGGCGTGGCGAAAGTGGACGACGAAGACACGAGCGTACGGGTCGTGGGACTCGTAGCAGGTGACGTAGCAGCGCTATTATTGTTCGCCGCCATCGGCAGAGGCAACCACGGGGAAGGTTTGTTCATCACAGATGTGTTACTCACCGCGGCGCCGTTCATGTTAGGGTGGTTTTTGTCGAGCGGGGTGACTGGAATTTTTGGAGACGACGCGCGAGGGAGCAAAGCAGGACCCGCCGCTATAACCGCCGCAAAGGGATGGGCTCTGGGTATGCCAACCGGTTTAATCCTACGGGGAATCTCAAACGGCCAAGTACCTCCGAAGAGCTTTGCAATCGTCACTATGGTCGCCACTGGTGTTTTTCTGATAGGGTGGCGCACGTGGTTCGCGTCGTCATCAGCGGCTGATAATAACGGAAACAAAAAAGGGAACCCGCTGGAGTTCATGTCGCTGTTGATGAGCTTGACGAAAAGGTGGTAGTGTTGTTTCGTATAATAAGACTGTAAAGACTATAAAGATACATATAATATTCAGTTTCGCTGACTCAGTGCCGATTCAAATTCTATTCATCAAACTCGTACCAGTCAATCGTTGCGTTGAATGATTTTTTGTTCAGTTCGTGCGCCGGGTGGACCGGGTCGTAATACCCGGGACCCGGCGCGGTTGTTTTCGAGCTCCTGAACCGCGCTGAGGTGCTCCGGAACGCGGAACGAGCGGATGATGTATTCACTAGGTCTTTTCCAAAGTCTTTTCGGAGCTCATAACTCCCGGGGCCGGGGGCTTCACCGGTTGAGAGGTTGTCACTGAGGTTGAAGGCGTTCCATTTTTCGGTGGAAATCGACGGAGTTTCATTTTTATTTGGGTCCTCGTTAGAAGTACCGCTGGCACTGATCGCTTCGCCATTTGTCGCGTCGACGCCACCTTGCAGTCCCTGCCGTGAATCGCCTTCCACTCCGTCTTTCCCCAACGATTCGTTTCTTTCCTTCGCCGCTTTGACGGTATACGCGCGCACAGTGCGCTTTTGTCGTTCCGCAACCGCGTCGCGTTTCGTGTTCGCGGCTATTCCTTCAAAGGCCTGCTCAGCTCTTACGTGTGGCTTGAACGCGGTGCGTCTCCTCTCCGCCGCCGCGTGCGCTTCCGCCGCGGCCCACCTGGCGGACGCTGCGGCGTCCGAAATGCCGTGCGCGAACCCACCCCCCGCACGGACGTAGCGGTACCGAGAGGGTATATCATCACGTTCGTCTGTATTCTCTCTGGATGACTCCGAGTTTCTGTCAGAACTTAAAAAGTGTTCACCTCCTCCATTTCTGTCCGCCCGCACGTACCGCCCTTCCTGGAACACGACAGGGCCGGTGAATTCCTTGTCGACGTTGATTTTTCGCTCTGAACCTTTGCTGAAACTCACCGCGTTATCATTCACATTCACACCATTATCTACCGTATAGCTTCCAGGCCCGGGAGGCAAAGTTTGGTCGTCGCTGAATCGTTCCGCCGCTGTCAAAAACGGCTTTGCTCTTTTTAATTCCCCCTCGGAAAAAGTATTTCTCACAAGCGGAGGGTGAAGCACTCTCGTTACTCCTGATTTCGGTCTCACAACCGACACTTTTTTCCCACCACCCCCCGTCCGTTCCTCCGAAAACAGCTCGGATTTCGGTTGGAAACACATAGGACCAGGGGTTGTGTCAACGTTCGATTGGTGCCCCATCTTTGACGCGACGCCGAAAGGGGCGAGGTCTTGTTTGTTTTCGTTTTTGGGCGATGCGTTTTCTTCAGCGTTTCTTTCGCTCATTTGATTTCCAAATCCCATTCTATCTGTTGTGTTTTTACTGTTAATACTCACACTGTCCCGTGCTGCACCTGAAAATGCATCGTCGCGTCGCCGCCACGCATCCTTCACGGATGTCAAACGCTTGAGGCGCTCAGAGTCCCTGCGCCGGCGAAGGCGCCTCTGGTCGGGGCGCTCGACAGCGGCGGCGGCCCGCCTTTCTTTTTCAGCAGCAGACGTCTGCGTGATTAACTTATGCCTCCTTCGTATGGCTTCTACTAACAGCTCGCCTCGTGTGGGGTATGTCGCGTGTAACGTGGCTTGCAGTGGTACTGGATCAAACGGGTCCGTGGACAGTAAATCGGGGTCAATCGCAAGGGCGGTGAAGAACGCGTTTCTTTTCGCAGCCGGGGTTGTTTTTTTTTCCGTCGAAACCGCATCGGGAGTTTGCGTCCTCGAGACGTGGCTTGGAGCGGAGAATGCACCGCCTGCTTTGTGTGCAGCAGTAGTGTCTACATCTTCTTCATCCGAGTATTCATCGTAGGAATTTTCATCGTGCGTGTCGTGTGTTATTTTTTGCGTATGATGCGCGGCGTCCACTCGCGCCAATCCCTTTTTTGGGACGGCGTGTTTTTGTATCCACGCCTCTCCAACGACGTACTGCCCCGGGCCTGGAGAAGTTTCCACGTTTTCGTTACCCAACTCAAGCCCCCTTTCTTGCCCCCCGAATTTGCCGATTTTGCCTTCCTTTCGGCTCAATAACGCAAACGCCTTGTCCGTGTCGACGTGGCCTGGACCTGGGGTGCGATTCACAAGCCCAACATTCCCGGCGTTCAAAGTTCGTTTCTCGGTGGATGCAAACGGGGCGTACCCGTGCCCCCCGGAGCGCCTCACAAGAGCCAGGTACGCTCCAGGTCCCACGTGTGTGGCCGTGCCAGGACTCACCTCGCCCACCTTGCGCCGCTCGCGGTGCACGAACGCCATGACCGCGCACGCGCCAGTGGGGGCGAAGTGCGATTTAACGTCACAATCGATTCATCCCAGAAACTATTTTGGCGAGCCGCGGGGAAAAAGCTACGACAGGTGTCGGGATGCTTCCAGTAGTTCGGGACGCGGTGGTGTCCCGCGGAACTATGCGCGTATTGACCCCGCGTTCCGGGGACGTGTTGGAACACGGCTCGGTGTGCGTGTTGCGGGCGGAGGAGTTTTCGCCCCACGAGCGGGTCACGGTGTCCATCGCGGATGCGCGGAGTTGGAGCGGACGATGGTGGCGCCAAATCGACACGACAAGAGCGGGGAACGACGGCATGGTCAACGTGAGATGGCACGTCCCGAAGGACCTGCCCGTGGCGGACGCGTATGTGGTGAGGTTCGCAGGCGCGGGTAGTGTTAGTGCGTCCGCGGGCACAGGCACAGACAACACCAAACCCAAGAGCTCATCAATCTCGGGCAAACAATCAGACAAAAACCAGTGCGAAGTGTCAAACGTCAAGGTGACGTCCCCGTTGAAAGTGACCAGGGTGGGCCGAGACTTGGTTGAAATTTCCTGGTCACCGAGTGCGTTGCCCACTGAACAGAGCGGTCGAGACGGTTGGCGACTCGCGGTAGACGTGTTGCCTGTGCTGCATGTGGACGAGTACCACGCGGACGTCGTGGGCGATTTGTTCCTGCGCGCAGCGGCGGACGGAAACTCCGTGCACACGCGGAAGAAATCAGTGCTCTTTGACGTGGCGAGGGACGAAGCGGGGCGACGGAAAAAATCAATACGTCTCACCCCTTGTCGGACCTATAGAATCGCGCTCGCCGGGTTCACGGTTGGGGAGCTTGAAGCGGTGTTCTCCACGTCCAGGGCGGACGTTATCATGTCGCTGGTGCAACTTTCCGCGGTGGGAGGAGGGTACTCATCAGGGAACGGCGGCGCGCGGTTGGTATCGCTGGGGCACGCAGAACACAAAAGAATAGTTGCGAAGGATACTGCTACTTGTAGCAGTGTCACTATGCCACCCTCTACACCGGAGATAACAGGAGCGCAAGGACCTACGTCGAGTGTTGACTCATTACCTGTTCCAAGTCCAATGAACACCCCGGGGGCGAGTATTCCAACCGTCGCGGTCAACAAACTCGTGCCCGGATTGATTCCGTCGAGCGACGACGTCGACGATTTGTTCCCTGAAACTGCGCCGTCCACGCCACTAGGCACGTCTCCCGCGAACGGCCCTTTGCCACCTCAGCCTAAAAGCGGTTCTTTTAGCGGTATTAATGGATTGAATCAAGCACAGAACTCGCCCCCAAAGGTACCTCCAGAACAGCCCCTCGGCGCGTGGGAGACAAGTAACAAAGGTGACAGGGTTTTTCAATCGGACAGAGGCGTCAACATTGTCGTTGTTTCCGCATCTGACTTGCAGGTGGTGTACGACAAGACCTGGGATTTAAGTGGAGGAAGGCGCGCTGAGACCGCGCGAGCCGCTTGTAGTTCATTCCAAAAGGTTTTCACCAAAGGCGAGCTTCGCGTCGGGTCCACAAAGCGCAAAAAGTGGGGGGCGCACTTCGTGTGCGTCACCACTTCGGGCGTCTGGTGTATGGCACCTGGTAAGGATGGAGATGACTACGGTGTCGCTGTTGCCATAGACGCCGTTTTAGAAACCCTGGGCACCAGTCGAAACACACGTTCTTTGTCGAAACACGCGACGCACGTGGCAGGCCAACCCGCCGGCGTCGCGATTCTCGCGGCGTGCGGTCCCGGTGGCGCCGAGAGGCGCTCTTGGGCGCATTTCGGGAGTTCCCCCAAAGACAGAGCCAAGGTTACGATTTGTTTAGCCCAAGGCGCTGGCGCGGATGGCGTAGAATGTGATTTAGACGATAACGCTACCGACGACTCCTGGTTCCCGTTCCTGGTCAGAGGCGGCGTTGGGTCCGGAGCGTCCGTGGCGGTGGGGGACTGGAGGGCGCCGTGGAGCGCGTGGGGCAAAGAACCCTGGGGCGGCGTCGCTCAATGGGCGGCGGAGGAAACGCGGGTGGGGCGGTATTTGCGGTTGGTGCACGACACGCACGCGCGCACGGTGTTTCTAGGGGTCAGTTCACGAAGTATTCCGAGCGACAAACATATATCAAAGCGCTCGACACGAGTGATAGGTATTACACTGGACACAAGTGACGACGCGAACGGGACGTTGACGAGCGGATCGCCCGGGTTCGCCGCCGTCGGTCCCGAGACGTTCGACGACGGGTCAGGTGACGAATCACTTTCCAACAAAAATAAAACCGGGCGCGTGGAGCGCGGGGACGGTTCTTATGACGGGTCAGGTGGACGCATGACTGACGCTTCGAATTCTGACATGGACGGTTCGAACGCCAAAGCGAGTAGTTCAAGCACCTTCAACCGCGTGGAGGTTTTTGGGATTGCGAAGGCATTATTAGAGTACGCCACTACTAAATTCTCCGCCGCGAGCTGGCCTTCGAACTCGAAAATAAAAGCAAAATACAGAACAATTACGGATGAGGAGCTTACGCTTGTGTTTGCGGCTGAGCAGTTGGTCACCGACATCGCGCAAGGGGGGAGTGCGTTCGCGGCGGCGGAGCTCGTCAACGCGGGCGCCGCCGAGTTTCTCTCGAAACGAATTTGTTCCTTGCTATCTGCTGACGGCGATTTTGTCGATGCATCGGATGCATCGAATAATACGTCGATGAATAAAAACTTAATCACGGAAACCAAAACCCTAGCCACTGCGTTGGCACAGCTGCTGATGCGCAACGGCTCCGCATGCTTAGCGGAAGCGACGCGGCGCGAGCCTGCATGCGTTGAAGCCGTGGTGCGGGTGTTTTTGGGATCCTGGAGAGGTAATTTAGGACAGCACACGGTTCCTGAAATCGAACACTGCGTCGAAACGCTGGCTGATGCGAATATAAGGGTGGAACAGATCGAGGTTTTTGGCAAAGGAATGAACTGCGATGTTGAGATGGTGCCCTCACCCACCACAAAAACATCCATACGCGTCGTTCGTGCCGGGTTCACGCAACTTCCGTCGACGCGGTCGTCGTCTTCCTTGTCGTCCCTGTCGCGAACAGGCGGAGGGCGAAACGCTTCTGTAAAATCACCCGACGCCGTGAGTGGCAAGGTGTGTTTCCTGGACGTCCCATCGCCAGACCCGAAGCGCTCGGGTGTGCCATTGGCACTTCCGCACGCCTCGCGGTTCTTCTCGAAAAGATCTGGACAGGAAAGCAGCGCGAGCACGGAACACGAGACACACGATACGTCTCACGACACTTCTCGCGACGAGGACGACGCCGCGATGGACCGGTCGTGGGGAAGCGACGCGAGTGGCGACGAGGCGGTCACGCTGGATGAAATAGACATCGATGAGAAAGACGCGCACGGAGTTATACACGATAGGGGTACTTCAAACGTTTCCCTTGCCGGCGCCGTCGCTGTGTTTCGCGCGTGTGGAGGAGCGTGGAGCGCGCACTCGCACATGATTCGCCAAGCCCCGCGGTTGACGTACATGGCGCAAGCCGCTGGGGCGGTGGCGGTGGTGTTCCTGTGGCCCGACCGGTCTCCAAAATACCCACCAACGCAAGCGTTACTGCCGTCGCCAAACTTCGACACCCCAACCAGGATTCCCGCGTTCACCGCGCCGGCGTCGGCGTTTGCGGAAGCGGGGAGGAGTATCAGTATCGAGAATACTAGTACGAATGGTCTGTGGGACGCGCGTCTCCGGGTCGGCTCTCTGGATGACGAAGGCTCTGCTGTAAAAATAGCCCAGCGGTGCGGTGCCGTACTGACACGCGCGATGTCCTTACGGCCGAGCCCTGAAGCGGCGCAGGCGGCGCACAGAGCCAGCCGAGGCGCGGGGCGCGTTTACGGGTTGCACTGGCTGAAACGCGCGCGCGATGAAAAGGAAAAGCGCGAGCGCGAGAAGTCCAAAAAATCAATCGACCGAGCAAATAGCGAGAGAAAAAGCACTGTTTCCGATGTTGACATTACAGGTAATGACACGGAAAAACAGAAAGGATCCGCAAAACCCTTGAGCACCACAGACAATGAAACCAGTTGGTCCTGGGGAGGCTCGTTGAAGTACCTAGGGATCAAAACGAACGCGACGGATGCGAAACCGAACCAAGACGTTTCTGTGGATGATGGACATGCATTGATGGACATGGACCAAGGCACGGCGCATAACCCTATCACGGATAGCATGATGGAATCCGAGAGTCGCGATTCAAAAGCCTCCCCGAACATTCGCTTCAGCCAATCAGAAGCGTCTATGTCTCGCCGGTGGTCGTGCGCCACTCGAATCGCGTACGCACTCGGTGAGTTAGGCAAACCGCTCCTTGACATGAGTTATCCCCAGACTAATGCGTCTGGAGACGATCAAAGTACCAGCTCATCAAACACTTCGCCCGTGCGCATCCTATGCCTGGACGGCGGCGGTATTCGGGGTCTCGCCACGATCGTGATGCTCCGAAAAATATTGCAAGCCAGCGACGCGTGGTGCGTTGGCGAGTGTTTCGACTTAGTGATCGGGACGAGCACGGGCGGCGTCATCGCGCTCGGCGCCGGTTTATTACGTTTAACGTTAGATGAAGTCGGAGATTTGTACGACACCATGGCAAGCGAAGTATTCAAGCCTGACGGGTACTACGATTTATTGAGAAAAGGGCCGGGGCACGCGGCGGCGAAGTCATTCGAGAAAGTCATGAGCGATATGCTGGGACCGGAGGCGAACGCGCCGCTGTACCACGCGGCGGCGCACCCGCGGTGGTACGCCGCGAGCGATAAGTGTCGCCCTGGAGGACCGCCCCGGGTGTGCTTGATCACGTCGTTGGTCTCAAGGCAGCCGAGTACATTGGTGTTGTTGCGGTCGTATCACAGGGGTAATAACTCGTCCTCTACGGGCACAACGAGCACCTCCTCGCAGCCCTCCTCGCGATCCGGCGAGCTTCCAGGCGAGCACCGGATGTCGGCGGTTGACGCGTTGAGGGCGACGACCGCGGCTCCGTGGTACATGGAGGAACTGGCGCTGGACAAGGAGTTAGGGTTCGGGAAGACGAAACGACACGTCGAGGATGTTATGGGGGATGGGGGTGATACGAATCAAGTGAATGCTTCTGATGTCGCAGCTCACTCTGATGGTAACTTAAACAGTACCAACGTTTCACACCGATTCGAAGACCACGACGCGCACGGCGTGGTTGCTTCGAATGAAAACACAAGTTCCCAAGAAGCCAAGACCAGCGCAAGAGACGCCTCCCGCGTGGAAACAAACCTTCGGTACATCGACGGCGCGATCGCGTGTAACAACCCCACTTCCGTTGGGATTTTCGAAGCCAGACGGTTGTTCGGGAAACAAAGACCGCTATGCGTAGTTAGTCTCGGAACGGGCGCCGCGGTTCCGTGCGAAACCAAAACGCGAGGACAAGACATCGGCAACGTTATGGGCAATTTGGTGAATGCGACGTGTGACGTTGTGCAGGTGGATACCTTGGCGCGAAATTTACTAAACGAAGAGGATATCTACTTCAGGTTCCAGCCCGTGGATGACATCTTCGGGTGCGAGCTTAACGATTCAAGAGAGGTTACGCGGACGGCGTTGAGAGACGCGGCGCGGCGGTACATGGAGCTGGACACGGTTAAACACGAGGTTGAAGAGTTAGCAACCGTGTTGATGAGGGAGTAGTTAGTGATGGATTTAGGAATGTAGACTATAAGTCGTAGTACTCCACACACTACTCCACGACCACTACGCTCCCGTGGTCATTGACTAAATGCCCGTGCCAGTCGTCCGTGTTGTTACTTCCAATCAGTAAATCGTGCGTGGGTGAATCGTACGACGGTTTAATTTTATTTTTCGCCATCGCGTTTTTAATAACCTCAGAAAGTATCTCGTATGCCAGCGCCTGCCCATGCTCTGTGAAGTGCAGACCGTCACTCAACAGTTTCTTCTCCCACCCGCGGCCTGATTGCTTGAACGCGTTGTATAAATCCGCGGTGGATACGCCACTCGTAGTGGATTTTGCCACTCTCTTCGCCGCTTCAACGTACATCACTAATCTTTCTGTGCTTCTGTCCAACAAATCCGCCGGCATCCCGCGCGCGTCTGTCGTGATTCGCAACCGCTCTTCCTGGTCAATAGGTGGAGGGGTACAGAGGATTTTTACTTTGCTACTTTTATACCTGTCCAGTATCCACTTTACGTTTTCCTCGTACTCGGGGACGTCAACTCCGTACGCTGTTTTCCGTCCTTCCGGCCTAACCGAGTCGTTGGCGCCTAGGAGAACAACGACAACCAAAACGTGTTCGCTGCTCGGAAACAATCCAGGTTCATTTTCCATGAGTTCCTTCACCCACCGCGTGTTGTACCCGCTGTAGCCTCTCAACACTACATCAGCGCTTCTCGCGTATTCCATCGCTAGCTGACTCACCCACCCGCCCGGTTCGAACCCTCTTTGCACTAACGAGTCGCCGATTACCAAAATCACGGGTCTTCTATACGCGCCTACTGGGATCATCGATCCGCCACCACCACTGCGTTCCCTGTACGCTTCAGAGAAGGCGTTGGCGCGAATCGCCTCATCCGCGCCTTGAGGTGTCACCGTGTTTATATCCAAACCCGTCGATACAGGGAACATGCCGCGGTACACACGAGTGGCGTACGCCGCGTCGGGATGGCCATCAGCCGAGTGGCCATCAGCCGATTGGCCACCTCCAAACACCGCGCGCATCACCACAACCCCGACCGCCAGGAGAACCAGCCCGAACGCGCCTCGTCGCGCGCGTCGGCGCCACCGGACCCCGCCCTCGCCGCTGCCTCCCCGCGCGCGCAACGCACGAAACATTTTAGGGGAGTTCGCTGGGGTCTGGGGGGGGAAGGGAGGGCGGCGCGTACCCTTCCAGTCGCGTTGATTTGAAAAGCAAGCAAACGAAGCTTTTGGGGCCTGATTTTCTGTTCTTTTGATAGCCATCTATCGGTCAACTTGACGACCTCGACCCCAGTCTGTTTTGAAAACACCTTTCAACGGCCAAAGAATTGCGGTGAAGAACGGCCAAGATTGAGGCGTTTCGTTGAGATCGACTAGAAAACTGGAGACAAAATCCCTTGAGTTATTATTTGCCAATCTCGAAATATCGAGAGAAAAAGGTAAAATCATATCAAATTTTCACAGGTTTTCGTCCAAAGTTGTAGGGGCAAACAGTCACGGCCTCGCGTCTCCACGTTTTCCGCATCCCTTTTCTTGTCAGAAACTCGAGTCTTAATCAACAAACGAACTAGAGGCCTTTCATGTGAGATTCCTGAAACCGTCTGGTCTGTGTATACGCGTGCAATCGCGCGCCTCCCGCCCAATCGACGTCGCACTTCACCGCATCGTCGGTAAATCGTCAACCTCGACACTTTAGCGTTCGAGTTTAGACTTTGTATCGCGCGTTCGCGCCCGCGCCACACCACACCGCGCGTTCGTCGGAAGTTGTTTTTGCGATACCTTGCGACGCGCGGAACGGTGAAGTCGACCGGCGAGGAATCAATCGCCGTGCTATGGCTCCCGCGGTCGCGGCGAGCGCGGAACCGCCCCAGGATGCGCTACAGTACGTTCGCGCGGTGAAGACGCGGTTCATCCGCACGTCCCCGCAGACGTACGAGCAGTTCCTGGAGGTGATGCGGGACTTCAAGAACGCCAGGTACGCGCGAAAAGCCACTGGCGTTTTCGGTGCTCAAATTCACGCACGCTTTGGCACCGCGACCTCCTCATGCTGACCCCTCCATGATCCCACCCCCAGGTCCGATACGGGCGAAGTCGTGAAAAGAGTAAAGAGGTTGTTGGGAGGACACCCCGACCTTCTCGACGGGTTCAACTGCTTTCTCCCCGAGGTACGCGAAGCGCCGAAGCAACGACCATCCCCCGCCGACGCGGTCACATCTCACGCGCGTGCGGTTTTTAGGCACGGGTCATTGCGTTGTGTATCGCCCGCGTGCCCGCGCGTGCGCGCGGCTCTACGTGTCTCGCCATCGGAGCGATGATCGCACACCTGTGATACACCACGTCACACCGATGATCGCGCCGCGGGACACCCACCACCGCGCTCATAGCCTCCAATCCTCTCCCGCTCGATTTTTGTTTATCATCGCACTCTCTGACCGTGTTTCCCTTCATCCCCGCAGCCTTACAAGTTCAGCGCGGAGCAACACGTGAAGGAGGAGGATGAAAAGGTACGTCTTCTGGTTGGGGTTGGCGTCGAGGCCCGGGTCATAGGGTCATCTCGCTCGCGTTCTTTTCGCAGAAGCAAACGCGCGCG
>TARA_B110000977_G_scaffold201856_1_pt1 | contig 22280 bp, 20 predicted proteins | sample TARA_B110000977 | Tara Oceans TARA_B110000977 (sample SAMEA4397798) | marine metagenome | biome: Polar Biome; feature: [SRF] surface water layer (ENVO:00010504); material: water (ENVO:00002006), including particulate matter (ENVO:01000060) such as... | depth 5 m | reverse complement strand
AATGGGTAGTGCCACTGGGCATAAGGCATAGCACCAGAGTCAAACCAAACATCTATTAGGTCTGATTCTCTGTGCATTGGCTCCCCTGTGCTAGACACCAAAACCACCTGATCTACAATGTTTTTATGGAGGTCTATGGTAGCGTAATTCGCTTCTGAATAGTCCCCTACTTTAAAGTCCTCAAAAATATCTTTAGCCATGTGTCCCGCAGCAACAGAGGCTTTCATGGCCTCTTTAAGTTCTGCGACCGAACCAATCATGATTTCTTCTTTACCGTCTGCCGTTCTCCAAATAGGCAATGGAATTCCCCAGTATCTAGACCTAGAAAGGTTCCAATCATTGGCATTGGCCAACCAGTTTCCAAACCTACCTTCTCCGGTGGCTTTTGGCTTCCAATTGATTTGCTGGTTCAAAGACACCATTTTATCCTTTACATCGGTCATTTTAATAAACCAAGAGTCTAAGGGATAATATAAAATTGGTTTGTCTGTTCTCCAGCAATTTGGATAGGAATGGACGTATTTTTCTACTTTAAATGCCCTGTTTTCTTCTTTGAGTCTAATAGCTATTTCTACATCTGCAGAACGTTCTGGAGCTTCTCCTTCCGGATAGTACTCGTTTTTAACGTACTTGCCTGCTAAGCCCGAAACTTCAGGTCTAAATTTTCCCTGTAAATCTACCAAAGGCACTTTATTTCCGTCGGCATCTAAGACCAACATAGGAGGAACCTCTGGGGCCGCTTGTTTAGCTACCAAAGCGTCGTCTGCACCAAAAGTTGGGGCCGTATGCACTATACCGGTACCGTCTTCTGTGGTCACAAAATCTCCTCCAATCACTCTAAAAGCGTTTTCAGGATGTTCACAAGGCAACACGCCTGTCATGAGTTGTTCGTATGTGGCACCAATAAGGTCAGTCCCTTTAAAAGACGCTAAAACCAAATAAGGAATTTTCTTCTCTTCTTTGTTGTATTGCTGTATCGCTTCTATACTTTCTACTGCTTGAAACTTTCCTGCAAATTGCTTTCCTACCAATGCTTTGGCTAGCAATACATGCATAGGTTCAAAGGTGTACTGATTAAAAGTACGCGCCAAAACATACTCAATTTTAGGGCCTACGGTTAAAGCGGTGTTACTCGGAAGGGTCCATGGTGTGGTAGTCCAAGCTAAAAAATACAAGGGTGTATCTAAATTTTGTAAACCCTCTGGGAGGTGTTCTTCTATAGCTTTAAACTGCGCCGTTACCGTGGTATCGGTCACATCCTGATAGGTGCCCGGCTGGTTTAACTCGTGTGAACTCAGTCCTGTACCGGCTTTAGGAGAATAAGGCTGAATGGTATATCCCTTATAAATAAGGCCTTTATTGTATATTTCTTTTAACAACCACCAAACAGACTCCATATATTTTGGTTCATAGGTAATATATGGATCTTCCATATCTACCCAGTACCCCACCTTATCTGTCATGTCATTCCACACATCTGTGTAACGCATTACGGCCTCTCTACAAGCTTTGTTGTACACTTCTACAGATATTTTAGTGCCAATGTCTTCTTTAGTAATTCCTAAGGCTTTTTCTACCCCCAATTCAATAGGCAAACCATGGGTGTCCCAACCTGCTTTCCGCTTTACCTGAAAACCCTTCATGGTCTTGTATCTAGGAAAAATATCCTTGATCGTTCTAGCCATTGCGTGATGAATTCCAGGCATGCCGTTGGCCGATGGTGGCCCTTCAAAAAACACATAAGAAGGTTGTCCTTCTCTCTGTTCAACACTTTTCTGGAACACCTCTTTGTCTTTCCAATCCTGTAAAACAGCTTTGGAAATACCAGGTAAATCTAATCCTTTATATTCTGCAAACTTCATAGTACTAAGGTCTTGTGTGCGGTATGAAAGGGGCAAAATTAAGCATTTAGAACGAAACTGAGCTCATTTTAAAGACATGTTAAAAATGGCGCAGATGCGAAAACTTAAAAAATAACATAAAATCTTTAAAATTGGTAGCTAGCACCCAAAATAAGGTTGCTCCCTGGGGCACTTAAACCAGAAGAATACGTCCTGTACAATTGGTTGGTGATATTCTCCCAGGCCAAGAAGGTTGTAATGGCATTGGTCAAAGTGTATTGTGACCTAAAATTAAGGGTGTGCCATGAGGGGCTGTAAGGATTTCCAAAGCGGTCTAAAGCATACATATAGCTTTTAGATTGTTCCGATATAGGCAGCTGATCTGCACTTATTTCTCTGTTAAAATTAAACAACATGCTGGCTTTAAACCTGGAATTTTTATAGATCAGTTGCGCGTCTCCAAAAGAAGGTGCCACATGCCTGCCTGGAGATAGCTCCCCATTGTCTTCTTCCTCAGTGCCTTTAATATAACTATAGTTTGCCGCAAAAGACAAGAAAGGACTCAAGATAAAATCTGCCCCTATTTCCCATCCATAAACATAGGCGTTTGCGGCGTTTTGAACCGATTGAACTTGACTTAAAGTACCCTGATACACTATTTGAGACTGTCCGTTGAAGGTGACGTTTCTTCGCACCAAGGCATCTTTTAAATGGGTGTAATAAGCGGCCAATCTCCAAACTGCTTTGTCTGAAAAATTCTTTTTAATCCCTAGCTCTGTCCCATAGGCATATTCAGGTTTTAAGGAAGGATTTGGCACCACCACAGATCCGGGTTCTGAATCAAAAATCTTACCCATGTCGTCAATATTAGGGGCTCTAAATCCTGTAGTAGCATTCCAACTTACTTGAAAATCTTCCCTCAAAAACCAGCTCCAACCTAAGCTCCCTGTTAAAGCACCTGTACTTAGATTTGCTTTTTCAAATGGAAAATCATAAAAATTATTATCAAAACTGGCATTCACCCATACATGACTATAACGAATGCCCCCTAAAAATTTAAAATTTTCAAAAGCCTCAAAAGTACTGTTTAGATACACCGCAGAGGAGCGCCACAGCGCATTATCAGGATACCTAGAAGCGGCTGGTAAAATAATGTTGCTGCTTACTATGTTTTCAGATCCCTTTGAATATACTTTATTCCCCACATATTCAGCCCCATAAAATAACCTAAAGGCGCCGTTTTTTTTATGCTCAATATCTAAATTAAAGGAAAGTGCGTCTACTTTTTCCTCTGTGCCAAAAAGTGAGACCGCGCCAAAGTCTCTGTCAAAACGGCTTTCATTAAAACGCTGGTAAGCAGCTGTAAATTTAAGCCCCTCATAAAATGTATTTGCAGGGGTATGAGAGATATTAAAATTGGTCATGAGCCATTTTTGAGGGCCGTAATTCCAAACCGCAGAGCGCAGTCCCATGCCCGCTTTGTCAGGTCTTGTGAGACGATCATATCTAGCGAAATGAGAGGTCTCAGAAAAGTAGATTCCAAGCTGAAATTCAAGGCTTTCGTGGGCTTTATAGCGCACTTTCTGTAAACTGTTTATCTGATTGTATCCTGTGGGGTTTTGAAGCCTTGGGTTGGGATTGTCTGCCAGCAGATCTGTTCCTCCTCCTTGTAGTACAAATTGAGGCCTCAAATATGCTGATGGGCCGTATTTACCCATTTGTAAATCTTCGAAATTACTATGCGTTATACTGCTTAAAAAGCCCCACCTTTCTGTTCCTACACTTAGGTCTAAGTGAGCCGTCCTTTCTTGGTTGGCGCTAGAGTACCTATATTGTGCATTTCCGGAATATGCTGTAGTCTCATTTTTGCTTAATTGAGGTGCTTTAGTATAGTAATTCACCACGCCACCTATCGCGTCACTTCCATAAATAACAGATCCAGAACCAAAAATCACCTCAGTGTTTTTAACACTAAAAGGGTCTACAGAAATACTATTCTGCAAATTCCCTCCTCTAAAAATAGCATTGTTCATTCTAACGCCATCTACTGAGAGTAAAAGCCTATTGGCTGCAAAGCCTCGAATCATTGGGCTTCCACCGCCTAATTGGCTTTTCTGAACATAGACCTTGCCTGTTTGCTGGAGCATGTCTGCAGCCGTTTGGGGCTGATTAAATGCAATACTCTGAGCATTTATACCAACAATCTTCTGTGGAACATCTTTTCGCTGCTGTTCCCATTTAGATATAGACATAACCACCTCATCTAACTCGAAAGCATTGCGTTGCAAATAGACCACACGCCCTCTTTGTACCCACTGTTTTACATTTGTTTTATAGCTTATATAAGAGGGGTGGCTAATAAAGAGTGCTTCTTTAGCGGAATAACCTTTTAACACACAGCTTCCGTCGGGTTCAGTTAAAAAACGTATGGATTGATCCTTGTTGTATATCAATACACCTACCAAAGGCTCTTTAGTATCTGCGTCATACACAAATACTTCTTGCGCTATTGAAAATGTAGGAAAGCACACAATGGCTGCCACAAATAATAATCTAAGAAAATACTTCATTGAGTATGTGTATTGATTTTGGTGTTTTAAATCCATCTAAATGGTGCTGGTAATACACCATTAAATGCGATATAAGTTCTCGCCTACTTTTTTGAGACATTTTAATGTCATTTACCTTATCAAAATTTATGCCTAATATAGATTTAAAAAAAGAAATTTCAGGTTCGGCCATATGGGGATTCAAGCCTGGATGGGTACAGAAATTACCTTCTACTAGATCAAAATAAGGCCTATCCACATGATTATCAGAAGGGTAAAACCCAAAATACTTACTTATTTCTATTATAAAAAATAAGTGAAAATTAGCTATTTGATCTTCATGATCTAACCATTGCAGGGCCGTTTCAATAAATGAAAACAACGCCTTATTTTCTGTTTCTTCTTGAATGGCATTGGATAAAAACTCAGATAGAAACAGTATAATGGCATTTTTGGCCATATGGGTATGTGCCGTCTGATAGGGATAAGACAGTTTGGCTTCAGTTAATCTTTCTAAATTACCCTTGTCCCTGTGTTGGGCTACAATTTCTAATTGACTCAAAGGCAAAAAATGGGCCTTGTTGAACTTTCCTTTTTTTCTGCTCAATACTCCGTTGAGCATATAAGACTTTAAGCCACTAGACGCCGTATACAGCTTAACAATTAAGCTGTTGTCTCCATACTTAATCGTTTTTAAAACAATCGCTTTGGTGGTTTGCTGCATGGATGTAAAAATAAAAAAAGCCTTTTCTCCAACAAGAGAAAAGGCTTTAATATTAATTGAAAAACCAGGTTTAAATCACTCCTTGCGCCAGCATAGCGTCTGCTACCTTGACAAATCCAGCGATATTGGCTCCTTTTACATAGTTACAATAGCCGTCTGCTTCCTTTCCATAAGCAATACAGGAGTCATGAATGTCCGACATAATGGCTTTTAATCGCTCATCTACCTCTTCTCTAGTCCAGCTAATTCTAAGTGAATTCTGAGACATTTCTAATCCAGAAGTAGCTACACCCCCAGCGTTGGAGGCCTTTCCTGGAGCAAATAAAATTTTAGCTACATGAAAAGCATGAATGGCTTCTGGAGTAGAAGGCATATTAGCGCCCTCTGCAACACAAAGACATCCGTTAGCAATTAATTTATCTGCATCTGCACCGTTCAATTCATTTTGAGTCGCACAGGGCAAAGCAATATCACAGGCAACACCCCAAGGGGTCTCCCCTTCGTGATAGGTTGCATTAGGATAGGTTTTAATATACTCAGAAATCCTAGCCCTTTGGTTATTTTTAAGATCCATCACAAAAATTAATTTTTCTGTATCTATCCCTTCTGGGTCGTGAATATATCCTTTGGAATCAGATAGGGTAAGTACGACAGCACCCAATTGAATGGCTTTTTCAGCTGCGTATTGCGCCACATTTCCAGAGCCAGAAATAACTACTTTTTTTTCTGAAAATTCAGCGCCACTGGTTTGCAACATACTTTGGGCAAAATATACTGTTCCATATCCTGTTGCCTCAGGTCTAATTAAAGACCCTCCCCAAGAGCGTCCTTTACCAGTAAGTACCCCTGTAAATTCGTTGCGAATCTTCTTATACATACCAAACAAGAAACCAATTTCTCTAGCACCAACCCCAATATCTCCAGCAGGTACATCTGTGTTTGGACCAATGTGACGGTTAAGCTCTAGCATAAAAGCATGGCAAAAACGCATGACTTCGTCATCTGATTTTCCTTTAGGGTCAAAATCAGACCCCCCTTTGCCACCGCCCATAGGGAGTGTAGTTAAAGAGTTTTTAAACACCTGTTCAAAAGCCAAGAATTTTAAAATACTGGCGTTTACTGAGGGGTGAAAACGAAGTCCCCCTTTGTAAGGGCCAATAGCAGAATTCATTTGAATTCTATAGCCTCTGTTTACGTGAATCTCTCCAGAATCATCTACCCAAGCGACCCTAAAAGAAATGAGTCTTTCAGGTTCAACCATTCTGAGTAAAATATTTTTTCCATTGTAAATATCGTGCTTGGCAATATAAGGAATGACTGTTTCAGCCACTTCTTGAACTGCTTGAATAAATTCAGGCTCATGACCATTTCTGGTCTTCACCTCTTCCATAAATGCATTAACTTTTGCTTCCATTTAAAATCTAATAGCAAGGCGCTTTACGCCATTAATAATATAGGTACAAAATTATGTTATTTCCATAATTTAAACCGGTTTTTTTATAGAATAATGCAATGTCGGTATGTGAAAAAATGATGCTTATGGTAAAACCAGTAGAATAAAGGGTTTAACCCTTCAATGCCTTTTTAAGGGCTATAATGGAACCTATATGAATTCCCTCGTGTAACAGGTTAAAAGCCATTGCGTCAGACACATTATTCAAGGTCACTCCAGCAGAAGTTAAATAAGGGGAGTAAGAAGAGAAAACACCTTTTTGAACGTCTTCTTTTGTTCTGACAATCAACTCTTTTAAAGCAGACTTCAAGAGGCCTACATCTTCTAAAGTTGGGGCTTTTACAGGGGCTGTCCCCTTTCTATAAGTGTCAATAAAAGATTTAGACATATGGGGTTCCAAGCCACTAAGCCCGTACACCAAAAGCTGTTGGGTCACAGCCACATGAGCAATATTCCACCATATACTATTATTAAAACCTGTCGGTATTTTCCCCAGATCTTCTAAAGAAATATCATTTAAGAATTTAATGTATAGCTCACGAGTAGCAGCTGTAATTTTTAGAATAACCTCCATGAATTGATTTTTTCTAAAAATAGTACAATTCCTTTAAAATAAGTTTCTTTGTGTATAATTTATAATCCCATGAAACACATCTACCATTTAAGTACTTGCAACACTTGTAAAAAAATCATTGATGCTTTTGGGCCCCTGGCCAATGTCTCTCTGCAAGACCTAAAACAAACCCACATCTCTGAAAAAGAACTGGACGAGCTCGCTACAATTACAGGCTCTTATGAATCGCTGTTCAACAGACGCTCCCGTATGTATACTTCAGAGGGATTGGCAAAAAAAGACCTTGGCGAACAGGACTATAAATCTTATATTTTATCTCACTATACCTTTTTAAAAAGACCTGTGATACGGGTAGGAGATGCTGTTTTTGTAGGCTATAAAAAAGACACCATTGCCGCTGCAGAAGTGGCTTTAAAATCTTAGTATTGAAAGCGATTTTGAACAAAAGAGGGCTGGCTTTACTGGCTGCCTTTGGCGCCACCACTATTTATGGATTAAACCATACGATTGCTAAAGGAGCTATGCCGGATTATGTAGGGGCTTTTGGCTTTATTATGCTCCGGGTAGGTGGTGCAGCCGTCTTATTTTGGACCCTGTCCCTTTTTACGCCCAAAGAAAAGATTCAACGAAAAGATTGGAAAATACTTTTGACGGCTACATTACTAGGCATGGTGATTAACATGCTTTCTTTTTTTAAAGGGCTTTCTCTTTCTACGCCCATAAACAGTGCTGTTTTAGTGACTATTACACCCATCATTGTCGTATTGCTATCTGCCCTATTTTTAAAAGAAAAAATAGGATTACGAAAAATACTTGGCATTGGATTGGGGTTCTTGGGCGCTCTTGGTCTCATTTTATTTGGGCAAGAAATAAGGCAAGACGCCCCAAATATTTTTGTGGGTAATATATTGTTTGTGCTTAATGCCACTTCTTATGGGGCATACTTGATCGTGGTAAAATCGCTAATTAAAAAATACCACCCTATCACCCTAATGAAATGGTTGTTTGGAATGGCTTTTATCATAAACTTCCCTATCACTATTGTAGGGTTTAATCAAATTCAATGGGAAGGAATGCCTTTAGGTATTTGGGCAGCTATTGGCTTTGTGATTGTAGGGACTACTTTTCTTACTTATCTATTTAACGCTTTCGCACTCACCACCCTTAAAGCGTCTTCTGTGGGTGCATTTGTTTACTTACAGCCACTCATAGGAATTCTCTATGCAGTGCTCAGTGGCAAAGACCAATTGAGTCCCGTGAAATTAGCGGGTGCTTTTGCCATTTTAATAGGCGTATATTTGGCTACCTCCAAACAGACTTCCAAGGTCTAATTAGGGATGGGAAATCCTAGAGGAAGAATTTAAACGGTCTTATTTAGGGGCTTTTTAGCGAATTTTCGGGTGTCTTCTTTGGTGAGTGCCTTAAAACCTTCTGCCTTTTCAATCCCTTTAAAAGCGTTTAAAAAAACTTCTGGTAAAGGTGTTAATGCCCTAGATTTCATATCTATCCAAGCGCCCATCATTTCGCAGTGTGCAAAGTTGTTCCCCTTGTGATCATAAAAGTTATGGTGAAATTCAAAGAACATTCCATCTTCACTAAGTCCTTTTAATTCTATGGATACTTGAACAGGTTCTCCGGCGAAAGCCTCTTTAAAATAATAAATATGCTCATAAAACACCACTGGGCCTAGTTGGTATTGTGCCATACTGTCTTGATTAAAACCACATTCCATTAAGAAACCCATTCGGGTATGACTCATAAAATTTAAATAAGAAGCGTTGGCCAAATGTCTATTGGCGTCTAAGTCACTCCAGCGAATATCAAATGATTTTGTGTACATTTATGGTGTATTTGTTATGCATGCATAATAACTGCAAAAGTATTATTATTTATTTGAACTCCCTAAAAGTACATTATGTCTAAAAAAGTGCCTTTTATAGATGATCTGAATTTGCCTGTTATAGCAGCGCCTATGTTTTTAATTTCAAACCCAAACATGGTGATTGAATGTTGTAAAAATGGGATTGTAGGCACCTTCCCTGCGTTGAACCAAAGAACCAGTGAAGGCTTTGAAGCCTGGCTCATTGAAATAAAAGAGGCCTTAGCAGCATTTGAAAAAGAAACGGGCAAGAAGGCTGCGCCTTTTGGTGTGAATTTAATTGTTCATCCTACCAATCCTAGATTAGAGGCAGATGTGAAATTGTGTATGAAACACAAGGTACCTTTAGTCATTACATCTCTTGGAGCAGTGTCTATGGTAGTAAACGCTATTCATTCTTATGGGGGCTTGGTGTTTCACGATATTATAAAAAAGAGGCATGCTGAAAAAGCTGCCGAAGCTGGTGTAGACGGATTAATATTAGTAGCTGCAGGCGCGGGTGGCCATGGAGGTTCTTTAAACCCTATGAGCCTTGTAGCAGAAGTAAAAAGTATATTCGATAAAACAGTCTTACTCTCTGGTTGTATTAGCACCGGTAAAGACATTGCTGCTGCTCTTCAAATGGGCGCAGACTTAGCTTATATGGGTACGAGATTTATCAATACTGATGAGAGTATTGCTCCTGAAGCATACAAAAAAATGATTGTAGACGCTGGAGCAAATGATGTGGTATACACCGCAGCTATTTCTGGAGTTCATGCGAACTTTTTGGCCGCGAGTCTACAGGCAGCTGGAATTACAGAAGAAGACCTTAAAAAAGATGTTAAGATAGATTTTGGAAAAGAAATGGATACAGAAGCAAAAGCTTGGAAAACCATTTGGTCTGCAGGACAAGGCGTAACCACGATTAAAGACAGTATTCCTGTGAAAGCTTTAGTGGAAAGGTTGAGAAGTGAATTTATAGACGCACTTAAATCTCAAGCAAGTCTGTTAGAAAAGTTTCAATAAAAAATCGCAACATTTAATAAGTTTGAGCCCTTTTTGACCAGTCAAAAAAGGACTTTTTTACTATATTCGTTTTTTATTTATTAATGTCCCTCCTTGGGGACATCTCAAAGCCAATACCCTATATTATGAAAAAAGTATTATTTGCATTGTCTGCTGTATTTATCTTAAACAGCTGTGGAGAGAGCAAGAAAAAAGAAGAAAGTGGTTTTCAAATGAACAGAACTAAGAAGGAGACCACCCTTAAAAAAACCAAGGTAGAAGTCCCTGTGGATCTTAATAATAAAGGTATTGGACCCGTAAAGACAGTTTCTCTGTCAGATACATTAGACGCAGATATGGTCTCTTTAGGACAGGAGATTTACGAAGTGAAGTGTACCGCATGTCATATGCCAAATCAAAGAATGATCGGCCCAGCCTTAGCAGGAACATTAGAGAGAAGAAGTCCTGAGTGGATCATGAACATGATTATTAATCCTACAGAAATGATTAAAAAAGACCCTATAGCAATCGCCTTGTTAAAGGAGTACAACAATGCTATTATGCTGAATCAGAATGTAAACCAAGAAGACGCAAGAGCACTATTAGAATACATTAGGTCGCTGTAAAGGGCTTACAGATTCATTTACAGGATTATAATATGCATTAGATCACTTTAAATTCCAAAGAATTATACATCTACAGCTACCTTATAGGTAGGATCTTCTAGGACGTTAACCTCAATTAAGGCATCGGCGTTGCGAAGCAAGGCCTTACAATCAGAACTAAGGTGTTTTAAATGTATCTTCTTGCCTACTTTTAAGTAACGCTCCGTGATTTTATTGAGCGCTTCTATGGCAGACATGTCTACCACCCTGCTTTCTTTAAAATCAATGATCACTTCCTGAGGGTCATTGAGTACGTCAAATTTATCGTTAAATGCCGTAATAGAGCCAAAGAAAAGTGGTCCATAAATTTCATAATGCTTAACGCCTTTTGCGTCTACCGTTTTTCTAGCCCTAATTCTTTTGGCGTTATCCCATGAAAAAACCAATGCAGATATAACCACGCCAACCAGAACCGCCAAGGCTAAATTGTGAAGAAAAATGGTCACTAAAGTGACTAAAACCATCACCAATACATCTGATTTTGGCATTTTATTGAAGGTTTTTAAACTGGCCCACTCAAAAGTACCTACGGAGACCATTATCATCAGCCCAGTTAAGGCTGCCATGGGCATTTTTTCAATTAAACTGGCCCCAAACATAATAAAAACCAAAAGCATTACAGAGGCAACTATACCTGAAAGTCTGGCCCTTGCCCCGTTAGAAGTGTTTATTAAACTCTGTCCTATCATGGCACAACCACCCATACCTGAGAACAATCCAGATAAAATGTTGGCCGCACCCTGTGCTACAGCTTCTTTATTTCCGCTACCCCTTGTTTCTGTAATTTCGTCTACGATATTTAAGGTCAGTAAACTTTCTATGAGACCCACCCCAGCAACAATTGCTGCAAAAGGAAATATAATACTTAGGGTTTCAAAAGTTAGAGGTATTTCAGGAAGGTGAAATGGAGGAAACCCTCCCTTTATAGAAGCAATATCTCCGATGGTTCTGGTATCTATATCCAAGAAAAAAACAATACCAAAAACAGTTAAAATAGCCACTAATGAGGCAGGAATAGCCTTACTGAGTTTAGGTAATCCCCAAATCATTAATATGGTTAAGGTTACTAATCCCAATAAGATATAGAGTGATTGTCCTGTGAGCCAATCGCCATTTGCATCTTTAAATTGGGCCATTTGAGACATAAAAATAATTATAGCCAAGCCATTTACAAATCCAAAAATCACAGGATGCGGCACCAATCTCATGAGTTTACCCAACTTAAGAAAACCAGCTAGAGATTGCATCATACCTGCTAAAATAACCGTAGCAAATACATATTCAACCCCGTAGTCCTTAGCAAGAGACACAATCACTACAGCAACTGCTCCCGTAGCTCCTGATATCATTCCTGGACGGCCACCAAAAATTGACGTGACAAAACCCATCACAAAAGCGGCGTACAGGCCCGTTAATGGTGAAAGTCCAGCAATAAGGGCAAAAGCTATGGCTTCTGGCACCAAAGCTAAGGCCACTGTAAGTCCAGATAGCACTTCAGTTTTATAATTTACTTTTTGGGAAAAATCGAACAGATTGATGAATTTATTCAAAAGAGGTTTGTTTAATGAAGCCAAGTGGCTTTTTAGAAAGGGGCAAAAATAGCATTTTTAAATGGAACTGAATGGTACTATTTTATAAAGCATTACGCTAAACCCTTATCAATAGACCTTTTAGGGTGTTTTTAAAGACTGGAAATGATATTGGAAATAGTGAAAACAAAAAAACCCCAGGTCCTCACCCAGGGTTTTAAATCAACTAATTCTAACCTAAACAAAACTAAAATATAAATGTATTGTAGCTCTACAAAATAATTATCAATTTTCGTGCCAAACTATAAATTTATAAAAAACACTTCATAAAAAATTTGATGTTTTATTCACCGCCTAAGAATTAACGCCCTTTATATTTAGAATAAGATGGGAAGCCATAAATAAGCCAACGGGTTTTATTAAATTTGCCTGTGTCTTTATTTAAAAGAGATCGCTAAATTAAGGAATGGAACCTATGGATAAGTTTGCTGTAATTGGAGGGGGAAGCTGGGCTACCGCAATAGTAAAAATGCTCACTGAAAATAATAATAAAGTCATATGGTATATGAGAAACTCAGAGGCTATAGCGCATATTAAGGAAGAGTTTCACAACCCCAACTATTTATCTGCTGTTAGTTTTGACCTTCAATATTTAACACTTACAGACCAAATTGACCAAGCATTAAAAGGAGCAGATTGTATTATTTTTGCCATTCCGTCTGCTTTTTTAGTCACTGAAATGGCTAAGTCTTCCTCAGATTTAAAGAATAAGATTATTTTTTCTGCTATCAAAGGAATCATTCCGGAGACCGGTAAGATTGTAGGAGAACATTTTCATGAAACCTATGGAGTCCCCTTGGAGCAAATAGGTATTATCACAGGGCCATGCCATGCAGAGGAAGTGGCGCTTGAAAGACTCTCTTTTTTAACTATTGCCTGCGCAAATCTAGATACAGCCACTCAAATGTCAAAAGCCTTACAAAGTAGCTATATCAAAACGAAAATTTCAGACGACATTATTGGTGCAGAGTACGCCGCTGTACTTAAAAACATCTATGCCATAGCTGCTGGAATAGCCCACGGACTTGGGTATGGAGATAATTTTCAAGCAGTGCTCATGAGTAATGCCATACGTGAAATGAAGCGTTTTATTAAGAAAGTGTACAAAATGAAACGCAACATTAACGACACCGCATATCTAGGAGATTTATTGGTGACTGGCTATTCTATTTTTAGTAGAAATAGAATGTTTGGAAACATGATTGGAAAAGGGTACACCGTAAAGAGTGCTACTTTGGAAATGAATATGGTTGCTGAAGGGTATTACGCTTCAAAAAGCGCATTTGAAATCATGGAAAAAGAAGGAAAAAGCGAAAAAACACCGATCATTAGTGCGGTCTATGAGATTTTATATAAAAACAAAAATCCAAAAAAAACTTTTAAAAACCTCATTGAGGAATTGGATTAATCCCTGGGAGGTTTATTAAAAGGCCTATGCAATAATGCCTTTTTGACGCATCATTCTTTGTCAAAACTATAAGAGCGTTCTACCTTACATATTTGAACGGTATATCGCGCATACCAATCTGACTTTCCTTTTTGTTGTGCCAATGAATGGTCTGCCTGTAACTTCCACTGGGCTATATCCCTTAAGGTAGCCCAATAACTCACGGTTATTCCCACTTGGCTTCTAGCCGACACCATCCCGAGAAAACCTGGCTGAATTTTTGCCAATGCCTCCATTTCTTGGGCCATTTCCTCGTATCCTATTAAGGAATCTGTTTGGAGGGAAGTGAATATTACGGCGTAATAGTTAGGTCCGTGATTTATAGTCATTTTAGCAGTTTATACATTCGACTTAAACGATATATTCTTTTTCTATAAAATACTGTACAATAGCTTCTTTCATCAATACAGATTGCTCTCCAGCTTTTAGTGGCGGCAAGTTTTCCACTACCTGATAATGCGGCCATCCGTCTGCATCTACAAAATCGAAAGTGTAATAACCATAAGGTTCCAGCAACTTGCAAATAGCAATATGCATAAGATCTACTTTGTCTTCTTTTTTAAACTTCTGGTGGTATTTTCCCAACTCTTGGACCCCCACCAAACAGATAATGGCGTCTAAATCTAGAGGATCATGGTCTGAAAATTGGGCAGAAAGCTTTTCGACAAGTACTTCCCAGCGCTGTTTTAATTCGGCGTCTCTAGACATCTTTTTATGTTGTAATGTTATATTTTATAAAGGTACAAATCTAAAAAGCCCAAAAGCTTTAATGCCTTAAAATTAATCTAATTTGCGGCTAAAAAGGAGCTATTTTTAATCAAATGAGGTACCTTAGAACAGAAATATTAATTGATTGACAGAAAATGAGTTCATTTGACATTGGCTTGCTGGTTCTAGGTGCTTTTGGTTTTTATAAAGGTTTTAAAAATGGTATTCTTATAGAGCTCACAACATTACTGGCACTTATTCTTGGGTTTTATGGGGCACAACACCTTTCCTCTTTTACGGCTAGAATACTCAATGAACAGTTCCATTGGAATCCAGAAAATTTATACCTCACCGCCATGGGACTCACTTTTGTAAGTATTGTGGTAGGTGTCTATTTACTCGGAAAAGCACTTACAAAAGTGGCTTCAATGATTCTATTAGGGGGTATAAACAAAATCTTAGGAGGCGTTTTTGGAGTGATTAAAATGGGGGTTATAATGAGTGTTCTTATCATTTATGGACAGCAGTATTTTAATTTTTTAGAGAGCCTTCCTGAATCTGTTTTTGAAAACAGTGTGGCTAAAAAGCCCCTAGAAGATTTTGGTCGTTTTCTAGTTCAAGAAGTGTTTGTGTCAGAAAACCTAAACACTATTAAGAACCTATTTTCTTAGGACTAATTAGAACAATAACGCAATACAACCCAAAGGTGTTGCTGCTTAATATTTAAACTTAGCATATAAATTATTACCTTTAGTTTTATAAAATTTCACATTTAATAACCAAAAAGTTATAAAAATAACATTATGTCTACAATTAACATTCAAGAGCAACTAAACCTATTGGGCCTATCAAAGGAAAATTCAGGAACAAAAATTGGAAATTCCACCATAAAAGGCGGCCGTGTAATACAGTCGCATTCTCCTGTAGATGGATCCCTTATTGGCTCTGTAGACACCACTACCAAGGAAGGGTACCAAGCTGTTATGAAAAGTGCTGAAGATGCATTTCAAAGCTGGCGAGTAACACCTGCACCCCTTAGAGGAGAAATAGTAAGACAATTCGGGGAGCGATTAAGGGCCCTAAAAGCACCTTTGGGCGCATTGGTATCTTATGAAATGGGAAAATCCCTTCAAGAAGGCTTGGGTGAGGTACAAGAAATGATAGATATCTGTGATTTTGCCGTTGGATTGTCTAGGCAGCTACACGGACTGACCATGCATTCCGAAAGACCGGGCCACAGAATGTATGAACAATACCACCCTTTAGGTATTGTAGGCATTATTTCTGCATTCAATTTCCCAGTAGCAGTTTGGTCATGGAATACTGCATTGGCATTGATTTGTGGAGATGTGTGTGTTTGGAAACCCTCTGAAAAAACCCCACTATGTGGTGTAGCATGTCAAAAAATATTAGCAGATGTTTTAGAAGAAAATAGTATTCCAGCTGGAGTATCTAGTCTTATAAATGGAGACTATACTGTGGGAGAATGGATGACGGAAGACCCTAGAATGGCTCTAATCTCTGCCACAGGTTCCATTAGAATGGGAAAAATTGTCGCTCAAAAAGTAGCGGCTAGATTAGGGAAGTCACTTTTAGAACTGGGCGGAAATAACGCTATTATAGTGACTCCAGATGCAGATCTTAAAATGACCCTTATGGGTGCCGTTTTTGGTGCCGTAGGAACAGCGGGGCAAAGGTGTACTTCTACCAGACGTTTGATCGTTCACAGCACTAAATACGAGGCAGTAAAAGAAGCCTTGGTGAAAGCCTATGGCCAACTTAAAATAGGAAACCCATTAGACGCAGCCATGCATATGGGCCCATTGATAGATACAGATTCTGTAAACAACTACCTCAATGCCATTGAAAAAGCAAAAGAAGAGGGCGGTAAAGTAATCGTTCCTGGTGGTGTACTGGAAGGTGGCGCTTACAGCAGCGGATGCTATGTAAATCCTGCTATAATAGAAGCAGAAAACCATTTTGACATTGTCCAAGAAGAAACCTTTGCGCCTATATTATACCTCATCAAATACGAAGGGGAATTACACAATGCCATTAATATTCAAAACGGTGTTAAGCAAGGGCTTTCCTCTGCTATTATGACCAACAACTTGAGAGAGGCTGAAGCTTTTTTATCTGTTGCAGGATCTGACTGTGGAATTGCCAATGTAAATATCGGCACCTCTGGTGCTGAAATTGGGGGTGCCTTTGGAGGAGAAAAAGAAACTGGAGGAGGAAGAGAGTCTGGATCTGACGCATGGAAAGTGTATATGAGACGACAAACAAACACCATAAATTATACTACGGAACTTCCCTTAGCCCAAGGACTTACTTTTGATCTATAGACGATTTCGATAAGTTTAATCAAATAAAAAAGGGCCCAAAGGGCCCTTTTTTATTTGATTTTTTTCCTACAACACGCCATTTGACGTCACCCATTTAAAATGGTGCTGGTCTTCTGGAAATTTCATGCGTTCGGAAATTCTCGTAAGACGGGATGGTAGTTTTACCAAGTAATCACGGGCTTTTTCTGCCTCATCTGAGATGGCTCTAACATTTTCAATGTCCCAATAACTATTTAATTTTTCTAAAATATCTATATAATCTTTGGAGGTGTAAACACCCAAACGTTGGGCACAATTAGAGAATACCTCAAAAGCACTACTAGCGGCTCCCCCAGATTCTCTAAGAAAATGAGCAGGCATTACAATTTTCTTCTTCATCATATCTGCAAAAGCCAAAATCATCTGAGAAGGGTCCTGATCCATAATAAGCTTCACAAATTCTCTGTACGCCAAATGATGGCGCATTTCATCTCCTGCAATAATGGCACACATTTTACCTAGTAAATGATTGCCTGTTTTCTTGGCAAACTGCCCCACGCGTTTGTGAGAAATATTAGTAGCCAATTCTTGAAAACTCGTATAAACAAAGTTTTTATATGGATCTCTATCCGTACCAATATCGAATCCGTCTGCAATCAGGTATTGGGTGCTCTTCTCTACCTCTTTCATATTTACCCTACCAGACAGGTACAAATACTTATTGAGTACGTCTCCATGCCTATTTTCTTCACCAGTCCAATTTCTAATCCATTTGGTCCATCCATTTTTATCTGCGTGTTGGTCAATACCGTCTACATCTAAAAGCCAAGATTCATAAGTTGGTAAAGCTTCTTCTGTAATGGTATCTGCTACCAAAGTAACCCAAAGGTCATAGCCAATTTCCTTAGCTCCCTCCCTAATTTGAGCCGTCTGTTCAAAAAAATCTTCAGACTGTGAGTCTGGAAGAAAATCAGATGGCTGCCATATCTCTTCAATGGGAATTAAGAATTGTTCAATAAAGCCATCTATTTTAGGCTCTAAAGAACGCATTACTTCTAATCTAATATTGTGTTGTGACATAAAAAAAGAATGTTTTAAAGTAAAGATAAAATTTAAGGGGAGTTTAGTTGCCAATAACAGCAAAGGATTTTAATAAAAAATAATGATGACACAAAATTAATCAAGAATCGTTTCTTCCTAACTCATGGGGATAATACAAATAAACTGCTGCAGACTGCCAAAAATCTTTGGTGTTTATTTCCATAGCAGATAAGGGGCCTTTAAATGCAGCTCCTGTGTCTATATTCCAGACATTGGCATGTTTGGTTGGGACACTTTCTCCTATCTTATCTAAAGAGCTGTGGCCAATAAAGATTTCGCTGTAACACAAAAAGCGTTTGGGATATAAAGGGCTATTTGTAGGAATTCTAGGGTCAAGAGAAATAGCGCTTTCCCAAAGAGACCTGTCCCAATAAAATAGTTTTTCAGAATATTCTTTGGCAACCCCTTTTTGATTGGTAAAACCGGCGTGAATGAATAACCTGTTTTTTGAATCTAAATAGTAAGGCATTAAAGCGGTATAAAATGAAATATGGGCCTTTTTCTTATTCTCAGAAACTTTCTGATAAGCTGCCACTGTAGCTGCACCTCCATGACTAAGCCACAAATCATTTGCAGTCCCATTAAGCAACCAATCTAAGGCCAATGAATCATGGTTTCCCATGAGTAGAATGGTATTGTACCGGGCTTTTAATTCACAAAGGTAATCTACTGTCTCAACGGGCTCAGACCAACCATCTACATAATCTCCTAAAAAAATTAATCGATCCTCAGGGGCTAAAGAGAGTCTTTCTATCAGGTCTTTTAAAGCCAAATAACCTCCATGAATATCCCCAATTACATATTCTTTCATGTCATTTTTTAAACAAAGATACATTGGCAAAAAACATCAAAACCTATAATAGTTTGTGTTTTTTATGACTTTATTTTTGAAGGATAGGCTTTTCATTGTATTTTCCCCTATTATTAAGGTGTTATACACCGCTTATTATTAAGTTATTATGCCTATTAAAAAAGTTTTCTGTATTGGTGAATTACTCATAGACTTTGTTGCTGAAAATCAAGGAAGCGATTTAAAAAAAGCACAGACTTTTACCAAGAAGGCGGGCGGTGCTCCAGCAAACGTAGCCTGTGCAATAAATAAACTAGGGGGGTACGCGGCCTTTATTGGTTGCTTGGGCAACGATGCTTTTGGAGACTTTTTATGGAAAACCTTGGAAGAGCACGAGATAGACTTAAGTCTCACCCAACGGACAGATACTTTTACCACACTGGCATTTGTTTCTATTGATACTGATGGCGAAAGAGACTTTGTTTTCAGTAGGGGAGCTGATAAGGAATTGCAATACCAAAGCAATGTAAAACATCTTTTTAACCAACAAATGGTGCACTTTGGTGCAGCCACTTCTTTTTTAGGGGGTGCTTTAGAGGAATCTTACGGGCACTATCTGTTTGACGCCCTTACGCAAGACGCCTTCATTAGTTTTGATCCTAATTTCAGAACGGATTTATGGAAAAATAATGCAGGTCCCTTTATAAAAAAATGTCTCCCGTTTATAGAAAAATCACACCTCTGCAAGTTCAGTGAAGAAGAAGCAAAATTGCTCTCTGGGAAAGAACATTTAGAGGAAGCTTGTAGCGTACTTCACGAATTTGGAGCCCCTATTATTTGTATCACTATGGGCGCCAAAGGAACTTTAGTAAGCACACCTGAATCTAAAAAGCAAATTGAGAGCACTGCAGTAATTCCTATAGACACGACAGGTGCTGGAGACGCTTTTATAGGAAGTTTATTGTCGCAAATTTCTAAGCTAGATTTTTCCCCAATCGAATTATCTACTCAATTAGACCTGCTTTACAACATGGTGGCAAAAGCCAATAAAGTAGGTGCGCTCACCACAACAAAGTATGGCGCAATAGCCGCTATTCCTGAGCAAAATGAACTTTAATTATATTTTACCTTTCTTATGATTCTCTGGGCTTCTTTAAGTTTGGCGTAAGAAGTGTTATAAGTCCCTTTTAAAAGGGGTTTTATTTTTTCTAAAAGTCCTTTGGCGTCTAAAAAACCGTTTAAATAACACAGTAGAAGGGTTTGGGGGAGTGCATCTATTTCTATGTGTTCTTCTTGACTAAACACCCCATAATTTTCGAGCTTTTTCACAATAAATTTACTGTTATTAAACACATGGTGCAGAAGTTTTAAATCAAAGAGAGGAGGAGCGAACATCAATACTGTGTCTATGCTATAGGTGCCATTATCTTCAAAAATTATTTGGGTTTTCTCAAGCGGATAATGCATTATATCTGTGCCCAATCCCAAACTGACATATTCTACAATGGTAAATGAATTGTTGTCAAAATCAATCATCACCTCATCTAAATCTGAATAGAAAAGTTTTACTTGTTCTGTAATTAATTCAATGTCTACCCTAGAAAAATAAGTGCTCCCTTTTTGTTTTTTTGAAATTCCTGCCCAACATACCACAAACTGATCCTTAAAAACCCTGTAGTGACATTTGAGGTCTTTGTGCCTGTTGTTAATGAAATCTATAACCCCATCTAGGGTCAGTTTAATGTTGTTTTGAGCAGTTAATTCTATAGCTGCTACAGCTGCTGCGTTGAAATCTAACAAATTAACGCCGGTGTCTTTTGGTAAACTAATACTGCCTTCTCTTATAAAAACAGTACCTCCGTAATATTTCCAAATATTTTTTCTCAAACTACAAACTTTTCCAGAAGAACCAATAGTGACTAAACCAATAACCTTTCCTGTTTCTAAATCTGGAAAATGGATGTTTTCGTAAGAAATAACAGGCGCATTATGAAGGTATGCATTGACTAAGTTTTGGATTTTTGAATCATCAAAAAAATCCACCCCCACAATAAGGTTCTCTGCATCTGAAACGCCAATAACAATAAAAGACCTGTTCTTTGGATTGCTATTGGCCAAAGCACAAACATGCTTTAAAAACTTTGCTTTACCCTCTTTTGAACCAATGTTAATAGACCGCTTTTTGTCATAAAAGCTGTTCTCCCCATTATGAGAAAGTAGGCTTTTAACCAAAAGGCGTTTATTGATCATTGTTGGATTATTGATTCATTAATTCCCTTTAAAGAGCGTAGTGCTATTTGCTTGAGCAGTAGGCATAACGATTAAATCTGCTATATTCACATGGTAGGGTCTTGAAATTACAAACCCTATCACGTCTGCAATATCACTGGCCTGTAACGGTGCAAAGTCTTTATATACTTGAGCAGCCCTGTCTTGGTCCCCTTTAAAACGAACTTCACTAAAGGCAGTTTCTACAAGTCCCGGATGTATGGCACCCACTTTTATGCCACTGCCATTTAAATCTATTCTCATCGCATTATTAATTGCGTCAACAGCGTGTTTAGAAGCACAATAAACATTCCCTTTGGGGTATACTTCCTTTCCTGCAGTAGATCCAATATGAATAATATGGCCTTTTTTTCTAATGAGCATACCTGGCAAAACTGCTTTTGTAACATAGAGCAATCCCTTTACGTTAATGTCTAGCATTGCGTCCCAATCTTCTATTGAGGCGTCTTGAAATAAATCTAAACCATGGGCATTACCTGCATTATTAACCAATACGTCTATCTCATTAAATGGCGCCTTCAGGGAGGCAATAGAATCTAAAACAGCTGCTTTATCTACCACATCAAATAAGAGCGTGTGAACAGTGGTCTTTTTGGATAAGGCTAATGCTACTTCATTTAAACGTGCCGAATTCCTGCCACATAAAATAAGCTGGTAACCCATTTCTGCTAAATGTATTGCAGTCGCTTTTCCAATCCCACTACTTGCCCCTGTAATTAGGGCTGTTTTTTTTTCTGTGCTCATCTATTTTTTTTAAGGAATATCGTGCCCTCTAAAGGCCGCTAAAAGATAAAACCAATCTTCTATATCAAAACCTATATCTATTGCGCTAAGCGCGTTTTGATAACGCGCAATCTTTGTGGTCCCAATCACCGGATGAATTCCAGCTGGGTGTTTCAATAGCCAAGCCAATAAAACAGCATCTCTGCTGAGGGCATATTTTTTTTCCAATTGAATAAATGCCTTTTCTAAAGCTAATGGAAGGGACTTATTTCCTAAAATTCCTCCTAAAGGCGCCCATGCCATTGGCGTAATCTGATGTAAAAGACAATAATCTAAGTCTCCATTAAAAAAGGGTTCGTTGGCCTTGAGTGAAATCTCCAATTGATTTGCACTAACCTTTAATTTTTTCTGAATAATAGCTGATTGAGACGGTGTGAAATTAGACAACCCAAAAGACTTAACATACCCTTTATCTAGTAGCGTTTGAACCGCCTGTTGAATCTCGATTGGATCCATTAAAGGACTGGGCCTATGAAGCAACAAAAGATCTAAATAATCTGTTTGCAATTCCTCCAAAGAGCGTTGTACACTATTCAATATATACTGATAGGTATAATTATAATAATTTGTTTGTGTG
>TARA_B110000977_G_scaffold179625_1_pt1 | contig 22306 bp, 14 predicted proteins | sample TARA_B110000977 | Tara Oceans TARA_B110000977 (sample SAMEA4397798) | marine metagenome | biome: Polar Biome; feature: [SRF] surface water layer (ENVO:00010504); material: water (ENVO:00002006), including particulate matter (ENVO:01000060) such as... | depth 5 m | reverse complement strand
GCCGCAACATCCCATACACCGTCCCAGTGTGGAGACAGTGTGTGCCCTTGATTCAAAAGAAGTTGCTGCGGTGCACGTGTGCGTCTGCGGATCACCTCCACGTCGGCATCCGTATCAGGGAGTGACCCGCCTCGAGGCACGCGACGGGGGTTGAACACATCTTCCTCTTCGGTCTTTCTTTTTTTCTTTGATACGCCATCTTTGACCCCGACACCCCCTCTCCCGCGGCGCGGCACGAAGACGTCATCCCCGATGGCTTCCCACGTAAGGCCCACACGCGCCTCCCCGCGAGGCATGCCTCCGCGCGAGGGAAGATGAACGAGAAAACAATGAACGCGTCGTCAATGAGGGAAGAGGTTAAAAGTTTTCTGGTAAAAGTTAACTTTTAAGGGGCACTGGTGCCTACTTTCTTACCCTGGTGTTTCAAAACTACATAGTCTACAGTTAAACCTTTACAACTAAAGCCTCATCCCCACCGCTTCCCTCCCATCTACCTGTACCCGCACGCCCATTAGCTCATCCGAACCCTCCGACTCGTACTGCTCGCGTTTTTGAACCTGCGACGCGCGGCGAGAAACCGCGTTCGGCGTCGACGTAGTATCGTGCAAAGAATTGTCTCTCGTCTCGTCGTGTCCGTGTTCCTCTCCCTTGGCTACCGCCAGGAGCGCGTCCCACGACGCCGCGCCGAGGGACTCCACCGCGTTGGCCAGAATGCCAGTGCACGCCATGTACGCGTGCCACGGCACCATCAAGTGGTTCGGTAGGAAGTTTGAGGAATCGCCCGCTCGGAAGGATTCTCTCAACTGCAGCGTGTGCAGAATGAACGCGCGCTCCAGTTTTGATTGACACTTCGCGATTGACGCCGAAGCCGCTCGCGTGGTGTAGTGCCCGTACCCTGTTTGCAAATCATTCGCCGCGGTGGCTAACCTGACTTTCACGGCTCGGCGCAAATCAGTGACGTAAAAATCTGTCGGCTGCAAGAGTTGCGCGATTTTCGAAGTTGGGTCCATCGAATTCAATTGCGACGCTCCAAATCCCGACGCGCTCTCTCCGCCACCCGCGCTACTCATCGTCTTGAGCGCTTTGCGCATCAGCCCTAGGGTTCGTTGAATGTCCTCTAAATCCGTAACCAAGGTTTGGTGGGGTCTTAACGGGAACTTAGCGCTCCACAGATGGGGCTCCGCGGCGGCTTGGAGCAGTAACGCTTTTTGAGTCGAAACTTTCTCACCGATGAGTTCTAAGGAATATAAAGCATCTTGTGCCGCCCTACTCCGACACCGAACGCACTCCGTGCCAACAGTAGCTTCGTACACAACCTCCGCGGCTGTTTTTGCACTCCGTATAGATTCAACCGCCGCATCACGCACAGCTGTGTGCGCGAAAACAGGGAAGACGCACATCTCGATGAAAAGCAGCGTGAACAGCCCCAACAGGTTCTGCTCTACTCTGCCATGCGCGAACGCCCTGGCGGCACTTATATCCGCGTCGTCAGGAATTCCGAGCGCGACGATGTACGCGGTGAACGCGGCGACGATGCCCGCGTAGGCGAATTCCGGGTTCAAACGGAGGTACGCGGTGAGTAAGGTGAACAGGGCTAACAGGAGTAGCCGGCCAATCGACGCGAGGACATCAGACGTACTCCCGGTAACCCCGTCGCCTCGTATCGCCACCACCAACGCGAAGGAAAACATCGCGCCTACTACGGTACCCTGCATTCGCAGAAGCGCGGCGTTGAATGAGCCGCCCACAGCTCTGCCTTCCCTGGTACCGACCATAGCCACAGTCACCGCGGCCCACATCCCTGACCCAGAAGTGGCCCACCCGATCCAACCCGCGATTAAACACGCCCCGCTGAGCTTCACCGCGTACGCGAGCTGCGGCGCGTCGAAGGAAAAGTCGCAGCGAAGCAACGCGGAGATGGTGTCACCGTTCGGGTTGCTTTGATTGAATAAAGGCGCCGGAGCGGCCCCGTGAAGACGTCGCGACGAGCCAGGAGAGCTTATGGATAGTGAATTGATTATAGACGGCGACCTTCTTGCAGATGGTGATCTCGCCACAGACGGCGACTCCGATAAAAGCCGCGGCGAGCCGCGCGACGGCGACGACGTGCGTTGAATCGAACCGTCTTGGCGTAAACTCAATCCAGGCACTTTGCGAAAGTCGTCGTCCTCATCCCCGCACGCTTCGCACAAAATGACATCTTTCCCCCTTGATGCTTTCAATTCGAAAGTCTGGTCTAAATCCTCCTGACCATACTCCCCTTCACCGTCGTCCAGAAACTGCACCAAACAGTCGCAAAGCGATGTGAAATTAAACAACCACAGATGAGAGGCCTGAAGCGCGCGTCGCGCTACGGTTTCCCCCGCGTCCGAGGCATTGCCGCCCGGGGCGTAGTGCTTGCGTCTTTGCTTCGTCAATTCAGAGTCTAACCGATGGAGCGAGCCTCGAAGGGATGTAACGACTTGTTCTCTTTCAGAGTAATCCTTGTCTTTATCCAGTCCTTTCTTTGTGGTGGCTTTCATCGCGTGCGTCGCGATCAAAGCGGTTTCTGTTATTTTCACGGCGAACGCATTCTCGGCGAAGGTGGTGGTATCATCGCCCATAGCGCCGGTAGCGTCGTCATCAAATTGCACACGGTCTGCGTGTAACAAGTGCCACCGCTGCACTTGTGTCTGCGCAACTTGATCCAAGGCGAGTGTCATCCCTCGGAGGTGCAGCGTGACCTCCGCCAACGTCGAAGCCGCCGCTTCCGGGTGGGATTGATTTTCAAAAGTATCACCCGCCTTCCTGCAACGCAACGCCCACTTGCCTACCGAAACCAAGCGTCGCTCCCACTGCGCGTGCACGGCTGCTGCCTTCATCTTCCAAAGTGACGCTTCTGCGGCCTTGCATTCGCTTTCCATTCGGGCACGCAGGGCTTCTCTCCTCGCGAAATCCACCGCGGCGTACGCTTGCACGGCGTCCACAAGCGCGTCGCAAGCGCTTTGCACGCATTGCTTTGATGCGTCTAATACAGCGTCGTCCGCGGCGCACCTGCCGAAAAGCGTCACCACGATCGCGGATAGCGCCCCGATCGCCGTGCTGAGCGGGATACCAAGCGTGAGCCATCGTACGTCGGACCCCTTATACGCGCTCCACACGAAAATCGTGCTTCCCCCAAACGCAAACTTTTGAGCGAGCACGGGGAATTGTTTTGGATACAGAATCATTACTCCAACTAATGAGTTTGCGATCAACACTGCTGCCACGGTCGTGCCGAACAGCGCTATACACAGCGCGGACAGTATACAACCCAAGCACGCACCGCCCACGATCGCCCACGACGTGGCTAGTGTAGCGCCCAGCGTGTCTGACGTTGCTACTATCGTTACGACGACGCCGAACACACCCGACGATACTACTAAATTGAAATCATCATCCGTCACCAGTGTTAACAGACTCGTGATGAACGACGCGACACCGACGCGTAAGGGCCACCAGAAGTGCTTCGCGGGAGGGAAAGACATCGCGCGAAGTTATGTGTGTTCGTCCTCTGGTGTGGGTCGAGCCGGGGGCCGCGCCCCGAGGTCTGCCGCCCCTTGGACGGTGCCGAGATTTTATAACGACTTTCTTTCGCGACGTTTCTGGAAACTGGCATGAGTCACGCGTTTTTCTTGTGACACAACCGCGCCCCTTCCGCCACAGTGTCGCTGCACACGCGCCCGCACCCCCCATCAGTCAACTCAGGCCCACCACTGCAGTCCTCCACCATTTTCTTTCGTCTCACGCGATGCTCGCGGCACGTGCCCCCGCGGTGACGCCGTTGCGGTGCCCCTTGACGCGTCGCGAATCGAATGCTAACAACGACTTCGGCAAATCCAAGGGACGCGGAGGCGCACGTCCTGGGCACCGACAGCGAGGAGTCACCACGGCATCACTTCGGGACGACTTGTTCGGCAATAACCCCCCAAAGGTCCCTCCCAATAAGCTGCGCTCCAAGGTCTCCATCGTCGGCACAGGGCAGGTCGGCTTGGCGTGTGCGTATGCCATGATAAACCAGGGAACAACCAGAGAGCTAGTTTTGTACGACATCCCGCAAAAAATAGACGCCCTTGAGGCGGAGGTGGAGGACTTGGTACACGGCGCTGAGTTCGTGTCTCAAGTCTCCGTTTGCGCGACGAGCATGTTTTCAAAAACCGCGAACAGCGACATTATCATCATACCCGCTGGGGCGCGGCAAAGGGAGGGCGAGTCGCGGCTAGATTTAGTCGCCAGGAATGTCGCGATTTTCGATTCCATAATCCCGCCGCTAGCGGAACACTCGCCGAACGCGGTGCTTTTGATATTGACCAACCCGTGTGACGTGATGACACACGTCGCGACGCAGCTGTCCGGGTTTTTGCCGAGCAAAGTCATCGGTACGGGCACTGCGTTGGACACGTCGAGGTTCCGCGCATTGCTAGCAGAATATCTCGACGTAGACAGCGGAAGCGTGCACGGGATGGTTTTGGGCGAGCACGGCGACACGTCGTTAGCGGTTTGGTCGCAGTGCACGGTGGGCGGTGTGCGGTTACTAGACATACACCCTGCGATTGGCACGGATGACGCGGAGCAGGGTTTGAGAAACATTCACGACGACGTGATAAACGCGGCGGGGAGGATCATCAATCGCAAGGGGTATACGAACTGGGCGCTTGGTTTGACAGTGAACGCGGTGGCGCGGTGTATTTTACGCGACGAGCGACACGTGTTGCCCCTATCGGTGCCCGCGTTTGGAAGGCACGGGATAACTGAAGATGTGCACCTGTCACTGCCCGCGATGCTGGGGAGCGAAGGAGTTCTGGAGATTCTCAACGTGCCGCTGAATGACGCGGAAACAAAGGCGATTCGACAAAGCGCGGCGACGCTCGCCGACGTGCAGAGCAAAATCGTGTACGCCAAGGACAGGTGAGGTAATGGAACGTTTTGCGTGTCTTTATTCATCATCACCCCCTTCTTACTCATTCGTATCAATCATCGTCGCTTTCATCGTCTCTGTCATACTCCGGACAGCCGTTCGCGAGCAACCACTGCAGCATTTCGTAGTTACCGTGAAACACTGCCGCGCCAATCGCCCTCTTGCCTAATGGACAGCCGTTCTTGTGTGCCCACTTCAGAATCTCGAAGTGCCCACCGCCAGCTGCACCGTTGCACGTACTCTTGTTCCACGGTGCGCCGTTCGCGTGCGCCCACTGCAGCATCTCGAGGTGTTCGGCCCACGCCGCCCACGTAGTCGTCTCCGTGTCCCACGGGCAGCCGTTCACGTGTGCCCACTGAAGCACCTCGAGATGTCCGCGCAACGCCGCACCTCTGCACGTACCCTGGTCCCACGGGCATCCATTCTCGTGCGCCCACTTCAGTACCTCGAGGTGTCCACCCCTCGTCGCTTCCATGCACGTCTCCCCCCACGGGCATCTCTTCGCGTGCAACGGCATTAACTCGTCGAGCTGTCCGCTAGCCGCACACGCCTCGCATAGAAGTTTTGTTTCCCATAGATGACCTCGAGAATGCAGATGCTTCAGCGTGCTGAAATATCCGCGTGACGCGGCTTCCCAAGCCTCCAGCTCCTCAACTTTACGCCCCGTCACGTCTACCGCGACGCGCATCCCACGACCCACCGCCCGGAGTCGTGCAAGATCTATTGGATCCGGCAGATTGGCGCTTCCGAGGATGTGAGTGACGACAACGTCGAGGGGAAGGCCTGGGAAGGCATCCTGCGAATAAAACCTCCCCTTCCCGCGATATGCGCGCCACATCTTGCGCCACATTCGATGTCCGCAAGATTTGAAGAATAAACGCATCAATTTGCGCGCGCAACCAAAAATACCGCGAACAGCTTCGAAGATCATCGTTGCAGTGTGGTGTGCGTGGAGTTGTGTGGGGTCGTAGCTTTTTAGATCTGCTTTTTTTGGGCTCTTCCGAGCGTTACGAAATGAAAACGGAAAATGAGGAAGGAAAATCGTTGGAGCTTTCGTCCCCCTTTAGGCAACATCGATGTGCCCGCGCGGTCAGTGCACACGACGGCGACGTCGTGCGTCCAGAGCCGAGTTCTACGGGCGGGTGATAGACGCGTGAAGAAAGTTGTTCCGTCCTACTCGCGTCGACGCCCACCAACGTTCGACGTCAAGCGTGCCGTGACCCCATTTCTTTCGTGTGACGCGTCGGCACGTCCAAGTCTGGGTCGCAGGATTGACTGATTGAAACATTGACCGGCAGTCAACATGTTCGCCATGATGGACGCGATGAAGGCCAAGGCGGAAAAGCCGACAGTTGTTGCCCCCCCCCGTAAGATGACCGAATCGCTGCAGTTACAGGACCAAGCAGACGCCTTGACTCGACGTATAGAGCTCGAACGACGCCGAGGGATAGATTTAGAGACCCAGATTAAGAAAACCAAAGCCAAGATTGACGAGCAGCGATTGAAAATGGGCGGGGTGGACGCCGCTAGGGAGGACTCCGTGAAAACGGCGCGGCAGATTAAAATCCTGGAAAACAGACTGGACAAAGCGTTAGTGAAGCACAACGAAGCCCTAGCCAGAAACAAAAAGCTACGTTTAACCGTAGACGACTTGCGTAAAGAACGTCTGGTGTTCGACGACATTTACGATAAATTATTGACCGAGCTGGAGGACAAAAAAACCGAAATGGGCGCCGTGGTTGAGATTTCGAACAAAGCTTTTGAAGCACGGGACCGAGCGGTGCACGAGATGGCGCGGTTGAAAACAACGGCGAATAAGGAACAGCACGCGTTTGAAGTTGAGTTCGCCGAGCTCGGGAGGCAAATCCAAAACGATAAAAGGATGAAGGAGTTCCTGAAGCACAAAGCGGACGATAGCGAAGCGCAGGCTCAGGCGATTTCCGCGGCGGCAGCGGAAAAGGAAAAGGAAAAGAACAAACGCTCGTTAAGAAACAAGTGGAGTTTCGCGAAGGACCGGGTGAGCCAAGGCATCACCGCTGAGAAGGTCAAGTCGTACTCAGCTGCGTTCGCCACCATAGCCGAGTTCACGGGCGAGAGCGACGTGGAAAAATTGGTTGAGCAATTTGTCGTCGCCGAGAATGAGAATTTCAGGCTGTTTAGTTACGTCAACAGTTTGAACTCGGAAATCGAAAAGTTGGACGAGCAGATCGTTGAGTTGAATGAGGAAATCGCGAAGTGCAAGGGTGAGGGATCTGCGAGTGCTGAGGAACGGGCAAAGGCGTTACAGAAACTCGAAAAACGGCTAAAAACTGCTGAACAAAAGTCAAACACGTACGACCAGAAGTACAAAGAAGCCACGTTAACTCTGCACCTTTTGAAAGACGGCGCGTGGCGGATGTACAACAAGATAGGGTGTAACACCCCTTCGAACCGAGAACTTCTAGGCGACGAGGGTGTTACAGAAAACAACGTGATGCAGTATTTAGGGGTGGTGGAACAAAGGACGAACGAAATTTTACAGATGTTCGCGGCGTCGCAGGCGAACATGGCGAGCGCGAATGCAAACGCAAATGGAAATGATCCCTCCAAAGCGTTGCTCACCGCGGGCCCCACTATTGCCCCCACCACCACCCCAACGACGCTACAAATCGAACCTCCGTCCACCACCGCGCCGAAGCACGACGATACAGATTCCGACGAGGAGGATGATGAGCGACCGTTGACGCGCGATGAGATTCGCGTTAAGATGTTACAGGCGCTCAAGAAACGGGAAGCTTCCGGAGACGAGAAAGTCGACGAGAAGAAAGTTAGCGACAAAAAGACAATGAAAAAGGGTACGGTTCCGATGGGCACTTCAAAGACTGTGAGCTCGAAGACGCTTACGAAAACAAACTTGGGGAGGGGGAAGGAGAATAAGTAGCGTGATGCGTGTGATGATTGATACACTGTGAATATTTTTGTTGACTTCTTTGACTTGACTCTTTCCCGAAAAATTCTCATCTCATACCCCTCGCGCGCGATGCCGCTGGCATCGGGGGTAGGACGTACGCCCGGGTTCGTGCGTACGTCCGGTCGGGACCGAGAGACCAGTGGGTCGTCTTGTTCGGACGCATCGTCTCGTCCGTGGCGTCCTTGGGTGGACAGCCGGTCCCCTGTTTCCTGGGATGCGAGCGCTTCCGCGAAAGGGGGCGTCCAAACAGACGCATCCCCTCCGTGCGCAAAGTGGCGTTTCGGTGACAAAGAGTTCGCCACCGATTTCGACGGCGGCAACCTTTCAAACGTGGAGCGCGTCACGGACACTTCGTACCACCTGTGGACAAGGTCTGACAACCAAGACACACCCTACGAAACCCACCACCGCACGTGGTTTCATTTCAAAGCGGATGGTTTCAGAAAAAACGAAGTCGTCACGTTCACGTTCCCCGACTTCAACAAGCAAAAGAATTTGTTCTCGAACGACTTTAGGCCGGTGTATTGGGTTGCGGATACGAGTGAGAAGGAAAGCGTTAATTACTCCTCTAAAGGGACTGATGACTCGTCAAATACAGGCTACAAACGCATTCCAGAACAGGTAACGGCGCGCAAACATAAAGACGGTTCGTTTCGCGTTTCGTGGCGGCACAAATTTTCTGATTCTGGACCCACTTTCTTCGCCCTCACGTATCCGTTTGGGTACCACGACTGTGTGGGTATGCTGGATAGGGTAGATACACGGTTCGATGAAGTTACTGACGAAGGACTTGAGTTGAAAAAACACATCAAATACGTGCGGTCAACTTTGACGAAATCGTTGGAGGGGCGCTTGGTGGAGATGGTGTCGATATCGAGTACAGAGACGGAGGATTTAGGTGATACAGTAGAGAAGCTACACCTTGATGTAACATTGTCTACACATTCTGAAGCAGTGTCTACACATGAAGACACTCAGAAAAAGTCAGTATTCCAAACTCCGCATACGAAAAAGACGTTCGTGGTGACGTGCGGTGTGCACCCTGGCGAGAAGCCCGCGTTTCACCTTTTCTGCGGTGTGCTTGAGTTTCTGTTACGCGTCGACGATCCAAGAGCTCAAAAGTTACGCGAGCTGTACACCTTCATCCTTGTACCGATGTTGAACCCCGACGGCGTGTTCAAAGGCCACTACCGGAACGACACGCTCGGGCAAAACCTTAACAGATTCTATGAAAACCCAGATGTTGGGAAGCAACCGATAAACTATGCGGTGAAAGACATGTTGACTCAGTTATGCGACGAAAACACGTTGAAGTTTTACATCGATTTGCACGCGCACGCGAACAAGCGCGGTGTGTTTGCGTTTGGCAATGCGTGCGAAGGCGAAGGCTCTGTAGAGACGAGAACGTTCGCCCGCCTGTGTGCCTTAAACTCCCCGCACTTCGACTTTGCGCACTGTAACTTTTCGGAGAAGAACATGCAGTCTCGGGATAAAAACGGAGACAGCAAAACAGGCACCGGGCGCGTCGCGCTGTTTTTGCACTCAAAAGGAAAACTGCCGCACCTGTATACAATAGAGGCCAACTACAACTGCAGCCGGTTACTGAACGAGGTTTTAGAAACTGTTGATTGCGACGGGAACGTCGTGGATGTGGAAGGGATTTATATGGGCAATCAGTCTGACAAAAAAAGAAAAAAGTATAACCGCAAGTACGACCCTGCGACTTTGCAAAGTGTCGGGCAAGCGATTTTGGTCGCCGTGTTGGACTTGTCGGAACAAAATCCACTGAGCGTCGTGCCCAGCAGTAACTTTCGAACCGTGAAAGGGATAAGGAACTGGGCAAAAGCAGCGGCTAGGGGAGAGGGGCTAGGGAGAGGAGTTGTATCGGCACGAACTGTTTCGATGGGTAGTACTGAAAGCGACGAGGAAAGCGAGGACGAGCGAGAGGGTCAGCCGAGGACGAAAAAAGTTACGCACTTGTTGGCGAAAACGCCGGTGGACTTTATTTCCTCGGAGCACCAAAGCGCAGTGAACAGGCGATCAATTCTGTCCAGTGACAACTCACAAATGTTCTGGCCGGATCGCAAAACCCTGGGGTTGGAGAAAAATGCCCCCAAGTGGAGGACGTAGTAATTATAATTGTAGTAGCAGTAGAGGTAATAGCGCGCGTACAAAAAGTGTTTCAATCTGTCGTGATTCTCAAACCCAGAACGACGCCGATCGCAATCGGTTCCGTATGTCCAACCGATCGCGCACTCTTCGTATGCGCCGCGACGTGCTCGAGTTGGCCTCGAATTTCGTCTCCCTGTTCCTGGTCCTCGGCTCGCTTTACAAGCAACACAAAAAGAAACAACGCCCGATGAGCGTCACCACGATCGCCGTGCTCGTCGCCATGGAGGCTGAAGCGGCGCCGCTGATTGAACACCTGGGTTTGAAGAAACAGGACAAGAGCCCGTTCGTTGGTCCGTTGCCCGCGGTGGTGCACACCGGCAAGGTCGGGGACACAACCGTGCACGTCATAACCAACGGCACGGCGCACGGTTTCGGGGTGGATTCCGTCGGCACCGTTCCCGCCGCTTTGACCGCGTACCAAGTGTGCGAGGTGTTGAAGCCCGATCTTCTTCTCAACGCCGGCACCGCGGGCGGGTTCAAAGCCAAGGGCGGTGCAGTTGGTGATGTGTACCTCGCCACCGCGTTCAAGAACCACGACAGGAGGATCCAAATCCCGGACTTTGACGTTTATGGGGTTGGGGCCACGGATGCAGCGCCGTGCCCTAACTTGCGTGCCGCGATGGGGTTCAAGGACGGGGTCGTGTCCACCGGGAACAGTTTAGATTGCCCTGAAGTTGATTCGCAAAACATAACGTCCAACGACGCGTCTGTCAAGGAAATGGAAGCCGCAGGCATCGCGCACGTCGCCACTATGTTCGGCACACCCTTCATCGCCGTGAAAGCCATCACGGACATCGTGGACGGCGACAAACCGTCACACGAGGAGTTCATGGAGAACCTCGGCGCCGCCGCGAAGGCGCTTCAAGCCGCGGTGCCCAAGGTGATTACGTTCGTCGCAGGGAGGAAAATCGAAGACCTGTAAAGGGTCGAGTTTTTTATTTATATGCGAACATTGATGCTATGCCTATGATTAGTCTATGCTTATCCTTATACTCTCACCTTATACAACTACACCTCGCTTCCCGGGAACCAGGCGTTTTGCGGGTCTATGGTATCCGCTACGAAGGAACACGCACCGGAGACTCCCTCGAACAAACTTCCCGATGAATCCGCTAATGACGCGCTTTGCTCTGCGTTCTCCACGACCCACTCTCCGAACCTTTTCACTCGCGCCAGAAGAAGCTTCGAAGCCACATGGTCGTCGCCACTAGCCTCAATAGCCCTATAAGCCACCAATAGACTATAGCCGTTCCCCGCCGCGCCGTGACACAGCCCCGGGCCCTTTTTAGTCAAGCCCCGGCGCCACACGCACTCCGCGGCTTTGCGAATGAAATACGTGAGGTTAATTTCCTTTGTCTCTTTTGCAGGCGAGTGTATACCCTTCACGCGGTTTCCTTTCCGTTTCTGTAACAGAACTTTTAGCAGGATGATCAACCCCGGTGACCCGTGACACCACTGCACCAAGTTATTGTGTGTGGAGCTCATGGATGTGGGCAAATTTCCATCATCAAAACAGGATTCCAACAACGCGTGTATCGTGTTGTCGATTAAAGTGCGCAAACTCGTATCGTTCTCGCCGTCAAAGCTTTTTCCGAAAAAACAACCTCGCACTGCATCAGCGACATCAAAATCCCGCATACCCCGTGCGCGGCACCTAAACTCTTCTTACCCTTCCAGTTGAACACGAACCCGGATTTGAACTTTGAGTCAAAGGGTTCGTTATCGGCGCCTCTCAAGCCGGCGGTTATTATTTGATCAGCGATTTCGGTGAATAGCGAGAACGGTAAATGAGTTTCTCGCTCGGCGTCGTTGTTGAAGCACCTCTGTCTCGCGAACAAAAGCGTGTGCAAAAACCCAGCCCGTCCATACAACAGGTCACACAAATCAGCCGGCGCATTTTTGACCCTTGACGTCAATGACACCAACCTTTCTACGCAATTTCTCGCGGCGTCACCATCGCCGAGCTCGAAATGTATCGCCCCTCGCACGGCGTGGACACCCGCTTCCGATTCCAGAAACGAAAGCTTCAGCTCATTTCTTGGTGTGTCTGTTACCTGTCCTTCCATGTCCACTCGGCCCACGTGCAGTGTTGCGCTCGCGTGTCGCACGTGTCGAAGTGCATCTTGTAGCAGGGTTTGGGTTGATCTGCCGAAGGTACTGAATGCATCTAGAGTTTCCGCGTCACTTGGACTTATTTTTCTTTGAATCAAAGCGAGCTTGTACAGCAGCAGCGCGTGGCCGCACGACCCCGAGTATATTGTTCCGTTGTTTTGTTGGTCTAATTGCTGGTCTAATCCTTCATCTACATCTTCCTGCCACCTTCGTTCGCACCACGATAGCAGTCGTTTCGTCGCGGTGATTGCGTTTTCTTTATAGATCTCATCTTGCAAATCAAAACACCTTGGGTCGTCGTCCAAATCGTGCAGCACACATCGGGGATCGCCAACGTCTTTGACCTCCTCGTCATCACTCGTCTCATCGCCCTCGTCGAAACTCACACCGGCCCACATCACGTCTCTGTGATGCTCAGGACACACACCAGGCCTCGCCGCGACGACGACGGAAAACGTCGCGTCGTCGCGTGCGTGCGCAAGTGATGTCGAACGCGAGTGACTCGTAGCTTTTCGTCTCTCCGTCTGGAGAAGCGTTTTCTCTCGCAACTCAGTTTCTCGATTGATGTAATGGGAGATTTTTGCACGATTTGCGGGGGTTGTCCTTTTTTTGACGGTCTAACAACTCAAGGAAACGAAATCGACTAGAAGAAAATCCCAGTCAGCTCGCGGCAAATAATATCGCTTTTTGCTCGCGATATTAACATCGTGATCCACCATGCCTTCACACCAAGACACACCGTCTGCCTGTTCACCATGGCTGCTCTTTCCGCCTCTGCCTTCACGGCGACCCCTGTCGCCCGCCGCTCCCTCCGCGGGTCTCGCAACGTTCGCGCGCGCGCCACTTCCTCCTTCCGCGTTTCCGCCGGGTACGATTCCGTACAGGACCGCCGGTGGGGCGAGACCGCCCGCGTTCAGGAGCGCACGCAGGAGATCCACTCCTTGTCCGAGTTCGAGGCTGCGCTTTCCCTGGCGGGCGACCGCCTTGTGATGGTCGCGATTGAATCCGAAGAGGAGTGCGTCATGTCCGACGACATGTGGTCAAAGGAAGCGGGAGGGTCCCGAGGCACCGGCACGGACACGAACCAAGAAGCGTGCCGCACCCTGTCATCATCGCTGTCCCGCATCGCGCGCGAAGCCACTGACGTGAGCTTCCTGAAGGTTGAGGTGTTAGAGGGGGGCGGCGCCCGTGACATCGCCAAATCCCTGGGCGTTACCAAGTACCCCACGTACCAGTACTACAAGGGCGGCGAGCTTTTGTGGCAGCACGTCGGCGCCGGCGCCGGCGCGCAAGAAGCGCTTTCCGAGGGCGTTTTGTACTACGGCGGCGCTGGCGCGGCTGGCTTGAGAACGAACGACTGGGTTACCGACATTAACTCGAAATCCGATTTACGGGACTTCATCGAGTCCTGCTCCATGGCGCAGCCCGCCGCCGCGGGGTTCGACACCGGGATTGACGTGCCGTGCGACAAGCAGCTCGCGATTGTCGACATCGGCGTTGATAAGGATGCCCCCGCCGGGTGTCTGCACATCTTCCCCGCGGTTCTGTCGTTGGCCAGGAACACTGCTGGGTTCACGCGTTGGGCTCGTGTCGCCATCGACAAGAACGCGGACACCAAGGACATCGCCCGCGAGTGGGGCGTGGACTCAGTGCCCGCGTTCGTGTTCATGGCCGACGGGCGCGTCGTTGATAAATACGCCGGCGCCGACCGCGTTGAGTTGATGAACAGAGTGCTCCGGTTCCAGTCAGCCAACGGCATCCGCCTCCCGCAGCGCTCAACGCCGAAGCGCATGTCCACCGCCGAGGCGAAGGAAATCGCGCGGGCGGCGAGGGAGAAAGCTAAGGAAGAAGGACGCAGAAGCGGGTGGTAAATTGGAGAGAATTTGATTTGAAGAGAGTTTGAGGAGTGAGTGATCTTCAAGAGCTCAGTGCTTCTTCCTGTGCGTCGATCAATACGAGTTGAATCTCATTCATCGTGTTCTTGTTTGTAATGAAAGTAATACATCTAATACTGGAAATACTGACTACCCTCACCGCGCTCCTCCCTCATCCCATTCAAAATTTACTTTTCTTCCAAAGTCACGTTCTCCTCTTCGGCTTTCCGCTTCAGCTCTAGTAGGTCCTTCGCCGCCGCGACGGCTGCCGTGGCCGGACAACTTGGTGCTTCAGGCGCCAGCGGCTTGAGCCTCCTAGCCAACGTAGTGACCCTCCGATCGTTCCCAACGCAGTTCACCGCGGTGGATAGCGCAACGGGCGGCGCCAACACGATGAGCGCCTCCTTGGCTCGTGAAACGGCGGTGTACACCAACTCGCGTCGTAACAACGGCCGGTGGTGCGCCGCAAGGCAAAGCACCACGGCTCGGTACTCGGACCCTTGGGCTTTGTGCACGGTTAAAGCCCACGCGGGTATCAAGTCCCTCAACTCGCTCTTCTTGTACTGAACTTCCCGTGCGCCGTGGGCAAGGGAGTCGAGCGCGCGTTGGATGGGGTCGATTGTGTTAGTTTTTTCGGTTTTCGACGAGCTTGATTTTCCCAATTTTTCACCATCTCCATCTTTCTCGTCGACACTGGAACTCTGGTTCCCAAACACCACGCGCACGCTCCCGTTTCCGCCCACGGCGACGATCGTCCCGAGATCGCCGTTGAACACCTCTTTTGTGTAGTCGTTTCGTTGTTGTAGGACCCTGTCACCCTCACGCAACACGACGTCGAACGCGCCTTTGGTTTCCAGCTTGCCGGGGAGCGGCGGGTTCAGCCGCGCTTGGAGAAACGCGTTGAGTTGGGAAGTCGACGCCGGCCCGCGTCTGAACGGGGTCAACACCTGGACGTCCCGTGCAGGGTCCAGCTTGCTGAACACAGGAAGCGCCCCGCCAAACAGCTGCTCAAGCGCCCCTTCGTACCCAGCGGGCGAGTCGTCAGGTAACGTGATCCAAGCGCAATCCGCGGTGGACCAGGATGAATCGGCTTGTGCTGATTCGTTCACGTTTGAATCTACGCTTCCACCTGCTACCCCATACTGCTGGTTGTCCACTAACGACCACGAAACCGGGTCCCACCGCTTGACAGGCACTTGCGGTAGGTTCCCGTTGTTGATCGCGTGCGCGGCGCGGATGATGCCGCTCTGCTCGGCTTGCCGGAACACATCCTTGAGTTGTACCGCCGGCACGGCGCCTGAATTCAAAATGTCGCGCAGCACCGAGCCGGGCCCGACGCTCGGGAGCTGATCCGCGTCGCCAACGAACACAACTTGCGCGTCTGGTTTGATGGCATCTAACAACGCAGCACACAGAGGCAAATCCAACATGCTACTCTCATCCACGACGATGATGTCAGCATCCAGCGGTGAGTCCTTGTCTCGCGCGAAGTGGCCTTTGTAGGACAAAGAGGAGTCGTTGTCGGCGCTGTCATTGTTGTCGTCGTCTTCATTTTTGCCTCCACCCTTCCCTCGTCGCGTTTCAAGTAACCTGTGAATCGTGCTGGATTGCACGGGGGCTGACATTCTGCGTCCCGCGGAGGCGATCTCTGCGAGTCTCTGTGCCGCTCGGCCAGTCGGGGCGCACATCAACACTTTTTTGCCCATGGCTCTCCACAACCGCACGGCGATGTGCGTGGCGAAGGTTTTCCCCGTTCCAGGCCCCCCGGTCAAAACGCTAATCGGCTCCCTTAACGCCAAATCAAGAAACGCTTCCTGCGCCGGCGAAAGCAACCGCCACCCCTCCTTGTCCGCGGCGGCTTGGAGCCACCGTCGGACTCGAGGGACATCTGGTTCGCGTTTTGGCTGTGACAGACGGTGTGCGATATCAAGCGCGACGCAAGCTTCGGTGTCGTGCAACACCGCGACGGCGATGACTTGTTTGTTCCAGAAAACATCGCGGTTCGTTTCGAAATCAGCCGTTTTACTCGCCAGCTTCGCCGTGGAGTGAAACACTTCTTCTGATAGGGTATCAGAAGTGTTATCGGAGTTCCGGATGTCACCCGCCACCGCGATGTCTCCCCTTTTCAGCAGCAAGTCCGCCGCCGCTTCCAGCGCGCCCGGGCGTAACCCCGCGGCTTGCCTCGGCCCCACGAGCTTGGTCACTCCCTCTGTTAAAGTCGACCACGGCGCGTATACGTGCCCTTCGCTGGTGGCTTCCTGTTGCAACACTCGTAACATAGCCGCGGCTAACCGTGGCTCCGCATCAGGCGCCTTGCCCAATCTAGCCGCCAGCGCGTCGCACCGGTGGAACGTCGCGCCCCGAATGCCGCTCAGCGCCGCGAACGGGTCCTCCGTGACTTTCCGCTCCGTGTGCACGCCGTACACTGAGGCAACTCGCTGCGCCAGCGCCGGTACCACGCCGTGCTGCTCCAGGAACCGAGACGCGTCTCGTCGCCCTCGCGAGTCTCCCCAGCTCTTCGCGAGCTTCTCAGCTGTCTTCGCGCCAATGCCAGGGCACTGTCTCAATTTTAACTCAGCGTCCGGGGAGTCGAAAACCTCAAACACATCCACGCCAAAGTGGTTCACTAACTTTTCAGCCGTGGCTTTGCCAACCCCCGGGAGAACCCCCCCCGCGAGGTACCGACAGGTGCTCTCCGCGTCCGTCGGGGTGATCTCCTTGGGAGTGGCGTTTAACACGAACTGCGTGCCCCACTTCTCCACATCCCTCCAGTCCCCAGTCATTTCCAAGTTACTTCCCTCGGCGGCGCCCGGAATGTGCCCGACGACGGTGACGATTTTTTCAGAACTCGCGCTCTTTCCCTTTTTACCCTTTCGTTTCTTGTACTTGTTGTACTGTGAGCCTTCTGGACCGTTCGGCACAGCAGTGGCGCCTATTGGGAGCAAAGACGCATCAGTTGAAGCGACTCTCACCCTTGCCACGGTGTAAAAGTTGTCGGCGTTGTGAAACGTGACGCGCGCGATTTCGCCGCGCAGCGTTGCGAACGACGCCGTAGCGTTTTGAGAAGGAGACTGATTGCTCATAGGTGGCATGCTTCCCTGCACTCCTCCTGCAGTACCCCCCACACTCCATACATCCTCATCCGGCCCCCAGAGCTCGAAGCTCGGCCCGGAGGCGTCCGTGGGCGTGGGCTTCGGCACGCGTGGCGCCGCGATTGACGCGTCGGGCGCGCTCGTCCACGGCCTGGACGCTAGTGACGATGACGGCGCAACCGACGCGTTCGCGGTTTGCCGCGAGTTCAGAGTGCGACGGGTGGTATCGCCAACATTGCGGTGGGCGGTATCCCCACAGTGGACTCGCCCGTCGGTGCCTCCGTTCGCGTTCGCCCCGTAAGGTCGGTCTGCGGCGCGCACCAGAGCAGGCATTCGTTTTGACGATTGGCCGCCGGCCGCCTCATTCGCGCCGCCTAGTTTCGGCCCGAGCCGGCGTGTGAGTCTCCTCGCGGCGAGACGCATGGCCGCCGACCCTGACGTAGGACGGCGAAAACGTGTGCCTCGGGAGGAAGTAACTCTCCTGTGCGCTCCCACAGTGGCGTCACTGGGCGCCGCGAACCCACAACTCGCACAAGTCGCCATAAATTCCTAATCGCCCAACCGCAGGGAGACCACGATACGTCCCTCGCTCACTCACGCGCCGGTGGAGTCTCTTTGAAACCAAAGAAGATCCCTCGGCGCGGACGCCCGTGTCGCCAACGGAGTGGCCCTAGGGGAAGTGGTCTCCAAGGCGCCTCGGGTCCTCTCTTTGTGATTTGCCAGGTTGTCCTTGGTTTTTAATTCAAGGAATGTCGAGTTCGATATCCGAGATTCCAGGTGCAAAAAGCTTGTTGCCTCGGAGCTGACAATCCCGCATCGAAACACATCGTGCGCCACTTCCCCGGACGCTCTCCAGCTTCCTAGGTGCGCCCCCTCGAGTTACGCATACCTCCAGCATCGTCGCCGACGTCCCGTCCTCGCGTTTCTCCGCGCGGTCCTACATGGTGTCGCCACTTCGCGGTGTCCCTTCACGTCTTCATCGACCCGCAAAGTTTGCGCGCCAAAAACAAAACACTCATTCGCGATCCGACGATCGCGTCGAAACGGAGACTCGCCAGGCCGTGGTTTGCCCGACGAAGGCGACGTCGCCTGCAGGTCCCATTGACATGTCCCACGGTCATATCACCGCCCACCAACCCGAATCATCGACTGACCTGCTCCACCTCCACAACCGCCTTCCCGCTCTTCTTATTCATTCTTGTTCTCGCACTCCACACTCCACAGGCTCTCAAAAAACACACTTCACGATGTTCTCGCTTGTTTTCCGCCGCGGCATGGCCACCAAGCCCCCCAGTGCTTTAGGCAAGGCGTGGGCCATCGACCTGATTAAAGACGCCGCGAGCGTCACGGGCAAGCAAGCCGAGGCTTCGTACAAAGCGTTGTTAGAGGGTGTCCAAGTCGCAGTGGCGAAGGGCGAGCGCGTGACGTTTCAGGGGTTCGGGACGTTTGAAAAAACATCCCGAGCGGCGAGGAACGGCGTTAACCCGCAGACCGGCGCGGCGATTCAAATTCCCGCCACCGAGGCGCCGAAATTCAAGGCCGGCACAGCGTTCAAACAAATGGTCAAGGGGAAGTAAGTGGGTACGTATGTGGAGTAGGGCGGATGGATAGATGTACTCATGTAGATGTGATACTCAAAGATAAATGGATTAAATTACAAACACGACCTAAACTTTCGTTCCTACCCACTTCTCGTACACACCGCAAAGCGCGGATACCACCCCGAGGCCGGCGACGAGCTTCGGCTTGCGCAACGGGTTACGCGTGCCGCCTGTTATTTCGCTGACGCACGCGCTCGCGTCTGCGACGTCGGCGGCGAAAACCACAGCGGCGAGCGTTTGTTTTCTTCTCGCGCGAAGCACGTTTTCGACCAAGTCTTCCTCCGATACCGTCGGTCTCATTTCGAACCTGCCTATTCTTTTCAGGAAACGAACCGCTCTTTGTGAGGCATTCTTCAGGGGAGAGCCGGTTGTGCTGGCGCGGAGGGTACGCTCGGAATCCGCGGCTAACGAACGACGTAAAAAGGGCATGCGGGAAACATTCGAGGCTTCGTCTTCGTCGTCGTCATCATCGTTGTTTTCATTATCATCCTCATTATCATCCTCGTTGATATCGTCGTCGTTCTTCTTGTGTTCTTTCAGTACCATTTCCGCGGCGGCTAACTCAGCATTACAGTTCCTCAACTCCACCCACGCCAGCTGTAGCGAGAAGACGTAGATTGCCATTTCGAAGAGGTTGGCGAAGGATCCTATTCGCTTTTTTGTTTTTGAGTTTCGAATCAAACCCACTTTTCCTCCCCACACGAATTGCTCCGTGAGGTAATACGCGAAAGAAGCCCCAGCGCTTCCAAGCGCTAATTGGTTCAGTTTTATCGCCAGACTTTGAGATGCATCGAGGTCACTATCAGTGTCACTATTATCTATAGCCGATACGCGCTTCTTGACTGACATAGCGTCACCGGCCAAGTTTTCTTTTTCTTTCAGCAACGTTTTGACGTCTTTTGCGTTTCCCAGAAACTTTCCCAGTCGCAGGAATTTGCGAGCCACCGCGGTCGATGCATCCAAGTCTCTTAGCTTGCTGCCTGCCACGCCCAAAGGGTTTACGCCGAGCGCGCAGAACATAGCCGCGTACCGCATCAACTTCAGGGACTTGTCAAGGCCGTCGCGGGTTTTCAGGAATGCCACGGCGTGGTCCAGCTGGTCATGAACCGGAGCGGGAGGAATTCGCGCGGGTGCCATCGTGGAATCGTAGCTTCAAAATCGAAGTTGTTACCGAAGAAGGTCTTCTCCACCACCGAGCCAGGTACACAACAGGTCGATCACAGCTGCGTTTCGCGACGTGCGCGACGTGTCGCGAGGCGGCGCACAGTAAGAGTGCGAAGACAGGCGAACCTCTCTTCTTCTCTCACCTTGGTCCCTCAACTTATAGACTGGCCCACTACCCAGCAGACCGTTGTGTAAGTTCAAAATCTCTGTTGACAGTTCGAAAATTCAAGCCAACAGAGCTCGCCACACCACGACGCACGCGCCTCCGCGCCGCACACAAGTCCCGCGCTTTTTGGAGAGACTAAACGACGTCTAGGCGGATCGATTGACCCGCCCTGTGTTCTTCCTCTCCACGTTCAGTGCTCCACCTTTACGGAGTCGTCCCCGTGGGGTTGAATTTGATCTCGCCTCGGGTGGTCCCAGACAATCTCGGTACCGACCGTGATGTCCGCCATCGCACCTGCCGTGGCTCCGCCCCCAGCTGCGGCTGCCCCCGAGGCTGGCCGCTTGAAGCGCAAGGCGAAAGTCCCCGAGCGGTACCAAAGCCCCCCCCCCGCGAAACGCGTGCGCCTGGGCCCCTCCGTCAAAGCCAAGAAACCCGCAAACGGCGATAAAGGGTTGAGCGCCCCCCATGCACGGCGCGTTGGAAAGACCGGCAAACCCCCCCGCGCTCCTCCTTCTAAGGCGTTTGAGTACCACCACGTGGCGCCCGCGGATACCGGCGTCAGCGCTGTGGCGCTAGCTGCGCTTTCCTCACCATCAGCCGCCGCGCTTCTCGGCCAATCACCCGTGCCCCCCGCTGTGGCGAACAAAGCCATGGAGGAAGCCGTGGCAATGTTGGCGCAGGACAAATCAGGCGGCCTCGCGGGGCTGGCGCTTCTTCTCGCCGCCTCGACAGGCTCGCCGTTCAGAGCGGACTTCCAGGCCGCGGAGGACAAGGCTCCGAAAGTAAAAGGTAAAACGAAAGGAAGAGTCGACGCGGGTGCGTTTCAAGGCGCGAAGTCTCATGCGCAACAAGTGACGGGCGTCGCTAACAACGCGATCAAGGGATGGGGCGAAGGCACGCGGCGCAAACGGACGACGACGGCGGGGGGGGTACATACTGCGATGCACGATACACACGAAAAAGAAAGTACGCAGCTCGATACCTCGGAATACGAAAAGACCACGGAGGCTGCGCAAAACGCGTTGCTTGCGCGGCTCGATACTGCGCAGAATAATGGCGCAGACGTCGGCTCTGACGATTTGCCTTCTGATTTTGCACAGGCCACAGCAGCAACTGCTTTAACAAAGCAAGCGACTAACGCAGTGTTGAAGCACTGCTTGCGGTGGATGGACTTGGTGGTGGCAGATTTGAAAGGCAGAGCTGCGGCGTTGCGACGCAGCCGGCGACGGTTACAAAAGGTGAAGCAGGATTGCGAGAAATCGATTGGGCAATCCGACGTTACCGTCCCTGATGAGGAGCAACAGTTGTTGCGGGATCTGGACAGAGCGTTGGCGGCTGAGTCCAGGGGCGTAGATGCGAGTCTACGCGCCGCGAACGAGTTAAGAGGCGTAGCGGCAGGGGATAAGGCTGTGAAAGCGAGTTTGTTGCACAGACAGAACAAATTGAACAGTGTAGATGAGGACACAACTCTTGATGGCCAACAAGTCAAGGGCCGCGGCCGCGGGCGCCCGAAAGGCCCCGCGTTTCACGAGCAGAACGCAAACGCCAAGGTTGGCGACCGGTTTACGGTGGTGCAGAAGATGTTGCGTGGGGAGTTTGGGGAAGCAATCACGAAGGTGCACTCGATTTTATCGCCAAACGATGTGGCGGCGTCGGCGTTTGAGCAAATCCAAATCGCGACGGCGGATGCGTTTTTGAAAACTGGACTGGAAGCCGCCGGCGCGGAGTTGAGGGGCGACTACGACATCGCCGCCACTGTCGCCTGTCCCGCGAACCTAACGCAAGCGGCACACATCCCCAAGCTCGCCACGGTGTAGGGTACGGGTGATTTGAGTGCGTAGTGCATATCAGTAGTGCATACCAGGTGTCACTGTTGTCAATATACTCTCTGTGGTATAAAAAATAAGTCTCTTGGCTCTTTTCGCACACAACGCAATCAGTCAGTCTAACATCAATCAATCTATCCTCATCACGGCAGGGGTTCCTGGACGTTCCCTAGCCGGTTCAAGTGCAGGTACGCGTCCGTTCCGTAGCCGTCCATGGAAATAACCTGCAGGTCGCCGCCGAAGTACCTGGCGTACAGCCTGGATAACGGCAAACCATAACCATAACCCGCTAACACCACCGGCCCTCCCGCAGACGCGGCATCCCCTTCCATGTCCATTAAAGGCGAATCCGCGGTGGTGTACAGGTACGTCCAGATCCGGGCCAATCCGCTTCGTCGGATCCCCCCCCCCTC
>TARA_B110000977_G_scaffold43925_1_pt1 | contig 22309 bp, 29 predicted proteins | sample TARA_B110000977 | Tara Oceans TARA_B110000977 (sample SAMEA4397798) | marine metagenome | biome: Polar Biome; feature: [SRF] surface water layer (ENVO:00010504); material: water (ENVO:00002006), including particulate matter (ENVO:01000060) such as... | depth 5 m | reverse complement strand
TACCACGTGGAAACGCCCTTTAATAGTAGTATTGCAGGCCGAGATATTGAATCAACAGGCTTTGCTTGGTGGAGTGGGAATGCGCGTTTAATTAACGTATCAGGTAAATTATTAGGCGCTCATGTTGCTCATGCAGGATTAATGGTTTTTTGGGCAGGTGCAATGGTTCTTTTCGAAGTATCACATTTTGTTCCAGAAAAACCATTATATGAACAAGGATTCATTTTAATTCAACATTTAGCAACACTAGGTTATGGTATTGGTCCAGGTGGTGAAATTACATCAACTGTTCCTTATTTTGCTGTTGGTGTAATACATCTTATATCATCAGCTATTTTAGGATTTGGTGGAATTTATCATTCATTATTAGGCCCAGATACTTTAGAAGAATCATTCCCGTTTTTTGGATATGATTGGCGTGATAAAAATAAAATGACAACAATTTTAGGTATTCATTTAACTCTTTTAGGTCTTGGTGCTTTCTTATTAGTAATTAAAGCAATGTACTTAGGTGGAGTTTATGATACATGGGCACCAGGTGGTGGAGATGTTAGATTAATTACAACCCCAACATTAAATCCAATTGTAATTTTTGGATATGTTTTCCGCTCACCTATGGGTGGTGATGGTTGGGTTGTAGCTGTAAATAACATGGAAGACATCATTGGTGGACATATCTGGGTTGGTGTACTATGTATAACAGGTGGAATCTGGCATATCTTTACTAAACCATTTGCATGGGCAAGACGTGCATTTGTTTGGTCTGGAGAAGCTTATCTATCTTATAGTTTAGCTGCAATCTCTTTAATGGGTTATACAGCTGCATGTTATGCTTGGTACAATAACACAGCATATCCTAGTGAACTTTATGGCCCAACTGGTCCTGAAGCTTCACAATCACAAGCATTTACTTTCTTAGTACGTGACCAAAGATTAGGTGCAAATGTATCATCTGCACAAGGTCCAACAGGTTTAGGTAAATACTTAATGCGTTCACCAAGTGGAGAAATTATTTTCGGTGGTGAAACAATGAGATTCTGGGATTTACGTGCACCATGGGTAGAACCATTACGTGGTCCAAATGGTTTAGATATCAATAAAATTAAAAATGATATTCAACCTTGGCAAGAACGTCGTGCTGCTGAATACATGACACATGCACCATTAGGTTCATTAAATTCAGTAGGTGGTGTTGCAACAGAAATTAATTCAGTAAATTATGTATCTCCAAGATCATGGTTATGCTGTTCACACATCTTCTTAGGATTCTTCTTCCTAATTGGGCATTGGTGGCATTCAGGACGTGCGCGTGCTGCTGCTGCTGGTTTTGAAAAAGGTATTAATCGGGTTAACGAACCTGTATTATCTATGCGTCCAATTGATTAAAAAAAAGAACAGGTTTAATAAACCTGTTCTTTTTTTTTTAAGTAGATAATTTAGCCTTAACTTTAGCTTTTACTTTTGGAGCTTCTATTTCTACTAATTCATTTAATGCAAAATTTGTGGTGTTTGTACCTGCATAATTAACATTATCAAATTTGACAACTGCAGGATAGCGAATACCACTTTGATCTATCACAGTAACTGTTCCTTTTTGATTATACCAATAAGATTCTTTCCTTAAAATTCTAACAACTGAACCACGACTTACCATATATATTTGTCTATATTTTAAATTAATTATAATTATAATCTAAAAATCTAAAAACCTAACATAAATTTTAAAATATAATTTAGTTGTTTTATTGCTGAGTTATATGTTATATATATTTAAATTAATAAATAAAAGAGAATTCACAAATGAAATCATTACAACGAATTATTATTTTAATTTCAATAATCACAAGTATTATTGGGTTCTTTGCTTGGCAAGTATTTATAAACCCAACAGACTTAAAAACAAGTGATCTTGAAACACCAATTAAATTAAGTGAGAACTCGGCTAGTTCAAAAATGACATATGGTCGTTTTTTAGAATACCTAGAAATGGGATGGGTTAAACGTGTCGATTTGTTTGATAATAGTCGAACAGCTCTAGTAGAAGCAACTAGTCCAGAATTAGGAAACAGACCTCAATTAATTAAAGTAGAAATACCTGCAGGTGCCTCTCAATTAATAACAAAATTAAGAGAATATAACGTTGATTTTGATGCACACGGGCCAGAAACAGAAAATTTTGTATTTACAATTCTTAGTAACTTACTAGTTCCAATTCTTTTTATTGGTGGATTAATCTTTTTATTCCAACGTTCTAACGGTAATTTCCCTGGTGGGTCAGGTAATGCCATGGGATTTGGTAAATCAAAAGCAAGATTCCAAATGGATGCTAATACTGGAATTGGATTTGATGACGTAGCTGGTATTGAAGAAGCAAAAGAAGAATTCGAAGAGGTAGTATCCTTTTTAAAACAACCAGAGAGATTTACAACTGTTGGGGCAAAAATTCCTAAAGGTGTTTTATTAGTAGGCCCTCCAGGAACTGGTAAAACTTTATTAGCTAAAGCTATTGCTGGTGAAGCTGGAGTTCCGTTTTTTAGTATTTCTGGTTCCGAATTTGTAGAAATGTTTGTAGGAATTGGGGCTTCTAGAGTTCGAGATTTATTTAAAAAAGCAGGTGAAAACGCTCCCTGTATTATTTTTATTGATGAGATTGATGCTGTAGGTCGACAAAGAGGGGCTGGAGTTGGTGGTGGTAATGATGAAAGGGAACAAACTCTAAATCAATTATTAACAGAAATGGATGGTTTCCAAGGAAATACTGGCGTTATTGTAGTCGCTGCAACAAACCGGGTAGATATTTTAGATTCAGCTTTATTAAGACCCGGTCGGTTTGATAGACAAGTAACTGTAAATCCACCTGACCGTTTAGGGCGTCTTGCAATATTAAAAGTCCATGCACGTAATAAAAAAATCTCTGACGAAGTTCAATTAGAAACGATCGCACAAAGAACTCCGGGGTTTGCAGGGGCAGACCTTGCTAACCTATTAAACGAAGCTGCTATTTTAACAGCAAGACGTGAAAAACCCGCAATAACAATGGATGAGGTTAACTCAGCTGTAGATCGAGTTATTGCTGGCTTAGAAGGAACACCTTTATTAGATAATAAAAGTAAACGTTTAATTGCTTATCATGAAGTTGGACATGCAATAGCAGGTACACTATTAAAATCACATGATGAAGTTCAAAAAGTAACATTAATACCACGAGGAGCAGCTCGTGGTTTAACCTGGTTTACACCAAGTGAAGACCAAAGTTTAATATCCCGTTCAGAAATATTAGCACGAATTATCGGGACATTAGGAGGTAGAGCTGCTGAAGTTGTCATTTTTGGTGATGGGGAAATAACAACAGGTGCAAGTAGTGATTTACAACAAGTAACAAACTTAGCCCGACAAATGGTAACTCGTTATGGGATGTCAAATATTGGACCAATTGCATTAGAAAATGAAAACACTGGACAAGTTTTTTTAGGTGGAGGTATTTCTAATGGAAAACCTGAATTTGCTGAAGGAATTGCAGACCGAATTGATGACCAAGTAAAAGAAATTGTAATTCATTGCGAACAAAAAGCAATTGAAATTATGGAAAATAACCGTGTAGCACTAGATCTATTAGTTGACATCTTAATTGATAAAGAAACAATAGATGGAAATGAATTTAGACGAATTTTAAACGAATATACAGAATTACCTAATAAAAAGGACACTTACCAATCACAGTTATAAAAATATTCTATTGTGAATTTAATTAATTATTGATATATTTATTATTAAACAAATTTATAAATTTCAATATGGCAAAACAAAGTATGATACAAAGGGAACTTAAACGTATCAAATTAAATAATAAATATTCAAAAAAACGAGAATTTCTAATATTAGAATATAAAAAAACAAATGGTTATGAATCTAAATTAGAAATTCATAATAAAATTCAAAAATTACCACGTAACAGTGCAAAAAATAGAATTCGTAATAGATGTTGGAAAACGGGTCGTCCTAGAGGCTATTTCCGAGATTTCGGTTTATCAAGACATGTCATGAGAGAAATGGCACACCAATGTTTGCTACCTGGTGTTACAAAATCTAGTTGGTAAAAAAGTAAAAAAAAAAACAAAGTTATTTTTAATAACTTTGTTTTTTTTTACTATAATTCAAACTGATTTCCACGACGGTATTGTAGATAAGCTGCAACAAAAAGTCCGAATGCTGTAACTGTAATCATTCCTAAAACAATGCCTGATAATAACGGTTCAACCATTTTAATTTCCTTTAAAAATAAATATTTTTTATCTGAAGCCTATTGCTGCTTGCCATACAAACGCTAACAATAAGAAAAAAACAGGAATTATAGGCAAAACGTCAACAATCGGACTAAATATAACATATGCTTCCGGTAATTTTGATAAAAGTATTCCTTCCATTTTAAAATCCTTTTTACTAACAAATAAGATTAATTAAATATTTGTGTTTATTTAATAATATATAACTTTAATATATTATTTTAAAATATTTTTATTTGAAAACATTTATAAATTTTTGTATATAATTACAACTAATTACATTAAATAAAATTTTATTATGACTGCTGCATATTTACCATCAATTTTAGTTCCTATTGTCGGTTTAATTTTCCCAGCGTTTGCGATGGCATTATTCTTTATGTATACACAACAAGATTCTGTCGATTAAAAAATAAAAAAGTCTTTATGAATTAATTTTCATAAAGACTTTTTTATTTTTATAATGAAGATCCTAACCCAGAATATGCACCATAAAAAAATAAAAATAAAATAGTTATGGCTGCTAATCCGGCAACTAATCCAACTAGCCATAAAGGAATTCTACCTGTACTTGCCATTTTTTAAACTCCTAAAAATTGTTAATTAAAGAAATAACTTGAAAATAATACTGCTAACACAAAAATTAATAAAAGTCCCCAGTATAGAGATGTTCTATTTAATTCAACTGCTTGTTTGTTAGGATTTGGACCTGTCATAAATTTTTATCCTTTAAAAATATATAAATTATCTTTGAATAAATTGCATTGCTGTAATACCACCTACAAAAAATACAGCGGGCACAGCTAAACCATGGATTGCTAACCACCGAAATGTAAAAATCGGATATGCTACAGGTTGATTAACATTTCTACTCATAATGATACCTCTCTATAAACCTTTAGTTAAATCTTCTAATTCTTGTTTTGCACTAAAACGGTCGTTAACTAGTGGAACTTGTTGACGATCTTGTGTAAAATACTCATTTGGACGAGGAGTACCAAAAACATCGTAGGCTAAACCTGTACTAATAAATAACCAACCTGATACAAATAATGAAGGTATTGTTATACTATGTATAATCCAATAGCGAACACTTGTAATAATATCAGAAAATGGACGTTCTCCTGTAGAACCACCAGACATAAAACTTTACTCCGTAAATAATAATTGTTGCTCATTCTAATTTTTTAAGCGGGCAGGGGGAATCGAACCCCCATCATTAGCTTGGAAGGCTAAGGTTTTACCACTAAACTATGCCCGCATACAAATTATATTTAATTATAAATATATATAACTATATTATAATTATGTATTTTAAAAATCAATTTCGTATTTATAAATTTTCTAAATTTATATTTAGAAATTTAGCAATATCAGCTGCAATACCTTCTAATTTTGCAATAGGCATGGGTTCTTCAACAGGTGTCAAAGGGATTTGTCGACTATCTTTTAAACATAAAAAAATCATACGTTTAGGGTTTAATCCCTCTTTAATTTTTATACCAATAGATTTTACATTTTCAATTGGGTATGTTAAATAGATATTTCGATTTTTTCCTGGAAAACCTCTTCTAATAATCTTAATCGTTAAATTTGATAAGTTATATTCATTATATCCGCCACCAATATCCCATAAAATTGTCAAACCTATATATAAACTAATTGATAAACTTAAAGAGCCATAAAAAATCATTACAATACCTTGGGGAATAAAGGTTAATTCCATAGAATTTGTAAATGGTAATAAGTTTATTTTTAGATAACTTGAGATCCCTACCAATAAAAATCCCAATCCTCCAATAAAAAGAAGAATAGTCCAAAAATAATTACTAAAACGTCGTGAACCTATTATCTCGTCTTTACGAACCTCATTTTTCATCTATCTCTCAATTAAATTAATTTGATTGATTTTAATCCTAAGAATAAAGCTGACGCAAAACTAAAACAAAATGCAACTAATAATAAATAATCAAAAACAAGAGTCATAAAATAAAATAATTTTAAAGTTAGTCAATAACTAATTATAATTTAAATTTTATTATTTATGAATAAATTAAATAAAAAATCAACTATAATATTTATTAGACATTATATGTATACTTTATTTAGCTGTTAAATTGAATTATGGCGAATTTTATTAAACCGTATAATAATGACCCGTTTGTAGGACATTTATCGACTCCAATAACTTCTTCCGCAGTTACAAAAACAATTTTAGGTAATTTACCTGCGTATCGGTCACAATTAACTCCTTTGTTAAGAGGGCTAGAAGTTGGTTTAGCTCATGGTTATTTCTTAATAGGACCTTTTACATATCTTGGCCCATTACGTAATTCAGATATTGCTCTATTAGCAGGTTTTTTATCTAATATTGGATTAATTTTAATCTTGACATTAGCATTAACAATTTATGGTTACGCAACTTTTCAAAATGATAAATCAAATGGTACGGAACTTCAGTCAAAACTCGGTTGGGAACAATTTAAAAGTGGATTTTTAATTGGAGCCTGCGGTAGTTCAGTTTTTGCTTACATTTGTTTATTAAATGTACCAAATATTTATTAACTTAAAGTAGTATAAAAATATGAGTAACACGATTAATATCCAAGAAGAATACAAAAAAACAGATATTGCGAAACTTTTAAATATATTAGATGAAGAGCTAGTTGGTTTAACTCCCGTAAAAACTCGGATACGTGAAATTGCTGCTTTATTACTAGTTGATAAGTTACGACAAGAAGTTGGAATTACCGCAGCAAACCCTGGATTACATATGTCTTTTACAGGAAGTCCTGGGACAGGTAAAACAACTGTTGGTTTAAAAATGGCAGATATCCTATACCAACTTGGGTATATTGAAAAAGGTCACTTACTTACGGTGACACGAGATGATTTAGTAGGTCAATATATCGGGCATACAGCCCCTAAAACAAAAGAAGTATTAAAAAAAGCAATGGGTGGTGTTTTGTTCATTGATGAAGCATATTATTTATATAAACCTGATAATGAAAGAGATTATGGGTCGGAATCTATTGAAATTTTATTACAAGTAATGGAAAATCAACGTGACCAACTTGTGCTAATTTTGGCAGGTTATAAGAAACCTATGGATCGTTTTTATGAATCAAACCCAGGTTTATCTTCACGAATTGCAAACCATATTGATTTTCCAGATTATTCAGTTCCTGAATTATTACAAATTTCAAAATTAATGTTACAAGACCAACAGTATTTATTAACGAATGATGCTGAAAGTGCTTTAGCTACTTATCTAGAAAAACGAAAAGAAAAACCTTTATTTGCAAATGCACGAAGTTTACGTAATGCTTTAGACCGTGCACGAATGAGACAAGCAAATCGTATTTTTGATACAAAAGGACAAATTTTAACAAAAAAAGAGTTAGTAAATTTAGAAGCTTCAGATATACTTCAAAGTACTATATTTGATTAATAATTAATAAAAACTATATGAGTTTATTAGTAATTGGAGGCACAGGAACTCTCGGAAGACAAATTGTGAGACAAGCTCTTAATGAAGGTTATCAAGTACGTTGTTTTGTTAGAAATTTACAAAAAGCATACTTTTTACAAGAATGGGGCGCTGAATTAGTTTATGGAGATTTAAGTAAATTAGAAACAATTCCCCAAGCATTAACAGGTATCACTTCTATTATTGATGCTTCAACAAGTCGACCAAATAACTTAACTTCAATTAAAAAAGTAGATTGGTATGGAAAATTAGCTTTAATCGAATGTGCTCAAATTGCAGAAATTAAGCACTTTATTTTTTGTTCAATAGTTAATATTGATAAATTCCTACATATTCCCCTAATGAAAATGAAAAAGGGGATTGAAATAAAACTAAGTGAATCTAAAATTCCATATACAATTTTTAGATTAACAGGATTTTATCAAGGGTTAATAGGACAATATGCTATCCCAATTTTAGAAAATCAACCGATTTGGATAACGGATGAGCAAACTTCAATTGCATATATGGACACTCAAGACATCGCAAAATTTTGCTTAAGATCTCTTATTATCCCAGAAACACAAAACAATATTTTCTACCTAAAAGGTAAAAAATATTGGCTTTCTTCTGAAATAATTAACTTATGCGAACAATTAGCAGGTCAAACAGCAAAAGTTAGTACAATTCCTATTTTTTTACTAACACTAACAAAACAATTTTTAAGTTTTTTTGAGTGGGGGAAAAATATCGCAGACCGACTTTCCTTTATTGAAATATTAAATGTAAATTCTACTATTGATGACTCAGAATCTAATATCTATAATATTTTTAAAATCAAAGAGGAAGAAATTTTATCTTTAAATGATTATTTCCAAGAATATTTCATTAAAATATTAAAAAAATTACAAGACATCAATTTCGAAGATGTACAAAAACAAAAAAATTTAATATTGTAACTGTTTTATGAATTATTCAATTTTTGTTGTTAAAATTATTAAAAAACCCGAACAAAGTTTTTTTGAAGATGATACTGCTCTAACTGAAGTTTGGGTAAAATTTCCTCAATTTTTAAATCAGAATTATGTAGATACTTTTAAGATTTCAGCATGGGGTAATCTAGCGTATGACTTAAATAAATTTTATAAAATAGGTGACTATTTATTAATTGAAGGATTTCTTTCATTGAAGGAAAATTATCTTCTAAACTACAATGTTAAAAATGAAAAACAAATTGAATTCACAGTCACAAAATTATATCCATTTATCTTAAATAATTTAAAAAATAAAGATTCAGAATTTAAAAATATGAAACAACTTCCATTTTAAATAAATTAAAATATTTATAATTTATTTAATTTAGTATAATTAGTATTGTAAAAATAATTTCTAGGAAAAATTTGATGTTAACTTTAAAAATTCTAGTATATACAAGTGTTATTTTTTTTGTTTCTTTGTTCATTTTTGGGTTGTTATCAAGTGATCCGTCACGTAACCCAAATCGTAAAGATTTTTAACATAAAAAAAGGTTATGAAACTTCTTTGTTTCATAACCTTTTTTTATTTAATATCTTTTGAAATTCTAACTCAAAATCGAATTTAGCTCGGTTAGTGTTACCACCTATAAAAATTTCATTTTTATTTAAAATTACCCAAATTTGTGAATAAGTTACATAACTAATTAGTGTGCTTATCATTAAAAAACCAAATCCAGTATAGATAATAGTGATTCCAGGATCTGCTTTTATTTGTAGACCAGTCAGAGTAATAATATCAATTAAACCAATTGGATTTTCTAAATTTATATTTTCATTAACTTGTAAGTTGTTAAGAAATTGACCTGATTTATCATAAATAGAAATATATCCGTGTAAGTTATTAACCAAAACCACAACCCCATCACTAGAGTCGTTAGTAAAAGGTACCCAAGTAACCCAAACCTTAGTTTTAGGATTATTTGTCCCTAAAACTAATGGATACTGAAGAATTAGGTTAGAATTTAATTTTAACCGGATGCCAGATAAGTCCCAATCAGTTTGATAAAAGGTAATATCCTTATAAATTAAAGGGTGGTTGACAGAAATAATTTTATGTTTAACTTCTTTACCAGAATTGTCTAAAAAAGAAAGGTCGGAATAAAATTGGTTAACCGTTGTTTGTTTTGTATAAGTTATCCAAAAATCATTTACACGTGTTGTTATATTCGGTATTTTTGTAAATTGACCACGATTTATTATATTTTGAATTGTGAAACTTTGACTTTTTGAAATTAATTCTTGTGAATTAAAACCACCTAATGATCCTAAAATTGCACCAATTAATATAAGAATTAAACTCCCGTGAACAAGAATTGGAGCAACACGACCAATTAAACCTTTATAACTATAGATAATTTCTTGTTGTTGAAAAATTGAATATTTTAAATGGTTTAATTTAAAAATAAAATTACTTAAAAATTTGTTAGATATTTTATTTTTAATTTTTAATCTTTTGAATTGGCCAGGAGTTCTAAAAAATTGGCATCTCTTAGAGATTTTGAAAGATGGAAGTTGTTGTAATATCGTACAGGTTATTAAACTAAATCCTAAAATTAAAATTAAAACTAAAAACCAAGGGGTTGTATAAATATGGTCAAACCCAAAAAATAAAATAAGTTTCCAAGATAAAAATCCCCAAATTGGGGTCTCCAGCGGGTAATTTAATTGATATACTTCTGTTGATTGATTTTGTTCAATGATAGTTCCGATTATACTAAAACTTGCAATTAATAATAAGATTATTATTGCAAATCTTAGATCGGCTAATAATTTTATGAAATTTCTACCCATTATATTTTTATTATGAAGCAAGCCTAATACGTCCTGATAAAGCCCAGTTTTGTAATTCCTTTATTTTATCCTCATTTAAGTATGCTAATGGTATTGTTTCGTTTAATGCATTAGAAATATCAGTATCTGTAAACTCACGTTCTTCTGAAAAAGCAAAATACATCGAATCAATAATACTTTGTTTAATTTCTGCTCCGGAAAAACCTTGCGATTTTTCACTTAATTTTTTAAAATTATAATTCGTATAAGTTTCGGGCCGAAATTGTTCTAAATGTATTTTAAAAATCTCCTCTCTTTCTGATTTAGTTGGTAAATCTAAGAAAAATATTTCATCAAATCTACCTTTCCTAATGATTTCTAAAGGTAATAGACTAATATCATTTGCAGTCGCTACTACAAAAACCGAAGATTTTTTCTCTGAAAGCCAGCTTATGAAAGTTGCTAAAACACGGTTGCTTGTTCCACTATCACCAGTATTTTGAGTTTTTGAGAATACTTTATCAATTTCATCAATCCATAAAATACAAGGCGATAAAACTTCTGCTGTTGCTATCATTTTCCGTAAACGAGCTTCCGATTCTCCTACAATCCCACCAAATATTTTTCCAACATCTAATTTTAATAAAGGTAGTTGCCAATGTGAGGCAATTATTTTAGATGTCAAAGATTTTCCTGTTCCCTGGATCCCAACAAGTAATAACCCTCGAGGGGTTGGTAAACCATAATTTACAGCTTTTTGACTAAATGAAGTGGAACGTTGTTTTAGCCAACTTTTCAAATGAGGAAGGCCACCAATATTTTTTATATTTTCTGTGACCGGCCAATACTCTAAAATTTGGGTTTGTTTTATAATCTCTTGTTTTTCCTTTAAAATAATCGAGACACTTTTATCATCAACCGTTTTATATAAAGTAATGATTTTTGAAAGAACACGGCGAATCCGTTCCATTGATAAACCTTGACTTGCACGACTTAAATTTTCTAATAATTGTGGTGAAATTTCCAAATTTAAAGATTGAATTAATCTCATTAACTCAGTTTCAATTTCTTCTTTATTTGGCAATTGAAAATTTAGAATAGTTGTAAAATCTTGTAATTCCGTAGGTATATCGATTTCAGATGAAAGGATAATAATTGTTTTTGGTTGTAATTTTAAAATTCGCAAGAGATTTTTTAATTTACGCGATACGGAAATATCTTTTAAAAAATGATTAAAATCTTTTAAAATAAAGACTGCAGGTGTTTCCGAAGTTAGTTTTTCTATTAATTCTAATGCTTGTAAAGGGTTACGTTTACCAAAATTTGGGTTATTTGGGTTATTTGTATAACCTTCTATAAAATCCCAAGTATAAATACTTCGATTTAAGTTACTTTTAATTGTTTTGCGAATCAAATATTCAACACGATTTTCTTCTGTCGTATTTATGTAAATTACCGGATACCTTGCTTTTAATAAAATAATAAGTTCTTGTGTAAATTTCATAATAATTAAACTATTTAAAAAAGGTTTGTTTGAATTAATCTAATTCAAACAAACCAGAGGGCTTAACCTTTAATAGCTAATTGGTGTCGACCTTTTCTTCTTCTATTATTTAAAATTTTACGTCCTTTTGAATTAGACATTCGACTTCTAAAACCTGAAAGTTTCAATATAGAGAATCGACTTTTATTTGATAAAGTTCGTTTTGTCATAATTTTTAATTAATTAATTTTAATAAGATATTATCAGAAAAATTTGAAGTTAGATAGGCTTTAAATGTAAAAATTCATATATTATAAGTCTTTGTGTTACTTTAATAATGAATTTAAAGATATAAAAACTTTCTATTCTATACTCATCAATAGGGTTACGTTGTCCATAACCTCGCCAACTAACATTATCCCGTAATAAAGACATAGTTATTAGATGTTGTTTCCAGATTGTGTCGATATATTTTAATACTGTTGCTTTTTCAATTTGTCGCAATAAACCATAATCATAATTCTGTAATTCGGCTTCTTTACATTCATATGAAATCCATAATTGCTGTTGTAAATACAATTTTAAAGAATTGCGAGAAATTTTACTATTCGTTTCTATATATAGATTTAAATCCATAGAGTGTCCAAATAGATTCTCGCAAATTAAATTAATTTGTTCACAATCTTTAATTTTATATTGATCAATAATTTCATTTATAACTTGAATACCATAACTAAGTACTTTTCTCTTTATAACAGGAGTTTCTATTATATTACGTCGTTCTGCGAAAATGACAGAACGTTGTTTACTTAGTATTTGATCATAATCAAAAACATTTTTACGCATATCAAAATTTTGATCTTCTAATGTTTTTTGAGCTGCTGTAAGACTTTTTGTTAAAAATTTTGATTCTAAGAAACTTCCATCCGATAATTGGGTTTTTAAAGATTTTTGAAATTTATCTGTTCCAAAATTTCGTATCAAAGGGTCATCAACACTTAAAAAGAATCGTGATGTTCCAGGGTCTCCTTGTCGACCACAACGACCACGTAATTGATTATCTATACGTCGTGAGTCGTGTCGTTCAGTTCCTATAATATATAAACCTCCTAAATCCTTAACTTTTTTATTTTCTTCTTTTTGCTTTATAGATAATGTAGAATTAATAATTATAAAAATTTCTTTTATTTGTCTTTTATATAAAAAAGATTTCTCATCAATTTCACCAATTTTTGATAATAGTTTAGTTAAACCAAAAGGGCTAAGGTTTAAAAAAGTCTTATCAGTTTTTAAAATATTAATTTTTTTTTCAATTTCAGTAAAATTTTTTGAATTTAGTAAATTTAAGGGATAATCTGTGTCTTTAAAATTTACATCTCCGTTTACGTTAACTAATAATTTATAAACTTGTTCCCGTGTTTCGAATATAACACTACCCCCTAGAACAATATCTGTTCCACGACCAGCCATATTTGTCGCAATTGTTATAACAGAGCACTTCCCTGCTTTCGCTATAATTTCTGATTCTTTTTTTACATTTTCAGGTTTTGCATTTAAAATTTGATAAGGCAATTTGTAATCACCAAGTAATTGGGATAAAATTTGAGATTTTTCAACACTTGTTGTCCCAATTAAGATAGGTTGTCCTGTTTTATGAATTTTTTCACATTCATTTGCAACAGCTTTCCATTTTAAAAACTCAGCTCCAAAAATAATATCATCTAAATCTTGACGTGAAGATATTTTAGCTGTTGGAATTTTTATAACTGATAAATCATACATCTTTTCAAATTCACCCTCATCTGTTTTTGCTGTCCCTGTCATACCAGATAATTTTGAATATAATGAAAAAAAAGTTTGGTATGTTACCGATGCTAATGTTTTACTACCTCCCATAATCGGGACACCTTCTTTTGCTTCAATTGATTGATGTAAGCCGTCACTCCAACGTCTATCAGGCATTGTTCGTCCGGTAGATTCATCAACAATCATAACACGCTCATCTTTAACAATATAACCAATATTTTTAAAAAATAAAAAATTAGCTTTCAAAGCATTTATTACAAAAGATATCCAAGGATTTTTAGGGTTGAATAAATTATCAATTTTTAAAAGTTGTTGAACCTGCAGAATACCTTTTTCAGTAATAATAATATTTTTATTTTTTTCATCAATTTCAAAATCAGATTGTACAGTCAAATATTTAACAACTTCAGCAGCAATTATATATTTATTTATATTAGCGTCTTCATAACCTGATAAAACTAAAGGAGTTTTTGCTTCATCAATTAAAATTGAGTCAACTTCATCGACAATACAATAATTAAGGTTTCTTTGAACAATATCATTTACAGTTGTTGCGGTATTATCACGTAGATAATCAAACCCTAATTCACTATTTGTGGCATATGTAATATCAGCATTATAGTTTAATTTACGGGATTCAAAGTTCATGTTCTCTTGAATTAAACCAACTTTTAAACCTAATTTTCTATGGACTTGCCCTACCCAGTTTTGATCACGGTTTGCTAAATAATCATTAACAGTAACAATATGAACACCTTTTCCAGTTAAAGCATTTAAATATGCGGGTAAAGTTGAAACTAAGGTTTTCCCTTCACCTGTTTGCATTTCAGCAATCTTACCATCATTTAAAGCTAAACCGCCTAAAAGTTGAACATCATAGTGTCTTAAACCGATATTTCTTTGTGCAGATTCACGTGTAAGGGCAAATGCAGGAGCAATAATATTTGATAAGGATTTTTGTTTTTGATACTGCTTTCGTAATTTAAAAGTTTGTTCTTTTAATTGAATATCTGATAATAAATTTAAATTTTCTTCTAGTAAATTTATTTCGTTTACAATTTTTGTATATTTATTTAAATTTTGATTTAGTAAATTCTTAATCATCTGACTTCTTTACGATTTCAATTAAATATTGTATGTTCTGGTAATATTTATTATTATTCTATATAATACTATTATTATATAATTTTAATAAAGGAAAAAAATGGAAAGAATATTATCATTTTTATTTTTAGTTGCATTGATTCGGTTTTTAATACTTATAGTAAGAAAAAAGAATCTTTCTGTTTCTAAAGCTTTTAAAAGTAGCGCAATTACTTTTTTTGCAAGTTCGGGGTATTTATTGGCTATTCAAGAAAATTTAAAATATTATCACCACGCAATTTTAAAAATTCCAGTTTTACACTTATTAGTACCCATTAAAGAAATAGGAATCGACAACGCATTAGCTATTGTATCAGACCCTACTATTTTTACAATTGTTAGTAATTATCTAAGTAACTACATATCATTTTTTGTTTTTTTTGCAGTTTATTTCTTCATAATTAAAAACGGGAAAAAACTTAACATTGATTATTTCATACGTTATAATGTGATGCACAGTATTTTGATAATGTTATTACAAGTTCCTTTAACATTTTTATATGTTGAATGTGTTCAATATTTAACATTAAATCGAATGCTTAAAATGTTTTTACAAGATTTTGCACAAGGGATTATTATTTTTAATTTTGTTGTAATCTTTTATGCTATGTTTTATGCTATGACAAATCGTTATGCATATGTTCCGCTAGTAACAGACGCATCCAAACTTCACATCGGAAAAGCTTAATGCTAATACAATGGAGAACTTGAGTTAGCATAATTTTTTTGTTCCATTAACCCTGCTAGATAAGCTAATCGACCAGACTTAACGGCTAAATTTATAGATTTAGCCATTTTTTGAGGGTTATTTGATTGAGCAATAGCCGTATTTAATAAAATACCATCAGCACCTAGTTCCATTGCTTGACAAGCTTCACTGGGTTTACCTATCCCAGCATCAATTATTACCGGGATATTGGAATTTTCAATAATAATTTTAATATTTTCTAAATTATTTAGACCCTGCCCAGATCCAATAGGAGATCCTAATGGCATTACTGTTGCACAACCAATATCTTCAAGATGGAGTGCTAACATAGGGTCAGCATTAATATAAGGCATTACAGTAAACCCCTTTTTTACTAAAAATTGCGCTGCTTTTAAAGTTCCTATTGGGTCTGGTAATAAATACTTTGGGTCTGAAATTACTTCCAATTTAACAAAGAAATTATCACTTTGTCCTAATTGACAAGCTAACTCGTGACCTAAAAAAGCCATTCTAATAGCTTCTTCTGCTGTCTGAGAACCGGCAGTATTAGGTAATAACCATAAATTTTCCCAATTTAAATCTTTAAAAAAAGTATGATTGTCATCTTTTAATTCAATAGGCAATCTTCTTACAGCAACTGTTACAATATCACACTCACTGTCTGCAATACTTTTAACAGTATCTTTAATTGACTTGTATTTCCCTGTACCTAACATTAAGCGTGAATTAAAAGTTTTGTTTCCAATTTTTAAATTTTCAATATTTTTTACCATATATAAATTAATACTTTTTTTAAACATACTCCCCAGGTAGGATTTGAACCTACGACCAATCGGTTAACAGCCGATTGCTCTACCACTGAGCTACTGAGGATAATAAAATAATAATAACATTTTTAAATAATTATTTCAATAAATATAAGATATAAAATATTCTTATATTTAAAGATCTGCTACTCCCTTTTTAGTATTAAAGAACGAAGTATATTTTCATCAAATTCAATGATTTCTTTAAATTCTTTTAAATATACAGGGACTAATAAGAATTTTATTTCTATAAAATTACATTTATTTTGGTTTTTAATGGTATATGCCAAAGATCTTTTCCCACGTGAAACTACACAAATTTCTTCGGCACCTAACTCTTTTAACTGACTCGCGTATTTGAAAGCCCAAGTTTTTAGTTCGCTTTCGTTTAATTCTTCATTAAGAATCAGAATCATTTCATATTTAGTATATTTTGACATAATTCTATAAATATTAAAAAATAAAAATATTTTGTACACAAATAAAATATAATTATAATAACTTTTTGTCAACTTCTAAAAATAAAAAATTCAAAAGTTTGTAATTTATGAGATAATAGATATAATTTATATTAATATTTTTTAATAAGAATTAAAATGGCGAAAAGTAAAGGAACTCGAATTCTAATAACATTAGAATGCGTTGAATGCCGGTCAAATACAAATAAACGTAGTCAAGGCATATCGCGTTATATATCACAAAAAAATAGACGAAATACGCCGGATCGAATAGAATTACGTAAATATTGTCCACACTGTAATGGACACACAACTCATAAAGAAATAAAATAATAGAAAAATATGCAAAAAAATAAAATTTCTACCCTACCTTTGGACCAAAAATTTGATTACAAAGATATTGACCTTTTAACAAACTTTATTACTGAATATGGTAAAATATTGCCTAGACGTGCAACAGGGGTAACTGTTCAACAACAACGCAAATTAACAAAAACGATAAAAAAAGCTAGAATTTTATCGATACTTCCATTTGTAAATTCGTAATTTTTTTTAGAATTTTTTTAATAAATTACTTATTTACTTAATTTTTAGGAGTATAAATGGGACGTAGTCAACGAAATGATAATTTTATTGATAAAACATTTACTGTTGTTGCGGATATTCTATTAAAAATTTTACCTGCTAGCAAACAGGAAAAAGAAGCATTTTTTTATTATAGAGATGGAATGTCTGCGCAATCGGAAGGCGAATACGCGGAAGCTTTAGAAAATTATTACGAAGCCCTGCAACTAGAAGAAGACCCTTATGATAGAAGTTACATATTATATAATATTGGGCTAATTTATTCGAGTAATGGTGAGTATGTTCAAGCTTTAGAGTATTATCACCAAGCACTTGAGTTAAATCTAAATTTACCGCAAGCTTTAAATAACATTGCAGTAATTTATCATTATCAAGGTGTTAAAGCTTCTGAGAAACAAAACTTAGAAATAGCTAAAAAACTATTTGATAAAGCTTCTGAGTATTGGAAACAAGCTATTGCTTTAGCACCAAATAATTACATAGAAGCACAAAATTGGTTAAAAACAACGGGTCGTAAAAATTCAAGTTTTAACTTTTAAAAAAAAGGTGAATTCATTACTGTTTTTAATTTAATTTGTAATACAATGTTCTATAGTAGATAAAAATTAATCAAATGTTAAAATTGACATAACAAATGCCAATTTTCGAAAGTATTTTTATTTTTAATAATTTAAATATGTTAAATAAAAATGTTAGAAACTAGTACAAATAAAGGTTATATTAGTCAAATTATTGGTCCTGTAATGGATGTTGTATTTCCGTCAGGAAATCTTCCGCCTATATATAGTGCAATAAGTATTCCATCAAGTGATGGAGTAATAATTGCTGAAGTTCAACAATTATTAGGCTCTAATAAAGTTCGTGCAGTTTCTATGCGTTCAACGGATGGTTTAAAACGTGGGTTAGAAGTTACAGATTTAGGGGGTCCTATTGCTGTTCCTGTAGGAACTCCAACATTAGGACGAATTTTTAATGTAATTGGGGAACCAGTAGATAACCAAGGTGACATTAAAAATGATGAAACATTACCTATTCACCGTGATGCTCCAGCATTCACAGAATTAGAAGTAGTACCTTCAATTTTTGAAACTGGTATTAAAGTAGTAGATTTATTAGCTCCTTACCGTCGTGGTGGTAAAATTGGTTTATTTGGTGGTGCTGGTGTAGGTAAAACTGTATTAATTATGGAATTAATTAATAATATCGCAAAAGCACACGGTGGTGTTTCTGTTTTTGGTGGTGTAGGTGAACGGACGCGTGAAGGAAATGATTTATACGAAGAAATGAAAGAGTCTGGGGTTATTAATCAAAATAATTTTTCAGAATCAAAAGTAGCTTTAGTATATGGTCAAATGAATGAGCCTCCAGGAGCTCGTATGCGTGTAGGTTTAACAGCTCTAACAATGGCTGAATATTTCCGTGATGTAAATAAACAAGATGTTTTATTATTTATTGACAACATCTTTAGATTTACTCAAGCAGGATCTGAAGTTTCAGCTTTACTAGGAAGAATGCCTTCAGCAGTAGGTTATCAACCGACACTGGCTACAGAAATGGGAGCTTTACAAGAACGTATTACTTCAACTACACAAGGGTCAATTACCTCAATTCAGGCTGTATATGTACCAGCTGATGATTTAACAGATCCAGCTCCAGCTACAACATTTGCACATTTAGATGCAACTACTGTATTGTCTCGTAACCTTGCTGCTAAAGGTATTTATCCTGCAGTAGATCCCTTAGATTCAACATCAACGATGTTACAACCGGGTATTGTAACAGAAGAGCATTATTCTATTGCCGAATCGGTTAAAGAAACGTTACAAAGATACAAAGAATTACAAGATATTATTGCAATTTTAGGTATTGATGAATTATCTGAAGAAGATAGATTAACAGTAGCTCGAGCTCGAAAAGTTGAAAGATTTTTATCTCAACCATTCTTTGTTGCTGAAATTTTCACAGGTTCACCAGGTAAATATGTTAGTTTAGAACAATGTATTAAAGGTTTTACTATGATTTTAAAAGGTGAACTTGATGATCTACCAGAACAAGCTTTTTATCTTGTAGGTGATATTGAAGAAGCAATTTCAAAAGCAGAAACTCTAAAATAAGGAGTAATTTAGAATTATGACAATTAATATTCGTGTTATTACTCCAGATAAAATAGTTTGTTCTGCAATTGCAGACGAAATTATTTTACCTAGTACAACCGGTCAATTAGGTATTTTAGACGGACATGCTCCTTTAATTACAGCATTAGATATTGGAGTTTTAAGAATTAAAACAGATCAAAAATGGACACCTATAATTCTATTTGGGGGGTTTGCTGAAGTTGACCAAAACCAAATAACTATTTTAGTTAATGGGGTTGAAGAAGCTGAAAACTTAAAATTAAATGATGCAACTATTGAATTAGATAATGCAACTATTGCTTTAGATAATGCTTCAACAAACCGCGAAAAAATTGAAGCATCGCAAAATTTAAAAAAAGCTTCTGCAAGAGTACAAGCTGCAACATTTTTATCTTAATAAAAAAGTTCTTAGAGATTTCTAAGAACTTTTTTATTAAAAATTTGAATTCGTAAATAAAAATAAGTACCTATAATAATAATGATTGAAAATTCAGATTTTAATTTCAAATCAAATTCTGATATTGTTTTAGAACTTCCTTTTTCGGAACACATTGAAGAGTTAAGACAACGAAGTTTTCAACTAGTATGGTTTATTTTATTATTAACTTGTCTTGCTTTTTTTGAGGTAAAAGAATTAGTAAAAATATTAGAATTACCTGTAACAGATGTTAAATTTTTTCAAGCATCACCAGGGGAATATTTTCTTTCTACTTTAAAAATATCATTTTACACAGGATTACTTTTTGGAAGTCCTTTTGGCCTAGGACAAGTTTTATTATTTTTACTCCCAGGGTTAACAAAAAATGAAAAAAAAATTATTTTGCCTCTATTAATAGGTTCGCTAGTCCTATTCTGTTTTGGATTAATTTTTTCATATTATTTATTAGTACCAGCTGCATTAAATTTTTTCTTAAATTACAGTGATGACGTAATTGAACCTTTTTGGTCATTTGATGAATATTTTGAATTTATTTTAGTATTGTTTTACAGTACTGGGTTGGCTTTTCAAATTCCTGTTATCCAAATTATTTTGGGTCTCCTTAAAATTTTTACTGTTCAACAAATGCTAAAAGCATGGAGGTATGTTATTTTAGGATCAACTATAGTTGGGGCTATACTAACACCATCTACAGACCCTTTAACCCAATTGCTATTATCAATTGCAATCTTGGCACTATATTTCTCTGGTGCCTTTATTTTATTTATAATAAAAGTATAAGATCAAGTACACTTAAAAAATTAATAAAACTATGATAACTAAAAAGTTTTCAAAACAAATTCTAGGAAGTATCTTATTAACTTTCAGTATTTTTGGATTTTCAGTTGATAAATCGAATGCATACCCTGTATTCGCCCAACAAGGTTACGCGAATCCAAGAGCTGCTAATGGTAAACTAGCGTGTGCAAATTGCCATCTAAACCAGAAAGCGATTGAAATTGAAGCTCCACAAGCGGTTTTACCAAATTCTATCTTTGAAATTGAAGTTAAGGTACCCTATGATACTTCTTTAAAACAAGCAGGAGCTAATGGTAAAAAAGTTGACTTAAATGTGGGTGGTATTGTAATTTTACCGAAAGGTTTTAAATTAGCATCGCCAACTCAAATTTCACCAGAAGTTAAAGCAAAAAATAAAGGGGTTTTTATTTCTCCTTATAGTAATGAATTAGACAACATTTTAGTTGTCGGACCTATTGCAGGAAAGAAACACCAAGAATTAATTTTCCCTGTTGTTTCACCTGACCCTGAAAAAGATTCAGAAATTAAATATTTAACTTATCCTTTATACGCTGGTGGAAACCGTGGCCGTGGCCAAGTTTACCCTACTGGTGAAAAAAGTAATATAAATATTTTTACATCGACAATATCAGGGAAAATCACCGAACTTAAATCAGGTCCAAAAGAAACTACAATAACTGTTTTAGGAGCTAACGAAAAAATAGCGACTCAAACAATGACAGGTGGTATAGACTTAATTGTGAAAGAAGGTGATATTTTAAAAATTGACCAACCATTAAACTTAGATCCAAATAAAGGTGGGTTCGGTCAAGAAGAAACTGAGATAGTTTTACAAAATCCAAAACGAATTATTGGATATTTAGTATTCTGTTTCTTTGTTGTATTTACACAAGTCTCACTTATTTTAAAGAAAAAACAATTCGAAAAAGTTCAAGCAGCAGAATTAAATTATTAAAAAAAAAAGCTAATAAATATATATATATATTTATTAGCTTTTTTTTTAATATAACGAATCTTCTTCATGAACTAAAATTTCACAATCTGATGTAGGATATGCAACACAAGTTAACGTAAAACCTGCACCCATTTGATCATCATCTAAGAACGATTGTTCTGATTGGTCAATTGTTCCACTTGCTACTTTTCCAGCACATGTTGAACATGCCCCTGCACGACATGAATAAGGTAATTCAACACCTTGTTCCTCAGCCGCATCTAAAACAAACTGATCATCAGGACAATCAATTGTTACATCAATATCATGTTCTTCACTTACTAAATGTACTTTGTAGTTAGCCATAATTAATTTTTTTTTAAATTTAGAATATTAATAAAATAGTTCTAATAGAATATAGTATATCATTTTAAATAAAAATTCACTAATTTTT
>TARA_B110000977_G_scaffold74267_2_pt1 | contig 22333 bp, 15 predicted proteins | sample TARA_B110000977 | Tara Oceans TARA_B110000977 (sample SAMEA4397798) | marine metagenome | biome: Polar Biome; feature: [SRF] surface water layer (ENVO:00010504); material: water (ENVO:00002006), including particulate matter (ENVO:01000060) such as... | depth 5 m | reverse complement strand
CATTGTAACGAGACTGAAACATGTTGAGTAGGAAAAAATGACTTCAACCAAACCCCTACCGGAGGCGGTCCAGAACCTTCGTAATCTCTGGAATATTAGAAAACTAGAGATGCAATTCACTCAAGTGGAGGCGGCTCAAACACTTGGCTGGTCGCAAGGTGCGATATCGCACTATCTCAATAATACGACTGAGCTTGGCCCAGCAGCGGTCATTAAGTTTGCAAACTTTTTGAGCGTGGATCCCTTAGATATTGATCCTAGCGTCGGAGGGTTCTTGCCGAGTATAAGAACCCGCATCATAAAATATGATGTATCAAACTTATCAACCCCTTTGAATGAAAAATTCTATAGTAAAAACCCTGAGAGTGCTTTTTGGGTTAGGATTGACGGTGAAACTTGGACCGATCTTACAGGAGACCAGGAAAAATCAATCGGAGGCGCTCCTTGGCATGTAAGAGTCTGTCCAGTTAAAGACTTCCCAGATGCCCGGCTTTTCTTGGTGCAACTCAAAGGACAAAAAGGAGCTAAACTTTTCAGAATGGACGTACTTCCAAAGCCCGAAACCATAAGGAAAAAATACTCTATACTAGAGCTTGATATCAACCTTCAGCGTGCCCATTACTAATAAGAGCTAAAGCCAGCCTCTCAAACATTTGGTAAGAATGTGGGTTTAGTTTGTGCCATCCGCACTACTTCTTTCGTGCACTGCTAATTGCCCATTAGGGTATAAAACATATCCAACAAAGTTGCTGCAATAAAGAAACTTCCTAAAATTAACTGCTGTAATAAATCCATTAGTTAATCCTCTATTAAATGACCCAGTTGGTTGCGGCTGGGCCAAACCATCAGGGGCTGGTTTTAGAAAGGTATATCCTCGCTAAAAGGGCTTGATACCAACCTTTAGCGAACCTAATACCCATTTAGTAAATCTCGGTATTATCAGCACAACTAGTCATCGTACTTAAAAGTATATAAATTATTTTAATATATTATGAGTTGAACTAATTATATTCAAATAAAAACCTTTAGAAAATAATACTATAGCTAATGTAGTGTTATTTATTTATACATTCATAAATGCCATTAATATGGCTATAATCATGTTTATTATTAAAACTTTAATAATTATGAAATTATGGGTTGCAATTTTTATTACTCCAGCTAATAATAGCCCAAGTTTAAACAAGAAAAATACTTTTTTTTGAGTAACATCAAAAGCTAATTGCAGCTTGTCTGAAACAAATTTAATTGGTCTGGAGAATACTATGTCAAGTAAATCTAAAAGCGCAGGGTCTATCGCACCGAAGGAACGCATTAATATTTCTTATAAGCCTGCCGTAGGTAATGCCAAAGAGGGTGTGGAACTTCCGTTCAAGGTTTTGGTTTTAGGAGATTTTACCCTTCGAGGGGTTGATTCACCCCTCGAAGAGAGAGCGTTAATCAACATCAATAGAAACAACTTTTCAAGCGTTATGGCGGACCTAGACCTGAAAGTAAATTTCAGTGTTGAAAACAAAATGTCCACTGCGGAAGGTGATGCCATTGAGGTCTCATTGGACATAAACAAGCTCAGTGATTTCGAGCCAGATAGTATTATTGAACAGGTCGATGAGTTAAAAAAAGTTCTTGAATTGCGGGATGCCTTAAAAGCGCTCAAGGGTCCTATCGGTAATTCTCCCCAGATGCGAAAACAGATAAGGCAAATATTGTCGGATGATAAATCGCGGACGGATTTGAGGCGCGAACTGGGCATGCCCGTTAGCAAATAATAAAATTAATAGACTAAAGGCAGAGTGTGTCTTAGGAGTAATATATGGCAGCTGTAAAACAACAACCATTGATCGCCTCTATACTGAATTTTAGTAAGCTTTCAAATGACGAAAACAACTATTCGATTGCTGCCCAGGGTATGCAATCATTACTCAGCCGCGTGATAGAAGATGATCAGGGCTTGGAGGATGTAAGAATCGACAAAAGATATGTTGAATCTTTAATCGATGAGCTTGATGAGAAACTAAGCAAGCAAATGGATGAGATCCTCCATAACGCTGAATTTCAGGCTTTAGAGTCCCCTTGGAGAAGCTTAAAGCTGCTTACGGATAGAACGGAATTCGGTGAAAACATTAAGATTGAGATTTTGTCTGTTTCGCAGGATGAGTTACTGCAAGACTTTGAAGATACTACTGACATTACTGAAACTGGATTATATCGGAAGGTCTATACCGATGAATTCGGACAATTTGGTGGTGATCCTTATGGTGTGATACTCGGTAATTATTTCATCTCACCGTCTGCATCGGATATGAGTTTGCTTACTTATATGTCTAGCTTAAGTGCCATGACTCATGCGCCCTTTGTTAGTAGTGCAAGCGAACGTTTTTTCGGTCTTGACGATTTTTCTGAGTTGCCAGATCTGAAGCAGCTAGAAGCCTTATTCGAGGGGCCGCAGTACGCCAAATGGCGCGCCTTCAGGCGCAGTGATGATTCAAGAAATGTGGGTTTGACTTTGCCGAAGTTTATGTTGAGGCCAACCTATGGTGAAAATATCCCAGTGACAGGGTTCAATTATCAAGAATCTATTAATGCTAAATCTGATCATTTGTGGGGCAATGCTGCTTTTGCGTATGCCACAAGACTGAATAGCAGCTTTGCTAACTACAGATGGTGCCCTAACATCATTGGTCCTCAATCAGGTGGTGAAGTAGCAGACTTGCCCATTAATATCGTTGAGGTTAGTGGTACTAGCCAGGTGGTAGGTCCTGTTGAAGTTAAAATCTCCGATCGAAAAGAATATGAATTATCAGAATTAGGTTTCATTCCGTTGACGCTACGAAAGGATTCTGACAGCGCGGTATTTTTCTCTTCGAACTCTGCGCAACAGCCGAAAAAGTTTAGCAATGATGAGGAAGGTAGGCAGGCCGAGGTTAATTTTAAGCTAGGTACGCAATTGCCTTATTTGTTCATAGTTAATCGTCTGGCTCACTACGTTAAAGTCCTGCAGCGAGAGAATCTGGGGAGCTGGAAAAGTCGTAGTGAACTGGAATCTGAATTGAACAAGTGGATTCGTCAATATGTTGCAGATCAAGATAACCCTTCTGCTGCAACAAGAAGTCAACGACCTTTAAGAAAGGCATTAATTACTGTATCTGAAATCGAAGGTGATGCAGGTTGGTATTCCGTTGGTTTGGATGTGACTCCGCACTTTAAATTTATGGGAGCAAATTTCACACTTTCACTCACCAGTATTTTGGAGCGCGCGTAAGCGCGCGTCTTTTAATCTTTATGCAAGGAACAAGCAATGCCAACTGAAATTTACATGTCAATTAACGATCCTGAAGGTTGCCTGACGGAAGAATCCTGTTCAAAAGAAAGTATCGGTTCGTTCTTTAAGGCAGACCACGATGAAGAGTGTCTCATTCTTGCCTATGATCATAAGGTCAGTGTTCCGACTAACACTCTGACTGGTCAAGTTACGGGCACTCGGAAGCATGAATACTTAGAGGTGAGCAAGTTTATTGATAAGAGCTCGCCCCTATTATTGAACTCTGTGACCGCGCCATCCGAGCTAGAAATTATCCTAAGGTTCTTTAGGACGCCTGATGAAACCAGCGCAGGTGAACCCGTGGAGTATTACAATATTACTCTACAGCGCGCTAAAATTGTTAGTATCAAAACTATTTCGCCAAATATTCTCGATGTTGAAAACGATGGTCTAATGCCCTACGAGATTGTCAGATTTACTTATGGGTTAATCCAAGCGGATCATATCGTATGTGGAACAACAGCTACAGATGATTGGTCAGGCGAGGGCGCCTAGGGGAAGTGGATGACTAATTTAGTTCAGCAACTGAAAGGGTGGGTGTGCATAGTATGTACATCCATTTTTTTATCGAGTTGCAGTTTGCTGCCAGCAGAATTATTGGCTGGGGGAAACCCGCCACCGACCAAGCTTGAGATTGATAATTGGAACGATAATACCGGCAACTGGCAAGCATGGGACGTCAATGATCCCTCAAATGAAGCGGTAACTTGGTCGCGAAGTGAAGGCTCAATAGTCGTTAAATTTGTAGCGAGTGTAGATCTAAATTCTTTTAATGGGCGCGCGCATACTTTGAGTATAAAGGTAATCCAGCTAACCAATCTAGCTGGATTTAACTCATTGGTACAGACTCCAGAAGGAATTGGCCAAGTATTATCTCAACAGCTTGAAATGATTCCTGATGCGGTAATTAGTCAGGCATACACAGTTGCGCCGAATAATATCTTGACCTTTAAGTTAGCTAGGGAAGAGGACGCTAAATATATTGCTGTTGTGACGGGGTTTGCTTTGCCTACTAAGAACCTTGCAGTGAAAATCATTCCCATTCCGGTCAAAGTCGTCCCGCAGGAATCTGTCGCTGAAGACAAAACGCTTTTTGACGTTGTCACATTCGGTTTGTTGATGAGTAAAGACGATCAGCCTAATGCCGTTACGCCATCAAATATTAAAATGAATATTCGCCTTGGTGAAACACGCATTGTGCAGTTTAGTGCTACCGCAAGCTAATTTGGAGATAACTTAATGGACTCAATCAAACCTATACGTTGGAGTCAGGGGCTTTTTTTGAAGCCGCAGCATTTTCAACAGTTAGACAGTTATACCGCAGCTTTGTCAAATATGTACTCTAAGGTACGGACGGGCTTAGGTTCGGGGATATCCGAGCTAAAGTTTGACGCGGCGGCTGTAACGTCGGGGTTATTGAGCGTTGAGAAACTGCAATGTATTTTAGAGGACGGAACATTGGTTTCGTTCCCGGGTAATTGCCAGATAGCGCACTTAAATCTTAAAAGTAGCGACGTTGATGATGCCGGTAAAGTAGATGTTTTTCTTGGATTGTCGCCTGTCCTAATAGAGCGTAACAATTTAATCAGCGACGCTAACCCCAAAGCCAGGTTCGCGGAGGCTGAGGACATTACCAAAAATGATCTTTTCGATGCTAATGAGCAGGCAACGTTATCAAGAGTTGAGCTGAATTGTCAGTTATTAACGAGCGCTCAGATTCAATCTTCTGATGGTTTACATTTAGTAAAGCTCGCTGAAGTAATTCCAAATGGCGACGAGTACCTACTATCAAGTACCTTTGTGCCGAATGTTATGTCACTAAGTGCGTGTGAATCTCTAATTTCCATGGTCGACGGTACAAAAACAGAGCTACTAGGGCGCTACAAGCAATTACTAAGCATGAGCTCTTTTGAGGCCGGGCTAACCAATAGCGCCAATAATGTCTCGGTAGGTTTAGCAATGCTGTCACTCAGCAACCATATTGCAGTATTTGAGCAATTGCAGGCGGACAGCAAATCAACGCCTTCTGCAGTTTATCTGGCTTATACGCAATTGATTTCGCAGCTAAGTATGTTTTCCAATGAAGTTTCAGTAACTGGCGAGTGCGACAATAGTGATCTTGCCTTAGTAGTATTCAGTGCCAATAACTTAACAGAGTGCTTTTCGAGGGTAACAAAACTTACCAAAAAACTTTTAAACGAGCTAACCATTGAGCCCGAATTACTGATCAAATTAGAGCATCAAGGTGCGTCTAAATTTGTTGCACCACTAACAGCTAAGTTTCTCGATATAAATACTCGCTTATATCTTCGTGTGCGGACTAAGGTAGACCTGACTCTCAACCTTAGTTCAGTGCTTAATTATATAAAAGTGGGCGCGGATGGGCAGGTTGATGCTTATCTTAAGAGAGCATTGCCAGGGGTAGAGCTAACACATATTAGTAAAAAGCCTCAAGGTGTCGCGACGATGGCTGATAGCTATTACTTTGCTCTAGACAAGCAATCGTTTCAATGGCAAAAAATTATTGAAATGAAGCGGATCGGACTCATTTGGACCGATTTTCCTGAAGATGTGAGCATCGAATTAATTGCTGTTTAAGGATAGAAAATGAACTTAATCGATAAATTTATTCCGCTATTTCAGACTATTGGAAGTGTAGAAATTCTCTTAGCAGAAGACTCCGACAAGAGTTTTTTGGATTTAGAGCAAGAAATGAATGCTCTATTATCCTCTGTTTCTGTTTCAGAGTATTCCGTATCTCAAAATGCCGACGCAATGTTTGCTGCTTGCGCCTTGATTGATGAGTTGATTTTGGGATCGCAGTGGAAGTGCAAAGACGAGTGGGCACGATCTCCGTTGCAGAAAAGACACTTCGATACTAACAATGCAGGGACAGAGTTTTATCAGAGGTTGGATCAACTAAATCCAAGCGACCCCAAAGACCAACATGTCAGAGAAGTATATCTCTATGCCTTGGTAGCAGGCTTTTCGGGCTGTTACTTTGAAGCGGGTGAGGAAAGTTTAAAGCAAGATATCATTCAATCGAACTATGCTCTTCTCTCCACAAGTGTCACTACGAGTCCATTTTCACCAGAAGTGCCTGAGCGCTTGAATAATGGCAGCAAGCAAGTCAATAGAAAAAGACAAAAAGAATTGGCCGTGATGGCGGGTCCCATTCTTTTTGTTGTAGTAACCTATTTAGCGCTGAGAAACGATTTAATTAATACTGTTTCTCAAGTCTTAAACCAGCTGTAGGCATGTTTTAGTCGGACCATAAAAAATGAAAAAAATCTTTAAGTTTATATTAGTAGTCTTTATTTGGTTGTTAATACTCGGAGTCTGCGTTGTAGGTGCTTTATTATTAGGCAGCACCGAAAGCCTGGGTCTTCAAGTATTCGCAGGGCTGTTCGCTTTTTGGTATGGACTAAAATTACTGGTCTACTTGTTTAGACGATTCCAAGCCAAACGGCGTGTTGAGAAGCTTATCAACATAGACACGTCTGTCGAGGAGAGTAAGACTAAGCTGTCATTTTTTGAGTATTTATTTTCTAAAGATATCGACAAACATATAAAAGGGGTGATTAAACGGCTAAATAGTAATGCACCTATTGGCGAAGAAACTCAAGACGCTAGTTTTGTAATGCATCTAAAAATGAAAAATAGTCATTCCAACTGGCTGCATACTAAGTCAGTTAATAAACCCAAAATACAGGACCCTATATTTAGCGAGTACAAAAATATTAACTGGATAGCCTACAATCATCTTGTGGTGTTAGATGTTGATTCTTACCTTGTTGAAAATGCCGATCCCTCGCCTAATCATGAATGGATTCAATTACTCAGTGGTCTAGCATCCAGCACCAAGATGAATGCCTTGGATGGTTTACTCATAACTGTACATGTCGCAGATTTAGTTGATCCGGATACCAGAAATCTACTCGCAGATACCCTTAGAAATAAATATGAGCAGATTAAGGAATACTGCGGTGTGGAGGTGCCCATTAGTATCACGTTATTGGGGCTTGAGGAACTGGCAGGGGTTGACGACTGGCTAGCCCAACTAAGTAAAGACTTGAAAAGCCGGTCTTTAGGTGTAATTAACCGCCAGCACTTTTCAGCGAAAGATCTAGTAAGGAACTGTTTCGATCAAATAAATGATCTATTCAAACAAGGCTCTCTAAGCTATTTGGTCAATAAGGGGTTTGATAAAGATGTGGCCAATTTAACCCACAAAACTAATGACGTGCAGTTATGTGTGGAGGCATTTTGTTCACGATTATCTGCAAGTAATAGTTTTCAGGGTGGTGCAAGAACATCAGGATTTTTCATTGTAATGGCTGATGAGTCCGGAGTGTCTTTTGCCGATGAGTTACTCGAACAGTCCGCTTTGTGCTGGTCACCCGCAATAGCAACCAATAGAAACACCGCGCATGATCTGGTCCAAAGCAAGCGCACCGCGACCTATGTTACTGCCGCGGCAGTGCTAGTTATTGCGTTAGTGATGTTGCATAACTCTAACACTGACAGTATGCAGCGCATATTAGAAATCTATCAGATTAAAGAGTCTAAATCAGTTGAGCGCGACAAGCTTGTGGCTAACTACCAAAATAGATACCAACTTATCGATGGCCTAAGTGAAATAAGTATTGGTCATTGGCTTCCTATGTCTAAGGACGATTTCAAGATACCCCTACTTAAATCTAGGCTTGCTGCGGACATTCAAGATGTATTGATATTACCGATAGACACTATGTTCGCATCACAGATTACCGATCTCGATAAGGGTGATATGGATACAAAGGTCGACTACATTAACATCTTGATACGCAGGATTAACGTACTCAATGCTGCGACCAATGGCGCTTCGTTAGACGACCTCGCCGGCATGCCTCAACCGTTTGATAGTGCCTACATAGACAGTATGTCATCAACAGTTATTGAAGGCCTCAACGATCTTTATTTGAAAAGTTTGTTCATGCAAAAGAGTGTTAATGATGCTCAAGCATGGCAGGAACAGATGGTCAAAGATCGCTTAACAATGTCAAGTTTGATTCTTTCCTCTAACGGAGACATGGATTGGTTGGTTGATTGGGTATCTAATAATACAGCGGCCAAAGAAATCACAATCAAAGATTATTGGAAGGGCTCGTTGAATAGCACCACACCATTAACGATAAGGGGGGCTTATACCGTTGCTGGCAAAGCTGTTATTGATGATTTTGTTGAGCAAATCGTAGCCGCCCTAGGCGAAGACCATCCATTTCTTTCAAAATATCTATCGGTGTTTGAGCAACAATATCAAGACAACTATCTTGCCAGCTGGAACGCGTTTTTGAATGGTTTTAATGACGGAAAAGACACTCTCAATAGTCGGTCTGAATGGCTAAATGTACTAAACGATTTGACGACGGGTCGCAACATATTCTTTAAACTACTCAACGACGCTGACTTCCAATTATCGCCGTTCAAAGCGATGGAAAACCAACCTGATTGGATGGTATTTGTCTTTTATTACCAAGATATATTGGCCCTAGGCTCTGACAACAAACAGGGGAATCCAAAAAAGAACAAAGTCTTCACTAAACTGGGTCTTAAAGTGATCGGAGCCCTAGGCCCTGTCGGTAAAGCTTTATCGGGTTCAGCTAAAAGTACGCTAAAAACCAAAAAGAAGCTTGATAAGGCAGAAGGCTCTGGTCCCGGCGCTTCAGAACGCGAGCTTAACATGCAAGCTGCAGCAATTAATCTCGATGAATACAAGACTCTGATATCGACTATTGTGTTCAACATAGAGCAAAAAGATGATTCCTACAAAAGTATCAAGGCATTGTATGAGTTTGAAAACAATTCAATTGAGGAGGGCACTAGTTTAGCTAACGCAAAAATAAATATACGTGATTTACAGAGTTTAATCGGAAAATCCCGTTTGTCTAACCAGTCCTTTTGGAACGTCTATACCGGTGCGGTACTTCTGATGGAGGACTTTATGATGGCAGAAACTGCATGTGTCCTTGAAGATAAATGGAATACAGACTTCCTTTATGAGTTAGACGGTGTGCCTGATTATAAGTTACAAGCCTTCGCCTACGGCGAATCTGGTGTTTTATGGGATTTCTTCGGAACCCGTTTGCAACCGTTTTTTAAAAATAAGCGTGGCAGTGGCTATGGTTTTAAGCAGGTAGCGGGTAAAAAAATAGCGCTAAAGTCCGATTTATTGCAATATTTAATTCGAGCTCGAGATCTAAGCCAGAGAGCTAAGTTTGAATCTTTTGATCTTTTAGTAACCGCGAAGCCAACTGATACTAACGGTAATGCCCTGATGTATGTGTCACAAACCGACGTTAGTTTAATGTGTGCAGCCGGCACACAAACACTGAGTAACAATAACTACATTGTTAAAAAAGCCTTTAAATGGGATGAAAGCTGTAATGCCGTCAGCATTAAGTTGCACGTTGGCAATAAAGTTCTTGAGAAAAGGTTTGATGGAGATAACGGAGTATTAGACTTTTTGACTGCCTTTAAAACCGGTAGAGCGCGATTTGAGTTAGACGTATTTCCTGATTTCTTTTTCCAATTAGTGGGCTACAAGATTGAGCACTTTGATGTCAACTTAGACATTGACGGTCGTGTTGATCTTGCGTCAGCCTTGTCGGTTAAGCCACCTCGGCCGCCAGAGACAATAGCGCAGTGCTGGATATAGAGCATGGCTGATGTAGCGAATGTTTCATTTCTGTCTACACAAGAGGGAACTGTACCCTTCAAGGCCTTGGTGTTGGCTCCCCTTGGCGGGCTAACTATTCCTGAAAAACTAGTCGATCCAGTCGAAATTAATTTACATAACTTCGATAAGGTCCTTAAAACGTTTGCGCCTGTTATCGAGGTAGACGTTGATAATAATGCTTTATGTGAGTTGCTAAACGTATCCAATCAAACCCTGACACTTCGTTATGCCATCGAGGCATATGCTGACTTTGAGCCTTCCGCTATCGTTCAAAAAGATCCAGCTCTATTTGAAATATCCAATACGATTAGCGCGCTTCACTCTCTGCTAGAGAAGAATGATGATCAGTTCATTACCAGCGATATTGTTTTAAAGTCTATAAGCATACCTAGTTGGGACCATCAAAGTGTTAGTCGACAGCAATTAGAGATACTAATTTGCGACCTCGAATCTGTACTTGGGGAAGTGTTAAATCAGATTCTTCACCAACACAACTGGCAACAACTGGAAGCTGCTTGGAGAGGGCTTTATTGGTTGTGTGACACGGCCAAAATTAGTGACGGCCTAACGATAGAATGTGGGACGGCTACGAAAGCGTTATTGTGGGATGATTTACTTAGCAGTGCCGACTTAGTAGATTCCAATTTATATCAGCACGTGTATGTCGACAGTATTGGTCAGTTTGGTGCGGTACCTTATGGTGTTTTGTTAATCGATGATTATTTTACAGGGACCGGATCAGATCTAAGCCTTTTGAAAGCGCTGACTAACGTCTGTAGCAGAGCTCACTTGCCGATTATTACGGCCGCTAGTAGCTCAATGTTTAACGCCGATGATTTTAATAGTCTTCAAAATTCGTCATTTATTTCGGATATACATAGCGGTACTAGTTTCATTAAGTGGAGGAGTTTTATTGCCAGTGAGGATGCCAGTTATCTTACATTGACCTTACCTCGACTATTATTCAGGAAAGTGTATGACAAGGGTGGAACGTCATTAACTTGGTTTCAAGAGTATGTAGGTGGTCGTCATCAAGAGTGCCTTTGGGGTAACGCGAGCTATGGCTTTGTCGACAACTTATTTAAAAGTTTTGAAGACAGTAGTTTTTGTAGTGCTATATCTGGCAGCAACGGGGGTAAGATTGACATCTCTGCCCTGATATCTAGTCAGATCGGTTTGCCTGTAGAGGTAGCATTTTCCGGGGAGAAAGAAGCAGAACTAATCGGGTTAGGATTTAATCCGGTTTGCACACGAGCCTATCAAAACCAGTTGTTGTTTGAATCAGCGAATTCAGTTCGCTGGGGAAATATGAAACTCAATCACAAGACCCAAACGGTTGATAGTATTGCGAGCGCTCAATTACAGTATTTACTCGTGGTGGTGCGTATTATCCACTGTCTAAAGATTATCTTTAGAGAGAGCTTGGGAGCAACAACGCATGTATCTGAATTATCAAACATCTTAAATCGATGGGTTCGCCAGTTCGTCTCTGATGTTGAGGCGCCCTCGCTGACTGTGCGTTCCCAAAGACCGTTAAAAGACGCTCAGGTAACGGTATTGGAGGCGCTTGACGTCGGTTGGTTTGATATCGATATTTCGCTGACTCCGCATATGAAATATCTTGGCAATAGCGTCGCGATAAGTGCATCAGTGCCTATGAAAGAGGAGGTGGCCTAATGGAATTCTCCGGATACATGAAATTACAAGGTGATGTTCAAGGATCAATTGAGGGATCCTCAGTCAGAAAAGGAAGAGAAGGGAGTATTAATCTCTTTTCGTTTGAGCATGAACTTAGAGCAAACAGTAGTCTCCAATCAGGCATGGCGAATGGGCCGGTTTGCCACCAACCCATAAAACTGGTTAAGGAAATCGATAAAAGTACCCCTAAACTCTACCGCGCCTTGGTGGAAAAGGAGCGCTTAACATCAGTAACAATGGATTGGTTTAGGTACACGCCCCAAGGTGAAGAGGTCGTCTACTACCAAATAGAGTTAACCAACGCGAATATCTTGTCGGTTGCGCCGTGGACTCCGGAAGTGAACTCCTCCGACTCAGAGTATATGGGTTTTATGGAGAACATTATCCTGACCTATGAGGGCATCACCTGGAGCTGGGGCCCTGATGGCGATGTAACCTATCAAGCTAATTGGCGCGGAGACAGTAATGCTAAGGCTGTCTGAGAGATTAAATTTATTGGGCGCCGATGATGCCCATACCAAGCATGAGGAGTCGCTTAACATAGCGGCTTCATTACGCAATTATCTGCAAAAAGTACTTAATACAAAACAGGGCGGTGTTGTGTATGCACCTGATATGGGTTTATCGCCAATTAATATGTCTCAGGGTATTAATAGTGACGATGAAAAGCTGCATGTGCTAATGCAGATAGAAGCACTACTGCTCAAATTCGATGCTCGCATAGAGTCTATTTCTACTCAGTTAAAACGCAATCACAGTGTGACTATTATCTTGTCATTTCAAATGCTTGTTACTACTCAGTCAAACTATGTGGTCAGTTTGTTGGGCACATTACAATCGGACGGCACTTTTGAACTGGAATTACAATAATGGATTTATCCGAACTTTATCAACAAGAATTAAAACTACTAAAAGAGTCCTCAAAGGTCTTTAGTGCGGACTACCCTGCTATTACCGAGGCTATGAATCGCGATATTGTTGATCCTGATGTAGATATGATTTTACAAGGGGTGTCCTATTTAACGGCACAATTCAAGAAAGAGCTCGACGATCAGTTCCCAGTGGCGTTACAAGCATTATCGCAGGTGCTAACTCCGACGCTAATGCAGCCTATTCCATCGATTAGTATTCTGTCGTTTACGCCAAAAGCTAACCTCATTTCACCTGTGACTATTAACCGAGGTGCAAACTTTGATTCACTTCCGGTCAAGTTAGATGAGGACGGAGTAGATCAGCTATCTTGTCGTTTCCGCAGTGCCTGGCCGGTTGAGGTCCTTCCTGTGAACATTGCCAATATCAGCCAAGTGGTTGCTGAAAGGACGATTGCCAATGTGCCGTCAAAAGTGGTTGAGCTGACGATTGACCTGACCTCAGAAAAAAATGACTTAGCGAACTATGATTTCGAAAATTTACATTTTTATATTGATCAGCCTGCTAGTGATGCCAGTATTTGGTTACAAATGTTATCTCAAAATCTGACCTCTATTCAGGTAACTAATGGTACTGCCGTGCAGAACCTTCCAGCAACGAGTGTTAAATTGACCGGCCTTGCTTTAGATAAAACGGTATTTTCCTCAAGCGATGCGTCCAATCAACATAGTATCTTGCAAGAATATTTTACCATCCCAGAGAAACTGCAGTTTTTTGAAGTGGATCTTGCTCCATGGAAGCAGCGTAGTGGTGGTGCGTTCTCTATTATTCTGCAGTTTAAACAACCCACTTGGTATTTACCTGATCTTAGTACTAGACATTTAAAGTTGTATTGTACGCCGGTGGTCAATGAGTTCGAGCATTTTGCAGAACCGATGGTTATGGACGGTATCCAGTTGGAGTTTGGCTTAACTGCACAGCACCGTAACTCATCTACGCCAGTCTCATTACCCATAGTTGATGTGGTGGGTGTCGAAAGTGTCATGCGCGAGCGCGAGCGTAATACAACCTATCGTAATATTGTTAAGCCCAAAAGTACTAATGGGCAAAAATCAGGGTTTTATTTTTACAGAAAGCATGGCACACATGATGGTGACGTCAGTAATTGGTTGGCGTTGCAATTCACATCTGGGATCAGACCCCAAAGCTCAGAAGTTTTGCGGGTAAAGTTGAGTTGTTGCCATGGTAAGGTTGCCGCAAACATTCCACCCAATACTATTAATGTTCATACCAGTACTAGCTCGCAGCTAGTGTCGTTTACTAACTTAACCACCAGCAGTGACTATTTACCGGCACAAATTACGACTCATGAAGCCTGGAATGTTATGTCAGACCAAGCGATTAGCCTAAAAAGTATAGACAATGCAGAACAGCTTAAATTGATTTTACAGCACCACATACCTGCGCAACTAAAAGACACGGCTAAACAGAAAACCTTGGAACACCGTATTCATGCTATTACTGAGCTGAACGTAAATGCGAAAGACCACTTTGACAATGGCTTGCTAATAAGAGGCACACAATACTTAGTGAGTATAAGCGCCGAAAATTTTGTCAATAGGGGCGAGAGCTTCCTATTTTGTTGTCTCATAGATCAGTTATTGGCATTACAAATACCGATCAACAGTTTCAGTCAGCTTATTGTTACCGACCCGCGTAGCGGCGAATCGCATACCTGGCCAATAAACTTTGGTGGTATGTCTAAATGATAGAGCAAGAACTATTGCGCGACGCTACTCGTTATAGTTTTTTGGAAGTCTACAAACAGCTGTGCGATATAGCGATAGAAAACAAGCTCAATCCAATACAGGTTATTCGTATCAGACCGGGATTAGGCCTTCAGCACGCCAGAACCCAGGTGATTTCTGTGACGAAGCAGGAGAACCCAGGGGTAGATGTTCTATATTTTTTAAATGTAAATTTACCGGGCTTGTACGGTAATAGCTCCCCATTACCTAAATTTTTTACAGAGGAGTTGGTGCAGGCCTCGCACAAAGATCAAAATCAGGCCCGTATGTTTTTGGATCTTATTCATCAGCGGCTCTACCAGCTGCTCTATGACGGCCGTACTCAACAGTTACCCTATCATGCCCCGACCGGAGAGAAGAACCTCTACGACTTTATGTTCAGTATGGTCGGTTTTAAAGACGAACTTTGGCTCAAAAGATTTCCGGATCGCGCCTTTATTTTACGCAACATAAATGTACTTCGACATCAAAAAGGCACCGTTGCGGGTCTTAAAAAATTAATGCAAAGTATTTTTTCCGCAGCAGATATTACCATTGAGCAATGCTGTAGTCGGCAAGTAAATATAGCTCGCTCACAACAGTTAGGCCTCAACGCTCAGGGCAACCAAGTGAGCACGAACGCAATATTGGGCAACAAAGCAACGGATATCCAGGCTAAAATAATTTTGTCGATTATGCCTATAAGTGTTGAGCAATACACAAAGTGGTGTTTGACACCGAACTATTGGCTAGCCTTGCAGAACCTTATTAAGTACTTTGTTGGACAAGCTTTATTGGTTGATCTGCGCATGTCGGTGATCGCAGATAAAACGCTGGCATTAAACTTAGCGCCGAAGAACCAGTTTGCTTTAGGTAAAAATACATGGCTGGCACATAGTCAGTCCAACGCGCATGTTGTTGCTCCACTAACATTGCTATGAATTATTTACCCCGTAGTTGACGCGTAAGTTTCCGGTTAAGTCAGTTTATATTGGGACTGTCATCTAGAGACCAACGTCGTAATTCCCTACTCCAAAGGATCACTTTCATGAGTCAATTTAATTTCAAGTTTTACTACGGCAATCAGGGATCTGAAGGCAGGGAATTAGAGTTGTTACGGTTTACAGGTCATGAAAATATATCCCAGTTATTTGATTTTGATCTTGAACTGAAATCAACAGACACTGACCTAGATGAGGACGGCGTTATTAACAAGCCCTGCTGTCTAGAAATATATTATGGACAGGGTTCTGAGCCTGTCCGGGTTATTCACGGCCTTATCAATGAGTTTGAAGACGTTAATTATTTGCCTGACTACACGCTTTACCGCGCCAAAATGGTGCCCAGAATTTGGCAGTTGGGACTTTTTGATACCAATGAAGTGTATCTTAACGAGACCATAGAACAGACTTTGACGGTTATGTTGCAGGAGGCTCACTTTGTTGCCGGCCAAGATTTTCGCTTCCAACTAAGCCGTAACTATCGAACGTGGCCGTTTCGTTTGCAATACAACGAAACACATTTTGATTTTCTCCAACGCATTATTGAGCGTGAAGGTATTTATTATTATTTTGAGCACAATAATGGCCGTGAAGTAATGGTTTTTTGTGATAACAACAATCAATTGTCCGCTATTGCGCAGTCTGACCAAGCTCAAACAGTTAGATTTCAGTCCAATAGCGGTATCAATGTGGCAACTGGTGCGAATACCGTGAATAGCATTATTTGCAAACGGCAGACGCTACCTAAAAAAATTACCTTGCGTGATTTTAATGATGAAAATCCCTCGTTAGATATTCGAGGCGAATCAGAGATAAATAGTGCTGGGGTAGGCGCAATAAACTTATATGGGCTAAACATTACGTCGCCCGAAGAGGGGCAAGCATTAGCCGAAATTCACGCTAATGCGTTTCTGTGTCGTCAAAAATCATACATTGGTCAGGGTGATGTGGCGACTATGTCAGCGGGCCATACCTTTGCATTGCACAATCATCCAAAGAACTCTTTTAATGAATTGGAGTATGTGATCGAGAGCATTGAACACGAGGGCGCTAACCCTAATCATTATGTGGGGTTAAATACCGAGGATGAGGCACCTGTAAATTACTCAAACAGTTTTACGGCCCTATCCACAGCAGTGCAATTTGCGCCAAAACGACAAACAGTTGCCCCTGAAATTAATGGCACATTAAATGCCGTAGTGGATGCTGAAGCGCAGTCTGGGTATGCCGAACTCGACCCATATGGGCGCTACAAAATTAAATTACCCTTCGACAGCAAAGATAGAGATGGCGGTAAAGCGTCCCATTGGGTGCGTATGATGCAGCCGTATGGAGGCGTAGGATCAGGCATGCATTTTCCGCTTCGCGCAGGCACGCGGGTGCTGCTGGCGTTTATTGGTGGCGATCCTGATCGACCATTTATCAGTGGCACCATTGATGACAGTGGTGATCAACAAAGCATTGTCACAGCAGACAATCAAACTAACTCTATGATCAAAACTGCCTCTGGGAACAAGATTGAGATTGAAGATCAGGAGGGTTTGAATCGTATCAAATTACAAACGGGTGACAATAAAACCTATATGCATCTTGGCGCGCCTAACCATGTGGGGGATGGCTGGGTTTTGGTGACTGAGGGCGTGGAGCGTAAATTTATTACAGGGGGGCAAAACATTGTAGCAGCCACCACGGGTGAAATCCCGCTCAGTGGAGGAGAGGGCTCAATGGATGTAGACGATGCGCAAAGAAATAGTGGTGGCATAGTGGCTGGCGAGAGTAACCTAGCTTTTACCAACAAACAACATTATCGATTTAGACAAAGAGACTTTAAGGGAGGAGATGCCGGTCGACTTTTTAACGTTAATGAAGAACTAGATGGTAACAATCTATATTTTAGGTCTCTGGGTAATGTGTATGTGTGGGAGAAAGGAAATGAGTACCGCTACAATTCGCCTGGAGATACGCAGTTCAACTTTGGTATTGACAAAGTCATATCAGTTTCCCAGTCTGACGGCGACTTGGAACATGGCTATCACAAAGGACGCCAATTTTCAGCGAACCAGACAAGCAATAGAGATTTAACCGGTGCAGATAAGTTGTATGATCAGATCCTTGATTTGAGGACAGGCCTTGAGGGTTATCAATGTTTTGATCAGCCATCATCCGGTGGAGTTAGGCAGCGGTTTAACGCTGTAGTCCCGGCAGATAAGTGGAATGACTTGCTCGACAATAAAAGCATGGTGACGATAGGAAAACATAATACTTTTAAAATACAGCACGGAAATATTTTTGATTTCGGTGGCTACTGGGAATATAACCTGGGCAATAGTTACATTGAAAACCATGGTAGCCAAGGAACTGCATTGCAACCTACAGAGATCAATAGATTAGAAGTCCGAGACCTGGCGGATGTGGCCGGGCCCTATTGGGAAAAAATTAATGGGGGGGGTAACGTTGAGTTAATGCAGAAGAAGGATGAGTCCGTAGAAAAAAATTATCGTGATCAATACACGTATACCAAGGGAAATATATTAGAAGTGCAGGTCGGTAACTTTGAATCAAAAATTTTTGGTGACGTCAATGAGTACACTGAAGGTACATTTACAACTGAACATAAGGGATTATATAAGGAAGAGCATGATGCACGCACTGTCCATACAAAGGGCGACCACCATACCATAACAAAGGGAGCCAACAGGGAAGACTATTTTGGGGCGTATGCTGCATTCTTCGCGGGAGCTAAAAGTGATATAAGCGCGGCAGCTTCTAATGAGATGTTCTTGGGGATTAAAAATAGCATGTCCATTTCGGCAGAAAATAACATGTCCATTTCGGCAGTAAATAATATGACTTTGGGCGCGAAAACAGAGATAGATACAGGCCTTGTGCTTACGGTAAGCTCCGTTACTGAATGTAATTCGAAAGTAACCAATGTAGATGATGCATTGTCGAAGATAAATTCAAGTTTAGCAATTCTGGGTGAACACATGACAAACAATATAAGTGTCATCAATAGTATTGAGTCTGGGCTGACAGAAATCAGGAATAAACCTATGATGGTTTTCGACATTGGAATTTTCGTCATTAGTTAATCTAGGTACACATAAATAACGTGAATATAATCAAGCCTCTTCAGCTCGCGGTGCTGCATAAATCTTTTACTTATTGTGAAAAAGATATTTTTGTCGTCTCTGTTCCTATTGCCTTTTCACTAGTGGACGGAGAAATATTACTAGAGCAAAAACTCTGGCAAATGGTTGGTGAGCAAATGCAAGATCAGATTTTTGATGCCGCTATGCCCAAGGCCTGTGGTGAAGTATTGGTAGCTGGTGATTTTATTGCGCCTGCTGGTGAGGGAGTGGCTGCTGGTTCGGTGCATTTACAATTGTCACGCACCGATAAGCACGGTACTCAAAAACTCCAAGTTGATAAAGAACTCGCCGTATTTACTGATCGCCATTGGGTAAAATTACTGGGCGCTGGCTTGAGTATTAGTTCTGCAGGCACCATCATGAGTATGCCGATTAGCTATAAAAACGCCTATGGGGGTGAGGGTTATGCTTTAAACCCTACAGGTAAAGGCTTTGACGCGGTTGAAACGGAATTTGGCGAACGGCAGTTTTTACCAAATATAGAATATAAGAATAACTTACTAACCTCTAGCACTAAACAAATACCTCCCGCCAGTTTTGGGCGAATTGACATGATGTGGCAGCAGCGCTTGTCACTCGCCGGTACCTATGATCAAGCCTACATCGAAACGATCATGCCCGGCTTACCCAACGATATTGACTGGTCTTATTATAACGATGCCGCTGAAGATCAGTGGTTAAACGGCCACTTTAAAGGCAACGAGCAATTTTCTATTACTAATATGCATGCTGAGCACGCAACCTTGTCCGGCACTTTACCGCCCATTTATGGCCGCGCGTTTATTAATCAAAGTGTGCCGGTACGAGACGAACAGCAAAAACTTACCGGTGACTACCAAACTGAGTTCACCGAAATAAAAACGAAGTTAGATACCCTATGGTTATTCCCCAACGCCGCTATTGGGGTAATGATTTATCGTGGCACTATTGAGGCCTACACTGACGATGGTACTGACATTCAAGCCTTGTTATTAGCCTGCGAAAATCGCAACGATTCGCCGCGTTCGCCTGAACATTACCAAGATCAGCTCACGAAACGTTTGGATCCTGAGCATGGCCATAAGTATGCGCTGTTTAGTGCTCCCTTAATTGCCGAAGGCATGAAGTGCGGCTTTAAACAACTCGAAGATGACTCGAATTTTCCCCTTGAAATGCTTGGGAAAGCTAACATGGACGAATTTTCGGCAGCGAAAAAAGCTGAAGCGATGAGCCAAGTTGACGATGCCAGAACAAACATCATCGAGCAATGCAAAGCGGCAGGGCTTGATCCAACCCCTTATATCAACAAAATAGATAATCCAGAAAAAGAACCCGAACGAATAAAAATGGAAGCACTACTTGAAAAAATGGCGCCAGGTGTGGTGACTGACCCTAAAAATATTGAGATATTTAATATTGACCTCTCGGTAATGGACGAAATAAAAGCCTTTACTAATGAAATAAAAGATAAAAAAATAACAGATGTTAAAGACCAATTAAAGGATCAAATAGCCAAATTTAAAGCCATGCCAGAAGCGCATTTATTTAGCGAGGCGGTTGAGAAAATGGAGCAAAAAGTCGCTGAAATTGATCTACCGCCGATGTGGCCACGCCCTCATATATCAGGACAGCTTGTTAATGTTAAAGAACAAGTCACTAAAGCGGAGGCTGAAATTGAAGGGCTACGCAAAACCGGCGTAGCCGAAGATAAACTCCCCGTTATTGACATCGACTTTGAAAAAATTGAAGCGCAGTTGTTAGACGCCGAAGTTAGGATGAAAAAAACCTACACTATGGGCGCGCATTTAATGCCTGACAGCCGTTCGCCGCACCCTGGACAAGAGGCGGCGCTAAGGGACGTATTTCTGTCTAAATTTAAAGGTGGTGAGTCACTAGTTGATGGTGATTATGCGTGCATTGACGTTTCAGGTGAAAATCTGCAACGCATTGACTTGTCTGGATGCTATTTGGAGGGGGTCGATTTTACAGGCTGTGATTTATCAGATGCAAAACTTGAAAAAGCGATCATTGCGGGTGCTAATTTAACCAAGGCTAATTTAACCAATGCCAACTGCCAGGGGGCGAATATTGGTGCCAGTAATTTAACCGATGCTAATTTTACTGGTGCCAATTTAGATGAAGCGGAGCTAGGTGGCGCCATCTACACCCGTACCCAATTTATTCGCTGCTCTATGGAAAAGATTAATTATCTTGACGCTACTTTTGAACAGACGGTGTTTGATGGCTCAACGATGAACCAAAGCAACTTTGTTAACCCAGTATTTAAACAGTGCTCGTTTGTTGGCAGTCATTTAATAAAAGTGAACTTTGTAAAAGGTCAATTTGAACAAGCTAATTTTGAGCAGGCAATTATAGAAGGCGCTAGCTTTGTTGAAGCGAGCGCAGAGTGTGCAAACTTTACCAAAGCACAAATGATCAACAGCCGTTTTGTTGGCGGTTGTAACTTAAATAACAGTAACTTTAGTGGGGCCAATGTTAGTAAGTCATGCCTTCGTGAAAATGAGTTAAATGATTGCGATTTTTCTTATACCTTACTAGATGAAGCAGATTTTAGCGGCGCGGGGTTGGAAAACGCTAAATTTTTGCATGCTAAAGCTTACCGGGCTCAATTTATGAAATCGCAGTGCAAGAATGCTGATATGACCGCGCTTAATTTAATGGAAGGCTCGCTTTACAAAGCTTATTTGGTTGGTGTTAATTTCTCAAAAGCGAATTTGTATTCCGTGAACTTTATGGATTCCACCCTAGGTGAGAATCAATACAAAGGTGCCAACCTTGACCAAACTGTATTAAAAGACTGGCAGCCATAAATGTTTAAAGCAGAGTTAATAAAAGCCGTTAAAGGCGGGGAGCCCCTAATACAGGGTTGTGATTTATCCAATGGCGACTATCAGGGCGCCGATCTTGGTGGCGGAATCTTTGAGTCGGTTATTTTTGCGAATGCGGATTTGCGTGGTGCCAAATTAAAAGAATGTAAGTTTATTAATTGTGATTTCACCGGCGCCAAACTGGATGGTGCTAATCTAGTGCTCGCTAACTTTATTGGGCCTAAAGGTGAAGGGATCAGTTTAAACAGCTGCGATATGCGTCTGGCCAACTTTATTGATGCCGCGTTTGACTATGCAGATTTATCGAATACCAATTTAGAAACTACCAACTTCGTGAATCCCAAGTTTAAAGGGGCCAAGTTTGTTGCTGCTAAGGTGTATCAGGTCTCGTTTATTAAGGGTGATTTTGAAAATGCGGATTTTTCTAAGGCAGATATATTCCGTGTAAATTTTCTAGAATCTAATGTTAAAAATATTATTTTTGAAGAGGCTAAATTGGAGCTGGCGTTTTTTAGGGAAGTCGATTTTTCTGGCTATGATTTTACTAAAATCAATTTGATCAAACCCCAATTCCAAGAAACAAAAGTAGTAGCTGCTAATTTTGAGGGCATGGATCTAAGCCAGGCAAGCTTCATGGAAGCTGATTTAAGCGGCGCTAATTTCAGAAAAGTAAACGCCAAGCAGGCCAATTTTATTCAGGCTAATTTGAGTCTGGCCGACTTCAGTGGCGCGCAGATGGAGCAGGCCTTGTTGCAGGAGGCGAATCTGGCGCAGGCCAATTTTACTGGGGTCAAGGCCATTCAGGCCCTGATGGTGAAAACGGTTTGTACCAAGACGAATTTTTCAGGTGCTGATTTGACCTATGCGGATTTCAGTCACGCTGATTTGACTGAGGCAAACTTTTCCAATACCGCTCTTTTTCGAGCAAATTTACATGAAGTTGTTGAACATAATACC
>TARA_B110000977_G_scaffold178125_2_pt1 | contig 22349 bp, 14 predicted proteins | sample TARA_B110000977 | Tara Oceans TARA_B110000977 (sample SAMEA4397798) | marine metagenome | biome: Polar Biome; feature: [SRF] surface water layer (ENVO:00010504); material: water (ENVO:00002006), including particulate matter (ENVO:01000060) such as... | depth 5 m | reverse complement strand
CCCCCCCCCCCTCCTCCGCGAATTCGACAAACTGAAGACGCCATACGAGACGCAGGCCGTGCGTTGAGGGATAAAACCGCCGGACCGGTTGAGTGGCAATTAGTCTGGGACTTGCAACGCGCCGGTAAACCGGAGACGGCGCGGGAGATTTTTTACCAACGAACGAGCAAAACGCCCGGAGTGACGGCGCTGTGGGAACAGTGGGCGAGGTTTGAACTGTTGCAAGGTGATTCAGAAAGAGCTCGTGGCCTGTTCAGAGCTGCTCTTCTACATGCTGAAGGTCGACCTCGCGCCCGAGCAGAATCGCTACGCAAGTGGGCTGTTATGGAGTTTGGGGCTGGGGACGTAACAGCGGCTTCTGGGTTGTTTGACCGAGCGCTGCGAGTTCTTGGCGACGCCGAGCTCGCGGCGCGTTCGATCACAGAAGATGACGAGGGTTTCTTTGAAGAGTTGACCGGCAGAGTTGATACTGAAGAGCAGGAAGACTCCAATGAAAACGATTCGTCCTCCTATCAAAACACCGGTATCCCCATCGACGTCGCGGTTGAGTCCGCTTCATCTTTAAGAAAAGCGCAAGCCGCGGTATTGAGCTCGTGGGCGCAAGTTTCGTCGCGAGCTGGCGATTGTGACAACGCGCGAGAATTATTGCAAAAAGCCATCGCGTGCGACAGCTCCAACCCCCGGGTGTTACACTCGCTCGGGCGGTTGGACGAGCTTATCGGCGACTATACGGGTGCGATTGAGAAATACGAGAAGATTCTATCTGACGTGGCGCCTGGTGACGCGTTTGCTTCTTTGAGTTTAGCCAAGGTGTTGCACGAGCGCCTCGGTGATGTTCACGGCGCTCGGACGGTGTTCACAGCAGCCGCTCAAGCAAACCCGGTGAACTACAAGGTGCTACAAGCGTGGGCGCTGATGGAGGCGAACGTGGGTGGGGGTACTAAGAGTACTGACGGAAGCATACCCGCAGATAGTAACAGCCACTCTCGCCTCGCCGGTTTGGCGGTCGCGCGACCCCTGTTCCAAAGAGCTAGTGTATTAGCCCCCTGGTCCGCGCACGTGTGGTGCGCGTGGGCGCAATCGGAGTGGCGCGCGACTCAAAACCCCAACGCCGCACGCGAGCTGTACGGCAAAGCGCTTGAGGTGGAACCCACGAACGTGTTGTGTCTTCGAGGTTTGGGCGAGGTGGAGCGCGTGGATGGGCGGTTTTCACAAGCGCGAGACTACCTCGAACGCGCTTTAGATTTAGAACCCAGGAACAGGGTGTGCGTCAAGGAGCTCGCTAAGTTGGAAACCGAAGTGGGGAACAAGGCACGGGCCGCTCGTTATTTCAACGTCGCGAAAACTTTATTAAAGGAAAGCAAAGCGGAACAGGCGATGTTGAGGGAGAAGGAAGGCGCTGGGGTGAAACTTGGTGGAGGGAGTAAAGGTAAATGGGCGCCCGCGGAGGCGTCGGCGGCGGCCAGGGGTGTCGCCGCCGCGAACGCCGCGAAGGGCGCGAGCTACCGCCGAGCTGACTCCGGAGGTGGCGAAGCAGGGGGAGGTAAACAGGGTTTTAGATCCGTTCTAGCCGCCGCTCGAGGCGAAGCCGCAGCCGTACGAAGAGACAAGGGCGGCGGCGTCGCGGGGGTTGGAGGCGAAATCGTAGCAAGGAAACGCGTGAAGTCAACCTGGCGCCGCGGAGACACTGATGATACGACTTCAGAGAAGAACACGTCCGATACCTCCATCGGCAGCTCACTGGATGGAATAGGATCAAGCTTGGACGACGACCTTTCAAAACGCACCGTTCGAAACGGTAAGCACCCCCACGAGCGAACAATTGACATGGACGCTGAGTTTGACGAAGTCGCGCGGGAAAAAGCGTGGGTGTCTTTCGGCAGTACCGATGAACAATCGATCGACGGCACGGTGGACTCCATGGACGATGACTTACGACGGTACACCGGCGAGGGAAGATGAGTGAACTTAATACGTAATACTTGGTAATATGATAGAACTAAGAACTATTGTGTGCTTCTAATATGCACTACGTACAGTACTTTTTACACTTCAAGCGCCTTTGTGTTGGTGTTAGCGTCTGCACCCTCCTCCTCTTCCTTCTCATCCTCCCCGAAGGTCATGAGCTGCGAGCCGACTGACGCCCCTACAATAAAAAACGCCCCGATCCAACCCGGCACACCCCATCGGTCTCCCATGAAGTGCCACGCGAAGAGCGCGCCCCACAGGGGTTCCGCGGTGTATATCAACGCGCACGTCGAGGCTGATACGTTTTTCAAAGCGAGAAACTCAATCCAAAGCGTGAACGACGTCGTGGCGAGGCCCATCCATAATAGAGCGGGCCATGGAAGTAATTGCGCTTGGTCGGATAGGTGGAGCGCTTGCGTGGAAGCACTAGTCATGATACTACTCAAACTCACATCAATTGCCCCACCACTTCCTTGACTTCCATTGACCCATGAGTGGTACCCCATCTCGCCCAGTTTCCACAACCCTGATTCAACCGCCACCACGCCAATCTGAAACGAAATAAAAGGCAACTCCTGGTCCTCGAACAGCTGCGCGTATTTACTGGACTGGAGGGTGTGATATCCGAAAATAATGGCACTGAGGATACAGATAGCGTCGCCTGCTACCGGACTTGAACCGTCACCGCCGGTTAGCAATCCCACTCCGACCATAGCGGCGATACTCGCGGGCCACGTGAACCACGGGACTCTCTGCCCCGCCATGCCCGCGAAAATGGGGACGCTCAACACCGTGAAGGTACTAGTCAAAGCCCCCTTGGCACTAGTAGTACCTTCTAAACCGATGATTTGAAGGAAGTAACCCACGGCTAAGATTGTTCCTAAATGCGTAGCACCTCGTAACAGCTCTTTCGAGTTACTTCCCTTCAAGCCTTGCCAAATGAACGGCACTAGCGGCACGCCGGCGATGAAAAACCGAAGAAACATCTGCGTAAAGTCGTCGACGCCGGCGTCCGCAACTTGTTTAATCACGACTTGATTTGTTCCGAAAAGACACGACGCGACGTTCATGAAGAACACGCCTTTGAAGAAGGGCGAGATGCCGTCGTACCAGGTGTTGAACTTGTTTTGAAATGGGGTGAGTAAGGAGGGTTTTGAGAAGTCGGTCGTGTGCGCGTCGGTAGTAGCTCCGAGAACCTCTGTGTTTCCATCCGCCACGGCGTAGTCCATATACAGAAAATCATCCAAGGATTGGCTTGGTGTCAAATACGCAGGCGCTTGTGCGAACCCGGGGATGCCTCTCGGTTGTGTCGCCGCGTCCAGGGCTTGGCGTGCGAGTGAGGCGGCAGCCGCGGCGGTCTCCACGTCGACAAGCAGGTTCCGGAGGGTAACGTCCAGCGCTTGGTTCAACCCTGTATTAGTATCGTCGCACCGTTCAACCGCGTCCGCCAGCCGCGCACTGCTCGCCCTCATCGCAGCTTCCGTGCGTTCCACGGCTTCGTTCAAGTGAACCGTGTGTTTCGCGTTTGTCACTCCAAAGTCCAGTTCGCGAGCGGTGGGTCGTCTGCGATCAACAATAAACTTCCCCACTGACCTCGTCGTGTTGAGCCACTTTCTATCGTCAGCAGTCCAGCACGCGGATAAAATTCGAACCGATAAACTCTCGAACACGGACGGATCCAGCCGTTGCTTCGTTCCACTGGAATACGCGTGAATCGTGTTTTTCACTCTTGACGTGACCACATCCGTGGCTATTGTTCCGCTCACCACGCTCACCTCCGCCTTCGCCAAAGCAGAACACAACGCGCCCAACAAGTTCGCCTTGTCCAAGCCTTTCAACTCGATAGTCGTCAACCCAGGAGGGCTCCCCACGTTCGTAATGTTCACACTGAACGGCTCGCCGTATGCGTCCCTGAACTCGGAGATTTTTGAATTTTCAAAGTCGTCGGCGTCGTCGTCGGAAACAATCGGCAGCATTCTCTCCATCTCGGTGAACGCCTCCCCGAAGGTCTCGAACGTGACTGTTTGCTCATACGACCTGTTGCTGTTGCTTTCAACGGAACGCCTTTCAAATTCTGTAACACCTTGCGAACCATGTCGGTCAATTCCCCGGACGACATTGTTCACTGGGTCGAAGCGCTCCACGACTCGGCGGTCGCGCGTCATCGTCAAAATCTCGGCGTCGTCGTCAAAAAATTTCTCAAAGTTGGAATTCGCGTTCTTTTGCACCGCGCTTGGAGTCACGCTTTTTCGGAGCTTTTTGCGCGCGCGAAGTCCTTTTCGAAGCTCCGCTCGGGACAACCGAGTCCGAGTCTCCCCGTTGCCGTACGTCACCTGCGTTGCGACGGAGGAGTAAGAAGTGTTTGCCATGGATGCGATGGGAGGCACTCTCTGGGGTGTGTGTGTGTTTTTGCCCTGGCCGCCCGCGGAAGGGACCGTGGTGTTCGGCACGGTGCCGCGAATTACACTCGATCTTTCTCGCAGTGGCGAAGATTGCCTTTTTTGATGACGGTTCGGCGATCCCCGATCGCGTCGTGACTCGAGGTTTCTCGAGTCATCCCCGGAGGCTCTCGTCACTACGCGTCGACACGTAGGCCGTGCTACAGGCACGTGCCGCAACCCGAGGGTCGGCATCGCGTGCGTCTGCATGGTGACGACGCACTCGAGTGTGAAGGCGCCGCGACAAAAAGTGCAAATATCGCTTTTTCCAGATACTTTCGTGACGACTTCGAAATCGAGTTAACTCATCATTAGACCGTCGAAAATTAGACCGTCGAAAAGGGAGTGCGAAAAGGGGTAGCAATATAGTTTTAGGCTTTTGACAAAATGAAAAAGTGTTTTCGCTGATGACAAGCTATCCCCTCCTCTCCAGCAACCGTCTCATCTCGCGCTTAGACACGTGCCTGTCCCCAATGGCGTCGGACACGGCTTTTTGGACGCCTCCTTGTGATTCGGGTGGTAGGTCGTCGAAGCGAACGCCTATTTGGTCGGGTCGGTTCTCCGACGTGAAGAAATCGGCCGCGACGCTCAACGCGAAGGCGTCCAGGATGCCGCCATCGGTATCACTGGATGACTGTGCCGAGCGGTGCCTATTAATACCATTAACATCACCTGTACTCCCACGCACAGCCACAACTCTGCGCGCGAGACGTCCCAGAACCTCGACATCAGAGGCAAGAACGTTGCGCCTACCTTCACCCTCTGACGACGCGGATGATGACGGTGCCTCCAACTCCTTCTCCTTCTCCCCATCCTCCCCTATTACCCCGAAAATCCTTTCCAGCGACTTCCTGTCATCCGCACGTCGCGTGCCCCATACATCACAAATTTCGAACCCAGCCGGCGGTCGTTTCGTGGGCGGAACCAGCTCCACGGCGTCCAGCGCGGAGAGCAAATCGGACACTGTGTTTACTCTCTGTTTTACAGTAGCCACGCGGCTCGCCTTTTGTTTCTTTTTGGTATCAGTTGCATCCGTCTCAACTGCCATAACATCCCCACTTGTATCTCCGATTAAATTCCCACCTGTATCCCCAACCCCATCCCCAGCGCTTTCCAGCGCGACGTGTTGCTCGTGCAGCGCCACGCCCACGGCGTGCGACAAGTTCAGGGAGGACTTATCGCCGCCGGTTGATATCAACGCCGTGGCGTTCACGTAACGCATGTGTTCATTCGTCAGCCCGGTTCGTTCGTTACCGAATAAAAGGGCTACTTTGTTTCCGTTTTTAACTGCACTAGCGGCTTGCTCTGCTGCTTGTCGCACCGACAGCACGGGGGTCCCGTTTCTCGACCGCGCGCTTAACGCGATGATGAACGTACAGTCGTTTATGTTGTTCTCCACGCCCCCCACCTTGAACGCCCCGTCCAGCAACTCAGCAGATGCATCCGTGCTGTACTTGTACGTCTCGCCGTGGATGCGGCCTATCTTTGGTGCGACGGTAGCTTCGGAAACAGCATCGTAGTCGCCGCTTTTGACCCAGGCTGATTTGGATGCTTCCATCAGCTCATTTGCCCTTGTATCATCACCCAGCGACTTCGCCTCCTCCGCCTGCGCCACGAGATGCGCCTTGTCCGCGAACACGCTTTGCCTGGCGTCCACGATTCTTAAGTCGTTGAACCCGAAGTTCTGGCAAAGACGCGCTACGCCTCCGATATTCACCGGACCCTGGGGCTCTATTAGCACCACGGCGATAGATTTGTGAAGGTCATCGTCGGCGGCGGCGGACGCGACCGCTCGCCAGGTTGTGCACCGTCGCGATGTCCCCGCCCAACCGCGGGGACGTCCAATGCGACCACCGCAACGACCGACCCGCGGTGCGGTCGCGCCGGCACGCGCAACCGCCGACATCGTCGCGCCCGTGCGCCGCGATGGAGATACTGAAGAGAAGCATTGTTAGTTATAGGTTATGAATCAACAACAAAAGCCCCACTACGACATGGCGCACGTGGCGGTGTCGCTGGTCAGCGTGAGCGCCCCCCGTTCACGCATCCGAGTACCACCGTCCTCGTCTCGGGGAGGGTCTCTTAGGGGATACCATCGCCACGCACGTGTGGATTGGCAAACCGCGAGGTCCGTGGTGCACGGATGCGACAGAGATTGTTCTTTTCGTCCCCGTAGATGCGTCGTCGTCACCGCAGCGTCAACGCATGGTATAAGCAAACAGTCAGGTGACCGACCCGGATGCCCAGTGTGTTGTCCCCGCCCCGTGTGCGACCCGTACGCCACGGTCAGGGACCAGGTGTACTGGCGATGCGGTAACTGCAAGGCGACGTTCCTGGACCCGTCGCGTAGGCTAGATTTAGAGAAAGAAAAGCAAAGGTACTCCCTGCACGAAAACGACGCCGCCAACCAGGGGTACCGAAAGTTTCTGGGGACGCTCACGGAACCCTTGCTTTTGCGATTAGCATCTCAAAGCGACGAAGACGAAGATACTGTCGTGAGTACCACTGATAACGATAATATATCAACAAGTTGTATAGGCAAACAGTCAGGACAAGTCGGCACACAGTCACAACGAGGTTCATCAAAAAAACAATTGAAAGGTTTGGATTACGGATGCGGCCCGGGTCCCGTTTTGGGGATGATGCTCCGCGAACAAGGTTTGGATGTTGTGGACTGGGACCCTATATTCAAAGCAGATCCAACCGCAATAGCACTAGACGTGACGTACGATTTCCTAACTTGCACGGAAGTCGCGGAGCACTTTTACGATCCGCGAAGCGAGTTTAATACATTCGATCGATTGGTTAGAGACGGCGGCTTGATCGCGATTTTAACGTCGTTCCAACCTGATAACGAAAAAACGTTTCAAAAGTGGCACTACATCCGGGACCCGACGCACGTCGTGTTTTACGGGAAGGAGACGGTTGAGGTGTTGGCCAGGGAAAGGGGGTGGGTCGATTTAACGTTTCCGGGGAAGAACGTCGCGATCATGCGGAAACCAGAGTTGTGATGTATTGATTTCCAATATTTATTTTTAGTAGTACATATAGGCTATGTTATGCTCTGTTAATACTCACAAACCTACACCCTCCCCCCCTACGTCCTGTAGTTCCTGCATCTCCCGCTTCCCACCCCCCACCGGCGTGGCGAACACTTTCCTTCGGGGGTTCGTGAGTAGGAAGGAGTAGTACACGAACCAAGCGACGAGCGCGAAAAAAACAGAAAGCAAACCCACGAAAATTTGCCATTGAAAAGCTAACGTCAATGCGGCAATAAGAATAAACGCACCCCAGGTTTTCACAAAAGCGTAAGGCGAAACCCACTTGCCTTTGAACAAAACAAGCACCGCTAAATGTATCATGTTCCAATCGCTTTTATTGCCGTACTGGCCTAAATTCATGGTGTGCGCCACGAACTGGTGGCAGTTGTTGCCGAACAAATTGTAGTTTTCGTGGGACTCGAAGAATTTAATGGAGCGGCGAACGGAGAGGTCGTGTGAGGTAACGCCTGTATCACTCGAAGGTGTGCTACTGGATGGGGACGGTTCTTCGTCCCGAACCTGTACCGGCCATTGCTTCGGGTCCAACCGCCAGTACCTCGCGACGTCGCCGAACCCAAGCGACCCTGTATGAATGAACCGCGGGCCCAGGAAGTCGTAAATGGTACCATCGCTGTCGCAGATGCCTAAATGCCCAATCGGCGGGAACAGGTGCGTGATAACTGGTATGGGACACCACACCACGCACAACGGGAAGCTCTGGCGCCGCACATCAACCTCCCAGCTCACAGGGGAGCTGGAGCGAGGCATCTGAGGAGTTACGAAGTGTGCGGGTGACCAATGAATTGATGATTGTCTTTCGAGAACGAAATAAGTTTTTGATTTTAAGAATGTCATTGATGGCAGAAAAACAACCCTTAATAGCACTTCTTCTCTTGATCTACTTTTGATTAATAATACACCCGCAACGCACCTAACTCCCACTTCCTCTGAGCGACATGGTGAGCACGCTTTTCTGAACGTTCGACCCGCCGACGTTTTTCTCGTCGCCGCCGTTTATTTCTTTCTCGAGCGACAACAATTCAAATTTTTCCAAAACCTCGACCCTGTCCTTGGTCACCACCGCGAACGCGCTGGATGCGGTTCGCGTGAATGATTTGAACCCAGCTGAGTCCGCTCCGAAGTCTGAAGACTTGCCGTTCCCCTCATCCCTCATGGTGTGTGTATCTAGTCCGGGATTTTTCAGAGGATCCACGGACAAGGGCCGCCGCGCGACCGGCCGCGCGCGAGGCGTAGTTTTCTTCACAACCCCCAAAGTTTCCTTTGCGGAGAGTTTTAAAAGTCGTTTATCGTCGTCGTCGTCCAGCCCTAGATCTTCGTTTCGGTTCGCGCTGTGTTCACCGAGCACAGCATCTCCTTTTTCGTACGTGTTATTAGTCCAGTGCGGCGAGCTCACTTGCGGGACGAACGCTCCGAAGTGCAGAGTGCCGTTCGCGCCGGGCGACGGCACGCGGCTGCGTCGACCTCTTCCTCCTTTCTCCGTAGGTGACGCGCCTGATGAGTATCCACTCCTCGTTCCGTACACATCGCCAGAGGGAATCGCGATGCCTCCGGAAGAATTCTTCTTATGGTACTTCTCTTCACTCGCATCGCCATCCTCGCTTTTATCGGAGGGCGAGTTGGGCGAGCGACCGGAGGCGGGCGACGGCGTCCGTCCTCGCGCGCCGCCGGACGGACTTCCCCTCGCGCGTCTCAGCGTCGGGCCCTTCGGTCTTCCTTCCTCTGACGGCGACGCAGGGGGAACCGGCAACGCACTATCGAACGCGATGAAGTCGTACTCGCCGGAAAGGGAGTTCTTGCGCAGACGCGCGGGGCGAGGTTTCGCAAGCGGTTTTGCGGGGGGCTCGGGAACCAACCGCACCGCTTGTTGGTCTTTGTTTCCACTGCCGCTCAAAACTCCAGTCGATACCAACGCCTCACGTCGCTGTTCGATCCTACGCTCTAAATCTAAAATGGACACGCGTTCCAGCTCCAGGCTTCGTCGGGTCGCGGAGGCGTACGAGTTGATAACATTAGGCGCAGGTGATACTGTATTCGACCCCAGCAAGCGACTCAACGGCTCTACCCCCGGCAGCGGGTCAGTTTGGCACTGCGCGTCCGCGCCGTCGCGTTGCGCCAGGAATTCAGCCGCGCCCCGGAACGGACGGACTGACTTACCGTGACTGACTTGCGCAGAGCCGTGCGGTGACGACGGGCGGTAGGGACTGTGTGAAGAAACAGTTAGGGAGTGCGCGGCGGTCAGAAAAAAATCACTCAGGAAAAGAACAAGGCGTGTAGGAGGGGAAGAGTCGCCTCCGATCGAAGGCCCTCCGTTCCGGGAAGTTAGTACGTACCTCACCGCTCTGCGTTGTGTGTGTTCCTGTTCTTTGTCACTGTGTGTCGCGTTCCTCTGGTCCACAACTGGCGTGGTCGGCGCATCTCCAACGGGCGAACTCCCCGAGCGGGAAGTGGGGCGCGACATGGAGGGTCTCGGAGTTCTCGTGAGCCCGCTTCGTTGTTGCCCTCCCGATCGCGCGGGTGCAGTCGCGTGCTTCGTGTGTGTTCTCCACAGAACGAGCCGTGTACGTCCAACTCCGAAGCGAGACCGTCACGACGACGACAGCGCTGGTCTGTCGTCGCGCGTTCAGGTCTGACGGGAAGTGCGCGAGGCACACGCATCACGGGCCATCGGGACCGTCCGATGAACTTTTAGCACACAGACACTTTCCCGAGGTGTCTGCCACCGACAGGTGGCACCAATCATCTCGCAGCTCGTTTGAAGTTTTTCTAGAAGCGAGCCGGAGAGGAGTTATTAGACAGGCGAGAGATGCTTTATGTGAAATTCGCAGTCAAAGTGAAAAACGAAGTGAATACTTACGGTAGTATGTCCCTTTCGAACGACCCTATCAACCTCCCCTATTAACCTCACGCCCCGTACCCAAAGCTGACTCGAATCCGGTCGAAGATCTGTTCCCTCCAACCAACCTCCGTGGTGTCCATGACTGATTCGTTCCCGAACCCGTCGGTTTCGGGCACGTCGTCTTGCTTTAAATCAACGAAAGTATTTCCCGGCTCGGGCTCTCTGAAAGTAATGGTCACCAAACTAAAGTGCCTCTCCACCCAGTTCCGGAACCGCCACTTCTGTACGATTCGGACACCTGGTTCGTACTCAACGATCGTCCCAGAGATGTTCCCGTCGAACATTGTGAACTCGTACCCAACCTCGGGTCGGATGTCCGCCGGCGATCGGCTAAAATGCATCACCCGCCCTCCGTCCAACAAGGCTTCGCAGATATCCAATGGGCGGCAATAAAACCTTTCCGTCATGGTGATGGTGTGTTTCGTTTTCGACAGGGGGGCGGTCTTGTCCGCGCGCAGCTTTGTGGAGTCAGAAGATGCCGTAGACGCGCCCGAGACGTTGGTCACGACGTTTCCTTTCGAGTCGGAGTCGCCGTCGCCTCCCTCCGCCGGCGCCGCGCCTTCCCCCCCCGGCCCTCCTTTCGCGAGTTCCTTTTCGAACGTATCAATACCCTTAAACAGTAAAGGAAAAGCCTTTGCGCGTAACACCCGTTTCACCAGCTCATCCGCGTCGGAATTGCCAGCCGCTAACACCTTCGCATCAGGTTCTTCCCCAACATTCTCATCCGCTATGTACGGAAAATGCACGTTGCCCTCCACCTCTTTCCCGGAAACCGTACCAACGTACCCCATCTTCAGCTCGAGCTCGTACCCGCAGATGATCTTGCCCTTGCGTCGGTTGACGTACGCCTCGCCGGTGAGGGAGGTAACGCCGGTTGTTTTTAGATCGGTGACGCCGTCCGTGTCCGGTACTTCGATCGCCAAAAGGTCTCCGAATCTCGAACGCGACCACGCAAACGCATCCTTCTCCTGCCAGTGCCAGTTGTTCACGTTCGCGCCGTCCTCTCTGTCCTTGACGATCCAGCGCTCATCGCCCTCGCCGAGTTTCGCCATCACGTGTCACCGATAACAAGGGTGCCAAGCGTGCGCCGCACCAAGTGCACGACGATGAGATCCGAAGAAGATTGCCGAAAGTTGGGAGCCGACTGCCGAATCAAAAAAAAACTCGAGGACCCATAACCTGGAATCTCGGGTCGACGGCTCTTGGATGAGCTGAGGGACGCTCTCGCCCTCCCGTTCAGCCGCTTTTTGGGGTTTTATCGTTCCGAGACTCTTCCGACACTCACTGCGCACCCGCGCCTGTGTGGCACGCGGACGTGTTTGCGAGAAAACCAGGGGGTACGTGTCTTCCCTATCCCCCCCGGTGACCGCACTGACGTGCGATCGCGCACCCTCTGGTCTTACTCGGCCACGCGACGAGGCAATCGGACGAAAGATTGCACGCGCCCGCCGACGGCAACCGAGAAGGATTGAACTCCTGTGCGCCTGCGTGGAACACGCACGCCGGGCGTACACCCCGGTGGCAATCACCGGAGTCTTGTCCATGCATAGGATCTGTGCATAAGACGACACACACCACACCTCGTTCCCAGTCACTGAACCCGGGATCTCACCGCGACGCATCGCTGACCAGACAGAACTCCACCCCTCATCATCAACATCTTTCCATCCCCACCACAGACCCCTGAGTACGAAAGTCGCATAAGAGTTACGCTACCCTAACCCTAACCCCAACCACAAGATGTGCGGCATTTTCGCCGTCGTGGGATTGACCGGCGACCCGAAGCGCAACCGCGCGCGGGTGTACAACCTCGTGAAGCGCATTCGGCACAGAGGTCCTGATTCCTACTCCATGGATGTGGACGTTGACGAGGAAAACGGCACGCAAACGTTTCTCGTGCACAAAAGGTTGTCCATCGTGGCCCCCGGCCCCGACGGTGACCAACCCCTATACGTCGACCCTGAGACCAAACTGACAACGTTCATCTGCAACGGCGAAATCTACAACCACCAAGCGCTGCGAGAAAAATACAACATCAACTCGCCCAACAAATCGGACTGCCAAGTCATCGGCCACCTGTACGAACAAATGGGGCCCGAGTTTGTCCGCGAGCTGGACGGGATGTTCGCGTACGTCATCGAGGACAAGCGAGATGGCACGATCTGCGCCGGCAGAGACCACATGGGCAAGATTCCGTGCTACATCGCGCACGGCAAGGATGGCAGCGTGTGGTTTTCAAGTGAAATGAAAACTTTGGTGGACGACCCCGGCATCGCGCGGTACGAGATCTTCCCCCCCGGGCACTACTACGTGCGCAAGCCGGGTGAGGTTGAAGGCACCTTCACCCGGTGGTACGACCCCGAGTGGGTCACCAACGACGAGTACATCCCTACTCGCAAGGCTGACTTAAGTGAGTTACGCGAAACCGTCGTCGAGGCTGTGAAGAACCGGTTGATGGCAGACGTTCCGTACGCCGTGTTGTTATCCGGCGGACTTGATTCTTCGCTGATCACCTCAATCGCGGTGCGTCACAAGGCTGAGGCGAAGAACACTTTCGGTGCGTCCGAGCCGGTACACAGCTTTTCTATTGGCATCAAGGGTGCGCCCGATCTCGCGGCTGCTAAAAAGGTCGCGGACCAGCTCGGCACCGTGCACCACGAGATTTACTTCACCCCGGAGGAGGCGTTAGATGCGTTACCCGACGTGGTGTACCACTTAGAGACGTTCGAGCAAGTTCGCGCGTCCGTGCCGATGTATTTACTCAGCAGACGCATCAAATCCATGGGCTTCAAGATGGTCCTCTCCGGGGAAGGCGCGGATGAGCTGTTCGGCGGGTACCTTTACTTCCACAAAGCGCCGAGCAAGGAGGAGTTCCACAAGGAGTGCCAGCGCAAAACCACGCGGCTTCACCAGTGGGACGTGCTCCGGGCGAACAAGAGCACGATGGCTTGGGGCATCGAGGTACGCACACCGTTACTCTCCCAAGCCGTGTGTGACTACGCCATGAACACGGATCCGGCGGATAAGATGATTGACGTGAGTAAGAAAGATGCCGACGGACATCCTTTACTCGAGAAGTACTTGCTCAGGAAAGCGTTCGACACCCCCGATGACCCGTACCTCCCGGACGACGTGCTGTGGAGGCAGAAGGAACAGTTTTCAGACGGCGTCGGGTACGACTGGGTGGACGGCTTGATGAAGCACGCGGAGGAGATGGTGTCCGATGAGGAATTTGAGCAACGCGCCGTGCGTTTCCCGTTAAACCCACCAGTCACGAAGGAGTATTATTTACTCCGCTCAATCTTCGAAGAGCACTTCGTGACCGGGTTGGAAAACGGCGATTGCGCGTACGCTACCGTTCCATTTGGAAAATCGATCGCGTGCTCCACCCCCGAAGCCGTGGCGTGGGACCCGGAGTGGGAGAAGAGCGTCGGGGACATTTCTGGCCGCGCTGTGAACGTGCATGATAGCTCGGAAGGCTTTTCGGTAGCTGAGGATCGCGATGGATCGGTGTCCGCTAACGCCGCGTCAACGTCCGCGAAGAGCAAAGTGAGTGCTTTAAACGCTGCTCCTCACACCTCTTCCCGAAAGCGGTTCACGAACGGGGGTATGTTACGTGTCAAGCCCGCGGACGGTAGACGGTCGCAGGTCGGGTTCTCGGGCGCGAGGGCGGACAGAGTGCGTGGGTTTGTTGGCTCGCGAGCGGCGCTCACTGCGAGGCTCGCGTTTGCGTAAAAAGAACTTTTGCGCGGCGAGAAAGACTTCAATGACGAGACGTCCAGACCGTGACGCTTGACGTGCTCGACGAAACAATAAAGGGATCGAGTGTTGTGATGATAATGACTCTTGATTCGAATGACTCGTATCGATTCTTTCGTTCGTATTATGCTCCTACTCTATCTACTATGATAACCCAACCGTCATCTACTTGGCTTCCGCCACCCAGCGATTGTTCGCTTTTTTTTCTCGTCTCGAGCCACTTGTCCCTTGACCTCTTTCCTCCACTTCTCCACGATGCCTTTGGCCAACGTTCGCATCTCGCCATCCGGGTGTTTCTTCGCGATCTTGTTCATGCACACGCCTATCATGCTCTGCTCTAATAAGTCTTTCGTGAGCAGCATCGAACTGAGTTGGCGAAGTGCGGCGACGAACTTTTCTTTCGACGTGCCTACATTCGTCAGCGTTTTCTTATGCGCCTCGATGTCCTCGATGTTCACGTTCCAGTAACTGCTCGACCTCGACGTCTGGACCTTACCGAGCTGGTGTAGCGTGGCTTGGCGCTTCACAGGTGGACCCATCGCGGGGGCGATGGGTGCCACGGGTGGCGCGATACACAGCCGCTGTGCAAAGGAAAAGTGACAGATCTGTTGGGAGAACTCGTGCAAACAAGGGGTAAGACGCGCCTCAGTGCAAACCCCAATTGCGACCTCTGTTACCGTTTCTTTTGTCGTGGCTTTTTGTGCGCCAGATCTGAGGCGCCTCACTCCCCGTAGCGCACGATGACGGTGCTCGGGGAACTCGGCGACGGCCCTCTTTCGTACGTCCCTTCCCTCCGGAAGCGGTGCCCGCATGAAAAGTACAAGTGGGACTGTTCGATCTGCTCCCCGTGCCCGCACGGTTCGCGAAAACCGGAGTGCATCCAATGCAGCGGTTGCCCGCACGGAAAGGTCAAGCGGTACTGCGTGCAGTGCGTCGGGTGCCCGCACGGCAAGATGAAGCGCATGTGCAAAGTCTGCACGCCGTGTCCGCACGGCGTTGTGAAGTACAACTGCGCTACGTGCAACCCGTGCCCGCACGGCAAGTTGAAAATGAACTGCACGCAGTGCAGCGCGTGTCCTCATGGGAAGTTGAGGCAATCATGCAACGAGTGCGGCGGGTGTCCGCACGGCAAGGCCAAGCAGGACTGCCGGACGTGTTCCGCGTGCGATCACGGCAAGGTCAAGCGCGAGTGTGCGATCTGCACCCCCTGCCCGCACGGCAAGGTCAAGAAGTACTGCGTACAGTGCGTTGGATGTCTTCACGGAAAGATGAAGAGAAACTGCAACGTGTGCACCCCCTGCCCGCACGGAGCGGTGAAGTACCACTGCGTTAAGTGCAACCCGTGTCCGCACGGCAAGCGCAAGCAGCACTGCGAGCAGTGCAACGGGTGCCCGCACGGCCTCGTGAAGAAATCGTGCCCCACGTGCAACCCGTGTCCGCACGGCAAGCTAAAAAAAGACTGCCTGGAGTGCGTCGGGTGCCCGCACGGCAAGTTCAAGCGCTACTGCGTGGAGTGCAAGCCGTGCTTCCACGGGTTCCCGAAGATGAACTGCGCCGCGTGCAGGGAATGCGAGCACGGTGAGATGGCGCGGTTCTGCTCACGGTGCCCCCCCTGCCCGCACGCGCAAGTCAAGTGGGAGTGCCCGGAGTGCAAGCCGTGCGCGCACGGCGAGCTCCGGTGGGAGTGCGACGAGTGCGCGCCACGGGCGGCGAAGAAAACCAGGAGGGAGAGGTGAGGTTGGGAGTGAGATGGAAGTAGAGCGAGACGTATGCGGTGATGTACGAGCATCGCGTCAGAGAAGGAAATCATGCGAATGCTACGACGTATCTGTATAGTTGTATTCAAGAGGAAACACGAAGACTGCGCTGTGCTTCTCATCTGGTGTCCCGCATCTCCGCCGCGCTAGGTCGGTATTTCGTTTCCAGCAACCCGAGCGCAGCTGACACTTTCTCTTCCAGCCACTCCAAGCCCCACCTGGTTTTCTTCTCCTCCACCACCCGTCCCTCCTCCGCCAGCTTTGTCAAGTGCTGCCCACAGATCCCCTCGCACGCGGTTTTCAAAATCAGCCAGTTCACGGAGTTGCCGTAGACTGTTTTGGTGAGTTGTGCTTTTGTCATTCCGCACCGCTCGGGGTTACTTCTCCAGTCACCAACCAGCGCGTCCACGAACATCCTCTCGCGCGTCTCTCGGTGCTTGGCGTATTGCGCGAGTTTCTTGACACCGTCGGTGACGGCCTCGCCGTGCGAAGGGTACAGGAAACCGGGAGGGGGTTTGCGGGCACTAATACTTTGACCACTCTTACCGGCATTCCTGCTCTCCGCGACACAATTCTCCAGCTCTTCCCGCATAACCTCCAGGCTTTTACTATAAAGACTCAAGTCCTCAAACACCGCGGTGTTCCCGTTCAGGACGCAGTCCCCGGCGAATATCGAGCCTTCCTCTTCGTGGACGAAGCAGTAGTGGTCTTCACTATGACCTGGGGTGAACACCGCTCTTAAAGTGACCCCGGGGACGGAGTCAAAAATTTGCCCATCCGTGATGTGGACGTAAGAGCGGTGAGATTCGGCGGATTTAGCATCGGTCATACCGTCAACGTCCACTTCGCGTTCCCCGTTTCCGTGTCGCACGTGTTTATATGCCAGCAGGGGGGTATATTGTTTATCACCACTACCTCCTTCTTTACCCTTCAATTCTTGGTTCAATTCCCTGACTAGCTTTCTAACGTCGCCGACGCCGCCGACGTGATCCAAGTGCCAGTGCGTTAACAGGATGCCCTCCAACGATGTCACGCCCTCGGCGCGCATCGCAACTCTTAAGTTCTCCACGAACACAGGTTTGCCCTCGCCCGTGTCTAGCAGCCATCGCGTCGGACCGGTGCCTATCAAGTAACTGTTCGTGCCCTGTAGCGTGAATGCGCTGGGGTTGCCCCCGAGCACGCGCGTGACGGTCGGGGAGAGACGCGTGACTGGCGGCAAGGAGGGCAAGCCTCGGGGAGCGCGGCCGCCGAAGTTGGAGCCCACGAACGCGGTGACCTGCTCTTTGGTGGACTCAAACATGACACGTAGATGCGTGCGATGCGAGGGCACGACAAGGGTCCAGGCAACCCGTGCGGCGCGGGGCGCAGTGGCCTCGACGCGTCCGAGAAAACAGAAATGACGAAAACGCGTTTGAGCGTTTTCGGGAGGCGAGCAGTTTTTGACTGGCGTTTTTTTAACAGTCCACTAAACCTACCAGTGCATCAAAGCGCGCCACAAAAGCACGCGCGTCACGGAACCATCACTTCCGCCTTCCCCTTGACCCGCTCATAGGTCGTGCGCAAAGCTCTGTCCATTCTGAGATTACGCCGCTCTGAGAGCGCCCTCGCACTACCTCCACTATTCTACAGAAGGAAAAAACACACCACTATGTCCTCCGCTCCAGTTTCCCTGGGCAAAGGCGCTTGGTGCTGCGACACGGATAGTGAGATCCCGCCTGAGCGGGAAGCGGAGGTTTTTGAGGAAAGGGCTACTTCTGAGATTCTCTTCGAAGGCATGGACACGGTGCCTCCACGGAAGGACGTTGACCACGTCGCCGTGTTCCACGAGGGGTGCAGGTACCGGGTGACTTATTCTGAAAAAGAAACAGTTTTACAATTAAAAAAAAAACTGTGGGACGGAGGTCTGGGGCGAGGACGGCGTAGAGGCATCCAGTCTGGAAAGAAAGACGACACGCCCCAAGCAAGAACCGTGATCCCTACTCATACGCAACTCAAGCTCTTATTTGCCGGGCGGATTTTGAGTGATACCAAAACGTTACAAGAAGAGAAGGTGCCGAAGGGGTGCAAGAGCTTAGCGTGCTTGGACAGCTTGAAGACAAAGCCAAACAAAGAGAGCGCTTACTGGAACTGAGAAGGTATAAGGGTAGACTTCGTAATAAACGAGAGTGCTGTGTGGCTGATACTCATACAGGGTGAATGTATTCGTAGAGGGTGTGACTGTGTGTAGTCCACTCGAGACATTCTATAATGAAAAATAATCACCGCACACTAAATACCCATACGACTACCCCCAGCTTTGCTTTTCGCCGTCGCCCCACTTCGCGAACACCGCCGCGCCCGAAAAGTATAAAATAATAGCCGGAAGGAACATGGAGAGTTCCCAGTTTTCGGTTTTCTGCAGAAGGAGGCCGGTCAGGGGGACGCCTATGACGCCGGGTAACGCGCCGATTGTGTTTGTCATGCCCAGTAGGATAGACGCGTACCTTGGGGACATGTCCTGGTGGTTGCAATATAAGCCGGCGTATGAAAAAGAGCTCAAACTTAATCCGATCGTGAGCAGAAACACCGTGACTAATCCGCTGTCGTCGTCCCCGAAAATCGACGCGAGCGCCATGAAGGTTGCGGGGCCGCACAACGCGACGATCTGTGCTACCTTCCTGACAGTAGTTACAGGTATCCCTTTCTTCAAAGCGTCGTCCGCTAATGGGCCGACGATACTCGCGACGGCGATGTTCGCCAGCGGCGGCAGTAACGTGAACAGAGACGCGTTGGTCAAGGTAACCCCCAATTCTTGAGTAAAGTAACTAGGTAACCACGCCAACAACACGTAGAAACCCCAGTTGTTACAGAAGTGCACGTACGCCAGCGCGCGGACCGGGGTGCTGTTGATGATTTCGCGCCACGGGACAGGCGGGTTATCGGATTCCGTGTTTGATTCCGAGTTCGATACCTCGTTTGAGTTACCCTGAACCTCTTTTGAGTTTCCATCAACCTCTCCCCCAATCTCCTTCGCCCGTTGCCCCGTAAGCCCTTGAATAGGCAAGCACTCGCTTGGCACAGTCTCGGAACTACTTACTCCAGGCATATTGACCACACTAGGCATAGCCCCTCCCCTTTTATACACCCCCAGCCCAACCCACCCGACCCAGAAAACCCCTAGTCCGCCGAAGACCAAAAAAACCGAACGCCACCCGAAGTTTTCGATGATCGCAGGAGCCAGACTTAACCCAAGAACAGACCCTATGTTGAACCCGTTGAACACGAACGCGACGGCTCTGCTTCTTTCCGCTACAGGTACGGATCGAGCGATGACATCAGTAGCAGCTGCAGGGCTCACCCCTTCCCCAAGCCCAACAAGCACTCGCGAAAGAAATAATAAGTTTGGGTCGCTTGCGCAAAACGGCACAGCGCACGTAGCCGCACTCCAAAGAAACACTCCTAGCGGGAGCATCCGCGCCCCCCCGAACCGAGTCGCTAGGTACCCCCCTGGCAGCTGCGATAATGCAAATCCATAAAAGAAAGCTGACTGTAACAACCCCGCCTGTCCCACGCTCCACCCCATTTCCTTCGCCATCGGAATGATCGCGACGCTGATGTTGACTTTGTCCATGTTGCACAGGACAAACGCGGCAGTTGTGCCTAAAATAACGCGGTATCTGGACGGCAGAGCACTCCATTTAGTCTGCAAGTCTTGCATGCTATTTGGGAAAAAGTCCGGAGTCCAATTTGCAGTCGATTCCATGCTGGCTACCGAGGCCTCGTCACCGATAGCGATCAAGTTGATACTTGCCGAGTCGCCATTGCTCTGATCCTTCGACACAAAAGTGCCTTCAACCGACGCTTTTATTTTCGCATCGAAGCTCTGGGGTGTGTCCCGTTTGGTTACACCATCCAAATTCGAGCTGTCGGTTGGTTCCTTCTCCAGACTACCACTGCCATCGTCGACGCTGGCGTCAAGAACATGTCGTGCCGTCCCGTCTCCTCTCGAGGCACCCCTCCAACGCAATCCGTCAGGTTTACGTGTTCCCGTAACACGTCGGGGCGCATTTCGTGATGCGTGTACACTCCTCGAATACACACCCCTTCCACCCTCGCCACCAGAATTTCGACAACTCAACAACCGAGACGACGCTGATGTTGTCGCCAAACCACCGCGGGCCACGCATCCCACCGACCCCATCGCACCGTGCGCACGGGAGTGCCGCCGAAGGACGCAGACATGGAAAAGGCGACTTTTCGGGCTTGACGTGTCACTTTTTCCGAGCTCGCACGATCAACCGCGGCGGTGCCGCCCTGAGTCGCCTTTGACAACTGTCTCATCACTTCGCCCGACGCAGTCCTACCACGATGGCGCAGCAGGGCACCCCCGTGGACATGTCCAAGCTCTCCCCGTCCGAGAAGGACGCGATGATGCAGCAGGTTTTTTCCAACGCCACGACGGTAAGTGTACATGGAGCGCAGGAGTTAACTCACGAGGTTGAGGGATCACAAAGCTTCAGATCGGGTCCGCCGCAGCGGTGCCGAATCAATCACCTCTGACACCTCCACCCTACCTTTCTCCCCTCACAGGAAATGGAATACCGCGTCGAACTGTTCAACAAGTAAGTATTGGGTTAGGGGTGCTATGTGGTGCAATTTTCAACAGCTTTGCGTCACATGACACATCATCTCTCCCTATACATCGTCCAAAGCCTAGACCATCCTCTCTCGTTTCATCCCCAGACTGACCCTCCCCAAAAATAAAAACATCAGGATGGTTTCCTCGTGCCACGAGAAGTGCATCGACAAGAAGTACAAGGATGGGGACTTGAACGTGGGTGAGAACTCGTGCGTGGACCGGTGCACGTCGAAGTACTGGCAGTGCGTGGGGATCGTGGGGCAAATGCTGGGGGCGGCGGACGCCGCGGCGGCGCAGACGGGGAGATAAGATTGTGTTGTCTGTCAAAGCATTTTTCATTTTTGAATGTTTTCGTTCTGTTTCTACGTTCATTCCATTCCATCGATCGCACCATCCATGTTGGCTCGCGGCGTGCGCCTCGCGGAGCGGAGGGTGCTCAGGGTCGGCGGTTCCGGTGCGCTGAAGCTGTTACAGGGCGTGGTGACGAACAACGTGCGTCAGCTTGGGGATCCAGGCGCACCGCCGGTTTATGCGGCAGTTCTGGGAACGAACGGACGAGTCGCGCACGATGTTTTTTTCCACCGCGAGATGGGCGAGTCACCCAGTGGAGGCGGGTTGCTTCTCGATCTCCCCTCCGAGTCGTTCGATGATGCATTAAAACTACTCACGAAAATGCGCTTAAGAGCTGCGGTGACGCTGGATGACGCGGGCGATGACTTCTCCGTCGTAGCTGTGGGTACTGACGGCGGCGTCGAACGTGTGAGTGACGAATCGGACACGTCGACCCCATCGACGAGCGCATCACAAAATGAATCACAACAACAACATACGCATCACCTTCTTTCGTTCCTCCCGCCTGACCCGAGGAGTTCGGTGTTAGGTCTGCGAGGTATTTTGCCAAAAGGTGTCGCGGAAGCTTTAGTTGAGGGAAACGCAGAGAGCGGGATGTTACACGGTGATACCAGCGAACGAGCGCGCGATGAGAAAACCGCATCCAATCTTTACAAACGTTTCAGGTACGAGCTCGGAATAGGAGAAGGCGCTGAATTAACCGGCCTTCTACCCTTGGAGTGTAACCTCAATGGCTTGAATGCAATCGCATTCGACAAAGGGTGTTATGTTGGGCAAGAATTGATCGCGCGGACGCACCACACGGGTGTTATTAGGAAGAGGATCGTGCCGATTAGATCTGACGACGCGAATGATGACGACGAGACGAAAGAATTACCGAAACTTTTCCTCCCCGGTTCCGCGTCTACGGATAACTCATCATCTAAACCCCCAAAATCAGCTGGCAAGGTGCTCTGTCAATCCGGGCATTTCGGGCTAGCCATGGTCCGGCTGGAACACCTCACAGCGGTTAACGGTTCGTCGGTTCGGTTCGGGAGGTTCGTTGCGAGGGACGACGGCGGCAATGAGAAAAATGTGTTGGCGAAAACGCCACAATGGTGGGTATCGGGTTGGTGATACTCTGACTAGCAATAAGTAATAAATAGGTATTATAACTCACCGTACAGGTGCACTTCCTTCAAGTCGTACCGATGTGGCAACTCGTGCGTCTAAATACGCACTCGCGTCGGATTCGCTCATTCCAGTTTGCACCAGGCCTTTTCTTATGACGTCATAGTAAGCCCGGCTCGGCTCGTTTGTCAGCAACGCACCTGACCGAAATTTTGCCAGCTCGCGCGTGTCGCACGTGAATGTCAACACCGGCTCCCCATTCACGCTCCCGATGCACTTGACGTACCCATACCAGCGCGTTGACGGGGCTCGGGTTTTGCCGGGAGGGCCCGTGTTTGGAACAGATGCATCACTATTTCTATTGCCATCTACCAACCCTCCGTGTTTCAC
>TARA_B110000977_G_scaffold83973_1_pt1 | contig 22357 bp, 12 predicted proteins | sample TARA_B110000977 | Tara Oceans TARA_B110000977 (sample SAMEA4397798) | marine metagenome | biome: Polar Biome; feature: [SRF] surface water layer (ENVO:00010504); material: water (ENVO:00002006), including particulate matter (ENVO:01000060) such as... | depth 5 m | reverse complement strand
CGGGGGGGGAGGGGGCACCGCAGGCGCGGCGAGGTCGTTCTTCAGACGCTCGTTCTCGAGGCGAAGAGCCTGTGGAGGGAGGGTTGGGTTGGTGTTAGTTGAGTTGATACTTTGGAGTGCAGGCGCATTTCAAAAAGCACACCTTTGTTTTGTTTCGCCTCGCGGTTTGTGCTTTAATGGGAAAGAAAATGACGCGCGGTCGTGTCCGGCATCCGTCGATGCTATCCCACGCGAACGCAGTATACGTACCTCGACCGCGGCGGAAACAGCCGCGAGCTCATCGTCAACCTCGGAGGAGCAAACCACGTGGCTCGAGCGACCACCCTGCGTTTGGGAGGGAGGGAGGGAGGGGGTGGCATTAGACATTTTCGAGGTACCTCAACCCTGTACGAGCAGATGTTTATCCCGAACGATGGAGTCATACGGAAGAGCGGGTGTGTCTGCTCCGAAGACACCGTCCGTGGATCTATCACGCATGTGTGTATCCTGCACATCGTATACAGCCATCACCATTGCGTACCTTGAGCGTGGAGCCGGTAAGCCTGGGGCGAGTGTTGGTCTTGCCTCGCACAGAGACTCTCGTTCCGGGTGCAGGCCCGGCGTGCTTTTGAGATTTGCCGCCCGCCAGGGCCACGACCACCCGTGTGGATACGGCGCTGACAGCAGCCATGGTGGAGCCGAACGAAAGTAGGGACCCTTAGTCACGCAGTCACGTAGGCGTGCGCAGAATGGATGCGCGCGTCGCCGTCACTTGTGCGAACTCCGGGGCACCACCGGGCGTAAAGCTGATTTCCTGCATCCCTCTTCAAAAAGCCTTCGCACCAGAAAACATAATCCATGTCAGCTCGAAATTGACTCTGCGCGGTCCAAAATTTTTCTCCGTTCTGACAAGGCAACCGGATTTCTAGTCGATCTCGAAAGTTAACTCGACGAACCTTGATTTAATCGGAGGGACAAGTTTCGTTCGTGTTTGAACGGCCGATAGACCAGGGGTGGAAAAAAAACCGACCGCGAAATCCAAAGCTCACTTTTCACACCAGAGTTCGGTGAAGGCAGCAATCCAAAGCGACCAGCTCCTCCGAGAGTCGACTTCAAGTTTCAAGCGATTATTATTTTTCGAACAGGGTGGAAAGATCTCGGTGGGCACACCGCGCTACTGTCTCTTGCGCTGGGCGTGTGCGATCGTCGCGATCGTCGCAGTCGCGGAAGAGTTGAGAGGTTCGTGTAAGGGTTGTGTTGGAAGACTTCCAGCATGTGGAAACTCCTGTGTACCACTGCGTGCCACGACTCGTCATCGCCGATGGTCAAATCCTTGTCAAAAGATCTGTTTTCGCTGAACAACCACGTGGGAAGGCACGTGTGGGAGTTCGACCCTAAAGCAGGCAGCGATGAGGAGCGCTTAGCGGTGGAGAAAGCCCGGGTGTATTTCGAGCGGCACCGGTTCACAAATCAGCACAGTTCGGATGAGCTGTTACGCGTGCAGATGGACGCGGCTCGATCAATCAGAGGACGACAAATCACGGTGTCGCCTCCCAAAAAATCAGATTACGACGCGGGGGACGACAAATCAAAACAATCCCCCGTGCCTCGCGCATTGGTGGACCAGGCCACGCGCGCCGGCATCGACTTCTACCAGGGTCTGCAGGACGCGGATGGCCACTGGGCTAGCGACTACGGAGGCCCCATGTTTCTGTTACCCGGTTTAATAATCTCGCTTTACGTGATTGGCAAGTTGGATCAAACGCTAGATTCGCACCAGCAGTTCGAGATGCGCCGGTATCTACGGAACCATCAAAACACCGACGGGGGTTACGGCCTGCACATCGAAGGACGCAGCACGATGTTTGGGACGGTGCTGAGCTACGTCGCGTTAAGGTTGCTCGGGGTTGGAGTGGATGGCGTCGATCCGCTGTCGAAAGAAAAACACGATTGTGTTATCAACGCAAAGTCCTGGATTATATCAAGAGGCGGCGCCGTTACCGTCCCATCCTGGGGAAAGTTTTACCTGTGTGTGTTGGGGTGTTACGGGTGGGAGGGTCTCAATCCCATCCCGCCTGAGGCGTGGCTCCTGCCGTACAAAGGCAACCCGCTGCACCCCGGACGGTTCTGGTGCCACTGCCGCATGGTGTATTTACCCATGAGTTACTTGTACGGCAAACGCGCGACTGGGGAGGTGACGCAGCTGGTGTTGGATTTGAGAGAAGAGTTATATGTGCCTGAAGCCCCATACGGGCGCATTAACTGGGACAAAACACGCAACGCGTGCGCCAAGGAGGACTTGTACTACCCGCACCCGTGGTTACAGGACTTGCTGTGGTGGGGTTTAACGCGAGTCGAGCCTTTTCTGTTGAAGAGTTGGTTCGGGAAGAAGTTGCGGAAATGGGCGTGCGGCGTCGCCGCGCGGCACGTGGAGTACGAGGACGAAAACACGCGGTACGTTGACATTGGGCCGGTGAACAAAGCCATGAACATGCTCGTGGCGTGGCACGAAGCGGGGGAAAAGGAGGCTGGAGAGGGTGTTGGAGCAATGTCAAAAGCACGGGATTCAAAAACACAACCCCCTAACACAACCCCCTTGCGCGTCGCGAAGCACCTCCCTCGCGTGTACGACTACCTGTGGCTGGCGGAGGACGGCATGAAGATGCAGGGGTACAACGGGTCGCAGCTGTGGGACTGCGCTTTTGCTACTCAGGCGATTATCGCGACCGGACTGGGTGGTGAGTATTCCGACTGTTTACGATCGGCGAACAAATACATCCGCGACACGCAAGTGTTGGACGACGCCCCGGGGGACTTGACGAACGGTAACACGAATTCGTGGTACCGACACATCAGTAAAGGCGCGTGGCCGTTCAGCACGCGTGACCACGGGTGGCCGATTTCTGATTGCTCATCTGAAGGGTTGAAAGCCGCGCTTAAGTTGGAGGCGCTTGGTGAAGAGGTGAGCGGCCAAAGCGTTCCGATTGATCGATTACGCGATTGCGTCAACGTGATTTTGAGTTACCAGAATTCCGGGAGCGGCGGGTGGGCGACTTACGAAAACACGCGCTCGTACACGTGGGTCGAGATAATCAACCCCGCGGAGACGTTCGGGGACATTATGATCGACTACCCGTACGTGGAGTGTAGTTCTGCGAGTCTTCAAGCGCTGGCGGCGTTCAAGAAAAGATACCCGAACGATCCAAAGGTTCCTTTAATCAACAAATCAGCAAGGAGAGGCCGAAACTTTTTGAAATCTATCCAGCGAAACGACGGGAGCTGGTACGGCTCATGGGCTGTGTGTTTCACGTACGGCACGTGGTTCGGCGTAAAGGGCTTGCTCGCGACAGGGAGCACGTACGACACGTGTCCCAACTTGCGCAAGGCGGTTGACTTTTTGTTATCGAAGCAAATGCGGAACGGCGGGTGGGGCGAGTCGTACCTTTCGTGCCAGAACAAAACGTACGTGCAGCTGACTGATTTGCAGGGGTCTGTTTCGCAAGGCACGCCCATCGACCACATCGTGAACACGGCGTGGGCGGTGTTGGCGCTGGTGGCGTCGGGGCAGGCGGAGCGCGATTCGGCACCATTGCACGCCGCCGCGCGAGCGATGATGCGCCAACAACTCAAAAACGGAGACTTCCCGCAGCAAACCATCATGGGCGTGTTCAACAACAACTGCATGATCACGTATGCGAACTACCGGAATATATTTCCCGTGTGGGCGCTCGGGGAGTACGCTCGGGCGGTGCACGGCGAGGGGGTGTCGAAAAGGGTGGAGGATATCGTGGGTAACGGGACGAAAGACAAAGGGACAGCTCGACAAAAAATCGAAACGAAACCGAGCGGAACGGGTAAACCACCTGTGGTTCCCGCGGTTGGCTCGCCATCTGGCGGATCACCCTCTGCAGGATCCCCCTCAATAATTCAACGCGCTTTGAAGAAACCCAGCTCCCTCGGCTCCCTTTCCGCGCATGCGCTTTCTGACGCGTCTGGCGTGTCCAGCGGTGTGTCCTCCGGGGGCGAGTCGCCGTACACGAGCGACGGCGGCGGAAGCGCGAGCGGGCGCAAACCGAAAAAAAGCAACTCGCAGAAAGTGCGAACGTCCTCGAAGAAAAAGAAAGGGAAGAAGTAAGGGTGGGTTGAGGGAATTAAGGACTATAATAATTCAATGAAAGATTCAATGCACGTAAAAGGTATATACTTACGCGTATACTTCATATACCCCTCCCTACCTATAGATACCACTTGACATCGTCGCACGCTTTGAGTTTCTCGTACACGGCGATGACTTCGTTTCCGTTTTCGAGTCGCACGGTGACGTTCGCGGAGACGTATTTCCCTTTCGATGACGGTCTGGATGTTACGTTCGTGTCAGGGTTATCTACTGGTCTGCCTAGTGCCTCTTCTATCATGCCTACAATCCTCTGTACAAACGCATCATCCCCCTCCCCTATGGCCTGGAACTTCCGGTCCATGGGGTACTCGTTTACTTTCTCGTCCAGCTCTTCCCATGACAAATTGCCGCCGAGCGACGCGCCATCGCCCATCACGGTGGTTACCTTCCCTTTACTATTTCTTCCTCGCAGCTTGCTCGCGGTGCCCATCGCGTCGATCAACACCTCGGTGGGTTGTTTTGGAACCTCATCGTCCGTGCCGTCGCCTGGTTTCCACCTAGATGCGCAGAACTTAAGGGACCGGGACTGTGTGCGGTGATGGAATGGAGGCCGAACGGAATTTATGGCGGCGGTGCGTCGCGACGCGATCCCGCAGGCCGCGTTCTTAGCGGCGACCTGGCCCACGCATGCGAAACGCGCCAGGCTCAGCATGCTGTCGAGGAGAACGCGAGCGTGCGCGAGATGCGAGCCTTCGCTCCACCGGACAATGGCGGCGAAGACCATTTTCTGGATATCAAAAAGCGCGCACACAAATACAGATTGTCAGTTTGTTAGACGCGTCGACGGTGCTGGTCGTGCGACCCACGCGTTACACCTCGGCGCGCGTGATTAAACGAACGCGTTGATCATGGCGTGCGTAAGCATGGCGGTCTCGCGTGGAGCCTGTGTCGCTCCGCGTTCGGACGCGTCGCGCCGAACCCGTCGCGGAGCATCGACGTCAACTTCGGTCGACGTCGCCTGCACACGTGTGCAAGCGTCTCGGCGCGCTTTGCTCGCGGGCGTGGCCGCTTTGACCCTCCCGCGACCTGCTCGTGCGTTGGACCTTGACGATCTCACCGAGATCGTCAGCGAGACCAACGTGGACATCCTGCGCATGGCGGATCCGCGGAAGATGAATCCCGGGGAGATCGAGTTGGAGTTGGAGCTGGGCCGGCCGACTGGCGGAGCCTCCACTTCCGTCGGCGTGACCCCCGGTTCGGACGACGAGAGGGATATCGTCACCACCCCTAGCGGTCTAGACTACGCCGACATCGAGCTCGGCGGAGGCGATGAAGTGAAGGTGGGCGACCTGGTGGTGGCGCATCTGATAGGCACCCTTACAGGTGGAAGAGAGTTCGAAAACACGTACAAACGCGGCACAGCGTTGACGTTCACGTTAGGGGTAAGACCCCCTGGCGTTTCGGAAGGCCTCGAGGAAGCAATCGGCGGCATGCGCGCGGGTGGACGTCGGTTGGTGGCGATACCCCCTAACCTGGGGTTCGGGACAGCAGGAATCAAAGCGCCGTTAGGCAGGGTTCCTGGAAACGCGCCGCTGAGGTACGAAATTCAACTACTGAGGTGTCTGACTTCGGAGCAGAGTGTAGAGGTTGGATTCGCGTCTGACGAAAAGATATGCTGCTCCGACGAAAACTACCCGTGCGACCCGGTGAGGGCGATGCAGGGAGAAGAAGGAGAAGAAGGGTTGCCGTAGACGGAACTAGTAGTATAAGTGTCTACACACAGTTTACAATACATTAGTCTACGCGTTTTATTCCTTGGCGTTCGTGGCGACTCTCCCCGCGAGAAAGTTTCGTTCCGCCAGCATTGCTTCCAGCTCTTTCCGCAAACTCTCCGCCCCGCCAAGTTTCGACGTCACCATCTTCTCCTCCTCCCCGGTGTGCTCGTCAACCCGCGTCGTGGTCGTCGTGACCCACTTCTCGCTTTGTTTGATTCTCTGGTTCATGTCATCGATGCGCAAATCGAGCGCGGCTAACATCCCCGCCAGCGCGTTCTGCCCCACTCTTGCTCGAGTTTCAACACTCGCGCATCTCTCCCCGAATCGAAGGCTTTGAACTGTTTCGATAGCGTGTTCGTGCTCAGGCGCGGCGGTCACCAAAACCGTGGTCTTCCCGTCACCCCCGAGGGCGTCGGATAGAATTTCAGTTAATTTACTATCACAGTATGGGATGTGAGGCATAGGCAACCCTTCGTTTTTGCACCGCTTCACCTCGTGCAACGCGTCTACTACGCGTTTCAGCGCCAACAAACCGACGTTGATGTTCATCGCTTCAGTCATCAATCGTCGGCTTTGGTAGTACTCAGCCCAGGTTGACGTTCCCGCTGCCAAAGCGCCTTCGTTCACCCTGCTTTTGCCGAGCTTTTCAGACCCACCCAGATCAACCAAACACAACCTCGACGACAGTTCTAGCGTACTCGGAGTATGTATGTCGTTGCTCTGATCACTACTCTTCTGAATTGGCTCTTCTAGCACCTGCACGAGCTGGAGCGAGAAAACGCAGTGCGCCCTGCTCGACCGGTCGTTCATCGCCGTCGCCGCTTTGCGTTTCTGCATATCGCCGACGCGTAAAATCTCGGTGATTTCATCCAAGCAAGTAACCTCAACAGCGGTGTGTCCATCCAGGACGTACCGCCGGGCAGCTACCCGTGACTGCCCCACTAATTGGCCCTCGTTCAGAAGGTCGAAGGTCTCTTGGCCGTAAACCTCGACGTAGGAGGCAGTGAGTTTCCATGCAATGCCAAAGTTAGATTCTCGATGTGTCAACGCGTCAAGAATCTCCCTGCAAGCTCGAGGCACCACTCCGAACGTTTCATTGCTAGTTGTATCCCCAAACATCGTGTGCGTCTTCCCCGAGCCGGTCTGGCCATATACCAGCATCGCGCCGTTTAGCCCGTTCAGGAAGTCGCAGGCGAGCGGGCGGCCAGTTTTCTCGTACACCGACGGTTGCGTCGCGCTTTGTCCAAACACAGCGTCGAACGCGAACTCCCTTAAGCCAACACCAGGCGCGACGGCCAGTACCCGATTATCCGTCTCGTCCACGGAAAGCACGCCGCAGGTGAATTCGAAACCAGAGGTGACATAATCTTGAGAAGACATTTGCGTAACTTTTTTCTTTGTGGATTCTAACACAGCGTCCGACGCTTCGTTCGTAACGTCCTTCAACGCGGACGTGTGGTTCTTTCGATGCTTCACATTTGATTCTTCAAATTTATCTTCCATCCCATCCTCCACCTCTGCATCAGCCCACGGGCTCCTTGACGCCTCCACGCCACGGCCACTGTCCTCCATCAGCACGCGCATCGCGTCGCCCGTCGTACAATCGTCGCCGCGCTGGGCTTTTATGATTCGAAGTCTTTGGTGAAGCGGAAGCACCACACGCTTATCTGCGTTTGGTCGAGTGCTCCTTGCCAAGGCCACACCTTCAGGCCGCATGCGCACGCACACCTTGACACTGCCGTGCTCGATTTGTACGCCGCCCAGGATGATGGGGGGGGCTGGGGTGGTTTCTGATGATGCGTCGCCTGCTGCGTTCGACTCAATACCGTCGGCGCCGTCAACTTCTCCAACAGCGCCGCCTTGAAGCAAATTCTTGAACCTTGTTTTGATACTCTCCTCGACTGAACTTGACGGCGCGGTCCACCGGTCTCGAGCTGCCCAAAGGTAAAAGAAGTGTTCCTTCCACGTCCCTCCGTGGATCGGGCCGCCGTCTTCTGTGTGCGGGACGTACAAACGCGCCGATTTGCCGAGCACTTTGCAGGATGGACGCCACCACAACAGATCAGAATCGCGCAACGAGTACAAAGCCTTACACGCGCACGCCACTCGGGCCATGTCCTGGACATCCGCGTGCTTCACAACCTCGTACGCGATGTCGAAGTTGAGCGACGTGGAGGGCGAAGAGGTCTGAGGGTTAAGGAAAGGGGGGGAGGTGAGGTTGGGATCAGATGAGGATCGTAAAATAGGCACACGAGGCGCGTTGACCACGAAGAAGTCTCCGTCCATCTGGAAGTCGACGTACCTCAGCATCAGTGTCGTTGACCCCGGGGGTAGATACTGTGTTTCCCATGGTGGCCAAGTAGTGCGCGTACACGCCGTACGTACGTCGCCGAGTGGCTCGTGCGTCTCGGTGTGCGTCGCGAGTGGGAGGAGTGACGACGAATCTTGCACAAACGGTCGACCTGGGTCTCGCTGACGTGTCGAAATAAAGCTCCGAGACTGCGCCCCTAAAAAGCGCCCTCATCACTTCCACGCCTTCACTTCCTCATGGCCGCCTGTACCGCAGCTTTCGCGCTGCAGGGCGCGGTTGCGCCTCGCGCACGGTCCCACACGCGCCGTGCCAAACGCACCGCGACGGTTCTCCGCGCGAAAGCCGCTACGGACACCGAGGAGAGTGACAAGCGAAAGAATCCGGCACTTTACGACGGTTCGGCGGCGGTGGTTGTCGATGGAGAATCCAGCAGCTTAGAGGTTCGCAGCGGCGCGATGCGAAGCGGCGGGTCTTCATTCACCACAGTCAAAGAGATAAAAAAGCCCGAGATTCTCGCCCCAGCTGGGGGCTGGCCTCAAATGCGCGCCGCGGTTGAGGCGGGCGCGGATGCGGTGTACTTCGGTCTGAATCTTTTAAACGCCCGGGCTCGAGCCGCGAATTTCGACGTCGAGGAACTCCCAGACGTGATGTCTTTCCTCCACGAACGCAACGTACGGGGGTTTGTCACCATGAACGTGCTTGTGTTCGACGAGGAGCTCGCAATCGCGGAGGGCTTGGTGCGGCAAATCGCGAGTGCTGGGGTAGACGCAGTCATCGTGCAGGATGTTGGATTAGTCAAGCTGATAAAAAAAACCACCCCGAACCTAACTATCCACGGGTCGACCCAGATGTCCATCACCTCGCCCGAGGGCGCGGAGTTTGCGCGAGGCCTAGGGTGTCACAGAGTCGTCGTGGGCCGAGAACTTTCGGTAAAAGAAATCGCCGCGGTGCGAAACGGAACGGAGTGCGAAGTCGAGGCGTTCGTACATGGAGCGCTGTGCGTTTCGTACAGCGGGCAGTGCTTTTCGAGTGAAGCGTGGGGAGGGCGGAGCGCCAACAGAGGCCAATGTGCGCAAGCGTGCCGGTTACCGTATGGCCTCCTCATCGACGGCCACTTAAAGGATATGGGTGACGTGAAGTACCTCCTCTCACCGCAAGACCTGATGGCGGTTGAGATGGTCCCGTCGCTGATCGAAGCCGGCGTCGGGTGTTTCAAAATCGAGGGCCGACTCAAAGGACCGGAGTATGTCGCGCTTACTGTTTCTGTGTACCGACGGGCGCTGGACGAAGCGTGGGCGAACAGAGGTATAGTGGGGCCAGAGAATTCCTCCCAGGATTCCTCACAGGACTGGGTTTTGCCTGACAGTGACCGGGTGGACTTGGCGCAGGTCTTTGCTCGAGGACAAGACGGCGACCACGACGGCCTCACCAGGGGGTTCCTGGAAGGCGTGAAACATCAGCGGCTAGTGCGAGGCCGCGGCCCCCGACACAGAGGCCCTTTACTCGGCGAAGTCACGGACTGCTTTTTGAAAGAAGGCGGTGGCGTCGTCGTTCGATTGAAAGGCGACGTCCCAGTCAAACGAGGCGACGGGGTTGTGTTTGACCGAGGCGCTTGTGATGAACCAGAAGCCGGGGGGAAAGTATGGGAAGTGCTCGACGAAAACGGGCGAAGCGTTGCAAAAAACATGGACACCGCGGTATCCGACGGCGAGTACGAACTAACGTTTGCGTCGGGGGTTGTGTCTCAGTGGAACTGGGACACCGCGGAGGATGTTGAGCACAAGGAAAAGAGCGGGTATGGTACCCGACGGAGGGCTGACGAAGCTGAGCAATACGCGCAACGGCCGAAAGCCCCGACACGAGGCGACCTGGTGTGGCGCACCAGCGACGCCGACCTCGACCAAAGGCTGCGGAAGATGATCCCCGAAGGCGACGTCAAGGAGACGAACGCGGTGAGACGGGAGCCTGTTGTTGTCTCCGTGTCTGCGGAAGGGATTGGAGCGAAACTCGTGATTGTGGTGAAAGATGCGAAAGGCAGGGTAGGAGTGGCGGAAACAGACAAGGTTCTGACCGCCGCGGAAAAACAACCGATGTCCCTAGCGTCTTTAGCGAAGGCAATCGGCGAACTTGGCGGGACGCCTTTTTCGCTGGGCGAGCTGGACGTCGGAGGGTTGGATTTTCAGGAAAATGCGTTCATTCCAGCGGGGGCGATTAAGAGTGCCCGACGGGATGCCGTGGAGCAACTCGTTGTAGTCAGACAAGAGTCCACGAGCGGCGCTGATTTGGACATCGCGCAGCCCGGGGTGGCGAAGGAAATGACGGACGCGGCAGCGACGGCGTGGTGGGGGGAATCGTACGAGGAAACAGTCACAAGTGAGGATACTAGTGATAATACTAGTGATAGTGATACTACTACTAGTCCATCACACTCCATGTTGAGTGTTTTGTGCCGCACAAGGGAGCAAGCGGAAGCCGCGATCGCGGTTCCGTGGCTCCAAGAAATCACGTTAGATTTTTTAGAAGTGCACGGGTTGCGCGAAGCGGTGAAATCCGTACAGGCGGCAGGCAAGCAATGCACCGTAGCCACACCCCGAGTCCTGAAACCGGATGAAGAAAAGCTGTGGAGGTTTTACCTGTCAATAAATGCGGATGCTTTATTAATAAGATCCGCGGGCTTAATGCGCACGCTGGCTGGGTTGAGAAAGGACAGTAAAAATAACGTTCCCTCTTTGTTTGGAGACTTTTCTTTAAACGCGGCGAACGCGATTGGAGCTGCTGAGCTTTTATCACAAGGAGGGCTGGATAGATTAACTCCTACTCACGACCTGGATGCGAAGCAGCAGGTGCACCTTGCAAAAGCATTGGGTCCAACGGGCGCTTCAAATTTAGAAGTAGTGATCCACCAGCACCTTCCGATTTTCCACACCGAGCACTGCGTGTTTTGCAGGTTTTTGTCAGATGGAAATAGTTACAAAGACTGCGGGCACCCGTGCGAAAGCAGTAACATTCATCTAAGGGATGACTTGGGCAAAGATCACTTAGTTTTAGCCGACATGGGCTGCCGGAACACCGTGTTCAACGCACAAGCGCAATCTGGCGCGGAATACGTCGAGGTGTTGCGCACGGCGGGGGTTGAGCACTTTCGCGTTGAGTTGGTGGACGAACCGGGGTCGGTGGTTGGCGAATTATTGAATGCGTATTTGGATGTGTTATCAGGTTCCAAAAGAGGCTCCGAGGTTGTCAATTGGGTCGGTACACTGCCCGACGCGAACGGCAACGCGCACGGCGCGTCAAGAGGCTCCCTAGAAGCTCGGAAGGAAAAAGACAGGGGGAGCATGAAGCAAACGGCGGCGGCGAAGAAAGGGCAGCAGAGATTGTCGGCGAAGGGACGGTAGATGTTTTTTTATTTGTAATCATCTGGTGTAATACTAACCATACAATCCTACTCAGTAATTTGACTGCTACCTTCCTCTACTAGCGTGCTAAAATTCATCAGTTCATCGTGCTAACTAGTTCAGTGGCAACCCCGCTTCCCGCATGTTGTCAATAAGCGCCTTTAACTTTCCGTGGAAGCGTTTGCCTTTTGGCTTTGAGAAAAACACCGCATCGATTTCTTTGGATTTCGCCCGCTCCGCAATCGCCTTGCCAACCGCCGCCGCCGCGTTCTTGTCGCTTTTGTTCTGTAACGATTCCCGCATCGCACGCTCAATTGTGCTTGCGGAGGCGAGGATCTGTAAAGAGTATTTAGGGGAGGTTTGAGTTGGGGAGGGTCAGAGGGACGTCGAGAGTCAGTTGGAACGCGAGGCAAAGAAAGGCACTAGTAGGATGGGGCGGTGCTCGTCCACGAAACGGGGCCTCACTACTCACGTGTCCGTCCGTCTTCCGCGTGACCTGCGCGTAGACGAACCGATTGCTGAAGAACACCTTCAGGTGGTGTAACCGCTGCCCCACCGCCAAGGTCCGGGTAGATGCCATTGCGATCCCCCTCAAGGTGCGATCCCCGACTGATTTGAGACCGAGGAGGAAGAATGCCAAAATGTGAATTTTGACAAAATGGCCAAAACTTCACATTTTCGCTCTCGCTGCTCGGCAGCTACCACGGGCTGTGAGGCTTATCCGCACTCTATCAAACGCGACTCGATTCACCGTGGCAAGCATGTGGACGGTCTAAATGTATGGGGCATCGACGAGTTAATGAGATAATGGACATGGTGAGCCCATCTTTGACAGGCGAAATTTTTAGTCGATCTCCACCAATCAGAGATCGACTAGAAAGCAAAAAGTGCGTCTGACTCGACACATTTTTCCAGAAAGGTTGCTCCTCTGCTGCCTCGCTGAACCGTCGTCCTTCGTATGGGCAAATGGTTAGAATTGATTTTTGTCGGCGGGTGAGCAAAACTAACACGAGTACTCGAAAAAAGCGCCCATTGGCGGCGTCCATTGCGCCTGCCACCGCACAGCACGCGACGCCCCACACGACGGCGGCGATCACCTCGATCGTGCATAGTGCTTGAGTACAGGGTTCCGGTCTCGTGTTTCGAGTTCCGATTCAGTAATCGATCCTACCGCGCGCAATCCGACGCGTCGTGGATTTTGCAACGAACGAGACGAGCCTCGCGTGAGAAACAGACGCGCCGTATCATTGCCGCGACTCTTTCGAGCGACACAGCGTTCGACGTCCGTCACGCGCGGGGTGATCCGATCGTTCCGTGAAGTCTCCGGTCCGATCTGCCATCGCCCGCGTTCGAGGTCGACCGAAGACCCCGACAGAGGTTCCGTTCGTACCTTGCATTACCGGCGTTCGTTGACGCTTCCGAATCGCGAAGGCTCGACGCTTCACACACATGTCGTTACCCGAGCCTATTCGTATGGGTAACCCCCTGAACGCGATGAACTCGGGTTCTGGGCTGTACAAGCTCGGCGCCGTGGACGCTGAGTTTGCCCCTACCGACATTGAAGTCGCGCACATCGAGGCGCAGCTCGTCGGGCCCGACCTGGGTGACGCGGAAAAACAGCTCCTCTCCGTTGCAGGCGATGAGCAGGAGGAGAGGAAGGCGCTGTTGGCGCAAAGCGCGGCGTACGACGCGATCGCGGATGGAATGAACGCAAAAACGAGCAAGGGGTTCGTGAAAGAGTACATCGACCTGCACACCGCATTGGGCGACGGGGCGAGTTTCGCACAACAGGTACGTAGAGAGACGCGCGAGGGGGCCCCCGTCCAAATCTGAATTCGCCCCTGTTTTCTTGGAGCGAAAGAAGGGGCACATTTCGGAGCGAACGAACAACGACGCGCTTCCCGTTCCGCGCGTAATGCGTCGACTTGTTGGGCGTCACCTTCCCTGATCGATCAAGAAACCGACACTACACACACCACACAAACTAACCACCCACCCCCGGCATCCACCTCAACGCAGAACCTTCGCAGTTTCGGCGCCCCCGACGCGACGACGCGCGGGCCATCATCCAACCTCATTCGCAAAGGTGCGTGTTTCGCGTTTTTTGGACACTAACCGAGCGTACCCCAATCCGAACAAAAACGAAAGACGTCAGCACAGTTTGTCCTTGCGCGTCCCTTGGCGAATGATGGGGCGATTTTTTTGGTTTTTTCTTCCGGAAGGATGATCATTGATGAGCGTCGATTGGAGCATGGATTCCGATGACAGCTGTGTTGTGGCTCTCGTGCTCCTACTACCCACCTCTACCCCTAACTCACCTTCCCACTCCAACCCACACTACTTCCATACAGACCTTCTTTCCCACGATCTCGTCGCGGAGGATGACGACGATTTGCTCTGCGACTTCGCGCCGCACGCGATGCAGAGTGATGGGAGTCTGGGTTTGGTGGGCACTGATGGGATCACAGTTTCGATGCCGGTCTCACCGAAAGTCACGAAAGGCACTGGCACTGCGTCTGACAAGGCTAATGCTGACCAGCACGCTGAATTGCTCCGCCAGCACTCGCTTTCCAACGAGGACTCGATGGCGTACCGGCGGCCGGTGACGGATGCGTGTTTATCAGATTCGTGGCAAGCGCTCGATTTTGAACACGCGCGCAACGACAATAACTTGGGTAGTATTACTCAACTCCGACAGCAGTACCAACGAGTATTTGGAAAAGAAACGTCGTCGAATAACCGGCAGTGGCTGTTGAGACGATTAGCCGAGATCAACGGGACTTGCGGGAGTGACGACGTCGACGACGACGCCGACGACTCGGGTGACTTTTACTCGGGCGACGGGAGCGACGACGCGGGTGATTCCTCGCCGTTCACGGATGCATCAGCTGGGACGCACACTGACTTTTTCGGTGCGGGTGAAAGCGCGCGTGTCAGGCGCAACTCCATGTCGAAGTCGGACTCGCAGATTGGCGAACGAGGCCAAAGACACAACGGCAAGAACAAACGCGGGTCTTCGAACGACTCGGACAAGTCGAGTAACGATTTGTCCGCCTCGGGCAAGAAGCGCAAGGGTGGACACCACAGCGACTCGGATGACCAGCAGGAAGGCGAGGAGAGTCCTGTGAAGAGTAGGAACACTGGTGGAGGGCACTACCGTGGAGGTGGCGGTGGAAAGGGCGCATCCCCCCGAGGCCGCGACGCCGTTGGCGCGAACGGGCGCCGGTCGAAACACCACAACCCGTGGGCGCTTGAAGAGGCTGAGGCGCTCGTGGACGGCGTCGCGCGGTGCGGCGGCGGGAAGTGGGCTGATATCAAGAAGCTCGGGTTCCCTGCGATCGAGCACCGCACCGCGGTTGACTTGAAGGACAAGTGGAGGAACCTGTTACGGATCGCGATGTTGCCGCACCAGCCCGTGAAGAGCGCGGGGGATAAAAAACGGGAAATCCCCGCGGAGCTTCTGAACAGAGTACGGGACCTCGCCGCGAAGCAAGCCAAGAAAGCCGCGGCGGACGGGCGGAGCAGAACAGGCGGACGGTGATGTATTGGGACTTCAAGGGTGATGAGGTGCCGAGCGTATAATAGCGTCTCGTATCAGCGTCTCGGCGCTCGCGCTTTTGGAATAATTCGCTTCAAGCAGAGGATAATAATAACATTGTTTTTTCGAGGAGTGCCCGCGAGCAGAGACCCGGTAATGTATGTACGGAGTGTATAAGTATATTAATACTGAAATACATATACTGGGTTCCTCGGGGTGTCCTGGAACGATTCTTTTAGCGTAGCAAGCCGGGAATAAACTCAGGCAAAGAATGTATATGGGTGATTGTGGCGGTCGGACTCGAGCTCAAAAATTGCAAGAGCGCCGACCTCCAGCGGTCCCCTTTCTTTTAGTCACAGTGTAAAACAGTCAGTATTTTTAAATTTAAAGGGTTATTAGTGCTTTAAACGACTCTAAACCCTACCCACTTCTTCCTTTACTTGGTGAACTCCTTCTTGAGCCTTTCTGCGGCTTCTAAGATGTTGTCTCTGTGTCCGAACGCAGATGCGCGGATGAAGCCGTCGCCGGCGGGGCCGAACCCCGAGCCGGGCGTCACCACGATGTCGCACTTCTGCAGAATCTCCGTGAACACTTCCCACGAGTCCCGGCCGTCGAAGGATACCCATACGTACGGGGCATCGGTACCGCCGTACGTGGTATACCCCATCTCGTCGAAGGTTTTCTTGAGGATCGCGGCGTTTTCCTTGTAGAAGGCGACGAGCTCGGACATAGCCGCCATGCCTTCGTCAGACAGGCACGCCATGCCCCCGGCTTGCGCGACGTTGGAGGCGCCGTTGAAGCACGTGGACATTAAACGGGACCAATCAGCGCGAACCGATGAGCCGTCCGCGAACTTCAGTTTCTCCGGCACGACGGTCCACCCGAGCCTCAAACCAGTGAAGCCGGCGTATTTCGAAAAGGAGCACGTCTCGATGCAGCACTCGTCCGCGCCTTCGATTTCGTAAATCGTCTTCGGGCAATCCGGGTCGCTGATGTAGATGGAGTACGCGGCGTCGTACACGACGATGGAGCCGGTGGCCTTGGCGTGCGCCACGAGCTCTTCTAACTGTTTACGAGTTGCAGCAGCTCCGGTGGGGTTGTTCGGGGAGCAGAAGAAGATGATGTCGGATTTCTTCGCCGGGGCGAGGTCGGGGAAGAACGAGTTTTCCGCGTTGCACGCCAGGTACTCAATGTTCCCGTACTGTTTCGTGGCGTCGTCAAAGCCGTTGGTCTGGCCGTTCATCACTGAGGAGTCGACATATGCGGGATAGGAAGGGTCCTGCACCGCGATGTTCCTGCCGCCGCCGAACATCATCTGCAGGCGAGAGATGTCGCACTTACTGCCGTCGCTGACGAAGAGCTCGTCGGAAGTGATGCCGGTGGTCTCGGCGTAGAAACGTTCCACGAGCTTTTCCCTCAAAGGGCCTTGCCCCGCCTCTGCGCCGTACCCGCCGTACTTGCCGTAGCCGTCCAACGTGCCGAGGCCCTCCGCGGAGCCGACCATGCCGGCGACGATGGGGGCGGGAATGGGCTCGGTGGTGTCCCCGATGCCCAACGAGATGATCTTCGCGTCAGGGTTCGCCGCGAGGTGCGCGTTTTTAATGCGGTTGATCTCGGGGAAAAGGTACCCTGCCTGAAGCTTGGCCATGTTAGGGTTCCTCGTGACCTTCGTGGCGGCGACGATGGTGGCGGTGCTGCGGCCAGTGGAAGGGGGGGCGGTGCGCCTGTGGGAGGTGGAAAGAAAGGGGGGGGATGGGTCAGGGTAAGGAGTGGCGACATACGAGAACCGAGATGATGGGTCCGATTGGCGTGTCGAGTCGAAAGCGATCGGATAGCGCGGTGGCGACGCGGCGTCGATGGAACCCTCGCGGGCCATGGTCAACGGTAGACCACCTGTGTTGACACGTACCTGGCGAGAGCGGGGCGCGCGCCGACGAAGGAAGAAGCGCTCATAGCGAACATCGTGGGACGACGCGGTGGTGCGATGTCAGGAGTGAGAAGAGGCGGCGGGACGCGTGGCAACACGGAAAGGAGGATAGAGCGCGGGTGCCGCAAGACATGCGAGGCGTTTCGACTTTCGCGATATATTTATTGTAATTCCCAACCCACTACCCCCTCACGTTTACACCCATTTACCCCCAGAACCCCTTCTTCTCTTCCTTCTTTGCCGGCGCCGGTACTCCGCACGCCTGCGCGCAGTCCTCGACCGTTAGGGTGGTCAAATCCTCAAGCGTCTTCGGTGTTTTGATCTCTGCTAGCCGCAAAGCCTGCGCTCTTTTCGCCGCTTCCAGAAGATTCCGCACCCCCCGCCCGTTGCTCCCCTTCTCCCCCGACACCGCTCGTGTTTCAATCTGTTTCCCAAAGTGGTCGTTCAATAATTCAACCGCGCCTTCACCGAGTTTGAGTTGTTGCGGTTCCAGCAATCGCTCAGCAATAGCCATCAGCTCGGACGCGTCGTAGTCCGCGAACGTCAACGTGGTCGGGAATCTACTTTCCATCCCGGGATTCTGCGCGAGTAAATCTTTCATCTCGCCGATGTAACCGGCCGCAATCACGACCAAGTCCTCACGGTGGTCCTCCATCTCCTTCATTAGTGTGTCTAACGCTTCCTTGCCGAACGCATCCCTGTCGCCGCTCACTAAAGCATACGCTTCGTCCACGAACAGCACTCCGCCGAGCGCTTCCTGGACGACTTGTTTTGTTTTCAACGCGGTTTGGCCGGAGTAGCCCGCGACTAGCGACGATCGATCAGCTTCCACTAGATGTCCTTTCCTTAGTACTCCCAAAGCTCTCAATAAATTAGCGATGATCCGCGCCACCGTGGTCTTCCCGGTACCAGGATTTCCCGCAAACACCATGTGCAGCACCCCCCCGCCCCCAGACGGCAGCCCCATCGTGACGCGTTCCTTCTCCACCAACAGTTGCGCGCGAAGTGACCTCACGAAATCCTTCACTCCGTCCAGCCCGACAACCTTCTCCAAATCAGCAAGCGCCTTGTCCGTGTCGTCCTGCGCTTTCGACGCGGCTCTGGACAACATACCAGGCTGTCTTTGACCATCCGGTGAGTTCCCTTCACCGTCACCCTCGTTCATCTCATCGCCGATGAAATCCACTCCAGTCAACACAGTCAGCGTATCTTTCCCCACGGTGCCCAGGGAAAACACGCGCTCCGTTTGCGCGTCAATCGCTCTTTCCAGTAAGTTTCGGGCGAGGTGCGCGTTGCGTCTGCTCGGGTCCGCCTGACGTGCGGCTTCAGCGACGTGCGCCTCGAGTCTGCTGTCATCCTTCAATCCAGGAGCTAACGAGAACCCTCGCTCACTGGCCATCGCATCAATAAGCACGGCTACTTCTGAGGGTGAGAAATCGGGAAGCACTGTGGCCGCAGGTAACAGCGCGTCCAACGGAGGGCACGCCCGTCTCGCCGCCGCGACGCCTTCCACTTCGCCGCTCAAAATCAAAACGATACCCTTGCCCGCTTTCCTTGCGCGTCGCTCCACCTCAGTGGCCAAGGCTTCCATAGCCTCATATCCAGGCGCATCACGACTCGCCGCCCCCGCTTCACCAGCCGCGGGAAGCATCCTGTGGAAGTCGTCGATGAGCAGCACGCCGCCCTCGGCTTTCTCGCACTGCTGCTGCACGAGCTCGGCGGTGCGGCCCGGGGCTCGCCCCAAGGCGACCAAGTCCTGTCGCGCTGGTCGTACCAACGGGCCGTGCCTTGAAACGTCGCACTCGCTGACGATATGCGCCACCATCCGCGCCAGCATTGACTTCCCAACCCCAGGCGTGCCCGTCAGCACGACGTGCGGCGCGGGCTCGGCACGACCGCCCGCCGCGACGCGCCTTCTATTCACCTGCAACGCGTTGACCATGGCTTGGATCTTCTGCTTAGCCGCGGTTTGCCCCACGACGTGCGTCAACGCGTCAACAGGGTCGTATGGAGTGTTAGGTGAAGATGAACCGTCACCTCCACTCTTCACCCCCGCCGGCCCTCCCACAAAGTCGTCGTCATCGTCGCATACTTCTTCCACTTTCCGGACGTCTTCGACCGGCACGAAAATGCCAAACCCGGGTTTGCACCGAAACAAACGCTCGCCGTCGTACTTCCCGTCGCACTCCGACGTCGTTCGCTTTTCGTCCAATCGAAGACCTACCACGACGCCTCCGCCTGCGAACTCCGCGGGGCCGACGAACATCACAGTGCCTTTTCTGCCCCCGACCTCAGCCCTATCCCCAATATACACCTTGTTTGCGTTGGGCTTCAGCGTCGCCATGAGCTCGTGCTTCTTTAAGCGTTCCTTTAAATCTAAATGCGAATCGTCGGACGCATCGATTGGCGCAGCTTGTTTAGTACTCGATACTCGTCCCACCGACGGTACGGAGGGCTTGAGTCTCGCGGGAGGGGCATTAGAACCCGCCGGGGTTTTCCGTGGGTACGCGGGGGCGACTCGGCTAGTGGCGGAGCCCACAGCAGGTCTTCTACCGGCGTCTAATCCATAGGGGCCGGCGTTTTCCTTTGGCGTTGGATTCAACGCACCAACTGGTTTACCCGACGGCTTGGCGTCCACAAAGCCGGGTCTTCCCTGCGCCGCGTGTGCGCCCAACGCGGCGAGCTTGGCTTGCTTCGTGGCAGCACGTGCAGCCGCTGCTGCTGCCGCGGCAGTGGCTGCTTTGGGGTTCGCCCCTCTGCCAAGACAAACCTTCTCATGCTCATCCTTCTGCCCGCGAAGCAAAAGCTCCTGGCAAACGCCGCACTTGACCTGATGAAATAACCGAGGGACGGGTGGGAGGGGAGGTCAGGGATTGAACAGCGAACACGGTGGTGTTGACGTAGGGATGTGCTAGCAGGGGTTTAGCGGGGGTTTGAGGGTTCCGCGCGCGGTTTTGTACGTCTCGTTCGCACAACGCGCGTCCTGTCTCGATCGCGCCAGGTGTCGCTTCGATCGCCCGAGCCGCGGAGTTGAGATGTCTCGGACGAGCGAACGGACGGTGGGCGAGGAGCCTTCGTCTGCTAAACGCGCGCGTGGGAGAGACGCAGACGCGGTTACCATGACCCAGCGTGTGTGAAGCATGACGGAGACGCGACATCACGTGCAACTCGTTGGGTAGCGGGGTAGCTCCGTCGGGTCGCGTCACGATGCCATCATGTTTACGTACCAGCTCGCACGGGCTTTTGCTTTCTCTTTGGTGCTCGCGGAACCTGTCTTCCGGGAACTTCTGGTTGCACTGTAAGCAGCGCAACCACTTTACCGGCTTAGGGACGTCTTCGCAGACGTCGCCCGCCGGCTTCATGGGGGTGCGCGCGAGAAGCATGGGCATCTCGACCGTCCGGGATGCGCACGCGGAGATGGGGGAACGAAACCGAAACGCAAATATGAAAAAGTCAACGATACTTTCGACTTTAACGCTCGTCTCTTCCGAAGGTCTCTAAGCACTGGCAAATATTCTCGCCTGTACTGACAAATGACAAACGTAAACCCCCTTTGCACCTCATCAATCCGCGGCCGAGATTTTCTGCCAGAAAAAAACCTCGTGCCAAGGCAGGCACCGTCATTGCGCGGGCGAGGAGGCACGCACCAGAAGCGGTCGTGTAGGCGTGTTCGGAGGTGTTCGTGGAGGTGTTGAGGGAACTTTTCTGTTCGTGAGGTGCGGGTAGCTAGAGGGATACCGGTGTACGCGTTGACACGGTGAGAGCCCTCTGGCGACTGCTCGTTCGTTTCCTCGGAAATGTCAACCCCCCATCCCGCAAACCTCCGCGCGTTCTCCATCGAGGGCGAGGATGAAACTTCTGTGGTGCTCCCCCTGGACTCTACAGCCACGACCCCAATCGCGTACAACAACGCCTCGGGTGTGTTCCGTAAATCCTGGCGCTTAAACAGCAGTACGTTCGAGACGCAAAAGAAAACCGAGGCGCAAATCGCTGGTTTACATCGCCGGCTCCCGCGGCACTTCAACGCCGATAGCAAGGACGGAATCGTGGCGTATTACCGGAAACAAAATGCGTTGGTGGACAACTTTACGGAGATTGAGAATCTTATTGACCGGGAGGGGGTGAATAATGGGGGGTACGTAGTATCAGACGCGGCGAGCTCGGCATCAATCGCGGCGGAAGACTTAAAACTAGCAAAGCGCGCTCGACGCGAAGAGTTCGCGTTGCGAATAAGTTTCTGGGCCAACGTCGCGTTGCTTTGTATCAAAGTATTCGCCGCGTACAGTTCTGGGTCGCTGTCCATCATCACAAGCGCGTTAGACTCGTTTCTGGATTTGATTTCGGGTCTCATTTTATGGCGCACGGAGGAAAGCATGCGGAAACAAAACAAATACTTATTCCCCGCCGGTAAATCGCGAATGCAGCCGCTGGGAATAATCGTGTTTTCGTGTATCATGGGAACTTTAGGGTTTCAAATTCTAATCGAAGGCGTACAACAGCTCGTAGGCCCGGACCACACACATCACCTGGAGGACATTTACGGCGTAATAGGGGTGATGGTGACGGTTATTTTGGTAAAGTTTCTGTTGTATCTTTACTGTCGCAAAAGCACGAGCGCGGCGGTGCAGACGTACGCGCAGGACCACCGCAACGACGTCGCGACGAACACCGTGGGGTTAATCAGCGCTATGTTAGGGGACCGATTATACTTCTGGATCGACCCGCTGGGTGCTATTCTGTTAGCAATGTACATCATATATAACTGGAGCGAAACCGCGCTTGAGAACATCAAAGCGATGGTCGGAGTAAGCGCGCCGCCTGAATTCCTAACCCAACTCACGTACCTCGCCTGGAACCACCACCCCGAGATCGTGTGTATTGACACCGTAAGGGCGTACACCTTCGGCCCGAAGTACTTCGTAGAAGTGGATGTCGTGCTTCCTGAAGACATGCCACTGCGACAGGCACACGACATCGGCGAATCCCTCCAAAACACGATCGAGCAGATGCCGGAAGTCGAAAGAGCATTCGTGCACATCGACTTTGAAACAGCGCACTACCCGGAGCATGGGGAGCGGGAGCGAATTACACGGGACAGAGCAGACAGAAAGGCCAAGGCGGGCAAAGAGAAGCGAGAGGGGAAACTGAAGGGGGCGGGGGGGGGTTGAGGGGGCGCCACACGCATAGATTTGTAATAGCACAGACACACCATCAGGTAGACCGACGGTTTGCATCTAACTAAACCCCTAAATCCCCATCGCTGCATTTCCTTTTTCGGCAAAACTCGCGAACTCGCAGGGAACCGATTTCCGTAC
>TARA_B110000977_G_scaffold114555_1_pt1 | contig 22480 bp, 14 predicted proteins | sample TARA_B110000977 | Tara Oceans TARA_B110000977 (sample SAMEA4397798) | marine metagenome | biome: Polar Biome; feature: [SRF] surface water layer (ENVO:00010504); material: water (ENVO:00002006), including particulate matter (ENVO:01000060) such as... | depth 5 m | reverse complement strand
CGTCAGTGTGGCAGACACGCTGTATATCAACGGTCATATTCGATTAGTCGACCATGATAAGCAAATCGTTGAGGCGCTTTACGAATCTCAACGGGGAATCGCGTTTGTCGGTGCAACCCATCAAACTAGGCAATTAATCTCTGATAAAACGAAGATAATTGAAGTTGTCTAATCCGGTGCTCGACTTTTGGCGTGTCAGGTATTCTCGCGATAAGGAAGCGCCAGATCTTGTAAATCTATCCATCATAGCGAAACGTTATAGGCTCCTCTACATGAACTCATGCCAACCTAACGATATCGCCATCCCAATGTGTGAGAAAAGTGTGCGTCCATTTATCTTGTGTTGATCGTAACCTACCTTGACCCCATTTATGCTGCGAGTGGTGGTTTTCAATATACAAGGTGTAGTACATTTGAATTTGTACATAATTTGAGCAATCAATGTTGGTCTAACTCCAAGACTACATGCAATACGCCATCGCTCGGTGGCCTCAAGTTTTTTTGTTAGCCAACAATTCAGTTGGCAAAGTTTTAAGCGCTAAAGCTAGGCGCTAGAAGGAGAAGTGATCACTGATGAGAGCATTTTTTAACAAACGCGGTTTGACTATACGGTCTTTTTTAAGGTTAGTAGTGCTCGCAATATTCAGCCCGTGCCTGTTAACGGCTTGCGGTGAAATTGGTGATGGACGCGGCGTGTATGAGGGACGGATCGTTTTTGAGGGACGTGTCGTTGATGCACCAATGGCCGGTGCGGCTGTGTTCGTTGATTTAAATGGCAATAACCAATTAGACGCCAACGAGTCCAGAGGTACCACCGATGCAAACGGCTATTTCAACATAGAGCCGTTCACACCTGTCGCAGGGGTAGTCCCAAAGATTATTTCCATAGGTGGTACAGATTCTAAGACGGGCGTGCTCTTGCCAAAATTTGCGCTCGTCTCGGATGTGCCCGCAGACCTTAGTCAGGCAGTGAGTGTTACGCCACTGACGACCTTGCTTGCGTCGGTAGATACCCTACAAGCCAAGTCTCAACTGCTGGCTGCCTTAGGTGTCAATGGGACGCCTGAAGCGTTACTCACAACGGACGGTTGGGCCGAAGCTGAAGCGGGTGATGAGGACGCCAAAGCCGCGCAACGGGTCAACCAGCAGTTGAGTTTACTTTTTCAAACAGCGACGACGTTGACGGATGCCGAACCTGATGATGCTGTCGCCTTGGCGCAGTCCGTTGTCAATTTATTGGCCTCGATGGTTCAGCAGCAAGGCAGTGTAGACTTGACGTCATCAGCGGACATTCAGTCAATTTTGACTCAAGTAATCGCACAGGCAATAGCCGACGAAATAACGGCTGTCGATATCCAAACCGCTGCAATTGCGGCTGTCGCGGATTCAGTCTCCAACGTTAACACTGTTATCGCCGACCTGGCCCTGGACCCTGTATCGCAGACGGCGCAAGAGGTTGTTAAATCGACCCAGGAGGGCCTGCAAACATCGGTCGCTGAATTGGTTGCTGGCGAAGTAAATGTCACTAACTTTTTGTCACAAACCAGTCCGTCCCGGCTCTTTGTTAACGTTGTGGTTAGCGTTGGTGCGCCGGACAACGACAACGATGGTGTGCCAGATTTATTGGACCCCGATGACGAAACACCGCCGAATATTATTTTTATTATTATGGATGACGTCGGAGTCGACCAGCTGACGCTATTTGGTTATGGTGGTCTGCAGGCGGGTCCGGCCACAACGTCACCAACGGCGGTCTATGATCGACAACCCCAGCTACCCAATATCGACGCCATAGGGCAGCAAGGGGTGCGCTTTCGCAATGCTTGGTCTATGCCTGCTTGTTCAACCAGTCGCGCTGTATTTTTTACCGGTCGTTACCCTATTCGCACCCAGGTGCTAGGTGCGCTAGGTGAAGACGATCTCGTTAACTACCACTTGTCGCCCTACGAGCTGACGATGCCTAAGTTGCTAAAAGAAAGCGGCTATCAAAATGCGTTGTTCGGAAAATTTCATATTGCGATGCCTTCAACCAGTCCGTTCGAGGAGGCCATGCCTAGTTCTTTGGGTTGGGATTACTTCGCGGGCTGGATGGACAAGACAGGTGACCCTTCATCGATCGACACCTCGGCTGGGTTAGGGGAAGAATACGAGGGTCGCTATCTGTGCGGCTTTGTCCCTAGTGAGCAACAGGATCCGTCTAATGGTGCCGACGCAGGGGCGTGCTACACAGCTAATACAATAAAGCCATGCTCCAATATAATTGCCAAGGAAGGTATTCCTCCTGGTCGCGCCTGTCGAGACGCTGGCGGGATTTTTGATCCACAGCAATCGTGCAGCAGAAATATCCCTACAAATATTGAAGCGGGATTCAGCACGCTGAGTTCGCATTCGGTTTCTCCACTGTGGATCAACGACGAGGTGGGCAACGCCATAGAAGTGCCTGTCACTGATATTCGTGCCCGCACGTATCGGACCACTTCGACAGTCAACGGCGCCATCGAATGGATTAAGGCCAGGCCGACTGATACTCCTTGGTCTGCGACGGTCAGTTTTGCTTCGGTGCATACGCCGGTGATTCAGCCTCCGCAGGCACTTTTGTCTGTACCCGCCGCGGCAGTGAATCGATTACGCTGCGCCGCACCTGAAGGAGCGTCAATAGAACTTCAAAATCAGGTTATCGTTGAGCAGCGCGAGCTCACGACGCTGATGCTTGAAGCAATGGACAGTGAAATATCTCGGCTTCTGGTCTCTATCGGCGTGGCAACACTCAACGGCGATCAGTCTCTAGTGCTCAATACAGACGCCAATACTATGGTTGTTATTCTAGGGGATAATGGCACCTTGGGCTTCTCCGTGAAGTTACCTTTTGATCCAGGGCGCGCCAAAGGCACTGCCTACCAAACTGGCATATGGGTACCGTTGCTGGTTGCAGGACCACTTGTCAACGAGCCCAATCGAGAGGTTGATGAAATGGTGAATATTGTCGACCTCTTCGAGTTGTTTGCCGAGATTTCTGGAACAGAAAACGTGCACGAGATCGCGCCACGCACGCTCGACTCTGAGCCTATGATGCCTTATCTATCCACCCCCGGCGTCGAAAGCCAGCGCCAATATAACTTCACCTATATTGGCAATAACCGGCAGGCTGGAGGCACTATCAATCAGCCCTGCACGTTTATCTCAAGTTGCAGCCATATTCCTGTTTCGAACAAAGTCTGTCGTGACAACGGAGGTGTATGGTGGGGCGCGGGATCAGCCGAACCAGGTGTTCCGGTCGAAGGATATACGTCTTGCTGTCAAGTGAATCAAAATCTTTATGAGCGTGAGCAGGCCATGCTTAATTTGAACCCACTAACTGCGGCGGCGATACGTAACGATTCTTATAAGTTGATTAAAAATACATATGTGGGCGATGCAACACCACCTGCGGCTAGTTATCCCCACTGTGATGCGACCGTCGCAACTGAGTTTTATCGTATTAATGAAGATAAAGGCACCCCAAAAATCGATAGAGAAGGAGACGATTTAGTTAATCCCGCCACGGGTTTGCCAGAGGACAGCGCCGAGCAAATTATTTTCAACCGGTTATCGAATGAATTAACTTTGATCCTTGAGAGCGTTCAGCCTTGTCCATCTAACGCTCCCGACGGTTATTTAGTGAGTATTGATGGTAATAAAGATGGCGTTATAGATGCTACTGACTTGGAAAACCTTGATGGTTTCGCCAAAGCTGACGACAGCAGTTGGTACGATATAGATCTTAGCGGCACAACGGACTCAGATGACTACACGCGGGTGAACGACTATTTAGGTATCGAATGTCTAAATGAATAAAGACTCAGGTGCTCATCACTTATTTATATGCGGCTCTGGGTAGTGGCTAAATTCATTGGGGGGGCTATTCCCTGTCTCCTGAATGCCAAAGCCATAGGTGCTAAAAGTCAGGTAGCCACCTGCACCCGAAGTACCGAATCAATAAGGTTGTGGAGCAATAATTTTGGATCAAAATATACTGCCAGGTTGCGGAAAAACATCAAGGATATGGCAATCTTATTTCGCTTTAGAAGAGGATATAAAGGGTTCGCTTGAAGTGGGCTGACATAGTTCTGATTCAAGACCTGTAGCAAGTTGACGAAGATGACTTCCTCAACACCAGAGTGCTCACGACGGTTGTCGGTGGTATCTAAGTCTATAACGCAGCTGATGAGATCTAATTTACTCGTATTTTCTTAGCCATTCATTGAAATTTGGTGTGCGTTTTTCTCTGAAGGACGCAACGCCTTCTTTCGTGTCGGGATGATGATCAGAGATCGCTGTCTTGGATGCAATTTCCTCACAAGCCTGCTCGAATGTTAGGTTTGCAGCTTGATAAACGGATTGTTTCAATAGTCGCATCGAAACCTGCGGACCCTGTGCCATTTCCATCGCAAGCGCTTCGACGCTCGCCCGTAGCGCCTCATCAGGTACCACTTCGTTAACGAGCCCGAGCGACAGGGCTTCATCGGCACTGACAATTCGCTTTCGCATGACAAAGTCGAGGGTTTTGGTCAGGCCCATATGCTGCAATAGCAGGAACTGGCCACCTTCATCAGGCAGTAATCCAAAGCGTAGGGTTGCGCTGCCTAGCTTTGCCTGTTTCGCGGCAATTTTGAAATCACAGGCCAGCGCCAAAGAAAGACCTGTTTGAATGGCGACACCGTTGATTGCAGCGATGGTGATCTTGTCCAGTTTACGAATAGCTTGATTGAGTGCTTGTGAGATATGCTTCAAACCATTGTATGTGCCCATGGGCGAATCGTGTCCGGGATGAATGTCGGGCACCAATCCCGTGCCATTTCCGCCACCAGAGGTATAGGCGCTGAGATCATCTCCCGCGCAAAAACCACGTCCTTGACCAATAAAACAGACGACTCTGACCGCGTCGTCCATCTGAGCCTGAATGAGGGTTTCAATCAGGTCGCGTTTCTTACGTGCGTTCATGCCATTAAGCTTTTCAGGTTCGTTGAATTCTATCCAAGCGATACCGGGCTTTTGTAATGTCACTTCGAAACCCGTAAATTTACCAGTATCCACTTTATCACTCTCCATTATTCAGACCGGACATCATTTCCTAAACGCGGGTTTGATTCAAGGCTGGCAGGTGCAATATGTTTGACGACACAAAGACGAACGAAATAGGCTTGATCACTCAGCAAATCGCAGAACGGCTCAAGCACCGCAAGGAAACGATTTCTATCGCAGAGTCATCAACCGGTGGGCTCATATCTGCTAGTTTGCTGACGACGCCTGGCGCATCCGCATTTTTCCTTGGTGGCACGGTTGTTTACACACTCGCGTCGCGGCGCGCCTTCCTCGATATTGATAAAGCTCGTGTCAAAGGTTTAAAACCGTTAACGCAAGAAATGGTTGCGGAATTTGCTCATGCGGCACGACGCAAATTAGATGCGACTTGGGGCTTGGCAGAGCTAGGCGCATCAGGACCGGCCGCGAGCCCCTATGGTCATGCAGCAGGAACCAGTGTGGTGGGTGTCGCGGGCCCTGCCGATCGCAATATAACGATTAGCACCGGCAGTGATGATAGGGCAGGCAACATGACATCCTTCACCTTAGCGGCTTTGTCTCATCTGTTGGCAACGTTGAAAGAGTTTGATTGAAGGCGTGGTCTTTATTTCACCGTGCTGAACAGTGTCGGCTGATCTGCTTCCATAAACGGCGTATTGTCGAGTTGCGAGAAATGGTACTCTGGAGTCACGATAAGAAAAATATAAAGAGAGCTGCCTTTGAGTAGTACCCCTTTGGTTGCTTGCCATGAATGTGATGCGATTTATGAACGAAATCCCATTGCTGCCGGTGCCAAGGCGAGCTGTACAAGATGTGACTCTGAACTCTATCGAGAAGTTGATCGTTCGTTAGATAAGAGTCTTGCGCTCTACTGCACCACATTAATGTTGATGTTGGTGGCGAACAGTTATCCCTTTCTCGTCATGAAGACGGCTGGCATTATTGAAGAGAATCAGCTCTTTAGCAGCGCTTGGGCGCTCTATGAATTTGGTATGGGTGAACTCGGTCTGGTTGTACTCATGACCAGTATCGTCTTTCCAATGATTGTTGTAGTCGGCATGCTGTACTTATTAGTACCGGCGCGGTTCGGTAATCTTCCGTTCGGTCATGGGTTGGTATTTCGGATTGTTCGTGCGATCGAGCCCTGGAGTTTGCTCGGTGTATTTATGCTCGGCACATTGATCTCAATTGTGAAACTGCAAAAACTTGCGACGATTACACCGGGCCTTGGCATATTCGCTTTTGTTGGCATGTTGGTCACTTATACGGCCGCGCGTATTTATTTTGATCCAGAAGTCCTTTGGCGATTATCGAAGGTCAAACAATTATCAAACACCGATATCGACCCCAACACCGTATGTCTTAGCTGCCACTCATGTGGGTTAATCCGTGCCACTGAGCAGGGTATTGTTGATTGTCCTCGTTGCGGTGCGACGATGCATCACCGTCTCATTGATAGTCTGCAAAGAACGACGGCACTTGTCATGTCAGCGGTTGTTTTTTTGATTCCAGCAAATATATTCCCAGTAATGACCCTGAAAACATTGGGGCGTGGGTCTCCCGACACCATTGTTAGTGGTGTTATCAAGTTAATGGATGGCGGGCTCTGGGGTCTGGCACTAATTGTGTTGGTCGCCAGTATTGTCGTGCCCTTCTTGAAGATTGCAGCACTGTGCTATTTGTTGATATCGGTCCACAGACAGTCGACATGGCGACCGGGTGATCGAACCCGCCTATACCGAATAACGGAAGTTGTAGGGGCATGGTCAATGGTAGATGTTTTTCTGGTAGGGTTACTGGCAGGTCTGGTAAAACTCGGGCTGGTTGCGACGATAGAGCCGGGCATAGGCGCAACATTTTTTGCAGGTGCGGTTATCTTAACCATGCTGGCGGCCCATAGTTTTGATCCACGTTTAATCTGGGACAGAGCCCTCGGTACAACTAACAATTTAGAAAGCGACGGCAGCATAAAGGCTGACGATGAAAATAGTTCTCATAATCAGGTAGTCAATTGAGCGAGCACGGAAGACCTAAAATTAGTCAGCGGGCAGGTCCTTCAATCATTTGGATTATTCCGCTGATCACCATCATTGTTGGCATCTGGTTAGTCGCCAGAACCGTGGTTGATCAACTGCCGACAGCCACAATTACGTTTCGGACTGCCCAAGGTATCGAAGCAGGTAAGACGCGTATCAAATATAAGAGCGTTGATATCGGCGTGGTTGAAGAGATTAAATTCGCAGATGATTTTGACCATGTCATTTTAAAAGCAACATTCAATCAAGGCATGGAGGATTTTCTCCGCCGAAATACACGGTTCTGGGTCGTGAAGCCGCAACTCAGCTTGCGTGGTGTTTCTGGTTTGGGCACATTGATTTCAGGCTCCTATATTGAGATTGATCCGGGTCCCGGTTCAAGTCAAAGTCACTTCGTTGGACTTGAGAAGATGCCGCTCATTACGCGAGATGATGAAGGCGTTCAATTAACGTTGATATCCGACACGTTAGGTTCCTTGGGCACCGGCTCACCGCTTTATTATCAAGGTCTACTCGCAGGTGAAGTACTGGGCTACGAGTTGGGTAGCGATGCCCAGAGTATTTTTATGCACATTTTCGTCAGGGAACCCTACAGTCAACTGATAAAAGGCAATACTCGATTTTGGAATGTCAGCGGTATGGATGTATCGCTCGATGCGAACGGTTTTGATGTCAAGACAGCGTCGTTGCAGGCGCTCTTAATCGGCGGTATCGCCTTTGAGACGCCGCATACGAGAGAGCGAAATAACGAAACGGAAATCGAGAACCTGATATTTACTCTGTACCCGGACTATGAGCAAATTGTTAAAGAGACCTATACACGCAAGCAACAGTTTTTAATGTATTTCAGCAGTTCGGTGCGTGGTCTGAGTCCAGGTGCGCCACTTGAATTTAAGGGTATACAGATTGGCAGTGTGTTGGATATTAAGCTTGAGTTTGAGAGTGAAAGCTCGTCTTTCCGTATTCCGGTTCTGGTCGAGGTCGAACCTGATCGGATTGTTGACCGCGATGCCAGTGCTGAAATCTCTCCACTGCAAACTCTCAATACCTTAATTGACCGAGGCTTGCGTGCGCGATTAGCGACGGGCAGTTTGCTGACAGGTCAATTATTTGTTGAGCTGAATATGTATCCAGGTACAGAAGCCGTCTACTTGGGTGATGCGAATAGCCCGCATCCTGAATTACCGACCGTACCTGGCGCACTCGAGGCCATGACACAATCAATTCAAGGTTTGATGGCTAAAATGGAAGCAATAGACGTCGAAGCATTGGGCGGGAATATCGTTGGTATTCTCGATGGTGTTGATGACTTGGTGAACAAACCTAAGACTGAAGATACTGTCACAGATTTGCAGGCATCGTTACGTGCATTGAAAAACATTCTCGAAGAAGTGGATGAATCTGGTTTGGATGAGACGATTTCGTCTGCTAATACTGTACTTACAAATCTCGATACAACACTTGAGATGTTGGATGGCGTGTTAACGCCAACATCGCCACTGCAGTACAACCTTATAAAAGTCACAGGTGAGTTGGATGAAACGGCTCGCGCAGTGCGGCATCTTATTGAAATATTACAGCGTCACCCAGATTCGCTCATCTTTGGTCGTCCAGCAGAGCGAGAAGATAAGAATACAAGGGAGTAAGCGTGAACCTTAGACGAGTAATGTATCTGACATTGGCAATCATTTGTGTCACGGGGTGTCGTTCCAGCGGCGCGCCGATAAGTTACTACTTGATTGATCCGATCAATTCTCCTGCCCTGACACAAGAGCAGGGTTTATCCGTTGAGATACGCGATCTTCATGTGCCTCAGTATCTTGAACGCTTTCAGATCGCGATGCGGGCTGGTTCAAATCAATTAGTGTTCTCGGATAATCATCAATGGGCAGAAACGTTGCAGAAAAACCTAATGCGAACGACGGCACGTAATTTTGCAACGCTACTCAACACTGCGGATATCGGCACACCCTTGTCACGCTCATCGAGTCGAGCGGATTATGTTGTCGAGATTTATGTTGATCAGTTCGACCAAAGTACTGTCGGCCCTGTTGTTTTGGCGGGTCATTTCCAAATTATTGGCGGCCAGCCCTACAAGGTATTGGCGACGCAATCCTTTAGCTTGTCCGGTGATCAGGTTAGCCAAGGCGACTATCCAATGATGGTCGCGAGTATGCAGAAGTTATTGTTCGAGATGTGCAACAGTGCAGCGGTTGAGATCGTGCATGCAGAGAAAGGCAAAGAGACGAATCATAAATGAGCGCTGCTCTACTAAATTGTGCAATGGCGCTAGGTTTGGTTACGGCAATGAACGGTTTGTCCGTTCAGGCTGCCGTAAAGTCGGGCGCGAACATTGCAGAATTTGACGTAGAGCCACAAGTCACTGACATAGACTTCTCAACGGGAACATCGACGCAATATGCTGATGCTTCTGGCGAAGCATTGATTAATTTGATGCATGATCGCCATCAACAGTACCCCTATGTATACGAAGAACAATCGATGGTACTAATTGACCGCCAAGGGAACAAGGAGACGCGCAATTTACGTCGTTATTCCAGAGTTGATGAGGTAGTAGATGCAGATGAGGGCAACGTAAAAGTTGCGCGCTATATGCTGGTGTTTGATTCACCCGATGATGTAAAAGGCATGGTTCTGTTGGCGGAAAAAAGAGGTGAGCATATGCATCAATCGATGTACCTGCCTGCATTTGGAAAGGTCATGATTACCAAGGAGGGGAATAGTCGAGCGGAAAACTTTTTGGGTTCTGATTTCTCGATTGAGGACCTTATAGGTGAGGATGTTGGTGTCTACGATTACCGCCGCCAACGCGATGCCATCGTCGACGGGATGGCTTACTTTATTGTTGATGTCTATCGCAAGACTGACTCGGATCGCTTGCTTCGAAGACACTTTATCCGTCAGGACAATTTATACGGAAGTCGAACAGATCACTACGACGACCTGGGACGTTTGCAAAAACGCCAGAGTTACCACGATCTGACCCAGATCATCGGCAAGATGTGGCGCGCCAATATGATTTTGATGGACGATAAGCAGACCGGCCACCAATCTCTATTGAAGATTAATCGGCGGGTATTTTCAGCGGATTATGTGCCGCTTAAGTTCTTTACAACGCAATGGCTTTTTCAAAATACGATGGATGAATTGCAGTATGAACCGGCGGCAAATGTCGCTGCGAAATCCGCTCAAGAAACCTCTCAAGAAACCTCTCAAGAATCAAATCTCAATGAGGTAGTTGACCAATGATGGCTTCGTTGTTTTTGTTGGGTGCGCGACATAGAGCCGTTGTTGCTGCGCTCGTCGTGTTCGTAACGTTACTGACGGCGCTGGGCTTAGGCGATCTAAAGATTGACACGAGCTTTGACAGTCTTATTCCTGAAGATGATCCCGGCAGATTGGTGTACAGAAAAGTCATGGGTGAGTTTGGCTCGGATAATAAAACAATCATTTATATTGGCGATGATGAGCTTTGGAGCACGGCCAAACTGTCACGCCTAGAGAAGCTACACACAGGCCTAAAACGTCTCGATCATGTGAGTCGCGTTGACAGCCTGTTTACGCTGCGAACGATTGAAGGCGATACGAAAGACGGTCTGCCATCTGTCAGTGCGCAGGCGTTGATCAACGGTGTGCCGACAACGCAATTGCTGGTTGATGAAATTAAACGACGGGCGTTGGAAAACCCGCTGTATATCGGCAATCTGTTTTCTGCAGATGGTGACGCAACGGCAATGATTGTCACCATGGCTGAATCGCCACAGGACGTTGATTTCAATCCGGCGCTTTATGCGGATATAGAAGCATTGCTTGCTGAACAAAGGGATGGTTTTGAGAAGCTGTTCCAAGTAGGACCACCACGAATTAATGCGGAGTTACGCAGCAGTATTGCTGAGGATTTCAGGCTGCTCGGCCCTTTGTCAGCGATTGTACTTATCCTTTCAATTTTACTGTTTATGCGCAGCGGCCTAGCCGCGTTGATTCCGTTGGTAACATCTGCATTAACGATCGTTTGGACCTTCGGCATGTTGGGCTGGACGGGCGTGCCCTTAAATCTGTTAAGTGCCATGATTCCCTCGTTGATTATTGTCATTGGTAGTACAGAAGATACGCACATGATGGCGGCTTTTTTCAGAGGGTTGGCCAATTCTGACAAATCCGGTCTTGAGGCTATTGAGCCTAATCCTAAACATCGAGCCATCGCTTATATGGCCCTGCACACAGGACTACCGCTAATACTTACAGTGATGACGACAGCATTAGGTTTTGCGAGCAATCTGTTTAGTTCAATAGGATTGATTCAGGACTTTGCTATCGCGTCGACCTTTGCGATTGTCGCTAACGGGGTCATTACTATTTTAGTGGTGCCGTTATTGTTGTCACAATTTGGGCTGTTGGGTTTGAACGCTGAGCAGGCTGCAGAGAAAATCTACGGCAATAGTATTTCGAATCGAATTATCGCCTCCTTTCGCGTTTCCCAGGATAAGTTTCCGTTAATCACACTTGGTGTCACAGCGGTGCTATGTGCCTTCTTTACGTATCAGGCATCGAAGCTTTACGTGACGAACGATCCGCTCTCGTATTTTCCAGAGGACCGACCGTTGATTCAGGAAACCCGGCTCATTCACGATGAGTTGGCCGGTATCAAAGTGTTTTTTGTTTCTTTGGAGTCCGCCGAAGAGCGCGCGTTTCTCGAGCCAGAAAATCTAAGAAAGATTGATGCCATCCAAGCGTTTATGAATAAACAAGCGGTTTATGACTCAACCTTGTCGATTGTTGATCATCTGAAATATGTTAATCGGGAATTCCAAGGACAATTTGCTCAACTCAGTTTGCCTAAAACGAGACCAATGGTAGCGCAGTATTTGATGTTCTTTCATCGCAGTGAATTGGAAACCTATGTCAGTCACGACTACAAGCGCGCAAATATTATTGTGAGACACAACATTACCGACTCCTATACATTGAATAAGTACATCGCGGAGCTCGAGCAGGCTGTGAATAAAATGACAGGTCCAGAGTTAGCCGGCCAAGTCGTCGGTGAAAACCTAATGGTGAATCAGGCTGCAGAGAGTCTCATGCTTTCGCAAGTTAAAGCATTGGGTTTGCTGTTAGTGCTGATTTTCATAATGATGTCGATTATGTTTACGTCAATAAAAGGCGGCCTCATTGCGATGATTCCATCGTTGATGCCTATCATGCTGATGTTTGGTTTGATGGGCTTTTTGAAAATTCCGCTTAATCCTGGCACAGCAATGGTGGCGGTTATTGCGGTGGGTATTGCGATCGACGGTACAATTCATTTGCTGGCGAGATATCAAGAGTTGTGTTCTGTCACTTCCGATTACAAAGGTGCAGTCAAAGAGGCGGTCGGTGAAGTGGCAACACCATTGATTATTTCCAGCCTCGCCTTGTCCTTTGGTTTCGGTATTCTGCTGTTTTCAAATTTCACCGTCGTCGCTCAGTTTGGTGCACTTGCGGCTGCAACCATGTTGATCTCGATATTTGCGAATCTGCTGATTACGCCCATCATTATGGAGCGGGTTAGATTAGTGTGTCTGTATCATATTGTCGCTTTGAAACTCGACAACGCAGTATTGGATAAGAGCCCACTGTTTAAAGACATGAGCAACTACCAACGTAGAAAAGCGATTTTGATTTCGGAACTACATGAGTTTCACCCCGGTGAGCAATTAGTCAGGCAGGGTGATATGGGACGAAGTATGTATATGATTCTCGCGGGCGAGGCCAATGTGGTTCGTCACGATGGAGATGAAACTCGCGTCTTGGCGGCACTTCATGCAGGTGAAATATTCGGTGAGATTGGCTATATAAGATCCATCGAGCGGACCGCTGATGTGACAGCTACAACGATCGTTACGGCTTTGCGCTTTGATTATGAGCGGATGCAAAAAGACCTGAAGTTCTTCCCCAATATTGTTGCCCAGATGAACAACAACATTAGCGCAATCCTCGGTGAGCGGTTAGCCGATGTACTTGACGAGAAGCCTAGTGGCTCGGTTTAAGCTAAAACATTTAGCGACGATAGCGCAGCATCTGACCAGTGCCAACGCGGGTATGTTGTCCTGCGTTCAGCGCTACTTGACCATTCACTAATACCATCTCGATGCCCTTCGGTTCCTGCTTCGGGTCATCGTAGGTTGCTGTATCAATAATGCTCGCTGGATCGAATAAGACGAGATCCGCAAAGTATCCTTCTTTTATTTGGCCGCGATTTTTCATGCCGAAAGTTTGTGCTGAAAGACTTGTCATGCGGCGAATAGCCTCCGGTAGAGAAAGGATGCCTCTTTCACGCACATAATGACCCAACACTTTGGGAAAGGTGCCGAACAGTCGAGGATGTGGTTTGCCCGTTAGATCTGGAATGCCATCTGAGCCGACCATCATGTCGCGATAGGCGAGGTTGGTTTCGATATCTTTTTCATCAATGATGAAATGAATGCAAAGTGTGCGGTCACCCTTAGGTGCGGTGAGAATCTTCTTAACAATCTCGGTAATATCAACAGCTTCTGCTGCTGCAATATCTTTGACCATCTTACCTTCGTATTGACGATAAGCAGGGCAACTGGCTATACGAACAACTTCGGCGAAACTGCGGCTGATATTGTCGAGATTAAAATATTCAACCATTCGACCGCTACCGGCAGTGTAGGGATAAACATCGAGGGTCACCCGTTGACCAGCGGCAAGGGCTGCATCCACTTTCGCCAAGCTTTCCGAAATTTTGCCCCAGTTTTGCGGACCCGCTGATTTGTGATGAGAAATGTGTGCATGGACATTAGCTTCTCGCCCAATGGTGAGTGTCTCCTCGACAGCATCAAGTAGATGGTCGCCTTCATTGCGCATGTGCGTTGCATACAAGGCATCGTAGGCATGTGCTTCGGACGCTAGCGCAATGACTTCCTCGGTATCACTCCATCGACCCGGACGATAAATAAGCCCCGTCGAGAAACCGCAGGCACCTTGATCAAGGTTAGTGCGCACATGGTCCTTCATCTGTTGTAGTTCTTGCGCATTCGGGCTGCGCTTATCAAAGCCCATGACCATAGTTCGAATCGTGTTGTGGCCAACCAACATCATGTTGTTGATCGCGGGGTTGTGGGCAGCAACAGCCTCAAAATAGCCATCCAGGTCCGTAAAGTCGCCGTCAACGCCCGCCAATATGCCGCCACTGGATTTGGCCGCATTGACATTGGGGTCTGCCGGTATGGCACTGAAACCACAATTGCCCGCGACGACGGTAGTGACACCCTGGGCAAGTTTGAATTCCATGCCGGGATGTCGGAAAAAAGCACCATCATCATGAGAGTGTGTATCAATCAAGCCCGGCGCCAAATGAAGACCCTTAGCGTCAATGTCGTGCTTTGCGGCGCCAACCTGACCAACCATGACGATCTTGTCAGCCTCGATGCCTACATCGGCGCTGATTGCTTTGGCACCGGTACCGTCGAGTACTAGAGCATTTCGTATAGCGATATCAATCACGATGTTGTCCTTTTAATTGCCTAAATGGGGTCAGAGTAAATGACGCTGTCTTTTGACTCGACCCCGTGCTGTTGCTGTTACCCGTGCCGTTACAAACCATAGGTTGCGGGTTGAGTACGAAGCCATTCACCAATTTTTTCGCCAATCATAATCGCCGTCAGGTTGGTATTTGCTCTGGGTACAAACGGCATAATAGATGCGTCGGCAACAACCAAATTGTCCACCTTATGCATACGACCATATTGGTCGACCACACTGTTTGCGTCATTGCCCATTTTGACTGTGCCGCATGGGTGGTAACCACTGCCAGCAAAGCGGCGAATAAGATTGCGCAAATCCTCATCGGATTCCGATCTAGCAGGGTCTGGAAAGGCAATGTCGCTGATCATATCCGCCAAGGGACCCTTTTTAGTGAAGGCCATCGCATCTTTTAGACCACAAAGTAAGCGACTCAAGTCGCGTTCATCTTCGCAGAAACGATTGTTGACCAAGGGCGCATCATTGGGGTTGGCTGAACGTAGTTGTAATTCACCGCGACCGTACTGGTACTCCAAAACAGCGGCAATACCGAACCGAGGTGTTTGTTTACGTGTGCCGACGAAACTCAATTGCTCGATTTGTAGATCGTTTCGCTTATCTGACCCTTCGGCGGTGTAACGAAGAATGGTTTGAATGATGGGTGAATCAAAATCAATGATTGCACCATCCTTGACGTCGGCAACCACCGAGATAGCAGGGTGGTCGCACAGGTTTTGTCCAACAGCCGGAATATTTTGCACAACATCAATGCTAAAGGATTCTAATTGTTGTTTGTCTCCCAAGCCGGACCTCATCAAAATGGCCGGCGATAGAATCGCACCTGCGGACAAAACAACCGTCTTGGCATGCAATGCTTCAATAGACCCGTCGGTATTTTGGATTTCAACACCGATGCACCGGGTGCCGGAGAATAATAATCGGTTTACAAAAGTATTAGCCTGAATTGTCAAGTTGGGCCGCAGTCTTGCCGGTGCTAGATAACCAATCGCGCAGGAGATGCGAAGCCGGCCTAATTTGTTCATCGGCTGAGGACCGGCGCCAAAGTCTGTGGGGTTGTTTGCGTCGGGACATTCGGGATAACCGAGCTGCTTTGCCGTTTCGAGAAATGCTTGATGCTGAGGCAGTTGTTCTTCATGGGGGTAGCGGCGGATCGATATGGGACCTGCGTCACCGTGGAAGGGGTCATCACCATAGTCCAGATCACGTTCTAGTCTGTTAAAAGCCGGCAATACTTTCTTCCAGCTCCACTCGTCGTTACCTAAGGTTGCCCATTCATCGTAGTCTTCAGGCACGCCACGCAGGGCGATAGACGTATTGACCGCACTTGAGCCACCGGTGACGCGTCCGCGGGGAAAGGGCGTCGAACGTCCTTGGGTAGGTGCGTAGTCGAGCTTCCAGTCATGATCAACGTAAGAGTTGTTGTGTGAATTGACGAGATCGTAGGGCGTCGTTGCGATATCGGGATAGTCAGGCCCCGCTTCAATAAGTAGCACAGTGCGGTTTGGATCCTCTGATGCTCGACTGGCGATAGCAGAACCCGCGCTGCCGGCACCAATAATAATAATGTCGTGCATGAATGCCTCTTAAGTCAACTCGATACTGGGACTGATTGTTACATGACACAGGTTGGTTCTCAAAGCCTCAAGGCTGGCCAGCAATATCGATAAAAGGTATTGTTTAGAAAAAAGCCTATTTAGGAGTTAAATAAGTGAAAGTATTGAAGCATATAGCAGGTTTGCTATTAGTCATTGCCGGCATCATTGTCGTTCGTACTTTCATGCATTCGCCAGCGCCAATGGCCGATGTTACTCAAGTCAATATCGACATAGATTCAAACGCTGTTGCTCAACATTTATCGGAGTCGATTACCTTTAGGACTGTTTCGAATCAATCGATGGGTAATAAGAAGAACGAACAGTTCGCTGGTTTTATCCAGTGGGTTAAAGATACTTATCCGCAGGTCAATCAACAGCTAGAGTTGGTGATGTTGAACCAGACGCTTCTTTATAAATGGCAAGGCTCGGATATGAGCCTCAAACCTATTTTGATCACCGGCCATTACGATGTTGTACCGGTCATCCCTGGCTCTGAAGTTAAGTGGCAGCATCCACCCTATGAAGGCAAGATCGTTGATGGGATTGTCTGGGGGCGCGGTGCGCTTGATGATAAAAGTGGTGTTGTTGGCATGTTAGAGGCGACAACATTTTTACTCGCTGACGGTTTTCTACCCGCAAGAACAGTTTACCTTAGCTTCGGCCATGATGAAGAAATTGGTGGGCCGATGGGTGCGGCCGCCGTGACGGCATATTTGAAGGCGCAGAACGTTCAGCTTGCCTGGTCGCTGGACGAAGGCTCCTTTTTGTTTAAGGGTATGTTTCCTGGTGTCGACAATTTGGTTGCTGCGATCAATGTGGCAGAGAAGGGCAGTGTCACGCTTGATATCGTCGCAACCGCAGCGGGTGGCCATTCATCCATGCCGCCAAAGAACAATGCGGTTGGCGTGCTAGCTAAAGCAATCAACAAGCTAGAAGAAAACCCCGTACCTGGTGGATTGCAGGGTTTGAGTGCAACGATGTTTGATGAGATTAGCCGTTACTTCGATTTTCCTATGCGCATGTTGTTTGCCAACCGTTGGTTGTTCGATAGCCTAATCGATCGTCAGCTAAGTAACGTGACCTTTTCAAATGCAATGTTAAGAACGACGACAGCGCCGACCATGCTGTCAGGAAGCGTTAAGACGAATGTATTGCCCATTGAAGCCATCGCGACGGTAAACTTTCGTGTACATCCGAGGGATACCCCAGAAAGTGTCCAGGCTCACGTCGAAAGCGTTGTTGCCGATGAGCAGATTACGGTTAGAACCCGTGGCGGTCGGGGCGCATCTGAAGTTTCCTCATGGGAAACGCAGGGCTTTGAGCAAATCGCGCAAAGCCTCAGGGAGGTTTATGGCGAGGTGGCTGTCACACCAGGCTTGATGATAGCCGGCTCAGATAGCCGCCACTATGGACAAGTCGCAGATGATGCTTACCGCTTTAACCCCTTCGAGATCGGCCAAGAAGATTTGGCGAGCTTTCATGGAACAAACGAGAAGATGTCGGTGGATGCATTTGTGCTGGGTATTAAAAGCTATGTACAGATTATGCGCCATGGCGCGGGGTCATAGTCTCGGCTTGGCGATGAAGAATTTTGATTTCTGATGAGAATTTTATGTGTTTTGAGGCCTTGTAATGCATGAGTTGAGGATTGGTGTTAGCTACGATTTCAGAAACCCGGTAAATTCAGGGGTCAGTGACGCCCATTTGTACGCAGAGATTCTTGAGCAGGTTAAGTGGTTAGACCAAATCGGTGCTGATATGGTTTGGTTCACCGAGCATCATTTTGTGGAGGACGGTTATCTCCCCAGCTGGGTGCCGGTAGCGGGCGCCATGGCGGCGGTGACCAGCCATGTTCGTTTTGGCACGGATATATGTTTGATGCCTTTTAACCATCCTATTCGTCTCGCTGAAGATCTTGCTGTACTGGATAATATTAGTGGCGGTCGCGTCGATATTGGACTTGGTATGGGTTACGCCCCACATGAATTTCGTGGTTTTGGATTTCCACCCAGTCGACGTGTGTCGCTGATGAACGAAGGTATCGAAGTGCTGCAGCAATGTTTCACCGGCGAACGCTTCAGTTACCACGGTAAACGTTATCAATTCGAAGATGTCATTATCAAGCCAGGTTATGTTCAAAAAGGTGGGCCACCTATTTGGCTCGCCGCGATGTCCGAGCCGGGCGCTTTGCGCGCAGCTCACTATGATACGAATTTTTTACCGCAGGGTTTACGTAAAAAGTCATTCGACCCATGGGTTGAAGCGCTGCAATCAACCGATCGCAAAACCTCCGATAAACGCGTCGGTATTATCCGCAGCATTTTAGTAACTGACGACAGGTCGGCAGATTGGCCGGTCATTCGAGCCGCGGAGAAGTATCGAATGCAATTGTATAATCGATTCTTTGAAGAAAGTGGTGAAGGGTTTGGTGAAACGGGAGAGCCGGTTCCGCAGACCTGGGTTGTTGGTGATGTCGAACATTGTGTTGCGGAACTCAAGTCTTTTATCAGAGAGTTCGGTATAACTGATATCGTTACAATGGCGGTACCACCAGGGCTCCGGGCTGATCAAATGGGTGACAGCCTGCAATTACTTTTCAGCGAGGTCGTTCCCAGGCTTAAAGCAGAACTTAAATGACGCAGTCGGACCTGATGTTAGCGATGATCATAAAGATACATTTTGTCCCGTCAGCTTCTCAGCCAGACAGTGCAATCAGACACAGTGAAGATCCAATCGCGGCAAGTAAATGAGATTAGTTCACTTACAGGAGAACAGATATTGAATATTGAAGACAAACTCGTGGTGGTTACGGGCGCAGGTTCCGGCATAGGCCGGGCTCTGGCCCAACGTTTCTCGGCCAATGGCGCCAGGCACGTTGTCTGCACAGATCTTGATGCTGACAGCGCACTTGAAACAGCAGCGCTGATTGGTGAAAAGGCGACAGGGGAAGGACTCGATGTCTCCGACGAAGCGGCTATTGAGAGTCTGGTTCAACGCTTAGAGTCTAAACAAGGTGGTGTCGATATATTTGTCTCAAACGCAGGATATGCGCTCGGTGGAGGTCTTAATCTGCCGACTGAGAAGTGGCGGCAAATGATGGAAGTACATACCTGGGCGCACTTAACAGCAGCGCGAGCGGTCATCCCGGGCATGATAGAACGCGGTGGCGGGTATCTATTGAGCACTGCCTCGGCCGCTGGCCTGTTAACCCAGATTGACTCTGCACCCTACGCTGTTTCAAAACATGCCGCGGTTGCGCTTGCGGAGTGGTTAGCGATAAATTACAAAGATCGCGGTATTGGCGTATCAGTATTGTGCCCGCAGGCAGTCCGAACGAATATATTGGGAAAGCCGGTGGCAAAGGACGCCAAACGAAAAACCAATTCCAATCAGGCCGCTCAGGACGGTATATTGGAACCTGAAAGCGTAGCCGACGATTGCATTGCGGCGATTATCGATGAGCGTTTCTTGGTATTGCCGCACAAGGAAGTTGCCAAGTATTTCGCTAATAAAGCCAGTGACTATGAACGATGGCTAAAAGGTATGAGGCGATTCCGCGAACGATTGCGTCAGTCGAGTAAAGAATAACGACTTTTTTATTATGTGATTTTGTTTCTTTTTTGTTTTTAGCAGAGGTGGACCAACAGAATGCCCAGACCTGATCATCCCCAGAGTTACTACGACGACATCAAAGGTAAGTTCAAGCAGGCACGCGATGTGCGACTTGACTACCGTCCGCCAGGAACCGAACAATTTACCTCTGAGTTCTCGGGCGAGCTGGCCAAGTACGCGGTAGATCCTTATGCCAAAGCGGTTGAACAACGCGAACCCATCACGGATAAAGTTGAAGTGCTATTTATAGGCGGCGGATTCTCAGCCTTGCTGACGTCTGCACGTTTGCGCGAACATGGCCTTGAAAGTATCCGAATTGTTGAACGTGGTTCAGATGTTGGTGGCACCTGGTACTGGAATCGATATCCTGGCGCTGCTTGCGATGTGGTGAGTTATGACTATTTGCCATTGTTAGATGAACTGGACTATGTGCCAGTCGATCACTACTCACGTGGGCCAGAGATCTTTGGTCACTGCCAAAAAATTGCAAAAAAATACAACCTTTACGAACTCGCAGTATTCAACACGACTGTGACTGAAACGATATGGAACGAAGAAGAGCAACTTTGGCACGTTAAAACTGACTGTGGTGATGTGATGCGCGCTCAATTCGTGATTTGCGCGAATGGCACGTTGGCCAAACCAAAACTGTCGACGATAAAAGGTATGACGTCATTCGCTGGCCATTCGTTTCATACATCGAGATGGGACTATGACTATACCGGCGTCGATCTTGAGAACTTGAAAGACAAGGTTGTAGGCATCATAGGCACCGGTGCATCAGCGGTTCAAATTGTGCCCGAGCTTGCTAAGAACGCAAAGCAACTGTACGTTTTTCAACGTACGCCGTCGTCGATCGATGTCCGAGAGGATTGGCCGACCGACCCCAACTGGGCCCGTAAGCTCGAACCGGGCTGGCAAGCGACTCGGCGCGCGAAAGTGCTCGCAGTGGTTGAAAATTCACTAGAGAAAAGAGCGGCAAAGGGCGCGACGTCTCCCGAAGAGAAATTACGCAAGCAGGAGAACGCTAATATCGACTACATGATGCGTATCCACAGACGCATTGACAAAATTGTTGATGATCAGGAGACGGCGGACGCGCTAAAGCCCTGGTATATGTTTATGTGTAAGCGACCCTGCTTTCATAATGATTACCTGCCGGCTTTCAACCGACCCAATGTGCAACTTGTTGACACAAAAGGCGAAGGCATCACGGAGATAGGGCCGAAGGGACCTGTTTTCAATGGGAAAGAATACGACGTTGACGTGTTGATTTACGCCACCGGCTTTGAAGTCCAGCAAACCGGCATCTACAACACGATTGTCGGTGAAGCGAATGTAAACCTGCAGGACAAGTACGCTGACGGCATTAGAACATTGCTGGGTATTCACACGGCGGGCTTTCCGAATTTGTTCATTATGGGTGGGTATCAGGCGTCCTTCCAGTTCAATCTGACCGACATGCTGCAAACCCAGGGCGATCACATTGCGGCTTGCATCGACTATGTTCGCAGCAATGGATACCACTCACTTGATGTCAGCGATGAGGCAGAACAGTGGTGGGTCGATGAGGTCATCAATCATCGCGGTAAGACTACGCGATCAGAAGAATGCACGCCGGGTTACTACAATATGGAAGGCGATAGCCAACGTCGCCAAGACGGTAACTATAATGGCGGTTTTCGGCAGTACTTTGAGCACCAGGGCGAGGTCAGAGAAAAGATGGAAGAAAACTTTAACCTAAAAGCCAAGCCTGCTTGAGCAAGTCACAACTGGGCTGATCATAATTGCGTTAGCAATAACTGAGCGCGTTATGATTTAGTCAACACCAATCTCGCCAATCAAGGATAGGCTCATGAGTTACCCACTATCTGGAATCAAAGTACTTGATATGTCACGTGTATTAGCTGGACCGTTCGCCGGTCGAATGCTTTGTGACCTTGGCGCAGACGTCGTCAAACTTGAGCCGCCTGAGGGCGATGTGACCCGATTTTTTGGACGCAAGGTAGGCAATATCTCAGGCTACTATCATCAGCAAAATGCCGGTAAGCGAAACATCTCCGTTAATTTGAGCGAACCTGCCGGGGTCGACATTGTGAAATCACTGGTTGCGCAAGCCGATGTGCTCATTGAAAATTTTCGCCCCGATGTGATGGGGAGACTCGGCCTGAGCTACGAAACCCTGACTGAGATTAACCCTCGATTAATCATGCTGTCCATCTCAGGGTTTGGTGCTGATAACCCCGACAGTCGACGTGCGGCATATGCGCCAATTGTTCATGCAGAAACTGGACTCGTTGCAAGACAGGCGGAGATTACAGGTTCACATCCCGCTGAGTTACCCTTGTCAGTTGCTGATACCAATGCGGCAATGCATGGTCTCATAGGCATGCTAGCCGCTCTTTATGCACGCGAACAAACAGGTTTGGGCGATTACCTTGAGATTGCGATGGTTGACGCGACATTGGTCACTAACGACGGACTGCATGCTGCGTTGGAGAATGTGAAGGTGGTCGATAGTAATGAAGTGCACGAGACTCGTGGCGGTTATCTGATGCTGGCCGGCGATTTTAAATTCATTTGGAAGCAGTTAAACGAGGTATGTGGGGT
>TARA_B110000977_G_scaffold192762_1_pt1 | contig 22530 bp, 14 predicted proteins | sample TARA_B110000977 | Tara Oceans TARA_B110000977 (sample SAMEA4397798) | marine metagenome | biome: Polar Biome; feature: [SRF] surface water layer (ENVO:00010504); material: water (ENVO:00002006), including particulate matter (ENVO:01000060) such as... | depth 5 m | reverse complement strand
CCGGGGGGGGGGCGTTCGTCGTGGAAACAGGCGACGGCGGCGGCGGCGTGTTCAGCATCGTCGGTATATTCGAAACCGAGAATATATTTCCAGGCCCAGTGCTTGGTGCTGGCGGCGGTTCAGGTAGTAACACCCCTGGAGGTACCAGCGGTGCATCTACAAGGTGCACGACGCCATTACTCGCGTCCAAGTCAGGGAACACGACGATTGAAGGTAACAAAAAACCAACCGCCGCGGTGCGCGCTTCGTTCGGTGACGCGAAAGAAGTGACAGTTTCAGTTTCAGGTTCAGAAGTTTCAGAAGTGAACCTGTTAGCATCTGCGTCAAACTGACTGAAACCGCGATCGGTAAGCGCACCGAGCAGTATATCGTCGAATGCATGCCGTACAGTGCCTGTATCTGGTATAGTATCTACGTCCTCAACACGAGCAATATTTGGTTCCAGCGCGACGATCCGCGTGGGTCGAGCAGCGCACTCCTCTGACACGCCCGGTCGCGCGCGACACCGGGTCGCGGAAACAGGAGCCGTCGGAAACACGTGCCCGAACTTTGACCTTACCGTGATACTTGCGAGATTTTTCTTGTCACCGTTGTGTATGCCTTGGTAGCCTCCATTACCCATAACCCCAACCGCCGCAGATTCCAGAACCTTCCCGTCTCGAAGTCCGAACAGCGAATACGCGCCGCTAACCACGTGCAAACTCGCTACCTGTAAAATATTTCCCGAATCCGTTCTTGCCAACACGTCGCCCACTCGTCCGAACGAGTTGAGCCAAGCCACGTCAGTTGGGGCGAACAAAGTGATATCAGCCCTTGGCGTGTGCAGCGCATCAAGCAACCCCGCGGCTGAAAATAACCCAAACGTGGTTCGCAACTCAGGAGTCTCAGTAAGAACCGTGGCGACAGTTGGCAAGCAGCTGTACCAGCCCGGTACGGTTACGATTTTTAACTTCGGCGTCGATCCGATGAAGTCGTGGTCATTTTTACTATCCGACACGCCCGTGACTGGAAAAATAGGCACACACATGCGGAAATTACGCGCGTAACAGGTATGCTGTATCCCAAACTTGACGCTCAACGCACCGCATCGCCCGAAGTTACCTTCCAACGTCGGCGGCTGAATGTCAATAGCTCCGCCAATTTGGCGAACGTTTTGCAGTCCGTCCAAAGATTGTAATTGTGTGCAGTTGTTTCCTATCCGTAAGTCAGTATCAATGATCGTTAACGATAGAAAAAAGCTCACCGATTGTAACTTCGTGGACTGTATTCTAATTGATCTTGTCCTGTAAAGCCGGGTGAAACTCCCGCCGTTGACTTTAAAAAACTTAAAATTGTTTGCGAGTAAAAAGTCACCGATAACGAGTCGCATTTTCGTAAAGCTGTTTTTTATGGACTCTAGGGATAAGCAGCTCGTAATTGTGAACCCCCCTTGCACCACGTCTAACACGTTGAAAGATTCCTCTATTTCTTTCAACTCAGGGTTACCGTTTATTGTTAAGCTTCCGTCGACGCGTCGCAGGTGAGGAAAAGCCTTTTCAATTTCTTCCAACTTTTCGTTTCCTGAAATTGAAACGTCGCCGGCGATTAGTACTAAGTTCGGGAACGGATTCACGTTCTCCGGTTTCGTAACCCCCATCGCGACGTTTCGTATCCTCTCACCTATCCTTGGGTGTTTCGGCGCGATGGATTTTAAATTTAAGTTGTTCTCGATCTTTATCCCGAGTACCGTTCGCAGACTCTCGAAGCCCTGGAATTCTTCCACGAATTTATTCTCAGAAATCAAAACTTCGCCCCCCACTTCGCGCAACACAGGAAAAGCCCCGTAGCTGTTATCCCCTAACCGAAGCAGACGTTCGTTATTTACAATGATGACGTCGCTTCCCACTTCCAACAGACTGGGAAACACGGCTAGGACTACTAGTTTCGTGTTTTTTAAAACAACCGATCCGCCTACGCGTTCTAGGTTTACGAACGCTCCGCGAAGTGAAGTTTCTGTCGCGTCTGGAGTGACGACCAAGTCCCCCTGTATCTCGGTCAGCGGTGAGGGCTCCCTGCCGGTTGGTGTGCTATCCGTGTTTATTGCTTGGTACGCATCCGTGAACGCGGGTTGTAGGTCGCCTGTGATGCGTAACGAGCCGGCGATGGTCACGCAACGCGCCGCACCTGGGGAGGTGCTCGCGTCCACGTCGCCGAGGCACACGGTGGGTAGCTGTTGCGCGGGAAACGACGGTTGCGCATGGACGTCGACGCAGAGAAGGCACGAAAACAGAAGTGCGTGGCGAATGGTAACGCCAGGGTGTGTCAAGCCTCCCAAACGCATCTCACAAAGGGGGGCGGGTGTCTTGGGGGAGTGGGCACGAGTGCGAAACACGACACTTTGACGCGACTTGCGAAAAAACATTGCTTCAAATCCGACCGACCACAGCTTTCTTGGCTTGGCACCCTTGACTTCATCCTACTCATCGAGACCGCTTGCCCTCCCCCCACATTTCTGCGCGCACCACCCCTACCGCTCACGATGACACAACGTCAAGGCGGCATGCAGCTCGAATCGCTTTCCCCACAGCAGCTACAGGTAAGAGACGTAGTGCACTTGCGTTCGAGAGATCGTAGATGTTTGAAAACGAGCGGTCGCGCCTTTGAAGATCTTCCTTCCGATCGGGCACCTCGTATGGGCAAACAGTCTCTACGCATTCGTAGCATACAGTACCAACCTGTCCTTTTGCTCAACACTCATACTGTACCCTAACCACCCCCATTCCATACCAAACCATCCCCCCACCACACACCCAACGCAGGGTCTTTCCGAGCAACTAGAGTCGGATGTCAATCAGCTCACCGAGTCTTTGGCGAATTTACAAAAAGCCGTGGGCCGGTACCACACCAGCGGCAGGGCGTTGGAGGGGATGTCCGAGGAAACAGAAGGAAAGGAGATGCTGGTGCCGTTAACGAGTAGTTTATACGTGCCTGGGAAGCTAGGGGATGTGAGCCACGTGTTGCTCGACGTCGGTACCGGTTATTTCCTCGAAAAATCCCCAGCGGACGGTGTCGATTACTGCAAGCGAAAAGTGCAACTTGTTCGCGATAACATGGAAAAGCTCATCGAGGTTATTTCCCAAAAACGGAAACAAGCCACGCAGGTGCAACAGGTGTTCGGAGCCAAGATGACCATGATGGAGCAACAACAAGCCAAGGCGGATGAAATCGGAGCTTAATTTAGGAAGAGGCGCACAAATAATGAAATACATCGGCATTGAACATCTCTCATTCAAACACTCACCGGTCCTCTGGTCCCTCCGGCGGCGGCGGCATCTCCCGTTCATCCCGTGTGAAGTGCGCCAGGAACTCCGTGTTCCCTTCCTTGGCGCCTTTAATGGGCGAAACTGTGTGTGAGTGGTACACAAAACCCAACTCGTTCGCGCCTTCGATGACGCGTTCAATGACTTCCAAATGCACCTTCGGATCTCTGACAACCCCTTTCGATCCAATCTGCCCTCTTTTCGCTTCAAACTGTGGTTTAATTAACACGATCAAATCGCCATTGGTTTGCATGGTGGCTGCAACAGCTGGCAACACTTTAAGCACACTTATGAAACTCAAATCTAGACATGCAATCTCGACTAAATCGGGTAACGGCTGGAGGTACCGCAAATTAGTGCGTTCCATCACGACCGCTTTCTCGTGCGTGCGAATTTTTTCAGCGACTTGGCCGTACCCAACGTCCACGCCGTACACCTTTTTCGCGCCCCTTTGGAGCATGCAGTCAGTGAACCCTCCAGTGCTCAGCCCACTGTCCAGCGCAATCTTCCCTTCAACGTCGATTTCGAAAAAATCCAACGCCTTCTCGAGCTTCAACCCGCCTCTGCATACAAATTTAGGATTCTCAGCGATGATCTTCACGGTAACTGATGTCTTGACCTTGGTGCCTGCTTTTAACACGGGCTGGCCATCCACCAGAACCTTGCCTTGCGCGATCCAGGACTGGACTACCGTGCGTGAGTGTTCTGGGTGCTGCGTGATTGTGAGCTCGTCCAAACGCTGTTTACCCGGCTTCGGGGGTTTTAACGGGCGGACAGGAGGGACGTCGGCGGTCGCGACCCAGCGTGCATGCGCGGCGGCGGGGAAGCCCACGAGCCTTGCCACGGGGCGCTCGCGGCGGCACACAGAGCGCACCAACTGCGCGATCGGCGTAGTAGCGAGCCGGGCGAGCGGGGCTGCAGCGGCGAGCATGCTCATGATGCGAACGAGACGACCACACGTCAGCAGGGGCAGCGCGTTGTGACGAAATCTCTCAGGAACTCTCTTCTGCACTTTTCGCTTTTTCACTTTTTCAAGAAGTAGGGATAGGTTTTGATGACGCTCGCCAGCTCGCCGCCACTCATCACTGTGCGCGCGCCCCGACCCAATATGTCGGGTGTCGCCGCTCTACGCGTTGTCTGCGTCCACGCCGACGGCGCGGCCACCCGCGGCGCGTCCGGTTCCAGCCGCGAGCGCAGTGCCCCCGCTGGATTCGCGGCGCGACCTTTTGGCCGCCGCCGCCGAGATTTCCCCATCCACCGCACCCGCACCGACTCCATCCGCGTTAATGTTGCGGAGAAGAAAGCGCAGGCTGGCGATGTCGACGAGGAAGAAACGCGGTACCGCGAGATGATGAAACAAACGAAAGAGTGGATGGCGTACGACCCTGACGAGGTGCCAGATTCACACCCGGCGCCGTGGGAAACGCACGTTCGAAACCTGATGGAAAACGGACCTTGGCCTTGCTGGAACGCAGATCTTCCCGAGTCGCACTTCGAACCCGAACCGGAGTTCGTGCCGTTCAACGAAGCCCCGACCGCGTATTCTCAGTTCGATGACAAAGCCAAGCTTTGGAAGGAGAAGGTTGTGGCTGAACGCGCGGAGATGACACGCGTCCGCCAAAGCGAGATTCGACAAAAAAACTGGATGGCCATGGACCGCGATATTCGTCTGGCGGATGTGCCGTCGTGCGACGAGAGCGGTTGGAGTCACGATAAAATCATGGACCTGATTGGGTATCCTGAAGAGGTACAACAAGCTATGGAAGAATACTCCGTGCACATTTACGACCCGCGGTTTCCAATCGACAACACCTGGATCGCGCCGCCCGAACCCGACACGTGGGAGTTTATTCGGAAAATTGGACACGCCGGTGTGGAGGGCGAGGACGAAGTAGACGTCGGCGACCGCCTCGCCGTGAAGAACGGCATCAACCAGCGGTACGACACGGAGGCCAGTGATGGTGAGTTCTTGAACCAGACCTCGGAGGCGAAGTTGGCGCGGGCGATTGATATTGGGGAAGAGGACGACGCGGATGAAGAGGCGGACGCGTTGGCAAAGGGAGAGAAGGAAAAGAAGGAGGAAGATTCAGATTAAGAGTAATCTTGAGAATTCAATCTATTGTAAACTATATCCTATTTATTCCTATTTATTTCAATCATCCCCTGCTACTCTTCAGCGCCTCTCTCCGCGCGTCCGCGAAGGCTTTGTACCCCACGCCTTCAAGGTCGAAGAACACGGCGTCCACCACAGAGCTTCCAGTTCGCTTCCGCAGTTCCACTTGCCACCCGGGTTGGATTGAGTTCAGGGGCAGGAACCGGTCTCGTCGGGAGGCGTACTCATCGGGCATATTGTCGATGGGACCTCGTGGGTACAAAACTTCGACGCCAGCCCCAGCGTCGGTATCCACACCTCGTACAGCTCGATCCGACCCAGGACCCCTCGCGGCGACTCGCGAGGAAACACGAGAGGGAACGGAAGATGAAGAGCCTTCGTCCAAAGCTGAAGCCATCTCTCCGGTGCTAAACACTCTGTCCCCCCCCGTGTCCACCAAAACAGCACCACTACTCGAGATATTGCCAGACTGATTGCCGTACACAACAGAACTAGCACTACCACCTTCGAACGATTCAGACGCGACCCCTCCCTCGTTGACGGCCATAGTAAGCACCTCCAACCGCCCGGTTTTCCCCGTCTTCTCGCGCGTGAACAAATCGCACAAGCGGTACGCGCTCGGATCCGCGGTACACACGATTTCAGACTGTTTGCCTGCGTCAGAAGTTGACGTGTTGGCAGCATTCCTCACTTGCTTCTCAATCACCGCGTCTAATACGTCTCCTCCCGACAGAAACGCAACCGTGTCGTCGAAGAATTCGTCGTCGACGACGAACTTAAATCGCATCGCCGCGCGTTTGATCGGAAAAACTTTTTTCAACTTTTCAATCGATTGAAGCGCTTGTTGCTTCGCGCTTCTCATAGGGTCGACTGAGAAGTGGATTTCCTTCAAAGCGCGTTCAATCATACCCGGGGGGTACGGGCGGTTCGTACTCGGATTGACGCATTTTTCAACAAGCACGGTAACGACGTCTCGAAAGAGCACGTCGTACTCGTTTTTCCGTTCCTTTTCCGAGACTTGCAGTTCGCCCGAGTTTAGAATTATCTTCGTGATGAGACCTTCATCCTTCGTGCCGAAGGCTTTTGTGAGGTCTTCTTCTTTCGCCATGATGCCTTTACTCACGTTCCCGTACACCTGCGTGGTTTGCAACACGTTGTCGATGTCCTTCTCGAACCCGTCCCGCCACGCCACCACTGTGTTTTTGTAGCACGCGATTTCGAACCGCACGCCCGCTTTTTTCAACCGGACGACCGCGATGTTAGTCAGTTTTTTAATCCCGGTGGGCAAAGCGAGCTGGGTTTTCGAAGCGCGGCCGGACATTGTGCAAGGATGTCACGTCTTCACACTACTACCTACTACGCAGACAACCACAGACAGCCTCGTGAGTATCGACCTACGTAAGTGGTACCGCGTGTGCGCCCGACGCGCCGCCGAAAATGATGAAGCAATTTTCGTGGTCCCGAAAGTCGGCGGCGCCGGTGTTTCGTGATTTTTCGAAAGACATCTGGTGCGTACGTCTGTCACTCCTCCGTGCGCCTGGCGGCCACTGTGCGCGGTCGCCATGGAGTCGGGTCACAGTCGGCGCACGGATGACTCACCGACAACGACATCCGATACGAAATACGACTGGGTCCCGTACACCCCCGGCCACCGCAAGCGCAATGGTTTCATTGCGAACTACGAAACGTGTGTCGCTGAACGAAAAAGGTTTTCGGGAACCAAATGGTCAAAGCCCGTGGCGTACGCACTACAGTCAGACGCGTTCGCGTGTGGAGTGAATCGATCGCAGACGTTGCAATACGACATCAATGCCTATCTCATCCTTCAAGCGTTCATGGAGCTTATCGGGGAGACCGGGGAGTTGTCCACGATGCATGAGCGATGGGTAGATTTCGACCGAACGAAATCGCGAGTGGAAGACAAGCGGAAACTGTTAGAACCCCTCGCCGCGCATTCAGCGAAGCGAGATGCGTTCATAGAGGTTTATGACGCACTAGTGCGCCAGGTAGTGATACCGCAAATCGTCAAGGCACAAGAATCCGCATTGCCCTCAACCTCACTGCCAATAAATATCGTACACTACGCTTCCTTCCCGTGCGTGCGCGTTCAGCAGCCGTCTGATTTTCACACCATAAGAGCGCACGTCGACTCGATGTACGGCCACGGCCCGTGTTCCGTGAACTGCTGGTTGCCATTAACGGAGCTTGATACCACAGGCGGGAACAGCCTATTTGTAGAGTCCTTTCCTGGCGCGGAGGATTTCGAGCCAATACAAGTTAAAGTCGGACAAATAAAGTTGTTTGACGGCGCGTCGTGTAGTCATTTCACGGTTGCCAACACGAGTAACAAAACGCGCGTATCCCTAGACTTTCGAGTCGTCGTGGATGACCTGTTCCGGTTTACCGAGAATAATGATGAGAGTATTAAAAGTATTAAAACGAACGCGAATGACGTAGACGAGTCACTACACTACCGCGTCGGTGGGTATTTCTCGTCCGCTCAGTTGAATCGCGAGACGGGGGAATGGAAGCGAGTCACGAGCGGAAAGCCGTGCATCAAGCACGGGTTCCCGCATAGCAACAAGGAAGAAGTAGGGTAGTGAGGTAGCCGCGTAGTAATATCATAATAGCATGATAGCAATAGCAATAATTAATAGCATAACTCAATCTCACTCGGTGAGCAGCATCGCCCGAAACTCGGGGTACTCCAATTCACCGCTCCCGTCAATATCCACGCGTTTGAACTGCGCATCCAGGTTGTTCTGTTCGTACGCGCTCCGCGCCCATTCGTGGAACTGGGTCATGTACGAATCGCTGGACGGACAGGTTTCCTTCTCCGCGAACGCGGTGAGCTCATCCATTGAAATCGTCCCAGATCCATCGAGGTCGTACTTGAACAGCCACGCTCTCCAAAGATTCTTCAACGTAGACTCCAACTCGTCCTCCTCTGATCCCGCTAACTCCCGTCCGCTTTTACTTCTTCTTACCCTCTTAGACGCTTTGTTTTTGTTCCAGCTAGACGCGACGTGGTATCCAAAGTAAGAAGGACCCATGGTTGTTGCGAGCCCGTCAACAGCACTGTTCTCATCGATAGAAGGATGACGGCTCGTATCCGTCTCGTCATCGGTATCCCCGAAATCAGAACCAGCCACTGAGCTTTGCCCTGATCCACTTGGTTTTGAGCTGACGAAGGACATGCCCGAGAAGGCAGAGCCTGTTAAACTCAAACCCGCGAACCCCGTTAACCCGCGAAGGGACATACCGCTGCTCGTGGTTCTTTGTTGCGCCGTCATGCTAGGCGAGAGAGTAGCACTACCTGTACTGCTCACCGGCGCGGAAGATGTCCTTCCCTCGACCCTCATGCCTCCCTTCGCGGTATCCCAGGGATTCGAAGTATCAGCTTGGAACGAGTCGCTCTCTTCGTCCAAATCGCTCTCGGTGTCGGCGTCGAATATTTTGTTGACATCCAACTGCCCACTGCTCATCCTTGACACGTTCACATCAACCTCTTCCTGGTACGTCTTTGGTACTAAAACACCCTTGGTGTGCTCAGGGAAGGATACGCCATCAGCGCCAACAACGTCACCGGCGCCTCTACTGGAAGCTGCTCGTCCCGTCCCGTACCCCCCCCTTAGCTCGCCAATCTTCCGGTGCCCATTAGGCGCTCGCGAAAAGTCAAACCCGAAGAACGGACCGATAGGGGCGATGCCGCCTCGGGTCATCAACGTCGCAGGCACAGGCCCGAGCCCCAACGTAGCCGTACCAGGCGGCCGCGTACTCCAGTCCACCCGCGCATGGTCCGCAAACACCACCCCCCTTAAACATTCCGGGATCCCTTCCCAGCTTGCACGTGGCGCTAAGCACTGCCACGCTTTCCGCAGCGTCTCGTGGTTTTTATCCAGAATGGAAACGTCCACATCCTCCACGCGAAAACTTAGTTGATTATTCTCATCCCTCGGCATGTCCCTTTTGTTCGCGATGAACTTCTGCTTCCAGTGCCCTAGCGGGTCCTCCACGGAAGGGAACCCGCAAGCCAATGCGATGACACCTAAACTACAGAAATACGCATCCGTGACTTCATACAAAGCGTCGCTCGCGTACGCGCAAATCACGTGCCACGCCAGGCTCGGATCTTTCTCCAAATTCATTGCGTTGATCTTCGGGTCGTCGCTCAATTGCCGCGCACTCAAGTTGTACATCAGCTCCTTGAGCTGCAGCTCGCACTCGTCGTCCGTGTCGTCCCTTGACGCGTCCTGGGCAATTATTATTAATTTTTTTGTATCGTCTTCTTTCGTTTCGTCGATTGCGTTAATTTTCTCAGCCGCTTTTTGAGCCGCATCTGAATTTAATGTGTACCTGCGAGCAGTCTGCGTTTTTTCTTTTTGGATGTTCGCGTTGTGCACGCGCTGCCACCACTCTAACGAGGCGACGGCGACGTCGGGGTCGGAGGCTTCTTCGGAAGAAGCGGCTCGTGGTCGTCGTCCTATCAGCCTCGCCAACAACCTAGGGCCCTTCAACTCATCGGGTTCGCCGTCCCACACCTCCCCATTGGTTTGCGCCGCGTGCTCCTCCACGCACATCTCGAAGAAAAGGTCCAACGCGTCTCGGTCCACTCGGCCGAAGGTTATCTCACGGCACACCCATGCTCGTGAAAACGCTCTGTGCACGGTATCTGGGTCCTTCGTGAGCCACGCTTGGGGAATGATAGTCACCTGCAAGCAAAGATGCTCGTTTACGTGGTACGAATCCTGGATCGTTTGAGGATCGCCTAAATGATGAAGCACGTCGATCCACAAATGGGTCCAGCCGCCCTTAGTTTGGGGGGTGCCAAGGCATGACAACGGTACCCTTGCATTAGAAACAGACGGAATCAACCGTCCGGGATCGTTCACAGCACAATCAAACTTCACGACTTGATCCGCCCTGTAACTAAGTAGCCGGGATTTCGGCTGGTGCGCGAATTCGTCGTACGTCATCGTCGACAGGAAGTGGTTCGCTAACGGTGAATTGTCCACCGCCTCGGACCAGCGCTTGTCATCGAACACATCACGCAACGGTACGCTTTTACTCGTGTCACGTCGTGCGTTCGTGGTCACCACGCGGACAAGAACCGTGGACTCGTACTCGCTCAGAAGATCATGAGAGGTCGAGGCGTTTGGGAAGCCTCTTCCCGAGTCACCCATGACGCCGATTCGACGATCCACCCGCCTCAAATCGACCCTAACAACTCCGACCCAGCACCGATCCAGCAACCTAGTGCCCCACCCACGTCTCCGCGGCGCGCGCCGCGGGATGGAGCGGGGACACGTCGAACTTTGGAAAAGCGACGAACGACAAAAAAAGTGATCACTGGGTGTTTTAGGCACTCGATTCATGAGTTAATGATGGTACAAATTCAACAAATAACTACTTTTTCGTGTTCTCATAATAAAACATGGATACGTCCTTCTCCCTACTCTACGTCCCTCTCCCTGGTTCCTCCAGCCGCACCACCACCACCGCGAGGTCTTCCTTCGACCATCGTCTTCGTGCTAAATCTACCAAACGCCCAGCGCCAGTCGCGGGTGTCCACTTTTTCTGTCCGCTACTACTTCCGCTTCCCGTGGCAACCGCCGCCCCTTCATTCGCGTCAACGCATCGCCACACCCCTTGTGTCCCAACCACCGCGACGTCCCCCCCATCCCCCCTGATTTTCATCGGTAAAGACACATAAGGTACCGAGGTCAACCCCGGGACTTCGCGTTTCAGAAACGAATCCCCCAAAGTTCGGGTCACGGATAAGCCGCGGATGGTTTTTGATTCCGGCTGTAAGCTAGCGCCCGCTGATATCAATCGCGCGCGTTCCAGCTGGTCACTCACCAAGTGCTTCTTCGTTATAGGATCGCCGTACGCCTGTCTGTTCCCCCTTCCAACACCAGTCGCACACCTACCAATCACGATCTCGCAATCGCCCACGTTCGCGGTTTGCGAGTATAAATTGCCAGTCTCTTTACATCTCCAGACCAACAAAACAGCGACGCTACACCCTTCGTACTCGCATCTTATTTTTTCGTTCGTCTCCGTGAACGCGTCGCGCAGCGCGTTGGTGGCGTCACCTGGTGAGTTATTAGTCTCAACAGTACCTCTATTCCCACCCAATGGTGCCCCACCCCCGAGTCTTTTACTCAGCACTTCCGGTAAATGCTTCGCTGCTTTCTCTGCCGCGTCGGAACCGGCGTGTCCTGAAAACACGGCGAATACCGAAACGTCGTTCGTGCCTCGCAAAGGCGACTCGGTTAGCGAAACGCAGCTCATCTTCGGAGGTTTAATCGGATCGCTCCGCACTGCGAATCGCATTTGAATTTGGGATTGTGAAGTGGGCGGTTCGGATGGCGATGCATGCACCGCATCTGACGCCAGAACCACCCTGACGACGGGCGATTCCGTTCGTTCGCCTAAACGAATTTCGTCTCCATCCCTCAACGCCCTCCATTCGACGCGCTTCCCTCCCCCGCCCACGTGGTCGCCGTTGACGAAGGTGCCGTTGGTTGAGCCGACGTCACTCACCCTCCACTCCCCGATTCTTTGATGGCCATGTGGATCCACACCGTACAGATCTTTACTGTCATCGTCGTCTCCTAGAAATTCCGTGAACCAGGTCCACCTACACTCCGCGTGATTTGAAGAAACTTCCACGTCGCCCATAGATAAATCGTTGGAGTCGGATCGGCCGATAGTAACGATTTCCGTGGATACAGAGGACACGGTTAGACTGTCCCCTCGTGACATACCTGATAACACCTCCAAACGTAAACTAGGGCGAAAGCCGGTGCTTGAAGGCGTTGGGTTTGAATTACTGGGTTCGACATTCTTTATGGGTCCGTCAGCGAGATATAGTTCCGTATCGCCGCGTGGGTCAGACTTCTTTTCGAATTCCTCATCCGACGACGACAACCGCGCGCGTCGTTCGTACTCCAGTCTCGACGGCGACAAGGACCTGGACTTGTTTTCGTTTTTGTTTCGTGAGTTACCAGACTGCGCGCCCATGCGCGACGGCGACGCGATGGATGCGCCGACGCCAGAAATGCCGGCGCGGTCAAAAACGTTTTCGACGGAGTGTCTATCACTGCTGCGTCCTCGTCCTGCACGGTCGTCGTCATGGGAAAATTTTGACACGTCCGACACGTCACTCTCCGAGTCGTATCGATTCAACGACCCGTCGTAGGAAGACACCGACTGGTTATCAGAATTTTCATCCGCGGAGAGAAACTCGTCGACGTCCTTTGACTCTTTCGATTCCTTTGAAGCAGACCCACCCACCGCCCACTCCTCGAATGACGCCCTTCTCGCCACTCCAGCAGCAGCCGCAGCTCCAGCCGCCGATACCATCGCAACGCTCGCCTCGTTCGCTAAGCGTTTTCGTTCAAGCTCAGCATCCATCGCTTCCCTCGCTGCTTGGCGTCGTTTGCATCCCAAAAATTCAATCTTGCCCGCTTCTTCGTCGGAAGTCAGCCCGCGTTCGTCGTCGCCCATTTCTAGCGCCTTGCTTGCCATCTCGAATGCAGCATCCGCAACACTCTCAGGAGACTGCGTCAGAGACAGAACTGGGCTGCTTTGCGACCCAGATGTGGATCTATTCCGAGCGCTAATTTCGCCGTCGTAGCGTGTCAAGTTTCCGAGTCTGCTTTTCCCGAAAGATTGATTAGACTGTTTAGACTGATTACCCGTACCGTGTTCAGCTTCAAACTCCGAGTTCGCCGCGGAGTGGAACGAAAACGGCGAGTTTGCGCCGCTTAATGTGTTCGAGACTAACTGATTTGAGCTTAAATTGCTCGACAGCGTGCTTCCAATGTTGGCAAGCGCGTCGAGTCGTATCTTCTTTGGCGACTCACTCTTCGCCACTCTCACCGCCATCGACGCCACCGCGGCGCTCGCGGCGGAATCGCCCTCCGCGGCGAGCGCCATCGCGACTTCATCAAGCGCCGCGGCGGCTATTTCCTTTTCCAGCTCGATTGGCGCGGTCTCGCTGTACTCACCGGCAAGCCAGGTGTTGTCCACAGGGCCGTCTCGGGTGTACGCAACTGAGTTCGCGTTAGCGTTGGATTTCACATTATTAAATTGTCGTTTCGTGTTGTTCTTTTTCTTCTCATTCGCCTTCGCCTTCGCATCCGCTTTGCGGTTCACGGTGGCTTGCTTTTTCTCCTGTGCGTCCGCTTTGTTTGCTTGCTTAACGCGCTTACGCTTCGCCGCCGCGCGTTTTGCGCGTCGCAGCTTGCGTCGAATCGAACGTGTGATGCCCACGCCTCTCACCGCGTTGATGACTTGAGCCGCAGCGAACACAATTCCTGCTCGGCGGAGGAATGTGTCCCAGGGGACGCCGGTCAACGCGTCTCGCCACGCCATCTCTTCACGTATCGCCCGTGAGCAACGCCGTGTGCGTGCCGCGTCGACGAACTAACGTGACGCGCTCGTGGGACGCGCGCGAGCGTGTGACGAGCACGCGTGATGTTCAAACTTAATCCATAATTCGACTCCGATATTTTTGCTCGTCCGCTGCTTTTCTCATTTGCTAACACAGAGCGCGTCGCGCGGGGGCGGCGCGATGAACGTTCCCGTGGTCCGCGGGGTCGAAAGTGATGTGCGGAATCTTCATGAAGAATGGACAGTGGATCGGGACGTGGACTATCTCGTCTTCATCGGGGTTGATGGGGGAGGCACAAGCACGGAATGCCTTTTGAAAGTCGTCGATGTGGATGCCGAGGCCCTCGATCTGGACGATGAGAAGAACGTCGCCGCGACAGTTCGATGTCGGACCGGGGCCGCAAACGCCAACAGCGTCGGCATGGACATTGCGTACGCTAACGTGACGACCGCTATTTTTCGCGCGGTAGAGAAGCTTTTCGAGTCGTTCAGGCAGGTTTCGTTTGGCGACATTGGTTCAGGGTCCCCAAACGATGCAAAATCTTTGTTTTCAGACGGTCTTGTAACGCTCAGTGCAGACGAAGCGACGACGGGCGCGCGGAAACGAAAACAATCCACACATCAGGGCAATAGTTTCCGGTTCCGTCTCGCCGGCGTTACGCTCGGTCTCGCGGGTTGTGACTCCCCGGCGTCTGTGAAACTCTGGCGAGAGAAGCTGTTGGTCAGGCCCAATGATGCAGACATTTTTTCTGAGACGCTCGTCGTCGACTCCGACGCGGTCATCGCGCTCGCGCGCGCGACGAACGGTACAGCGCGCGGCGGCGCTGTTATCATCGCAGGCACCGGGACTGTTTCCTTCGCGGTGTCGCACGATGGTAAATCGCGAGCTCGCATCTCGGGATACGGACCCGCGTTCAACGATATCGGCTCCGGCCACTGGCTCGGCAGCAAGGTGCTCGAAAGCATTGCGCGCGCTCTAGATGGACGGGCGGCTGATTGGGACAATGAAAACGTTGCTGACGATCAATCAATCGCGCGAGCTGCTTTGAATCAACTCGGCATCACAACCACGACCAAGACTGCTGAAGGGGACACCTTCGATATTTTCGACAAGCCGTGTGTCAAAGCTCGTGATACTTGCAGGGAAGAAATCATCAAGTGGGCGTACCAAGACGGTTCCGCGCCGGCGTGGGACCGCGTGGCGTCGCTCGCGCCGATCATGTTCGCCGAGTGGAATGGAGATCGGGGGAGCGGTTATGCGAGTATAGTAATTGACGAGGCGGCCCACGGGTTGGCAGCTGCTTTATTTCATGCAATTAAGCGGTTGGCACAAAAAGGGCCTGCTAAAACTTGGACCGTCGCGCTCGTCGGTGGTCTGTTCACGGACCAGTATCACGACGAAGTTCATGAAGAGGTGACGAGATTGATGAAGAAATATTTCAGAGATCAACTCGTTAAGATCACGTTTTACGAAGACCCAGCCGGACATGGCGAGGACGCCGTCGGCGGGCCGAGCGCTGGCGCGGTTGAGATGTCGCTTCGATCGTTCGAGGAATACATAAAAAAGTTCCCGGGTGACTTTGCAAATGTATTGGCGAACCTCGAAAAAGCATCCGCCGCGTCGGCTCCGCCAGCCAATAAGAAGCTGGCCACCCCAGGGGTGGTGCGCTATTACAAAACCATCTGCCCACCATAGCCGCGCCCAAAACATTAGACGCTGTCGCGAGGGCGAGGAAAGCCAAAGAGGCTTCCGAATCCGAGGAAGTCGAACAACCTGAAAGCGAGATGCCTTCCGATGCTGATTTGCGATCCGCGATCGAAGCGATGTTGTAACGCGTTGAGTTGGATACGATTTCCATGAAGAAAGTGCGCAGCGATCTGGAGGAAATGTTCGGCGTCCCGTTGATGGACAAAAAAACGCTAATCAAAGAAATCGTCAACGAAATCGTCGTCGCCGAATAGTATTAGCGTTGAGATAGTATTACAAAACCCCTACACTCACGCGTTCGCGTTGTCCACGGCTTGGCGAAGGCTTTTAATCGCCGCGGCGGGATCCGGGGCTCCGAACACGGCGCTCCCCGCGACGATGATGTTCGCGCCCGCCTTCGCCGCCGCGTCAATCGTGCTCGGCGCCAACCCCCCGTCGACTTGAATGTCCATATCAGGGTACCGTTCCCGCAACGCCTTGACCTTGGGCATCATCTCCGGCTGGAACTTCTGACCTCCGAACCCAGGTTCAACGGTCATCACGAGGAGCATATCTACAGGACATTCAGGGTCGTCGCAAATCGGATGCACCGCGGTGGCTGGCGTGCTGGGTTTTAATGCGACGCCTACTTTCATGCCCGCATCTTTTATTAATCCGCAAATCTTTTTAAGCGCAACGAAATCCTCCACCGCCTCGACGTGGAACGTGAACATGTGCGCCCCAGCGTCTTTTAACGGCTCTATGTACTCAGCGGGGGTGGTGACCATCAAGTGACAATCAAGGAATCCTTTTGTGTGCTTCGATAAGCTCTTCACGACGGGCGGGCCGAATGTCAAGTTCGGGACAAAGTGCCCATCCATGATGTCGAGGTGAAGCCAGTCCGCGCCGCCGTCCAGGACTTTCTTACTTTCATTCGCCATGTTCGCGAAATCCGCGGCGAGCAGGGAGGGGGATATCTTGCACGGGGGCATCGTGGAGGTTGTGAAGGATTGCCGTACGAGGACTTCCCGTGCGGGCACAACTTCGGATCTCGAAGAATATCATCGCTTTTTCTGTTCGTTGAAAAGCAACAACATTCCAGATTCCACAGCTCGTTTGAATCTGATCTCGCGTCCGGTGGGGCAGAACGCGCGGCGCGCCCGGTTGACGCCCTGCTGGCGAGCCGACCTTCGTGACATGCCGTCCACCACGAAGAAGCCCACCCCCGACGAGGATGGCCAATCGAAGCTCGCGGGAAACCGCCCGAAGCGCTGTACGGAATCTCGAACGTTAGAATCCCCGGCTTTTGTTGATTTCATCAAGCGTTTGCGGAACAACACGTTGGAGTGCGATGCGGGGGGGAAAGTTTTGCGGCTAAAGCGGTTCATCAGTGCGAACTCGGGGCCCAAGGTATTGCACGAAGTGTTGGACGCGCTGAAATTAAACACGACCGTAGAGGCCTTATACATTCAAAACTTCGAGAGCGGCTTTTTCGATGAGCACTTGGTTAAGCTGGCTGATGTTTTGCGATTGAAGCGCATCTGGTGTCTCAACGTTGGAGAAAACTTCCGAACAAGCCTCCCTGCTTGGAAGCAGTTCACTGAGGACTTGGAGGACACCGCGGTGTCCCACATGTACGCCTCGGAACACCACTTCATCGGCACGGACGTGAAGCACAAAATGAAAGCCGCTATCCGGGAAAACCGAAACGCTGACCCGCCGATCACGAACCACTCGTTGGAAGTCATAATGCAGTGCGGGAACATGTGGTACAACCCCAAGCTGCCGAAGTGGGTGCGTGACATAAAAGGCGGGGCGCAGACGTTGATCGAAAGGCAACAGAACGCGTCAGCTGATTCGGCGATGTGTCAGTTAGTTGGGGGGGTGGCTGGAGAATCTGGGAAAGATAATTCAAAGCAAAAGGTGGGCACCTCCGCCGCCCGCGACGTCGAGTCTTTCCTGATCGCAAAGCGCAACCAGTTCCGGGACGGCAAACGGACGGTACGGCAAACGGAAGCGGGCGCAGCACACGCGCTACTGGAGTCCGGCAAACGCAAACGGGTGGAGAAGTTACGACGCGAACGCGTGGCGACGAAGAAGAGGGACGACGAAGCGTTGGTGCAATCTGAAACAAATTCCGAAACCGTGCGAGACGTTTTGAAACGGAGCGGCGGATCTGGGCTGGTCGGGTGGAAACTGCGAGTGTTTTGGCCAAGCGAAAGGCACTGGTTCTATGGGACCGTGAGAGCTTTTGACCCATATTCTGGAAAGCACGATATTGAGTACGAAGATGGGGATGAACAGACTTTGAACCTGAGGGGGGGGGTGGACAAGGTTGGGTTTTTGAAAGCGCCGCCGGTGAAAAAGAGTACGTCGGGTATTTCAAAAACACAAATGAGACAAGAATCGACGCCGACACGCGTGAGCAAACGGACGCCCAAGCGCCGGGCAGAGAGCCCCCCTCCCCCTCCTGGGGGGCTCAGGGGGTCGCACGGCATCAGAGCCGCCGCTGCTGTGAGACGACTGTCACGCACGTTGAAGAACGCGCCGAAACGGGCGCGGTCAGCGAGGTGATGGAATTGTTGTTTTGAAATCTAAAAGATTTACACAAATAGAACTACTCACGCCTACCATCTCTTTGACAACATTCTTCTCACTGTACGTCACCCCTCAGTTCACGCCAAACCTCATCACTTCTTCCCCGGCGGCGTCGCCGGGCCGTCCGCGACGACGGTCCAGCCTGACCTTCTGCCAGCGCTTCCGGGTTCGGACCACAGCTCCAGCAGCTTCCCTTTCGACCCGACAGCGTAAGCCTCCGGGAGCAACGTCTCCATGGCTTTGTACACGTGTTTAGGGATGGCTCGGCGGCCGCTAGCCGTGGTGCACGTAACGTCAAGCGTACAATCCGCGTTCCTCTGATGTCGCAGCTCCACTTCCTTGGCTTGGGGGTACGCCTTGACGTCGCGTCTGAACATGAGCATGGTGCGGTGCGACCGGCATAAATGCTCGGCGTTTGAATTCGCAATCGTGTTGTTAGGCCGCTGTTGCACCCAAGTCAGGTTCTCAACGTAGATGAACTGTTTAGCCAGCATAATGTCACAAACAGCGCTCAAATTCTCCTTCTCGATCCACATGAACACGAACCCGTAGGGAGCGAGCTTTTGGAAGGGAATTGTTGCGATTTGAGTTACAGTTACGTTGCCCGAATCGGGATTCAACGGCGCCGCCCACGGGGGGTTGCAATGCACGGCGAGGAAGTCGGTGCCAAGCTGAGTCAAATCCGATTGTAAAATAGGCATCGTTTTCTCAACACAGTCGGGTAACGCGACCTTTTCTTTTGTTAATTCCTCTTCCGGTTTAAACGGCGCAACGACTCGCCCCCAGCTCACGGGAATGGGATACGCGGGCAACTTCAAAACGTTAGGCGCTGTTGGGTCGACGACTTTCTTTTTACGCATAAGCATCTGGTTGTCGCTGTTGTACGCGGTGATCATGTGCGACTTTTGCGGCTTTGGTACCCTAGGAGCTTTCGCCTCCCGGGGGCCCTTAGCTCCCTTCAGCTTCCGTTTCTTCTTCCCCCACCCGCCGAAGATGTTCTCCACGTCGATCTGCTCGTCGACGTCGTCGTCTGAATCGTAAAATTTCGCATCTTCGTCATCGCCGTACAGCTCATCCGCCAAAGCACGTTTCAGGGAGAACTTACTCGTACGCGCGAACACCTTCTCCAACAAGGCTTGGTCGAAATCCTCGAGGTCCGCGTCGTCAGTGGCAGGGTCAGGGGCGTCAGCGGCATTGTCGTCGCCTCCCCCCTCACCACCCTCCCCCCCATCCTCCGCCTTCTTCGCCTCTTTCGCTTGCTTCATCTCATCCTGGATCTTCTCCAGCTGCGCGAACTTGGCCATGATTTGCTCCGGTGTCTCGTCCTCTTCGACGTACCCGACGTAGTGCATCGCGCTGGGCTGGTGGCCACCGCCGATCGCGGTGTTCTTCGCAGCAGCGCGGCGCGGGCGCCGGCCGGTAGCTTCGCCCTCAGCCATGGTAACGGGTAGAACGTGAGGGGTGTGCCTAGCGATCTGGCGAGAACAACGAGGTAAAGTTTTGAAATCGAGACGCGATGCGAAAAATGCTGACGATACCAGGTGAGAAAAAACGAAAACAACGATGTCTTTTGATATGCACCCTACTCTCCCTTACTCATCCATGTCCGCAATCTCAAGCGCGAAGTCATCTCGTACGATGGCTCCCGAGTTTTTATCAGTCGCGAGTTGTTGAAACAGCTCACCGAACTGCATCTGATAGACTTCTTCCTCGTCTTGTGTTATGCATTCCACGTCGGAGAGAGCGGTACTGACACACAAAAGCGCGTACCCTTCGTCCCTGTACTTCTTCGACAGCCCTAACGCTTCAGGCTGCGCAAGTTGACCCTTGGTCACCTTCACCGCGCATTTCGTGCAGCACCCCATGCGGCACGCGTTCGGGAGTTCCCACCCGTCCTGCTCGGCTTCGAACAAGACGTACCTGTTTTCGGGAACGTCCACTTCCAAAATCTCTCCAGTCTCGTGGTCGGTCACCTTTACTTTGTGCCGCACGCCAGTAACTTGGTCGGACGGCAAACCAGTCCACGCGATGTTCTCGATGTTCGTCATGGAGACGTCCATATTTGCGAACTCGGCGCCGCCCGCCAATCGCGAAGCCGCGTTGAAGTCGTCCTTCATGAAAAGGTCGACGGTGCCATCTTGATTGATGTATTTTTTCTTCCACTCGTCCGTCGTGAGATTGGCGATGGACTTGTTTGTTGAGGAGTCATCACTTGAGGTTTTCTCACCGGTAGCATTACTCTTGGCACCTTCGCCTCCCCCAAGGGTCATCCCTATCGGCCCCAACGACACCCCGGCGTCGTCCATGAGCTTGCCCGCTTTGTTAATCATGGAATCATTATCTTTTTCGTTTTCGCCATCATTCTCTTCTCCACTACTCTGCATCTTGGACTCCCCTAAGATCATCCCGATCGGCCCTAAACTCAGCCCGACCTTCTCTAACAGCGCGTCCGCTTTGTTCATCAAGCTTACCTTCGCGCCGCCGCCGGAGGAGTCATCGTCGGATGCTTTGGTGACCACCGAGACGCGCGTGGTGTTCTTCGCACGTGTCAATCTCGTGGTACATTTCGTGGTTCCCGTCTTGGGGAACGCGGTGACCGCACGCGCGCGGCTCGTGGAGGCGTGTGACACGCAGGCGGACGACGTTGTGGTACACACGGGCGCACAAGTACGCGCCATCGACAGGACGTGCATGGTACAGGTGGTGTATCGGAACGCGCCGTGGCGAATGAGGGGTAGTCACCGGAAGATATCGCAGCCGTGGAAAGCAGATCCGAGATTTCGTTGCCAACAAAGGAAGATTTCCATGTGGTATCGGCCGCACGGCGCGTTGTGAAGGGTTATTCATGGTTTAATAACGAAAAAATGCATTCACCAACGAGCGACATACGAGCGCCACCTCAGCCAAGGTGCCACGTATCATCAAATCATGATAGAGGACGTGTCGAGGCATTGCCAACGCCACTGTTCGCGACACGACCATGGCAGGTTCGTTCGCCATGGTGTGCGGGGTGACCCTTCCGGCGACCGGCGCGGGCCACGCGTCCCGCATAAAGTGCCGCCGCTTCCAACCCACGGCGCCACGGGCCTCCAACGCGACCCAAATGGCGACAACGAAATCAAAGAGTTGCGATCGAGTGTCGGTTGCGAACGGCAATGGGGTGGAGGTGGGCGGGCGCATGACCTTAGGTGCAGTACAAAGAACACGAGGTGCGTCTCTCATCCCTTCCTCAACCGCAGCTGCGAACGCATCTTCAGAAGCAGAGGAACCCGTGCAATCCGTGGATGCATCCGCGCCTGCGAAATCTGTTCTGGGCGCGGTGTGGAAGTTCGTCCGGCCGCACACAATCAGAGGAACCATACTCGGAACAACCGCGATCGTCACCAAGTGCCTGTTGAACAACCCAGAACTATTTACGTTTGCTTTAGTGCCAAGAGCTGCTCTCGGCCTCGTCGCCCTCCTCTGCGGCAACGGTTACATCGTTGGCATCAACCAGATTTATGACGTCAACATTGACAAGGTGAACAAGCCGTTTCTTCCAGTCGCGGCCGGTGAGTTGACGATTCCGTTGGCCTGGACTGCGTGCGGTATCTTCGCGGCGTTGGGGGCTAGTATTGTGGCCACCAACTTCGGCCCGCTCATCACCAAACTCTACTGCTTCGGACTCTTCCTAGGAACTATTTACTCGGTGCCTCCTTTCAGGCTGAAGCAAAACGCGGTCGCCGCGTTCGCGATCATCGCCACGGTGCGAGGGTTTCTTTTGAACTTCGGGGTGCACCACGCCACTACTGCGGCGTTAGGGTTGTCGTTCCAATGGAGCCCGCCCATTCTGTTCATCACTTCGTTTGTGACTCTGTTCGCGGTCGTGATTTCAATCACCAAAGACCTCGCGGACATCGAGGGTGACAAAAAATTCAACATTGACACTTTTGCAACCAAGCTTGGGGTGAAGGGGGTGTCGTACCTAGGAAGCGGGTTGTTGCTTGTGAACTACGTCGCGGCTATCACTGCCGCAATCGCGGTGAAAGGCTGGTTCAACCAACCCTTGATGATCGGCGCGCACGTTTTATTCGCAATCTTCCTAATCGTAAAAACCAAAGCGCTGGAAACGGAGGGGTTTACGAAAAATGCGGTGCAGCGGTATTACCAAAATATTTGGTACTTGTTCTACAGCGAGTACCTCATCTTGCCGTTCATTTGATCTAATAATACTAGAACTACTGTGTGATTGACAAGAAAAATGCAATCGTAACGTCTTCGTGAAATAAATTCTCTTTTTTTTTAGCTACTGGTTGCGACTTTTCAGCTCGCTGGCGATAGCCTCCGCCTTGATTTGGTGCGAACTCTTCTTCTTCGTCGGCTTTGGATTAGGCGGGGGGGAGGGGGCAGCGCCCATGCTGATAAGCCCCGCAGGAGGGGGAGGAGGAGGCGGC